>Ga0183097_10208_pt1 | contig 182223 bp, 176 predicted proteins | sample BioMet8_FD_128883 | JGI IMG/M metagenome (GOLD analysis project Ga0183097, IMG submission 128883) | Microbial communities from bioreactor (seeded with sewage sludge) at Lawrence Berkeley National Lab, California, USA - Biofuel... | ecosystem: Engineered > Bioreactor > Anaerobic > Unclassified ... | reverse complement strand
CCGTGGCGAAGGTGACGTTACCCGAAGCGGACTTGTAGCCGGAGCTATCGGGCGCGCCGGTGACTTTCTTGTATTCGTCTGACCCGTATTCGAGGTAGCCGTCGGAGTCGGAGTCGGTGGCCGTCGCCAAAGCCGTCAGCGTGGCGGAGTCCTCCACCACCGTCTGCGGGTATTTGCCCAGAGTGAAGGAGGAGCCGAGGACTTTCTGGAAGTCGGCCGAGAGATTGACGTCGGCCTCCGGCATCGCAAACGTATAAGAAAGATCGGTCGAGACGGCAGAGAAGGAATCATCGTACCAGGTAACTCCGTTGTAATCGCCAAGACATGTCCCGGTGACCGTCACGCTCGATGTATAAGCGAAATCGCCCCCGCCCATAACGGTGCCTTTTGCCTCGTCGTAGGAGGTTACAGAAACATGGTATTTCTTGGAATATTTGGCGACGTAGGAGACATCCTTCGCCGGGATCGCGAACGTATAGGATTCGTTAGACGAAATAAGCGTGCTCCCGTCGTACCAGCCGAGGAAGCCGTACCCGGCCACCGGGGTTGCGGAGATGGTCGCGCTCGAGCCGTAGGCATACGTCCCGGCCCCGGAGACCTCGCAGGTCCCGGCGGGCGTGGTCGCCACCTCGCTTGAGGAAAGCGAGACCGTGTAGTGGTTTGCCGTGAACTTGGCGGTGTACGCGAGATCGTTGTACGGCATGGTGAACGAATAGGGGTTCACGGAGGAAACCAGCGTCTCGCCGTCGTACCATCCGGAGAACGAATAGCCTGAGTTGGCAGTCGCGGACAGACTGACGGAACCCTTGTAGGCATAGGTGCCCGCACCCGTCGCGCTGCCCATCGCCGAATCGGCGGTGATGGCCATCGAATAGTTGTTCGTGCTGAACTTGGCGACGTAACTCAGATCCGTGTACGGCATGGTGAACGAATAGGGGTTCACGGAGGATATCAAAGACGTTCCGCTGTACCAGCCGGAGAACGTGTAGCCGTTTTCGGCGGCCGCGGAGATCGAGACCGCGCTGCCGTAATCGTAGGAACCGGCGCCCGTCACCGAACCTTTTGTCGTGTCCTCGCTCGAGAGAACGAGATTGTACGAATTGACGAGGAATCGCCCCTCGACGTCGTAGTTGTTCACGCAGGTCGGCATTGCGAAGGTATATGAGGCATCGGCGGAGAGAAGCTCCGTCCCGTGGTACCAGCCGACGAACCTGTAGCCCGAGTTCGGGGTGGCCGCCAAGGCGACGCTGGATCCGATCTTGTGGATGCCGCCGCCGGAGACGGAGCCCATCGCGGGGTGATCCGCAGTAAGGGTAAGCGTCGGGTATTGGTTGGCGCACGAGAAGAGGATCGACCCGCTGGTGATGGCATCGGTGCCCGTTCCCAAGGCCAGAACCTTGATGTAGTTTGGGGAATAGCCCGAGAAATCGCAGGTGAAGGTCAGCGCGGACGTCGTGTCATAGGTCGCCGAGTTCGTTTCGGTGAATGCCGTGGTCTCGGACCAATAGACTTGGAACCCCGAGGCGCTGTTGCTCTTCGTGAGGGTAATACTCTTCATCCCGGAGATCGGGTCGGTATTGGTGAAATAACCCCCGCCTTTAATCAATTGCCAGACCGTCGTCGGGTTGGCGAAGGAGCTGTAAGCAAAGCCGATCTTGTTGCCAAGACCGGTCGCGGCGAAGCCGCTGCCGCTATAAACGGTGGATGGGGAAACCCAAGCGTCGGTCCCAATCTTATTGGTATTCTTATCAAAAGTGATCGAGTAGTCGCTCTCGGCCCCAAAGGCAGCCTTGATCCCGTCGTCGGAGTTCCCGCCAACGACGATCATGCCAATAAGAAGGCCCACCGCGCCGAACGCGCTGGCGATCAACATCGTTTTTCTTTTTCTCATAAATCCCCCCAAGCAGCCCCACGGGCGCTGCATCCATATTTGACTAAATCATAGGCTTTGCCCCTGCCTTCATCAAGAAAACGAAAAAACTAAGTCGATGGAAATCAGCTTTTGATGCCAAACAAGACATCAAAGGCCGGAAGGAACGCCCCGGTTTTTTATTTAAAATCGAACGGAACATCTATATTATCTACGATTTCCAGCGTAGATAAGGAGGAAAAGATGAACATCGACGACATCATGAAACGCACGTTCGAGCCTCTATGCAAGAAGAGGTACGCGATCCAAGAGGATAAGCAAAAGGAATTCCAGACCGAGTTCGACAAAGTCGAGATCGGAAGCAAATCAGGGCGAAGACATGCCAAGAAGCTTCAAAGGAAGCTCCGCATAACCTACGGGGTCGAGATCGGCCTCGTGAACCGTGACGCTGCAGCGATGATCGAAGGGCGAAAATAGGCCAAGACCGCCGGAGACCAAATGGAGACCGTTAGGTAGGAGGCCCTGCCCATTCTCGGCAAAAAGAGGCATGCCAAGAAACAGAAATTCTATTACTTTAGTAATAGAAACCAACATCGAAAAAACCACCGGGACTGCCCACCGTTCCGACCATTTTAGAAAATAGCGCCGATTTTGTCGGCGCTTTTCTTGTAATTGTTAATTTCCCTGCACCAAAATTGCCCCAAAAACCATCAAAATTAGATAAGAAAAAAGCCCTGAAAATACTTTCAGAATCCCGAAAAGGCCCTTGCTGAAAATCAAAAAGATATTGCCTCGACGCGAATCTTGGCATTGCGGCCAGCCGCCACTTGAAAAACGGGTTCAAATCGAATGCGCCAATTTTTGATAAATCTCTTCTACGGCCTTCCATCGGAGAGACGGGTCAACGCCCGAGACGGACTTTTCATCGAGGTCATTCAAGTCCGAAAGTGCTTCCTCCAAAGAGTCGTCCTCGCCGTAATCCGCCCAAGGAAAGAGATCCGAAAGCATCATGGTGTCGGACCAGGCAATGAGCCGCTCAAAAGGGGCACGCCCATCCAAAAACGCCTTCATCGCGCCAAGCGCGGATTCCTTCGTCAGAATAACGGCCGGTCCAGCTCCTTGTGACAGATCGAGAAATGGCGTCCCCTTAGGGGCTTCATTCGGAAAAAGATCGCCGTCATCAACCTTTAAGGCAAGATAGTCCTGAAGCTTCGATTGGGATACTGAGTATTTCATAATATTCCTCCTCGTTATTTTTTAACGATTTTATCTTTGACACTAGCCACTTGGCCTTTATTATCGATGGTCGTTTTCTTTGCCGAGATTGTGTTCCCTAAGGCATCAAATTCATGAACGTAAATAGCTTTTGAGCCAGGCACGCGTCCAGGGTTAACTCTTGTAATTTGAAACCCACCATTTGGGTAAATGGTAATTGAAATCCTATAGCGATTAGGAAAATGATGAATTCCGTTCTTAATGCCTGCCGCCTGAACGGCGGAATATGACGCCAAATCATCTCGAACGGCCTTCTTGTTCTCATACTTTTTGTTCAAAGTTTTTTTGCCACCAACTTTTTTTCGGACGGGCGGGTTTCTTTTTAGATTTCTCTTCTAAGTTAAAATTAGAATTCGGATCTCTTTTGAATTCTCCGCCTCCGCCAGTTCCACCACCTGAGGACTTTCGTGGCTGATTATCAAATAGCGGATTGCTGCCTTTCATGCTGGATCGCCTTCTTTCTTTGGACGCTTCTTTTCATGGAGTACGAATCGAATTGATAAATAGGGATGCCATGGGCCAAAGCGCTCAGGAAAACCCAATCGCTGGTGGGACCATAGACAATAATTCCGGACGGATGGAGTGTCTCGATGATGAGCCCCGCTTGGCCGGCGAAGATGTCGCGGTTGTTGAGGGCTTTGGTGAAGCCGTTCGTGCCGATAGCGATGAGCGCGTGCTTGGGATAGGCGGCAAGCGACCCATAAGTTCCCCTGAGGCCGAGCCTGACGTTAGGGACAATCGGCAAGCCCTGCTTCCCATAATAAAAGGTGACGGCCAGGTTGATGAAGATGTTGTGCTCTTGCTCTACCAGCGGCATGTTGTCCCAGGGGGACAGGCCCATTCCAAGGACGACTTGAAAGACCCTCAGTTTATCAACATATCCCTTGGGGTTTGAGAGAATGGGGACGAGACGGTAGTCTTGGCAATAGAAGGACATCCCCGAAGTTGAAGGGTCTTGGACGTCTTGTCGGCGGTCCCATTGGAAAAGCGACTTGGGCGGTTTGAGTGCAACCATCGAGGACGGGATGATCGGATAGCCATCGGGCTCCGTCCTCTCCGCGCCATCGATGAGATAAGCGAAATAGGAATCGACCAGAAATTTGGTTTTTACGAGTTTGATCATAGATATTATCCTCCGGCCGATTTTCCGCTCGAGACTACCCCCCTTTCAGAAAATAGATTAAAATAGAATGGTAAAGAGGACGTTAACCATGGAAAAATCTAAGCCCGCTGGGGCGAGATCCACTTTAGGGTGGTTGAGTTGGCTCGTTATTTGGGTTGCGGGCATGGCAGGGCAATTGGCGTGGAACATTGAAAATCAATGGTTCAACACCTTTGTTTACGCCAAAATCGCACCCGATCCCAACATCATCACGTGGATGGTGGCCCTTTCGGCCATCGTCAGCACCATTGCAACTTTTCTCGGCGGCACGTTAAGCGACCGGGTTGGCAAACGCCGCATTTTCATCTTGGTGGGTTATGTGATGTGGGGCATTTCAACCATCGTCTTTGGCTGCACCCAGTTTTTCGAAGGCATCCTCGCCGAAGCGGTTTTAGTGGTCGTCTTCGACTGCGTAATGTCGTTCTTTGGCTCCATCGGCAACGATTGCGGCTTCAACCCCTGGACCACCGATATCTCGGATCCTTCCAACCGCGGAAGCTTGGGTACGGCTATCGCCATCCAGCCCGTTATTGCAACGATTTTAGGCTCGATTGGCTTCGGCGCTATCATCGATGGCTTCTCGGGCTTCGTCGTCAATGGTCAGCAGTTGGATTATTTCATGATGTTCCTTATCGTCGGAATTCTCATTGCTCTCATTGGCGTCGTAAGTTTCTTCCTTATCAAAGAGTCACCGACCTTATTGCCGCACCGGGAAGGCAGCTTTCTTACCGCCTTGAAAAAGCCCTTCAACTTCAGATTGCTCCGGGAAAATCGCCTTTTGTTTTATGTCCTTTTAATCTTTATGACTTTCTTTGTTTCCTTTAACGTCTATTTCCCTCATATCCTCAACTATTTCATTTATTCCTGCAGTGCCGTGACATGGCTCGATGGAAAACTCGCCCTTGGCATCAACACCGTTGCCGGAGCCATCATGGCGGTAGGCTTGCTCTTGGGGGTACCCTTGGTCATCGTCTCGGGCAAGCTCTTGAACAAACAGAAGTTCATCCCCGTCCTCATCGCTTCAGTTTTAGCGAATATGCTGGGCTTGGCCATCCTTTTCATCGGTGGAATCAGCGGCGCGGCGGAAGTGAGCCAATTGCTTTTCCTTTTCCTGGGCACCTTCCTTTTGGGCGCAGGCTACATGGGGCTTTATCAGGCCTTGATGGTCTGGGTCAAAGATCTCTATCCCGCCGATATGCGGAGCCAATTTGAAGGGGTAAGAATGATTTTCTACATCTGCATCCCGATGTTCTTGGGGACTTTGGTCGGCAATTTCATCATTCAGTATCTCGGCAACCCCATTACCATCACCTATCCCAAAGGTGACGTCCATGGCTACGCCCCGAACCACTGGCTCTTCTTGGTGGCACTCGGCTTGGCCCTTTTGTCCTTCATCCCGATCTATCTCGCTTACCGCGAAAGCAAAAAGAACCCGCCAAACTACGCTGGGCTCGGTGAAGAACAGCAAAGCGAAGAATCATTGCAAGGGGCTGGACGCTTGGAAGATAAATAGCTTAAAAAGCTAAAGATTAACGCCCTTTAAGAAGTTCATCGCTCCCCCGCTTCTTCAGTTTTTCCTCGGTTTAGCCTAAATGGCATCAGCTCAAGCAAAGAAGACCGACTCTTTTCGTAATTCCTTTATAGAAAAATGAATCAGTCGACGCAGAAGAGTGTCATTCTTGAGGACTAGCTTTGCCCTGATTCAAGGGGAAAACGATCGTGGTGATCGTCCCGTGACCCATTTGGCTTTTCGTCACCACCGTAGCGCCGAGCAATAAACTGAAACGCTCCGAAAGATTTTTAAGACCGACAGAGTCTTTCCTGATTTGACTCGTCGCGAAGCCAACTCCATTGTCCTCAAGCGAAAGAACGACATTCATCTTCTCGTCGAGCGAGGAAGAAATGATGATATAACCATCCTCTTTTTCGTTGACCCGAGAGTATTTGATGGAATTTTCGACCAGCGGTTGGAATGAGAGGGGAGGCACGAGGAAATCCTGAAAACTCACGTTGAAAAGAACCACGAATTTTTTCTCGAGGCGGAGGTTCTCAAGATCCACATAATTCATGATGTTTTGCAATTCATCTTCGAAAGGGATTAGATCCTGTCCCATCGAATCCACATTGCTCCTGAGATGCTTGGCAAATTGCTCCATTGCCGCATCGCCCGAGGCGAGATCCTTGTGGTAATTATTCTCGATGGCGGTCAGGCAGTTAAAGATAAAATGCGGCTTAATCTGTTGTTTGAGCGACTCTTGCTTGATGCTTTGATACTGGATAAGCAAACGGTCGGCTTGCTCTTTCTCCTTCCTTAATTCGCGCATTTTGGAGAGGATGATCGCCGAAAGGGCCACCGCGAGAGCCAGGAAGGAATAAGTCGGGAAGGTCGTGCATTGATAAGACAAAACGTTCGTATAATCCCAAGCCTCGACGAGAAAGAAACTGCAAAAGCAGGGAAGTAGGAAAGAAGCGAAGACGGCATTTTTCTTATGCGCCACCGCTCCTTTGGCGGTCAAAAACATGTAAGGGAAAGAAAGGCTCGCCAGTAGGAGATAAAGAATGCTCTGGATGAGAGAATAGCCATAGGTGAGATCGATGGCAAGCGCCAAAGAAATCGCGACAAAGGCAAAAAGCGAAAAAAGCCAGCGCGATCGTTTGGGGTTCGGTCTTTCCAGGAAATGGTTGTCGTAAAGATAAATGACCGAGACGATTTGCGAAAGAGCGAACAAAAAGGGAGCAACATTGAGGAAAACAACGAAATACATGACGATTTGGACCAGACTATCGACCCACAAAGCGTCAAAGGAAGTCAATAAATCGAGAAAAACGATAAAGAAAAGGGCTAGGTCGAAATGTTGAGGGCTTTCCGGCCAGAACTGAAGCCGATGGCGAGCGTCGAGGCCAAGAGCATCGCAATCAGTAAAAAGCCACCCAAGACCGTGATCGACATATAGGTGCCAAAAACCGTGTAGGAAAACGTGAGATTGGTGCTGCAAGGATCGAGCTGAGGGACCTCAAAGATCCCACCGTTATGAAGATCGCCCACTTCATGCACCAGGACGATCGTGCCCTCCTGATCCGAGGAAAAACTGTTGGCGATGGTGTAGGCGCTGGTGCTCCGAACACTCGGCGTCTCCCTCCTTCCGGGTACCCCACATTGGGTAACCAAAACGCCGTTAGCGAAGATCTTGAAGGCCCCGTCGCCTTGGACAAAAGGCATCGTGTATTTGTTCTCCAAAGGGGAATTGTGCAAGGTAAGACGATAGGACCCAAAGCCCGATAAGGGCAAGTATTCTCCGTCCGCCCCCCTTAAGCGATGTCCAGCTTTTGCCCGCTTGGGCATAGGCGGTCAAGCTTGGATTCTCGAGCTGATCAGTGATGAGCCATTGGTCGTAGAAAAACTCGAATTCTCCGCTGATTCTGATCCAAGCGTGGTTCCCGTGGACATTCATGTTACGGCTGAGGTCATAGACGCCCTCTTTGGCGGCTTCATAGCCATATAGGGACGGGTAAACGGCGTTGCCGGTCAATGAGATGAGACTGGTTAACCCACCAACAAAAACCAGCATCAAAAAGAAAAGCAGGTTCTTCCACCAAGATTGCCGAGGATGCGTGCTTTTTTCTTCCATGATTAGAGGGTTCCTTGTCTGAATGACGGCTCAAAAGTTGTCTATGCAAATCGGATTTCTTTTCTCAATTAAAACTGAACAAGCGCTAAAAAAGCGCTAAGCGAGGCGGTTTCATCATCAACGATGATTATGTCCATATTGATCGTTGGGATTTTAGCATGGATTTTTCGGTAAAAAAAGAAAGAGTGTGTCTAGCCTTTTCTTAAAAAAGAAAAAATGATCGCTCACCGATCTTGCTGATGGACGAGATATGTGGCTGATCCTTCATTCCTCTATCGAACTTCCACGGAGTCCACTACCTCAACCGGCGATAAGGCTGTGGATAACTCCCCTTTGCTTTTGCCAAATAAAATAACAGCAAAAGGCTAAACACAAATATTGTAATTTTATTCCATGGATGAGAGTGGGCTTCTCCCCTCATCTCAGCGCACCATCGGAGAATATTCATCCTTTATGACGCCTTCAACTTCCAGAATCTAAGCAACTTTTTTTCACCTTTCATCAAGGACTGTTTTCTTTGACGCGAAAGAAGTAGCAACTCGCTAATTCCTTTAAAATGATCAAAAAGGCTTTAGTTCATCGGATCAATAAGGAAATGAAGCACAGAGAATGGCACTCGATTCCAGCCTCAAAAAGAAGAAAAAACGACGAGAATCGCGGGAGTAATCATTTCTTTTCTTTCCTGAACCAGTGGCGCAAGATAGCGTCAAGGAAGTCATTTTTTATGAAACATTCTAAAAACCTGTTTCTCGCCTCTGGGGCTCTCATCGCCATCTCCATGGTGGCTTTGGCCTCTTTTCAGCCTTTCTCGATGACCCAAGCAACCGGAGTAGCTTCGACCTCTGCCACGGCACAATCTGCCGCGACCTTTTCCAGCACTTATCGGGTCACGACACCTAGTTCTTACGACGCTTTTACCGGTGCGGCCATTCAAACGACAAAAGATATCATTACTTATAACAACACCCATCCCTTGCCCACTTTCAACATCTGGAATGGGACCGAAAAACATGTTGTCCAAGGCTGCGTCGTCGGCTTCGGGGACCAGACCATCATCTATGGCTCCAACAATTTGAACCGCTACTTCCGAACCCAACTTATCACGAAAACGGCACCAAATTTCACTCCTTTGGGCTTTTTCATCGGAATCCACGGAATCCGAAAGATCGTTTTTAGCACCGTCGGAACGTCTTATTGGACAGGGCACCAAGGTCAACTCAGCATGGCGGTGTGCGTCGCTTCGCTCGATGGTTCTATTGTCTACAACATGGACGACACAACGAAAGAAACCGCCATTGCCTATACAACCGAAGGCATTTACACGACGTATACCGTGACTTTGCCCGATAGCGCTGCCACCACTTTTACGCCACGCTGGCTTTATATCGGCGGAGGTTTTGTGTCCCATAACCTCGGAACGGATGCCCAATCTTCAAAAGAAGAAGATCTCAATACCTACTATTGCGACCTCGTCGACTTCACCGCTTATTTTGACGGAACTTGCTAAACGACTTTCTAAAGGAAGATTGCGAGCGTTAATCTCCGCCTGAGGTCTTGCGCAATTGGCTTTGCGCTTGACGTCAGGTTTTTCCTTAGCGGATCACTATAACGAAAAAACGTTCCAAAAAAGAACGAAAAAAGGATGTTTGCCGCAATAACCCCTGCAAAACCCCTTTGATTTTTTCAAAAAGCTACTCTTTGCCCGAGGAAATATAAAACTCGTCGTTCTTTGTTCAAGAATGAAAGGGCCCTTGCGCCATTTTTTGAGAAAAGAGAATTTCATCCCAAAAATGTGCAAAAGAAGGCCGAGAGATTCCCCCTAAACTCGCTATACTGAATTCGGTGAGGAATAACCTCAGCCCTTAAGGACATAACATCATGAAAAAGAATCTTCTTGTTGCGATCTCTCTACTGACGATCGCCAGCCTCTCATCGTGCGGAGGAGGCGCATCTTCGAGCGCCGCTGCATCTTCAAAAACCGCTTCCTCGTCGAGTCTCCCTTCCTCTTCAAGCGCGTCGCTTTCAGTGAATACGAAAACCGTCGATCTGTATTTTAGTCCCACCAACAAAAAATCCATCGATCTCAGTTTCGTTAACGGAGTTAATGACATCCCCTTTTTGGAAATGAATGAACTCGTCAAACAAATCACTTTATTGGGCACAGGGGTTCTGAGTTCCGCTTTCGCTTTGACGGTCAGCAACGTCAGTGGCGTCTACACGTTAAAGCGAGAAAATGATTCTGCTCTCGTTTTCGATTTCAACAGCAAAACTCTGACCTATCACGATTATTGCGATTTCTTCAATAGGGATTATGCTGAGACTGCCGTCGACCCCATGAGCCTTTCAGGATTCAATAGCAAAGGCGAAGCCAGCTTAATCCAACGGGATCTCGCGAATTCTTCGGAACGTTCCGGCCTTTCTGACGTCACCATCGCCTTAGGCGAAAAAGGCGTCCCGATGTATCGCGATGGCGATAAGGCCTATCTTCCATTACAAACATTCAGCGATTTCTTGGTTTCTCCGAATCCGATTTATTACGCTTACAACGGGGAAGCGGTCTTCGCCGCCAGCGACTCCATCAAAGCGTCGGGCTATGAGGATCTTTATTACCCGGCGGCAAAAGGAAAACGCTCCGCGGTTCTCGCGGATTTCACTTATAAGGAATTCATTGCGGAATTCGACACGTTCTATGGCTTAAAAGACGTGAAAGGAATCACAAGCCTCGATACTTTCGCCACGAATATCGGCCTCAAAGAGGAGCTTCTCTCGCTCGATCCCGAAATTGCCGATAAGGCGTTAGCGAAATTGGCCTATTCCTATTTGGGCGATCTCCACACCAAATATATGTCGAATTCCCCCTATCTCGGAAAAGACGTGACGATTAAGCCGTCCGATTTCTACTCCGCGGAATACAAGGACTTCTTTGACCGCTACACCGGCAGCAAAGCGACCAGGGCTGCCGCCTACAAAGATATGCCATTCTTTGAAATTGTCGGCGATACGGCTATTTTCACTTTCGACACTTTTGAGCTCGGGTTAGGCGAGGCGTATTATACCAGCGCCCCAACAGATAAAGCTGCGGATAGTTTGGGTCAGATGCTTTATGCCCACGCCCAAATAACGGCAGCGGGCGACAAAGTGAAGAACGTTGTCATGGACCTTTCCTGCAATACCGGTGGCCAAGCGGATATGGCTGCTCTCGCCTCGGCGTGGTTCCTTGGCGAAAGCGTCATTTCGATCAATGACAGCATCACGGGGACTCAGGGAATGAACGCCTACCGGGTTGACGCCAATCTCGACCACAAATTCGATGATTCCGATGCCTTAGGCAACCGGCGGCTTTATTGTTTAACCTCCAGAACAAGCTTCTCTTGCGGAAACTTGCTCCCCTGCCTCTTTAAGAATTCAGGCAAAGTCAGCCTGATCGGACAAAAGTCCGGTGGCGGCGCTTGCGTGGTCGCTCCGATCTCCTTAGCTGATGGCACCGTCTTCCGCATTTCGGGGGCAAAACGCCTCGATTACGTCAAAAACGGCACCTTCTATAGCATCGATCAAGGCGCGGATCCGGATTTCGCCATCTCCGATTTGAGTTTCCTTTATCAGAATGGCCGGGCCGATCTGGTCAGTTATATCGACAGTCTCCATTAATTTCGGACTGCGCAAGACTATCCATTCGAAATCCTTGCAAAATCCCCTTCTTTGTCAAAAAGAGGGGGATTTTTAGAAATAAACTTCGTCCATAAAGAGGCTATTCCGGAATTTCTAGCGTTTGAATTTGACTTAAACCTGTGTGGTTCCAGCGAAAGGTGACGTAATCCCCCACTTTCGGAGCGGGCGAAGAATAAGACTTCGCTAAAACAGCAGGGATCGCGATTTCCCAAAAGGCAATCTCATAATGCTGGCCTTCGACGCCGAGAACCTGGCCAAGATCATTCTCATGGAGCCATTGCGAAGGCACCTTGAGTTTGGGGCAAGAAGGAAAAAGATTGTCAAACTCCGCGAGGGCTTTTTGATCATTGGCTTTTTCAAAAACCGGGGATTCAAAGAACTTCCCTTGGATTCCTTTCAAAGCATCGGGATGCAGTTCGTAGACCATAAGGGGATCATAAACTTCACCCTGGGGGTCGGTAATTCCAAATTCTTTAGCTCGGCGAAAGCCCAACCTCGGGTAATACTCGGGCTCCCCATAAATGATGATGGCGGGGTAGCCCGCTTCCCGAGCTAAATCTCGGGTTTCTTCAAAAAGCGTCCGAGCGATGCCTTGACCTTGAAAAACGGGATCGACCGCCAAGGGGCCAAACGTCAAAACGGGGACGACACCTTGGCTGGCCTTAAGGAAGGCCTTACTAAAGTAAATCGCTCCGACAATCCGACCATCTTTTACGGCGAGGCGGCTTAATTGGGCAAGATAATCCGGGCTTCCGCGGAGAACGTGAACAAGATAATGTTCATTGCAGCCGGGATTCTGGCGATTGAAAAACGCCCGTCTCACCATCCCTTCAGAGGCATGAAAGTCTTGGGATTTTTCTTCGCGAATAACAAGAGGCGTATTCATAAAAAGATTTTACTCTATTGTAGAATAAAATCCTCGTAAAACCTTCCTCCTTTTGACCAACAGTACTTGCCATAGTTAAATCCGTTTGGGGACGGCGATGTGCATTTTAGTCTGGCGAAAAGTAAAATTTGGTGAGTCCCTCCCTTTTGTTTCTGAAGAAAGGAGTTCATCCATGAACAAGAAGGGAAGCAAGCATCTGACGATCGGGGACCGAGCCACCATCGAGTCCCTGCTCAACCAACGCAGGCCGCTTCTGGAGGTCGCCGAGGCGATACGCAAAGACCCGCGGAGCATCTCCAGGGAGGTCAAAAACCGCAGGGTCCGCCACGAATGCCTGAGAGGCGACTTCAACAGCCAGAAAGACCGCGGGGACTGCAAGTCGCTCCTGAGGTGGCCCTACGTCTGCAACGGCTGCCAAGGCAAGAAGGGATGCATGTTCCGCGCCCGCTGCGAATACGCCGCCAAGGAGGCCCAGTCGGACTACGAGAGGACGCTCTCGGAGTCGAGGGACGGCATCGACCTGGCACCGGAGGAGCTCGCCTACCTGGAGGAGAGGATGGGGGAGTGCGTGGGGAAAGGCCGCTCGCCGGCCAGCGAGTTCGTCGCCCACGAAGGCGAGATGCCCTGCTCGCTCAGGTCGTTCTACCGCCACGTGGACGAGGGCAGGTCCACCGTGATCAGCCTCGACCTGAGGAGGAAGGTGAAGCTGAGGAAAAGGCGCAGGAAGGCCGCGCGGGCCGAGTCCCCGAACCCCGCCAGAAAAGGCAGGGAGTACGCCGATTTCCTGAGGTTCCTCGCCGCCCATCCGGGGATCTTCGTCGTCGAGATCGACACCGTCGAGTCCGGGCGGGGCGACCCCTCGTGCCTCCTCACCATCCATTTCACGTTCGCCCGCTTCATGCTGGCGATCAAGCTCGCGTCGAAGACGGCCGCCGAGGTGTCCAGGGCGTTCCGCTCGCTCAGGGCCGCGGTCGGCGACGAGGCCTACCGGAGGCTCTTCCCCGTCGTCCTCACCGACAACGGCTGCGAGTTCTTCGAGCCGGAGGCGATCGAGTTCTCGGACGCCACCGGGGAGAGGCTCACCTCGCTTTTCTTCTGCGAGAGCTACGCCTCGTACCAGAAAGGCGCGATCGAGGAGAACCACACCCTCGTCCGCTACGTCTTCCCCAAGGGCTTCTGCTTCGGCGGCACGAGCCAGGAGAAGGTCGACCTCGCGATGTCCAACGTCGATTCCTACTGCCGCGAGTCGCTGGGGGCCAGCCCCTACGCGCTCATGGCCGCCTACTACGGCGAGGAGATCCTCGCCGAAATGAAAATCAGGGCCGTCAGCCCTGACCTCATCGTCCTGAGGCCCACCCTGATAAAGTAGCCTAGGGGCGCTCCGAATCCGCCGGGAGGGACGCGATATTAACTCTGGCAAACGGATATTCTCCGCCGGGCTTTCGCGCGCCTTCCCAGGCGCTTCCGACGCCCCCATTATGCCCGAAACGGATATAAAGTCAAACCGACCAAGGCGGAAACCGCAATTTACCTTGGCAAAAAGGCATCGCCGTCCCCAAACGGATTTAACTATGGCAAGTTACCCTCCTTTTGACCAAACCCCTTTAATTAAGGAATTTCTCACCAATCAAGGAACAGGAATTGATGGTCGAAAGAAAGGCAAAGTTTTTCTAATTTTTCTCACAAGAAACCAAAAAACTGGCCTCCATGATAATCCCAATTTTTAAAGGAAAAAGGAGATATCCCAAAAAGCATCTCTCTATACTCCCCCAATTCTGAAGTCCGCCCTTCAAGGAAAGCATCTCCATCCTTAAGGGTGGAGTATTGACCAAAAAGCTGTGTTACGATTCAAAAAGATGATTTCACTAAAGGGATTCTTTATTCCCTTTAAGGAGCGAAAAACATGAAAAAAGCATTCCTTCTTCCATCGATATTCTTAGCGTTTCTCCTTTCGGGATGCGTGGATTCCCCAGCCGTTAAAAGCCAAGCCAGCATCTCGACGACTCCGGCGAGTTCAAGCGCTTCATCTTCCAGCGTCGTTGCCTCGAGTTCCAACTCAAGTTCCTCAAAGGCTTCCTCTTCCAGTGCTTCGACGGGGAAGAGTTCTTCTTCAAGTTCTTCCTCAAGCTCTTCTTCATCCGCTGCTTCATCAAGTTCCTCGTCCTCAAGCAGTTCTTCTCAAGCCACTTCCTCATTGAGTTCAAGCGTAACCACTTCATCGATCGGCAGTTTGATCAATGTTCCCGGAACCACAGCGACAATCCGTGGCATCGCCCATGGATTCCAAAAGGATGGCTATTTCCTTTATGATCCGACCGGTTATGTCTATGTGAAAAATCCTGGCGCCAGCAGCGTCAGTGGTTTGCGGATTCAAAATGCCACCAGCACCACCCCGCAAGAAGGCGATTATGTCCAAGCCCAAGGCCAAGTCAGCCTCGATAATGGCTATGTCGAACTTGATTTGCTAACGAATGAGGACGCCAACATTATCATCGGCGAATCCCCCGCTTATTCGCTTCCAGAGCCACAAACCTTCACTGCAATTCAACTTGCTGAACTCCTCCAGTCAACCTACATCGAATGGGCCCAAGGGGGCGATGATGATCGGCCGAGTTCCACCCGGACTCCCTTCCCCTTAATACCTTTTGAAATCACCTGCAGCGAACTCCGCGTCTATGAAAAAACCGAGACTGGGCTTTGCGATGCCATGGGGCCAGGCTTGGATTTTATGGATTTCTGCGCTACGTTCCAAGATGATGGTTATAACCTCGAAAACGCGCCTTATGAATTGTCCTTCTATGTTTTAGGCTTTGGCACAACGACGTCCACCTTTGCGTTGACCGGAGCTAAAAAACTGAGTCCTGAATTCACCTACACCACGATTGCAGATCTCAAAAAGAACCCCATTCGGGCCGAACATTACAATATCCAGGCCCGTATCATGGCGGACGCTTATGGCACCTACGTTGCGGATGATGGAACTGGGCGAATCTTAGTCGCCGATCGCCATTTAGGCGGAACCTATGAAACGGCATATCAGGCCGTCGGCACCATCCTTTCGATCAACGGGACTTTATCCCAAGCTTTCTTTGAACCCCGTTACGAACTTCTCGTCTATGATCTATCGACGGCTATCACCCACGCGCCAACTGTTAGTCTTAATACGGTGAGGAACGGCTTCCCCACTACGGAATACGCCACAGCAACGGATGAAACGACCCCTTATTGGGTCTCTGAGCGCTTCAGCTGCACCGTCGCTTATGATTCCGGCGGTACTGCAAGCGATCCTACTCTCCGATGCACTTATAACGAGTATTTCTGTACAATCGCCAACTATAAAGCCCTCAATAAGGAAAGCTATCCTTCCGAGTTTACCTTCACCGGCTATCTCGTTTACGGCTTCAAAAACTGCGCCAGCCTCATCTTCGATAGCCATACCGAAGCGTAATCCTTCGGGAAAATCATTAGTCTCCCCATAAGCCAAGTTCGTTCAGCAAACTTGGCTTTTATCTTTAGAGACTCCGCCGCATAAAAACGCCTCCCTGAAGGAGGCGTACCCCACAAGAAGAAAGAATTCTTTTTTTCCTGAGACTATTGTGCCCACCATGAGAAAAGAAATTCACCAAAAAAGTTTAAATTTTACTTTCCTTGAGAATTCCGCTCACAAAAATTTCAAAATCCCTGCAAAAAGCCATTTGTTGTGAAAAACCGTTAACCAAAAGGTACTCGCCTTTCATCGGATAGGGGCTATAATGCCCCTATGCAAAAGAAGCATTTGTATCCTTCGCTTATCATCAATTCCCTCATCGTCTTGCTGGAAACCTACGTCTTGACCAACGCTTACTATGGTTACGTTCCGGGGGCGAATGGGAAAGGCGGGCAAGGGGTGATGATGTTTCGCTTCTTCACCGAAGATTCGAATTTGGTTTTAGGATTCTCTTGCCTTCTTTACGTGATCTTCAGTTTGATTTCCTTAAAGACAAAACGGTCCTATCGCGGGATCGGCCTCTTCAAGATGATCGCCACGGCTGCGGTCACGACGACCTTCCTCGTCGTCCTCTTTTTCTTAGCCCCTGCCACGGCCATCCTCTACAAAACATCCTATTTCATGATGTTCTCTTGGCCCAACATGCTTTTCACGCATTTCCTTTGCCCAGTCTTGGCGGTCGTCTCTTTCTTGTTCTTTGAAGAACCCTTAGAAAGCGTCCATAACGATTGGCAAAACGCTTGCTTCGCTTTAGCTACTGTCGTCCCCTATGCCATCATCGTCGGGACTTTGGCTTCGCTCCATTTGATCTCGAGCGATGAAACCATCAATAACGTCTATGGCTTTATGGACGCCACAGCCAATTGGTGGGCCACGTTGCTCGCCGTTGTCATCATCCTAACAGGCACTTATTTCGAAGGGTTTTTCCTCGCCAAACTTCAACGGAAAATTCATACCAAAACCGTAAGTTCTGCCCCAGCCGCTCCTACCGCACAATAAACAGTACAAAAACCCCAGCCTTTTCGTCAAAGAACTGGGGTTTAATAGAGCAATCGAAAGACTAACCTTTTACCGCGCCGGCGGTAACGCCTTTGATGATGTACTTCTGACCAATGATGTAGAAGATAATCACCGGCAAGATCGAGAGAACGATCATCGCCATAAACGCGCCCATATTGATGTCGCCATATCCGCCTTGGTTCGCGATTTGAATCGCGACAGGCAGGGTCGTTTCACCCGCTCGGGTGCCTAAGAGCAAATACGGTAAGAGGAAGTCGTTCCAGATCCACATGACATTGAGGACGGCAACCGTCACGGTCACCGGCTTAAGGAGCGGCAAATCAATCCGGAAGAAAACCTGAGGCGTCGTGCAGCCATCGATCATGGCCGCTTCTTCGACTTCTTTCGGGATCCCCTGGATAAAGCCCGAGAAGATGAAGGTCGATAATCCGGCGCCATAACCGATATAAACCAAAACCGTGATGAAGATCTTATAAAGATAACCCGTATCGGAAGGCAAATCGCTCGGCATCAGCCAGCCGAACACGCCAGTGAGAGGAAGCATGACCATCTGGAAAGGGATGATCATCGAGAAAACGAAGAGATAATAAAGCGTTTTGGTCCACCAGGTTTTGACCCGGGTGAGATACCACGCCGCCATCGCCGAAAGCAAAAGAATCAAAATGACGCTGACGACCGTGATATAAACCGAATTCGCGAAAGCGTTCCAAAACTTCGATTGATTGATGCCTTTGGCGTAGTTGCTCCAGCCGACGAAATTCGAACTATTCAGCCAATCGAAGGGCTTTTTGCTGATGGTATAGCGATTTTTGAACGAGTTCAAAATAACCAAAAGAATCGGATAGAACGTCGTTAAAGTCAGCAAGCACAGGATCACATAATCCAGCACTTTGACGATAGTCTTTCCCGCGTGGGCGTGCTTCTCAAAGAACGGGGCATCCCGCCGACGTTTTTGCACCTCGAATTCTCGAGTGTAAGGTGTGGGTTTATTTTGCGTTTTCATAATTAAGCCTCCGTTTCACCTTTCTTCGAGAGTGAGACTTGCGCATAAGAGATCAAAGCGACCATGAAGAAGAAGACCACTGCTTTGGCCTGGCCTGGGCCCATATTGCCATCGCCCGCGTTGAACATCGTGCTGTAAATATCAAGGGCCAAAAGCATATTGTCCGGCGAGGTGCGGCCATTGAGGGCTAAGTTTTGATCGTAGAGTTTGAAGCCATTCGTCAAGGTCATGAAACTGCAAATGGTGATGGCAGGCAAAGTCATCGGCAAAAGAACATGAGTCGTGGTCTTAAACCGTGAGGCTCCATCGATCTTTGCGCTTTCGAGGACTTCGTTGGGAACCCCATTGATCGCGGCGATGTAGATGACCATCATGTAACCGATTTGCTGCCAGCATGTGAGCAAGACCAAACCCCAGAAACCGTAGCTGACTTTCGAGGTGAGGTTCTGATCGAACTGAAGCAAGATGCCATTGAGTAGCAAATTCCAGATGTAGCCCAAGACAATGCCCCCGATCAAATTGGGCATGAAGAAGATCGCCCGGAAGAAAGAAGTGCCTTTAAGGCCTTTGGTCAAAAGCAACGCCAATAAATACGCGCAGACATTGATGATGAGCATCGTCACGATGACGAAGGCAACGGTCATCCCGAAGGCGTGCCAGAAGGTCGAATCCCCACTGAAGGCTAAAGCGTAGTTTGTCCAACCCGTCCAGGTGCAATCGGCTATTGTCTTGTATTTCGTAAAGCTGAAAAAGAAACCCATTCCGAAAGGCAATATCACGAAAAACGCAAAGCAAATCAAAAGGGGAAGAACGAACAATGGAAACCATTTTTTATAATATTTAGCCATTTCTCTTTTTTCACCTTTTAAAGAACGGAGGATGATGGACTGCTCCACCACCCTCCATTCGAGAATTAATCGAACGAATTAGGCTGCAACGGATGAAGTCTTGAGTAACGCCGCTTCGCTGGTCCACTTTGCCGTGGTTGCGTCGACAACGCCGCTCTTCCAGAGAGCATCTGTCATACTGCCGTTGACGTAAGCGAGCAAGCCCGCGCCAAGCGTATTCTTAACGTTCTCCGACGGAATCGTGGCGAAGTCCCATGGGACCGAGGTCACGCCGTCTTTGCTCATCCAGTTCATAACTTCTTTAGAAAGCGGATCGCTCGGAGAAGCCATATCTTTGAACGGAGCGATGAAGCTTAAGCCACCATCGGTAACGCTCTTGGTGACATAGCTCTTGCCATTGCCCGTATAGAGCCAATTGGCGAAAGCGATCGCCGCCTTCTGCTCATCAGCAGTGAGTTTCTTGTTGACGGAAAGGAAGTTTTCGGTGCCAACGCAAAGGCCCTGCTTGGTTTCGTCGTAAGCGGCAGCGCCAGCGTGATCAAGTCCGCTATAAATCGGCATGAACTTAATATCATCGCTCTTGACGGTCTCGCCTTCGACCTTGAGAATCTGCGAAGCAGCCCAGTTGCCGTTTTGAACAAAGGCGCACTGGCCCATCGCGAATTCCGCCATCGAAGCGTTGACGTCTAAGGTCGCCAAAGTGGCTTTCTTGTCGCCCGAATCGTTGACGTACATATCAAACACGTTCTTGTATTGAGCCGCGTATTTGAAAGTGAAGTTGTCCTGGACCGACGAGACCTTGCCATATTCACCATAGATCGGCATGTTGAAAAGGTGGGTCTGCCAACGCCATTGTTCGCCGTCTTTAAGCGAAGTTCCGGCGAAAGCGCCGTCGATGCCAAGAGTGGCAGCCTTAGCTTGGACGTCATCCGCCAAAGCCTTGAGCTTAGCAAAAGTGTTGATCGTGGCCATCGAAGTATCGCTGACAGCCTTGTTGGCTAACGCAAAATACTTGGTCAAGATCGCATTGTTATAAATGATGCCATAGCCTTCAACGGTGTACGGAACACCATAGGCTTTGCCCGCATCAGTGACCGCAAGAGTCTTATCGGTAAGGGCTTTGTAGAAATCGCTGTCGGTCAAATCGGCGCAATACTCTTTCCAATTGGCATAGCCAACCGGACCATTGATCTGGAAAAGAGCCGGCGCTTCTTTGGTCGGCATCTTCGCCTTTAAGGTCGCTTCATAAGTGCCCGAAGCCGCCGTATCAACGATAACGGTGTTTCCGGTTTCTTTCTTATAGGCCTCGGCGATGCCAGCATAGGCATCGGCGATTTCCGGCTTGAAGTTCAAGTAACGGATGGTCGGAAGAGTCGCGGCAGTCGAAGTCGAAGTGGCTGTGGATCCGGACGTAACACTACTGCCCGAGGTCGCAGTCTTTTGGCAGCCAACAAGCGCGGCTGCGGCGAACGCTGCTAAAGCAACGCACGCAAAAGAACGTTTCTGCATCAATAAACACCTCCTAATGTGTTTTATGTCTCCAAGCCCCCTATTATTTGGGTTCGGAAGCGCTTCCAATCATAGCTGTTTTAAAAGTTGTGTAAAGACGTTTTTTATCGCTGACCATGTTCTAAACGTGGGTTTAAAAAGTAGAAAACGATGATGGCGACAGGATTTTTTATATTTCGAAAATAATCGTAAATTTTCGTATTGTTTTTCGTGTTTGTTAAGTTTTTGTTAACTATTGTCTTCACGAACGGATATCTTCTCCCCATTAGCGTTTTGTTTCAATTTACAAATAAAACTTTCTTTTACTATTTTTCTTAGATAATAGAGCCCCCTTTTATCTTCAGATCATTTCCCATGTTATCAACAAAAATCCCTGATGGGCAGCATCAGGGATTTCCATAGGATTTTTTCGAGCGTTATTTCGTCTTGTCCCCAGGGACCTCAGACGGAATCTCAGGGCTTAGTCCCTTTTCATCGAACTTGGCGTGAAAGAAGAAGAGATCGCGAGTCAAGTCGGCTTGATTATCCAACGAGTTCACAAAAAGAATGGAACCCGCCTCCCAAATCAGCACCCAGCCAAAGATATCGAGAATTTCGCCATAGATCGAATCGCCATTGGCTTGGATAAACGGCAAATGGAAGCTGAGGAACAAGAAGCCGATGAAGATGAAAAATAGGGCTAAAAGGAATTCTTTCTGCAACTTCTGCTTCAAATGGCGATGCTGATTGGCGTAATGAGTTCGGAAAATCGCCTTGACCTGTTCGCGTTCTTCAGGCGAAATATCCTCAGCAAAAAGCCAATGGATCGTCAAGCGATAATGCCGGTCAAAAAGCGAAACCACTTCTTCGGCATAGTCATAAATCGCCGGATTGAGCAAAGCTTTGTTCGAACATTCTTGATAAAGAGAACTTTCCCGCAAATCGAGTAAAATCTCGTCATCGCCCTTTTCGCCTTCTCGCATCATGTTTTTTCCGACGGTGTTTCGATAGGTCATCACCGCTTGATCAAGGGCGGCGTTTTCTTTTCTTTTTTCGGCGCGTTCCGTTTTATTGTTTTTCATGAGCAAAAAACCTCCCGCTGTAGTAATAGCCATCGACGTTGAAGAAATAACAAAGCGAAACCAAAGGCTGCAAGGAAAACTGCAAAAGCGCGATCAATCCGACATAAGAGAAAATGACCTGATCCGCCGCTAAGGTAAGGCAAACGAGGGTCAAGGAAATCGCATAAAACGGGATCGAGCACAAAATCAGCGTCAGAGTAATCCGGGCGGTTTTCCGCCCATCTTCTTGTAACACGGAAACACAGAAGAAAATCGTTGCCGCGGCCAATACCAAATCACCGACGGTTAGCCCGGTATTATAAAGACCTTGGGCCCAGTTCGTGGCATAAGCGGAAGGCAAGGCCAAAAGATCTTTGAAGTCGTTCATGAAGGAGCAAGCGGTCGTCGTTGTAAAAGCGAAGACCAAGATGAAGACCGTAAGGGACTTGCGTTTGAAAAGGGAAGCAATCCCCAAGAAAAGGAAGACGAGGAGCTGCAAAACAATCGGAGTGGCGGAATCAAGGATTGAAGACGAACTGCCACTTGAGGACTCCGAAGAGGCAACGCTCGAAGCAATCGCTCCGCCGGAAGAGACACCACTCGGGGACGCCGGGGAAAGTTGCTGCGCCAAATAAAGGGTCATCGCGATCAAAGTTAAAGAAACCGCGAGGCAAAGCCAATCAAAGACTGCGGCCCAGATTTTTAAGGATTTCTTGGGATCTTTAGGCATCGAAAAATATTGTAGCACCCTCGTTCAGGGCTTCAAACGAGAAAACGAGAAGAAGGGCGAAATGAGCAAGACAAGAGAAAATCAGTTGTCCGAACGATTAAAACCGTTTTTCATCTGGCACGAGACCGTATAGAGAATGGCATTGAGAGCCTTGGCGGTTTCTTCTTTCGCCATTTGGGCAAATGCTTCATTCGCTTTTTCACGCAAATCGGCACTCTTTTCGCCTAAACCCTTGTCTTTTTCGGCCTGGACAATCATCGCATGAGCTCGATTCGCCACCGCATTTTGATAGCGTTCGACATAGATGGAGCATAAACCGAAGTGCGGATCGACGAGGGCACCCAACAAGCGGCTGGCCCAATAGAAATTGTCGGTCGAGACATCGAGGGTTGTATTGCCAAAATATTCTGGAATCTTGGTCACATTGCTATAAAGCGGAACGATGGCGTTAAAGGCGTTAGAGCCAAAGCAGACCCACTCGATCGCCGCGAATTCCTTTTGAACATCGCCTCGAATCTGGGCAATCGACATGAACGCTGTGCGGGAAATGCCAATCGGGCGGTAGATCCCTTTTTGCGGATAGGCGACTTTGCTATAGGGATCATATGGCGTGCCCTGGAAATGAGAGGAGAGAACGTACTTCACATCTTCGATCGTGATCTTTTTCTCTGGTACCAGCGACCAAGGGATATCATCAGCCTCTGGGGTGTATTCCGCCTCAGGGCCATCCCAAACATGGGTATGGGGATTTAAATAGCGCTCCATGAACCAAGCGCGGGGAGTGTTGTAAACATGATCGGAGTCGTCATGAGAGCCAAACGCCACCCGAGGATTAAAGAACTTGCCACCCGCCAAATCGAGATGATTCGCTTTGACGAAATCCAAAAGGTCTTGGGAGCAGAGATTCTCTTTTTGCGCGCCATAAGCATCTTCGAAATCGAAGCGGTCAAGCCCAAATTGGTTCGGCATCACGACATATTCTTCATCTTTGACTCTCCGGGCAATCCAATGATGGCCGCCGATCGATTCGAGCCACCAGATCTCATCTTTGTCTGAGAAAGCAATACCATTGGGCTCATAGGTGCCGTATTTCTCTAGTAAGGCCCCTAAACGGAGCGCGCCTTCTTTGGCGGAGTGGATGTAAGGCAAAACCAAGACGACGAGTTCTTCTTCGCCGATCCCGCCTTTGACTTCTTCTTTCCCCTCTTTCGCCGGTACGTAATTCACATAAGGATCCGCACCTAAAACGCGCGGATTCGACGTGATGGTTTCCGTCGCCGTCATCGCCACGTTTTCTTCATTAATACCTGCAGCCGCCCAAATCCCTTCGGATTTGTCGACGTTCGGCATCGCGGTATAACGAAGCGGATTATCCGGAAGTTCGACTTCGACGTGGGAAAGAACGCTCTTGTAATGGCGGGGCTGGTCTTTTGCCTCGACCACCACCATTTTCTTCACATGGAATTTTCCCGAGGGCGAATCGTCATTGCGGGCGATCATCGTCGAGCCATCGTAGCTCGCTTTCTTACCGACTAAGATTGTTGTGCAGGCCATATTCTTTTTTTCCTTTTTTGAATTGAGTTTATTCTAACCGCTTCCTCTCCGCCCGCCACCGCTTTCGCTCAAAAAGCTCTTCTTTGATGAAACGAAGGGGGATTTGCCCTCTCTTTTCGTCGAGAAAAGAAATCAATTTCTTTCTCTATCGTAAAATATATGCAAACTCCGTCGATACAAGAAGAAAATAGGTTAAGATAATCCCATGAGCGACATCACCAACCAGCCCTTCATCGATCTTCCGGAATATAATCCCGGGACCACGCCAACAAGCGAAAACTGGAATGGGGAATACGCCTCTTCATCGAAGCCCGATTATGAGAAACGGAGCCCGAGCCAAGCGATTTCTCGTTTAGCCAAGATTGCCGCTGGCATCGCCTTAGGCGGGTCGATTCTCACTTTGGTCACCAACGCTTTCGTGAGCGCCCCTTCGATTAGCAACGTCGTGCTTGTGGCTCAAGGAAGTAATCTTCACTACGCTTTCGATGCGGTTTTCGAAAAAGACGGAGATTTGGCCGTCAATTTGAAATCCGATGGGCAAAACTCAAGCCAAACCGTCCATCTTCTAGCCAGCGAAGACAACCGCACGACTGCCGATTATCATCAGCTCTCCGCTAGCGGAGATTTTGCCCTTCCTTCCCTGACCTATAGCTTCACCATCACGTTTAAAAACACTTACTTCACCCGAACCTTATATAGCAAAAGCGTTTAACCAAAGAAAAGGAGAACAGCCATGAATAACAATTCGAAAAAAGATCTTGAGGAAATGACCAAGAAAACCGTCGAGAAAACCAAAAGCCATGTTCAGATGGCGTTAGCGGAAATTTTTCTTAACCGCCCCGATAAGGCTCATGCTCAACACGGAATTCCCACCTGGGGCGAACTCCCACTCCGCCGGAAAGTGGGTTTTATCCTCAGTTGGATTTTCTTGGCTCTTTCCATCACCCTCATCATTTTGGTTTGTAACCTCCCGAGCGTCTTCGGTTATTCCTCTAATGACATCATCCTCGGGGTCAAAACGGATCATGCCGACTATGTCGCCATCACCTTCTTAAGAATGATCTTCTTCGGGGTCAGCATTTATGCCGGCGTCCGAGTTCTCACGTGGATCTTGCAGGTTTCTTTCAACCACGCCAGCAAGAAAGCCATCACCATCGTTCGCCTAGTCTCTTCTTCGATCGAATATCTTTCGACTCTGGCTTTGATTTTCATCTTCCTTGGCATTTGGGGCGTCGATACCAGCACGATCTTAGCCTCGGCTGGCATCATCGCCTTGATCATCGGCTTAGGCGCTCAGAGTTTAATCGCCGATGTCATCGGCGGGCTTTCGATCGTCTTTGAATCGCAATTCGATGTCGGCGATGTCATCGTCGTTGATGGCTTCCGCGGTAACGTCCAAGAAATCGGCTTGACCGCTACTCGAGTGGTCGACGGGGCTGGCAATTGCAAAATCATCAAAAACTCCGCCATCAGCACGATCATCAATCTTTCACACGATTATTCAGTGGCCATTGTCGATCTCCCCGTCGATTATGATGAGGATCTTAACCGGGTCCGCCAAGTCGTCGAAGCGGCTTTGCCGGCAATCACGAAAAAGATCCCGGACTTAAAAGGGCCGATTTCCTATCTCGGAGTTCAAGAATTCCAAGACTCAGGCATCTTGCTACGCTTCATCGTCAAGGTCGACGAAAATGATAAGTTCGCGGTGACCCGGCGCCTCAATGAAGAAATTTATTCGCTCTTTAAAGCCAATAACATTCAGATTCCCTATAATCAAATCGTTGTCTCGCAAAGAAAATCTTCTCCCGCTCCTACTTCCGCTCCAAACGCAAACACGTCTGAAGTGAAGTGAAACTCCTTTTCATTTCTCGATGCTCGGCAGGGGAAATGTCTTTTAAAATGGCAAACATTCTTTATAATGTCTACGCCGAAGGAGGCCGCCGATGAAAGTTTATAAAATTCTATCTACCATTTTCCTGGTTTTGGGTTTAGGCTGCTTTGCCACGATTTTCATTTTGAGTTTTACCGGCCACGTCGCGAACGATGATGGCACCCCAGTGCCATGGTTTTTTATCTGCTTCGGCGGTTGCTTCGTCACTTTTATCTTAGCTGGCATATTTGGTAATCTGGCCAAAAAAGGCCTTGGCCATGCCGACTTCGGGAATAGCCTCGGCTCCAGTGAAGGGATCGATTCCTTAACAAAGCCCGTCGTCAAAGTCCGCTGCCCCAACTGCAGCACGCTCAATGATGAAGATGCGGACTTCTGCAAGAAATGCGGAGCGCCGCTGAAAAAGCATTCTTAATTCCGCGTCATTATCTCTGCAAAACTTATCTTAAATCATTAAAAAGCTCGTCTTCTCATCAAGAAGGCGAGCCTTTTTCGACAACCTTTAAAGGAGGTTCAATAAGGGAGAGTCGGAGCGGCGCTCAAACTCGTTGAAGCGTTGAGCGTTCCGCTGCCCGTATTCGTCCAAGTGACGGAAGACGAATAGAGGTTCGTCGAAAGAACCGAGGTCGAAGCATTGGCGAGGTTGACGCTTTGGGCGCCCAAAGTCTCGTTCGCCAAATAGAAGATCACCGTCTCATCGGTCGAAGTCCAACGCGTGGTCAAGGTCGAAAGGAATTGGCCGTTGCCCCCATCATTGTCGAACGTAGAATCTTGGAGATAAATCGTGGCTTTGGCGTTCGTGACATAAAACATCGGAGCTGCACTGTCAAGATTCGTGATCGTCGAAGAAATGACTTCCAAAGTCGGCTCGCCGCCAACGGAATCATTGCTCATCGACTGATAGAGCATAACAGCGCCCCAGTCCACCGCAGCGCCGGAACTCCGGTTCTTGCCGCTCAAGGTGCAATTCTCGACTTTAATGACGTTGCTGCCTTCGATGACCATCGCTTGCGAAGAGGCCGCCGAACCGGTGCAATAGGTCGCGGTGATTGTGCCCGTTGAATATAAACAAGGCGAATCAGCCCCGTTGGTGGTTAAAGTGCAAGGCGAAGAGGCCGTGCCTGTCACCGTGACGGTTCCGCCGCCACGATCGGTCGCCACCGCCGCGCTGTTGGTTCCCGAAGTCGTGATGCTCATTCCTGAAGCGGTGATTGTGCCACCATAGGTCGCATGAAGACCGCGCGAATTGCCGCTTCCGGTATTCGTGATCGTGGTATCAGAGACCGTAATGCTAGCCCCAGCGCCCGAGAAAATCGCATTGGAGCCCGCGCTAGAAGGCGTCACCGTGCAACCGCTCATCGTGATCTTCGCCGAACTGCCGGCGGCAACCACTGCGGAATTCAAACCATAGAAGTTTTGATCATCGCCCACGCTCGAAGGCGTGCCTGATTTGACGATTGTCGCGTTCTTTATCGTCAAGTTGCCACTGCCCACAACCAGGAAGACCGCTTGGTTTCCCGTTGTGGAAGTCCAGGTGCCACCGGTGACGGTGCAATCGCCGGTAACAACATAACGGCCGGATAAGGTTTCGGTCGCGGTTCCTGCACCAGCATTGGTCGAAGTATAAGTTACGGATTTCGATCCACTCTCCGTATAGGTGCCCGAGATCGTGCCATCGCCAACGGATGTCGTCGTGCTCGTGGTGGCCGTGCTCGAAGTTGTCGTAGCCGTGCTCGAAGTTGTCGCGGTCGTACTGGATGTGGTCGCCGTACTGGAAGCCGCAGTCTTCGAAGAAGCCGCCGTGCTGGAAGTCGTTCCACCCGCGCAGGACGCTAAGAAAATAGCGCACAGCATTAACGGAATGGAAGCGATGAATTTGGAATTTCTCATAAAATCCCCTCTTTTCACCTTATTAACAATGAGGTTAAAGTTTTTATTGGAAGAATTTAATGGATTCCAAATTAATACTCATGAAAGTTCCGTGCTGACGCGTGTTTTCTCGAACTCGCGATTTACCCCCTACCCGAAAGGAAAATCTCCGCTATAATACTTTCGCCCTAAAAAGACATCGATTCAAAACTTTGCGAAGCCACTCCGAAGAAGAAGGAGGGACTTTTTTATGCTAGACCGCAGTCTCCTCCGCCAACTGATTGCAGCGACCGGCATTGAAGACTATGCCGTTTTAGGCGCGAAAATCGGCGCCTCGGAAAAGTCCATCTACAAATGGATGAATGGCACTTCCCAACCGGCAGCAAGCCATCTCTACCAACTTCTGCTTTTAGCGGGCTGGCTTAGCCCCAAAGCACGCCCTAAGCGTGGCGATAATCTTTCACATGAGTGATCTTCGTTTTTAAAAATCCCAGCAAATCCTCATCAAAAACGACGGGAAGAGCCGGATCCTTTTTCGGATCGCCATAGACCAGAAAAAGATAATCGCTTGTCACGTCAACAGCGCTGAAATACGAATAAGGATGGCTTTCTTCTTGCTTGCCCTTACCAGGTACCTCGAGGGCGACGTCAACCTGATCCTCACGGAAGACGTACACTAAACTCGAGCCTTCCTTTACGGGATTCGCGGCGCGGTTACGGGCGCTGATTGAAGTCAAAACGCTTTTCCACCCGAGGGTGAAAGCCCAAAGGAAGAAGAAGCCGACCAAAGCCAAAATGACGCCGATGGCAATATAAAAACTACCTAAGAAAAGAATACCCACCCCGCCGCCGAGGAAAAGGATGGCGATGACGATGCAAAGATAGCGGCCGCGATTGTACTTAAACGAATCCACCGCATCATTGATTTTTGATGTAATCGGCGTGACGATTCGTTTTTCCATGACGACCTCCTAACAAAATTTAGCGATTAAAGCATCGGCTTGGTCGACCAGAGAATGGGCTTGGCGGTTATCAGCGGTAAAGAAAGCGGTCGAGAGATCGACGTAATGCTCGAATAAAGGTTGCCGCTCCTGATAAAGCGACCGGGGCAAGCAGAAGGCTAAAACCGATTCGCCCGGACCTAAGAAAGCGCTGACGTTGCCTTCCATTTTGGTCATGCAAAGGAAATGCTCATCGCGATCAGGCGTCGGAATAAGCTGGGCAAAATAATTGGCTTTTTTATGCGGAAGATCCGCTTTGCCCAAACAGGTAAAACCAAAAGTGGAAAAAAGCTTCAAAAGAGCTGGACCATTTTGATCTTCAAAAAGCACGTAGGTGACGTGTTGATGGTCTTTATCGACTGAAATCGTCTTCGGAACCGACTGAAGAAAATCGTCCATGCGACTTCTCTTTTCTCCCAAAACGATATTATTTTAGCGCTTTGCAGTCTCTTTATTAAATAAAGTTTTTATCACTTGCTCGTCCAGCTTTTGAAAAGTCAGCGTGTCAACGAAGGGAAGGGCCTTTTCCGCCTGTTGTGCACTTTCGATAGTCCATGTGTTGACCGGATGATGCTTGCGGAAGGAAACGACTTCGGGCCGACTCACTAAAACGTCTTCCATATCGAGGGATTCGAAAAGGTGGCGGAGCTTTAATGTCCAAAGATGTTCTTTGCAAACCAGCAGACCTCTTTGATAGCCATGGATCCGAAGCAAAGCCCGCGGATCAAAAGAAATGACCCAAAGATTCGCCCGATTTTCAACTTTCCTAAACGCCAGCATCGCCGCCTTGGCTAAAGGGGCATAGTTGGCCTCGTGCACTTTCAGCTCGCAAACCATCGGCACTTGTTCGTGATTTAAGGAAAGGAGCTCTTTAAAACTCGGCACTTCTTCACCATCAAGGAGACGATAGCCGTCTTTGATTTGTTGGAGCGTCAATTCCTCGATGATGCCTTCTTTGCCCGTCGTGCGAATCAGATTGTCATCATGGCAAACCACGAGCTGGCCATCTTTAGTTAAATGGATATCGTATTCGAAAGCGGTGTGATGGTCGATCGCGTTTTGAAAAGCCTTGAGCCCATTCTCCGTCAAGGAAGCGTTCCAAAGCCCCCGATGGGCGATGCCTTCGAAATAAAGGGGGTTGAGTTTTCCAAGGATTTTTTCTTTGCTCATAACCCTATTGTAATCTTTTCTAAATGAAAAGGGGGCCTGTCCTCTAGCGTGGACCATCACGCCGAAGTGCTGCCTCCTCAAATGCTTAGGGAAGGTCAAGGGCCAGTAGGCCCGCTTCCGAAAGCGAGATATATTAAAGCACAATCCCGGCGAAAATAAAGAGGGATGCTCCTTACATAGTAAGGAGAGCGATGAGTTTCATCTTTTCCTCAGAACTCATTTTTCCCTTATTGCGGGCGATCATCTCGTAGACCAATTGATAACTCTCTTCTTTGCTTTTGTTTTCAACCCCTAAGAGATAATCGGTGGTCACATTGAGATTCTGAGCGAGAATCACCAGGATTTCGAGGTGCGGCGTCCGATAACCAGAGAGGTATTTAGAAATCGCGGCCTCGGTCAAATGACACTTATCGGCAAATTCCTTTTGACTCATCCCCCGTTCCTTCATCGTGCGCTTAATCCGATCGGAGAGCATTTCTTCCATGGCGAAGCCTCCCTACTTCCCGAAATGATAATACGAGTTGCCGTAGTTGAAAAACAAAAATGAAAAAAGACGGTGAGCCCTCTCACCGTCTTGCTGATGAAAAAGAAGGATTACTTCACGCTGGCAAAGAGGTCATTAAAGGCTTCGCTCATCGTCGGATGGGTATAGATTTCATCACGGAGATCCTCATAGGGAATATGGTGATCCATCGCCAATTTGATGAGGTTAATCATCTCGTGGCTTTCAGCGCAATAAAGATGGGCGCCAAGAATCTCATGGCTTTTCGGGTCGACCAAGACCTTCAATAAGCCATTGCTTTGGCCAAGGATATGCGCCTTCGGAATGGAGTTTGCAGGGATTTTGCCCACCAGCACCTCGCCTTTAGCCCGGGCATCTTTCTCCGAAAGGCCAATCCGTGAAAACGGCGGATCGATGAAAACGCTATAAGGAACGGCGCCCCGATTGAGGGAGGTGCGGCTTCCGCCATTTAAAGCGGCCAAGACGATTCGGGAATCATCCAGCGAGATGTAGGTGAATTGAAGCCCGCCCACCACATCGCCCACCGCGTAGATATTCGGGACCGAAGTTTGGTTATGCTCATTGACTTTAACCGCGCCACGCTCGGTTAAGGCTACACCGGCCTTTTCTAAGGCTAAACCCTCGATATTCGGCCGGCGACCAGTGGCAATAAGAACCGCATCGCTCTCGAAGAGGGTTTCTTTTCCCTCAATCAAAGCTTTGGTGGTGACAATGCCTTTCTTTTCTTCGAATCCTTCCGTGGTCACGCTCTTATAGAGCTTGAGACCCCGCTTGGCAAAATCGTCTTCAATGGCTTTAGCGACTTCTTCATCTTCACGGGCTAGGAAGGTCGGCTCAACCTGCAGCATCGTCACTTCGCTGCCGAAGTTGAGATACATCGAAGCGAATTCGAGCCCGATGTAGCCTCCGCCAACAATCAAAAGATGCTTCGGGAGACTCGGGCGATCGAGCAAGGTCTCACTCACGTAAATATTCGGAAGGTTCACGCCGGGAAGAGGCGGAACAAAAGGCCGGGCCCCCGTGTTGATGATGATTTTGTTTCCTTCATAGACGATGCCATTCGCCTCGACGTGACGAGCATCGACGAAACTGGCTTTGCCATCGATGACTTGAATATTGGGGTTATCGGCAAGCTTATGATAATTCTTATCGCGCAATTTCCCCGTCAAAACCCCCTTCTTTTCGATTGCGGAGGCGTAACGGGCGTTCCGTTCGGCGTAGGAGCCGCCGAGTTTGGCGCTCAAAAGAGCTTGTTCGACCAAGGCTTTGGTCGGAATGCAGGCGACGTTAATGCAAGTGCCCCCATACATTTTGGGGTCTTGTTCGAAAAGAATGACGGAAGACGTTTTTCCGAGAGCCGCGGCCAAGGTTTTTCCGCCTTTGCCGAAACCGATGATGAGATATTCTGCTTTATTCATAGGAATGTCTCCTTTCGCCATTAACTTAGGGAGTAAGGCGAATTTCCGCAACCAAGATGCTCAAAAATAGAAACCTATCTTAACGCAATATCATCGATTTGTTTGAGTTCTTCCGCGCTAAAGCTAGTGTTTTGTAAGGCTTTGACATTATCAAGGATCTGGGAGGGCTTCGAAGCACCGATGAGAACCGAAGTCACTTCCGGATGGGCCAAATCCCAGGCTAAGGCCATCTCCGCCAGAGTTTGTCCCCGTTTGAGGGCAATGGCGTTCAGCTCTTGGATTTGTTGAAGCCGTTCTGACGTCAAAGCGGTTTCCTTGAGGAAACGGCCATCCGTCTTGATCCGGGAGTCTGCGGGCACGCCGTTAAGATAACGATCGGTCAATAAGCCTTGGGCCAACGGGGAGAAACAAATGAGCCCCTTATGGAGTTCACCCGTCGCCTTGAGGAGGCCGTTTTGTTCCACTTTGCGGTCAAAGATCGAAAAACGGTTTTGATTGATGATGAAGGGGACATGACGGCTCTCAAGAATCGCCGTCGCTTTCTTTAAGGTCTCGCCATCGTAATTGGATAAACCAACATAGAGGGCTTTACCGCTTTCGACGGCTGTGGCCAAAGCGCCCATCGTTTCTTCTAAGGGCGTTGCGGGATCCATCCGATGGTGGTAAAAAATATCGACATAAGGTAAACCTAAGCGCTGCAAGGATTGATCCAAGGATGCTAAGAGGTATTTGCGGCTGCCCCAATCGCCATAGGGACCGGGCCACATCGTATAGCCGGCCTTCGTCGAGATAACAAGTTCATCGCGGTATCCCGCGAGTTCCTCGTGCAAGATCTTGCCAAAGTTCCGCTCTGCGGCACCTTCGGAAGGCCCATAGTTGTTGGCTAAATCGAAATGGGTGATGCCCGCGTTAAAAGCGGTCTCCACCATCGCTTTCATGTTCTCGTAATCGCTCGTGTCGCCAAAGTTGTGCCATAAGCCAAGCGATAAACGCGGGAGCTTCAGTCCCGAATTCCCGCAAGCGACGTAAGCCATCTTCGTGTAGCGGTCTTCTTGAACGTTCATAAGGATTAGTCCTTTATTTTGGCGAGAAGTTTCAATAACTTCAGGTTCTTCTCATTATACGGCGGATACTTCATCTTGATTTCGGCTTTCCCTTTCACGAGCACGCTCTTTTGATGGGAGAAAGTCTTAAACGAGGCCCAGCCATGGTAAGCGCCCATGCCACTGCGCCCCACCCCGCCGAAAGGCAAATTGTCATTGGTGAGATGCATGATCGTTTCGTTCCAGCAGCCTCCGCCAAAAGGCGAAACGGCTAAGACGTGCATCGCTTTCTTTTTGTTCTTCGAGAAGTAATAGAAGGCCAAAGGTTTCTCTTTCCGGTTAATTAACCCCAGCAAATCCCCGATGGAATTGAAGGTGAGAATGGGCATGATCGGTCCGAAGATCTCATCGGACATCACCTTATCCTCCCACGTCACGCCATCCATCACGGTCGGCTCGAGAAGGCGGCCGTTCAGTTTTCCTCCAGCCACGATTTTCTTCGGATCGAGGAAGGCAGTGACTTTGGCAACATGCTTATCGGAAATCAAATGCGGGAAGTTCGACGTGAGATTGCCCTTGTCATCATAGAAGAACTGACGGATATATTTTTTGACCGCAGCAACATAAGCATCATGGACTTTCTCATGGACATAGAAATAATCCGGAGCAACGCAGGTTTGTCCGGCATTGAGGAACTTGCCCCAAACGGTGCGCCGAGCCGCGAGATCGACATCCGCGTCTTCATCGATGATGCAAGGCGATTTGCCACCGAGTTCCAACGAACAAGGCGTGAGATTCGGAGCGGCTTTGGCGAGAATTTCTCGCCCCGTCGATGCCCCGCCAGTGAAGAAGATGTAGTCATAACGCTGATCCAAGAGATCGGCATTTTCCTGATGGGAGCCCAAAATCACTTTGATGAGGCCCGGATTGCCGAATTCCTCAATCATGTCAGCCATCACTTTGCTGACGTTTGCGGCGGCCGAAGCGGGCTTAATGAGCGCGGTATTGCCCGCGGCTATGCAGCCCATTAACGGCTCCATCGCGAGCTGGAAAGGATAATTCCATGGGGCGATAATGAGGCAAACGCCATAGGGTTCTTGGAGCAAATAGCCATGGGAGGGGAAATTCACGATCGAGGTCTTGACCCGTTTGGCTTTGACTTCTTTTTTAAGGTGTTTGATATGGTATTCGCATTCTTCGAGGACGAGATAGTACTCGGTCGAGAGAACGTCGAATTCGCATTTGTTGTAGTCGGCGATAAAAGCCTCGTCGAAGCGTTTGCGGTACTTTAATAGAAGTTGATAGAGTCTCTCTAAGGCCGCCTTGCGTCCTTCCAGGCTCCAGGTTTTTCCGGATAGGAAATAGTCTCTTTGCTCTTGCACCAATTCAGCAATCATATGTTTTACCTCGCTTTTATGATAAACCCCTTAACGCAAAAAAGAAGCGATTTGCCACCGCTTCTCTTCACTTTCGTTTAAAAAGAGGGACGGATGTTACTTCCGAGCCATTTTCGCAAGCGTTTCCCGGATGATTTTTAACCCCTCTATGGGCGAGGTGATGCCTTGGGTGGCTTTCTCTAGCGGACAGAAATCATCCCGGGCATGGTTAAGGATCGCCGGGATTTCTTGGTGATAAGACACCTCGATGCCTTTTTCTTTTAATAAGGACAAAGCGGAAGAGGAAATCAAATCCGTCTCCACCAAGCGGATTCCTAAATAAAGATAAAGGAGGGCCGCTGCCCTTCCCGTAACGCGGTCTTTTAACGAAGCACCCGAATAATCAAGTCCGCTGGCAATGAGTTCCAATAAGGGTTTCACGCCAGGCCCGCTTTTCGTTAGGGTGTTCCCATCCTTCGTGAGTTCAAGACTCACACCGTCTTGGAGATAAGAGGTCATAGCAAGATTAAACCACTTTAAGGGGACTCCAGGCCAAGAAAGAGATGAACTCATCTCATTCGTCATCGGGAATCGCGTCGATGCTCGCTTGGTCCAAGGTGTAGCCCATGAGGTCCACCGCCTTAAGGAAAACGGCTTTGGCAATCGTCCCTTTATTGGCTTCTTTGAGCATCGCGCTCAGCCGTTCCTCGTCCGAAGGATAATCCGCCTTAGCGTAACGATCGACTAATAGCTGGGCCGAAGTTTGAATATCCTGATCTAGTTTCTGCGCTTTGGCTTCTTTTTCTTGGTTATTGGCCTTGTTTTGAAGAAGAAATTGTTCCCCTTCGGTTGCGGATAGCCGTTTTTTCAAATCGGAAATTTGTTTTTGAAGACCTTCGATGTCGCCATCGTAAAATTTGAAGAGATCGCCCACGCCCAAAGCAAAATAGCCTTCGATGAGGCAGCCAACGCTGCTGCCGATCGTGATTCCGCCCACTGCGGCCTTCCCCGGAATGCAGACCATGATAAAACCAACAACGAAGCCAATAACGCCTACGACGAGGCTGATATAGCCCACAATCAGGGTCAAGATCCCTAAAACATGGCGGCTCTTCGATCGGTCAATTTCAAAATCTTTCATGGTGTTTTACCTCTTTGGCTTTAAGGCTAGTCATTCACTGGAGCAAAAAAAGATATCCACAAAGAAGGGGAAAGCCATGATTCTAAAAATAGTCCGTCGTGGCCTTAGATCTTGAAAAGGTTACAACCGTGAAACGTTCGGTTAACTTCGCAATTATTCTCTATAAGAAAACGGTCGGAAGCTTGCGCCTCCGGCCGTCTTTTTTCGTTAAGGATTATAAGCCGAACTTCTTGATGGCAGCCCAGCGATCCTCGGCGTACTTCTGGCACTTCGTGAGAAGTTCCTCAGCGTGCTCCGGATTGACAATCGGCAACTGCGAGAAGCGGGTCTCGTGCATCACGAAGTCCTTAATCTTCGTGAAGTCGGGTTCCGGGCAATCGAGCTGTAAGCCCGGCTTGCCTTCCGCGACTAAGCGCGGATCATAACGGAAGGTCGTGAAGTAGCCACAGCTGACCGCATCCTTCTCCTCTTTGATGGAGTTGGTGAGGCCACCCTTGATGCCTTGGTTGGCGCAAGGGCAATAGCAGATGACTAAGGACGGACCATTGTAACTCTCGGCTTCCTTGAGGGCCTGAATAGCCTTCATCGGATTGGCGCCAAGAGCGATCTGAGCGACATAGACGTGACCATAGCTCATCGCCATAAGAGCCAAATTCTTCTTGGCTTCTTTCTTACCAGAAGCGGTGAACTTGTTGATACTGCCGGTCTGTGAGCTCTTGGAAGCCTGACCGCCGGTGTTGGAATACATTTCAGTATCGAGGACAAGGACGTTGACATCCGCTTCGTTGGCCAAGACATGATCCAAGCCACCATAGCCGATATCGAAGCTCCAGCCATCGCCGCCGATGATCCACACGCTCTTATCGAGGAGATCGCGGTAGTACTCTTTGAGTTCTTTAACCGCGACGTTCTTCGACGCTTCGACCGCTTTGATGAGATCCGGAATGATCTTCCGTTCCGCTTCGCGGTTCTTGAGGTTGGCAAGATAGTTATCGATGAGCGTCTTGAGTTCCGGCTCGACATCCTCAGCGGCTTTCGCAGCCTGGAGAATGCGGATGATCTGCATCATCTTGTAGTCGGAGGCAATACGCATACCGAAGCCATATTCGGCGTTATCTTCAAATAAGGAGTTGGCCCAAGCCGGTCCTTCTTTGTTGGCATTCGTGGTAAACGGAGTCAACGGAGTCGAGCCGCAATAGATTGAGGAGCAGCCCGTCGCGTTGGCGACAAGCATATCCTGACCAAAGAGCTGGGTAACTAAACGGTAATACGGAGCTTCGCCGCATCCGGCGCAAGCGCCCGAGACTTCCATATACGGCATCATGAAGCCGACGCCTTTGACGGTGTTAAGCGGATAGATGCCGCTCTTATACGTGGTCTTCTTGTAGAGGTAATCCGCGCCATCTTGCTGGGCGAACTGACTCTTGGCCTCGACCATCTTGAGGGCGAGGTTCTTCGTCTTCGGATCTTTGGCAAGCTGAGCCTTGTTGCCTAAGCACTCACTGGCGCAGAGACCGCATCCGACACAGTTCATGCTCGAGACCTGAATCCGGAACTTGAGGCCTTTGGTGGCCGGAAGCGCTGGCATCGGATCTTTGAGTGCAGTCTTGACGATGGCAGGAGCCGCGGCGAGTTCGTCCTCGTTAATGAGGAACGGACGGATCGTGGCGTGCGGGCAAACGAAGGCGCACTGGTTGCATTCAATGCAGAAAGAAGGATCCCAGACCGGCACCATATCAGCAATCGCACGGTGCTGGCGGAAGGTGATGTTCGGCTCCATCGTGCCATCTTCGAGTTCGTACTTGAGGAACTCGCTGGTCGGGAGCTCATCGCCATCGAGCTTATCGATGGTATCGACGTATTCATCAAAGTAAGTATCTTCGCCATCGGCTTTGGAAGCGACCTTCTTGACCGAGAGCTTGACCCATTCCGAATCAACCTTGACTTCGCGAAGTCCCGCCGGGCCGGCATCAATCGCTTTGTAGTTGAGATCAACAACGGCTTGGCCTTTCTTGGCGTAGCTCTTCTCAACGAAGTGCTTCATCCAGGTTTCAGCATCCTTATACGGCATGATTTGCTGCGAGAGATAGAAGAAGGCAGCCTGTAAGGTCGTGTTGGTATGACGGCCCATGCCAATCTGAGCGGCAAGCTTGTTGGCGTCGATGACGTAGAACTTGGCGTGCTTCTCAGCGAGGAGGTGCTTCATGCGGTTCGGCATGACCTTATAAAGGGTCGCGTCGTCCATATCGGTGTTGAGCAAGAAAGTGCCACCATCTTTGAGGTTCGCCATGATGTCGAATCTCATGATGTAGGTATCAAGCGAGCAGGAGATGAAGTCTGCGTTCTTGACATAGTATTCCGAATGAATCGGTTCTTTGCCAAAACGAAGGTGCGAACGAGTGACGCCACCGGCCTTGCGGCTATCGTATTGGAAGTAGGCTTGGGCATACTGGTGGGTCGCATCGCCGATGATCTTAATCGACGACTTGTTGGCCGAAACCGTGCCATCGCTGCCTAATCCGTAGAATAAGCAGGAAGTGTAATTGTGCGGGACGCTGAAGGCGGTATCAAGCGGCACGGAGAGATGGGTCACATCATCTTCGATGCCAACGGTGAAGCCAGTCCAATGCTTCTTCTCATCCAAGAAGTCATAAACGGACTTGACGCAATACGGCTGAGTATCCTTGCTCGATAAGCCATAACGGCCACCGAGGATGCAATCGAACTTGCGGCCTTCTTGAGCCATCGCGGCGACGACATCAAGATAAAGCGGCTCGCCATCGCTGCCCGGCTCCTTGGTACGATCAAGGACGGCAATCTTCTTGACCGAAGCTGGAATGGCCGCGGAGAGAAGCTTAGCGGAGAACGGACGATAAAGATGGACTTTGACTAAGCCGACTTTCTCGCCTTTCTTGGTGAGTTCTTTGACGACTTCGTCGGCAGTTTCGCAAACGCTGCCCATGGCGATGATGACCTTTTCGGCCTTCGGGTCGCCTTCATAGACAAACGGAGCATAGGGGCGGCCAGTCAAACGGGTCGCTTCTTTGAAGTACTTCTCGGCGACTTCGATCACGTGATCGACGTGGGCGTTCTGCGCCTCACGAGCCTGGAAGTAAATATCATCGTTCTCGGCACCGCCGCGGGTAACCGCGTGGGTGTGCGGGTTGAGAGCTCTCTGACGGAATTCTTCGACTTTATCCATCGGCAAGAGCTTCTTCCACTCTTCCTTATCCACGAATTCGACGTTCTGGACTTCGTGCGAAGTGCGGAAACCATCGAAATAGTGCATAACCGGAAGCGAGGAATCGATTGCCACAAGGTGGGCAACCGGAGCCAAATCGGCGATTTCCTGGACGGAGTTCGAGCAGATCATCGTGATGCCCGTCTGACGGCAGGCATAGATATCGGCCTGATCACCGAAAATAGAAAGCGCGCGGGTGGCTAAGCTACGGGCGGCAACGTGGAGAACGGCGGGAAGAAGCTCGCCGCACCACTTGTAGATGTTCGGAATCATGAGGAGTAAGCCTTGCGAAGCGGTATAAGTGGTCGCTAAAGCGCCGCCTTGTAACGCGCCGTGCACGGCACCCGAAGCACCGGCTTCGGACTGCATTTCGACGACTTTGACCGGTGAACCAAAGAAGTTCAGCTGGTTCTTCGAGGCCATCACATCGACGGTTTCAGCCATCGGGGATGACGGGGTGATCGGATAAATGGCTGCAACTTCAGTGAAGTAGTAGCTCTCCATGGCGGCCGCGGTGTTGCCATCGACCGACTGCATGGTCTTTTTGATTTCTTCAGACATTTTTTATTTGTCTCTCCTTGTCCGTTCATTAGTATAGGTTTATTGGCGAAAAGTTACAATGTAAGAAAAGGAAAAAGCCCCCTTTAGGGGGCTCGTTTTGTGCGGAGAGAATGAGACTCTTTTTCTTTAGATTAACGAAGTGAAAGAAAGGATTAAAGCGAATTCCCACCCACCGAGACCAGCGTCCCAGCGTAATTGGTCACCGCGGTTTTTAAGGCGGCAATCACGAGGTAATTCTTATCTTCCGTGGCGTTATCAAACGTCCACTGGAAGTCCCCCTGTTGCATTCGACCGGCTGAGGAAGTCACCACATTGGGGACGTTTTCGGCCGCATCAGCCGTATACGTGTCCACGAGTGAAGCATCGGTGTCCCAGTTCCGATAGACCGCACTGCCTTGTTTTGCGACGTAGGTGCTCGGCACGGTTTCTTCGCGAGAAGCGACTTCGTAGCAATCGTAACCATAAGTGCTCGCTGGCGAAGAGCCGTCGGACTTATAGGGTAAATAGCTGGCGTAAGAACCCTCAGCGAAAGCGTTCGCGTAGGCTTTAATCGCCCCACCGTTTTCATTGGAGAAGGTCCCATCGCCTTTATTGGCGTTGGCCCCGATAAGATCAGTGCCTTGCATCGACGTCATCATCGGATCCTTGCAATAACGGAAGTAATTCTTTTCGACGAAAACCGAGGAGGCCAAACACGCCCCAACGCCATATTTGGCATTGCCATCGTAATAGTTGTTATAGACGTGGGCGTTATAGTAACGGCATCTGGGGTGACGGGAGTCGCTATGGTCGTACCAGTTATGATCGTAGGTGATATACAAATCCGAACTCTTTTCGTTTAAGCCCAAGAGATTGCATTTGCCATTGTCCCAGAAATGGTTATAAGACAAGGTGACATAGTTCGATTTCTTGCAATCGAGCGCCCCATCGCCTTTGACTTGATCCTCATCGCTGCCAGCATTGCCATAGAACATGTCGCAGTGATGCACCCAGATGTGCTCGTTATCTTGCTGAAGGCCGATGTTGTCTGTCTCGTCAGAAGAGCAATTCATGAAGCCGATATTGCGGATTTCGACGTTGATGCCACCCTTAACCCGAATTCCCCAGCCATTAGCTACCGTGTCGTTGCCGACCCCTTCGACGGTGACGCCCACGTTATATTTGCTGGAGCAATCCACCACCAAATCCCCTTTGCAGATGCTGGAATTATCCGAATTAGCAAAACTCGAGGGGGTTTTGATGTTGCCGATGAAGCGAACATCAACGGCACGGGTTTCCGTGCCTTTTTTGAGTAACGTCAAAATCGACTGAATCGAAGTCGCACTCGTCATCGTGCCTTTGGACGAGGTTTGGATACTATAAGTAATCGTATCAGCCGTATCGTTCGTAACATAAAGGACGATGGCTTTATCTTTTAAGGAACCATCAGCGTTATACGCCCCCGAAGCGGTGCCGCCTTTAAAGGCAAAGCCATCGCGGTGATAGCCTTTTACGGTGAGATTTGAGGTGATTGAACTCGAAGAGTCCACAAGACCGCTGGCATCAACCGGCGTGACTTTGAGCCGATATTGCCCAGCCGGTAAGCCTAACGCATCGGCCCGCCAATAGGACGGGTATTTGCGGATCAGTTCGGTGTCAATCTTCGTCCAGGCAGTATCCCCTACTTTTTGTTCATAGACGTTATAGCCAACTGCCCCATCTAAAGAAGACCAGGTGCAATAAGCAGATTCAAAAAGACCACTGCTCTCTAGAATCTGGATCGCTCCCACCACCGGCGGGATCGAAGAGACACTGGAGGAACTGGAGGAACTGCTCGAGTTTGAAGACGAACTCGAGGAAGAACTACTCGAAGAGGAAGACGATGACGAAGAAGCATTAGAACTGGAGGAACTTGAAGCCGCTGAAGATGATGGACTCGATGAGACGGCGGTCGACGTCGAAGAAGAGCCACTTCCAGAAGAGGAAGTCGCTTGAGAGGATTCCGTAGAAGATGCCGCTCCGTTTGAAGACGATGCGGCGCTTGAAGAGGTTGCCGAACTCGAAGTCTCACTATTGGCTGAAGAAACCAGAGCTGAACTTGAAGTAGAAAGATGCCCGCAAGAAGACAAAATCAAAAGGGGAAGCCCCGAAACAACGAAGAGTAAACGTTTATTCATAAGGATTCCCCTTTAATGATGTTAATCGAAAAGAATCAACTAGGCGTTTTCTTTCTTCTTGCGAAGGAAGAAGAGACCACCGATCGTAATGCAAGCAAAACCAGCAAGACCAGCCAAGATATACGTCGAAGAATCGGAATTTTTAATCATTAGCGAGGTTCCGCTTCCAGAGCCGGTGATTGCGACGATAGCCGCCATCTTCTGAGCAACCGTGCAGCGACCAATCACAACAGTCTGCGCGGCTTTCGCAGTAGCGCCATCAGCCCAGTCATCAATCGTGTAGGCATCAGCAAGAGCCTTCACTGACGCATCGAGAGCATTGTATTCGCTCACAAGAGTGGAATTGGAAGCGCAGCCATCGGCAAGCTCGACTTTGTTAGCAAATGTAGCAGCTTTTGCCGCATCGCTTGTCGTGTCGGCAATGCCGTATACGGCAATAGATTTAATGTAAATCGTTTTCTTGGTTCCGCTCCAGGAATCAAATTTGAGGTTGATAGCGCCGTAAGCTCCAGAAGTATTTTCGAAGGAGGCTGTAAATTCCGCTCCGGAATTAACACTATCAAATTGGGTTGTAGCAGATCCAAAACTTGTAGAGCCAACGGTAGCAGTGACTTTTGCAGTCGCAGAATTTGAACCCCAATAATAGTCCAAAACAAGTCGATTAATTTTGCATCCAGCAAAAACGTTGGAATGAAGATTGGCTACGACATTAGCGCTGTTTTGACGAATATTAAGATAATCAACACCAGTATATGTTCCAATGCCAAATTCCGTTCCTGTTGCCGTCAATGACCACCGATTATTGTTGACGGTAGCGGCTTTAGAATAAGCCGTGCTTCCAGCCGCCTGAACAGGAAGAATGGTTGTGGCTCCGGAAAAAGTATCTGTTTCAATCAAAGAGGACTCAATAACGGTGATACCAGTAACGGTGACTTGGACGGTTACACCTCCATCGGTATAAGATCCAACCGCCTCAGTAGCTCCGCTTGCGAGCGAAGACCAAACGATATTGGTTGCAGCGACAGAATCGGTTGATCCGTCGTCATATGTTACAGTAAAGCTGAGCCCGGTAGGATCGAATGAGTCTCCTGCAAAATAAACCGTTTTGGCCAAAGTGCCAGAATAAGCCAAACTCGAAATGGCTTTCAAGCCAACAGAAATCGTGTAAGCCGCCGAAGCAATTCCACCATATGTAGCAGTCGTCGAAGTTACAGAGCCGGTGACAGTCGCAGGATTCCAAGTGCATTCAGAATTTAGAACAGTTGCGGTCGAATTATCGGAATAGGTTCCAGTTACCACAAGGCCGGTAGGATCAAAAGAATCGCCACTAACATATTTTGTTTTGGTTGGAGTGCCACTAATCGCAAGACTATTTAAAACGCCAACGCTAAGACTTACGGAATAGGCAGCAGAAGAAACGCCTCCATAGGTTGCCGTAATGGAAGTAACCGCTTCAGTAATAGTTGCAGCAGACCAAGTGACGTCAGAGTTTTTGACCACGCTCGATGCACCGCTGTTAAAAGTGGCGGTAACGGTTAGCCCTTCTGGATTAAAGGTTTCGCCGGAGATATATTTGGTTTTCGAAGGAGATCCAGAAATCGTAAGAGAAGTGACCGCTTTGTATTCATAAATCGCAAAATTACATGTCGAAGAAGAGGTTTCCGTAAATCCAAATCCACTGGTTGTTTTGCTGTAAATGTATCTATTGGTCTTTGAAGTGTTCGTACCAGCTTGTTTTATTTTCCAAAGAGTAGTCGAATCATAAGCGAGAGAGAAACGATAATCGAAATTGTCGCTTAACGATGGCGAAATGGCATCAGCCGTCGAATAGAACCCTTTATCTTTTGTATATACGTAACCGATATTTAAACTAGTAGCTCCGTAGGCGTCTGCGAAAGTCCAAGCTCCCTCAGAACCTGAAATCTTCATGCCTTTGTTTTCTGCCAAAGAAGAGATGTCCGTGTAAGTGGAAAATCCGAAATAAACACCAGTTGTGCCCGCTGTTCCAAGCGCAACGCCTGTTGGATTCATGTAATAGTGAGTCGTTCCGCTTGTGTATGTAATCAAATAATGTAAACCGGAAACGATGCTTGTGGCTTCAACCCAACTTCCGCTCGTAGCATTTGCTTGAACGGCCTTATTTTGGAGTGACACGGCGCTCACACCCACGGCCCCCACACCTAAAGCTAGACTCCCGAAGGCGATCGCAATCTTCTTGAATGATTTCATATGAAGCATCCTCCTGGTGATGCCACCGCTTCAGCCTTGGCCCCTAGCCTTAGAGAAGGGTTATTTTGTTGACGCCGCCTTTTCAAAAAGAATAAGGGGACGTCCAAAGAGAGTTCCTGCTCTCTTGTATACAAGAACATTAAGATAAACAAAATGGACTTTCAATTCCTTTTGTTTTCGTCAATGTAAGCGCTTTGATTCATGATTTTTCGTTTTCCTTAGGTGCTATGGCGATTTTTCAAAAAATAAAAAATGACCACTTTTTTCTTTTATCTTTCAAACTTGTGCGGGAAGCCCAATACTCTGTTAAGTTTTATTTTACCGATATAAAAGAACAAGCCACATCATCGTATCTTTTTTTGTTCAAAAAGAAAGAGACCTCAGGTTTTAACCTGAGGTCCCAAGATTTTCATTTCTTCTTTTTCTTCGTCTCTTTTTTCCGTTTGGCGACTTCGCGGTCGACCAATTTCTTCAAAACATGAAGATCCTCGTCACTTAATCGGTTGGAGGGATCCACCAAACCCCCAGCGGACGTCATCTTCGCGTAGACAAAAGACGAGATATTGGGGTATTGGTTCAATTCTTTTTGGGTCGCCACCACCCGTTTGACTTTCGGCTCTTGGGCTTTGACGCTTTCTTCTTGGGCAATGAAAGCCTGTAATTGCGGAACGAGATCCTTCATGTTCAAGGTCGAATCCATCCGGATAAGGGGAGCAAAGTACTCCAAATCATCGGCCAGAACATCGCTATAAAGCCCAACCATTCTGGAAAGCATATCCAAAGAAACGTACTTCTTTGAAGACTTTGCTAAAGGAGAGCAAATCCGCTTAATGCGGCTCACTGACGGCTTGTTCATATCTTTATTTATAGCCCCAATGCGAAGAAAAAGCCACGTTTATAGTAAAAAGGTCGAGGTCTATAAGGAAATATTTTTTGCTATTTTTCTATTAAATTTGCTATTTTTAAGTTATTTTTGCTATTTATTATCGTTATTTGCTATTTCAGGACTATAATATTGATGTCAGGAGGATTTAACCATGACTGAAGACCAAATCATTCCTTTTATCGATCGAGCCGTAAACCGCCGTTTTGAAAACGATGATATCGAATATAAAACGGCAAAAAAGGAGGCGCCACAGCATTTTTACGATACCCTCTCTTCTTTTTCAAACACCCGAGGCGGTGTCATTATCTTTGGGATCAACGAAAAAGAAGGGTATTCCGTAGAAGGCGTGGACAATCCCAGTCACATTCAAAAAGCGATCGAGAACGCCTGCGGTGAGATGGAACCTCGAGTCCATCCTCTGATCCATTTGGCCGATTACCAAGACAAAAAATTGGTTTTAGCGGAAATACCACTTCTCGAAAAAATCCTCCGCCCCTGCTATTACAAGCCGCTTGGGATTCATGGCGGCTCTTTCGTTCGGGATGGGGAGGCCGATGTTCATATGAGTGATTATATGATCTATTCCTTAAGTAGCACCCAACTTCAAACCCAGGCGGAATATCGGACTTTCCCCAACCTCATCAGCGAAGACCTCATCGATAAAACCGCGGAGGACCTCTTTCTCCAATCCGTTTTAAACGCCAACCCCAATTTGCAAAATCTCCCCAAAAAGGATCTCTTGCTCAATCGGGGGCTTCGCCGTGAAGATTTGCCGACATTGACGGATATCTTACTTTTTGGCAAAGCACCTCAGATGGCTTCGGCCCAATATGTGATTGAGTGCAACATCCCCAGTGGCGATTCTTACGGGATCAATGACGCTTTGGGCAAACGTTTCGACGCAACCGAACGCTGCGAAGGTCGCCTTACCGACCAGCTCCGCCAAGCCTTAGGCTTCATTCAACGGAACATGGCCACAGCCATTGCTTTCAAAGAAGATGGAAGCCGAATAAATCTTCCGGATTACCCTCTCATCGCCGTTCGCGAAGCCATTCTCAACGCCCTCGTCCACCGCGATTATTCTTCCTACAAAGCCCTCCAGCCCATCACTTTATCGCTTTGGAAAGACCGCTTAACCATCACTAGTCCTGGGCTTCTTTTTGGCAATATGACCATCGAAAACCTCGGCCATGTCCGTCCGGATGTTCGCAACGCCTCATTAGCCAGTAACCTCCAATACCTTTCAACGGAGGAGAACCAAGGGTCGGGTATTCCGACAATGCGAGCGGAACTCGCTAAATTGGATAAACTTCCGCCTTTCTTTGAAGAGATAGGCAATGATTTCCGGGTGACTTTCTTCAAGGCAACCCGCCAAGAACTCGCGGCAAAAGGAAAAATCAAACCCGAGGACATTCTTGATTATTGCCGTTTGCCCAGATCCTTTTCTTCCTTGGCTCAACATTTCGCTTTTAATGAATCACGCCCTTATTATTTTTTTGATTCATTCGTGGAACCATTAATCAAAAAAGGCCTGCTCGAACTGACACTTCCCGACAAAAAGAAAAGCGTCAATCAACGCGTGGTTATCGCAGACAAAGGCCAATTGCTTTAATCCTTATATAAGACAAAAGGCAGGCCTTTCAGCCTGCCATCATTTGTCATTTGGTGATCCCTGAGGGACTCGAACCCGCGACCCGCTGATTAAGAGTCAGCTGCTCTACCAACTGAGCTAAGGGACCAGCGCGGATTATTCTATATCGAGAAAGGGAAATGCGCAACTTGTTTTTATTCGCAAAACTTAGCTCCCTCTTTCTCAAGAAAGAAAACAGGGCTCAGCTCAAAAAGTCTTCCGTGAATAATCGGGCGAAATCCTCAAGATGATACGCGGAATTTCCCGAAATTTCCTCGATGGTAAACGGAGCGGTTTTTATCGCGTCCAAAAAACGGTGACAATCGACCTTGATTGGATCAGGAAGCAAAATTTTCTTCACGGGAAAATCTTCAACGAATCGAATCACGTCGCGAGCATGCTTTTTATAGGTTTCTTCATGAATGTTTGGCGTTTTCTGATCAAAAAGAGCCTTATTTTCCAAATAGGCTTTGGCTTTTAAAGGCACGATCGCATAATCCCGAATGTAGGTAACGACATCCTTCTCTCGATTCTCAGCGATGTAATCGTAATAAACCGAATCGAGAACGATAGACGAAAAAGACACTTCGGCATTAAGAGAAAGATGCTGGAGATTTCCCCGCAAAGATCGACCGATGCCCTGCTCTTTGGTAAAAAGTTCGATTTCTTCGGGAAATTCTTTTTTACCTGTATCCGAGAAACGATAGGAGCAACCATTGGGGCTGACGCTAAGCTGTTGATAGGCTGCCTCTTTCACGAAAGAAATCAGCCTTCGAATAAAATCCGGTGTCTCCCCTTTGAGGAGCACAACGACATCCAGATCTTTGGTCGCGCGGGACCAGCCGCCCCGTTTTTCGTTGATCAAGGACAAAGCGGCGCCGCCTATCAGGCAATAGCATTCATCAAAAGAAGAAAAATAACGACCAAACGTCTCCATCCCTCGCACTTTCATCGGTAGGCTTCCTCCAAATGGTTAATGGCTTCCGCAACCCGCGGATCTTTATCTTCCCTATAGATGGCAATCACATCTAAGGGGTTAAGGACAAAAGAAGATTCTTTTCTCATCAATAAGGGCTGATAAGCCAGCACATCATAACGGAGATAAACTTCCTGAAATGCCCTTTGCTTTGAGTCCACAAAAAGATAACGATGATCCCAATAGTCCTTTCTACCAAGAAGAAAGGCCTCGTTTTCTGGAGCGACATTCGTATAAAAAGATAAGGCACTTTCGGAAGAAAGGATTTCGTGAGGGAGAGACAAGGCTTCGCTCTCTTTCACGAAGTAACTCCCTCGGATGGGGTTGATGAATTTCTCCTTAATCAAGGCGTAGGAATCGTGCAATGAACCTGCCAAAGAATAGGACGTGCTCCGAATAGATCCTTCTTGTTTCAAAAAACCCAATTGGGTCAACAGAGCAAGGGCTTTGATCAAAAGACTGCGAGAATAAAAGGATAATTCGCTTTGCAGCTGAAGCGAATTGACTTTTGCGGAAGGATTTAAAAGAAAATATTGAGCAACAGGAATATAGGAGTCATGCCAAATCAAAACTTCTCGGCGAACAGGAGAAGGCAGTTGACCAAAAATGACCACTTGAGGAATGAAGACAAAGCCCTCCGCAGTGATAAAGGCAATTTGGTCTTTCATCAATTTTCTTGCGATTGAGCGAGAATTCTCACGCAAAAGGAAAACCAAGGGTTGAGATGAGATTGAAGTAAAACGGAAATTAAAGGCAGTAACTTCGGAATAGGAGAGTTCGCGCCGGCCAATGACAAAAAGATATCTCTTGCCAAGAAGTTCCCCTTCTCCTAGCGTGATGAGCGATTGTTCCGAAAACGAAAGAGGAATAGAAGATTCTTTTAAGGAATAGCTCCCCGCAAAATAATGCTCTAGAATCTCATTTTCCATGATTAAACTCTATATCATATTTTACTAATATTCAAAATATTATTTAAATATTATTAAAAACCAAGATACAAAAAGCTCCCATCGCAAGGGTGGGAGCTTTCTCTCAGATGAGAATCGGATCAATAGAGCTCAACAACGATGCTCGCAATATAAAGAGCACCAGAATTGGTCGAATGATGGCCGACGTTGAAGAAAGTCATCGCTTGAGCCGCCGTATAACTGACGGTATGCGCTGCGGTCGTGCCGTCTGCAGTAACAACATCAGCATCAACAACGGCGCTGATCGCGGCAGTTCCAGCCGAAATGGTCAAGAATTGTTTCCCGCTAGCCATGAGTTTGCCCGTAGTTTCAGTAACGGTGATGCTCTTGATGGCTGTCGGAGTAGCGGTCGTGTTGTAGATCTCCGAAACAACACTGTTCTTGGTGCGGAATTGCAAACCATCGCCATAGTTGCCAACGTTAGCAGAAGTAATCGAAACTCCCGAAATTGTCTGAACGTTGCTTGCGGTGTAAGCGCTGGCCGGCTGAGAAAGCGTATCAACCGTCAAACTAAGCGAAGTGACAACGGCCGTCGTGGAAGCGAAGGTAACCGTAACCACATTCTTGACGTTTGCTTTGAACGCATAAGCGCCAGTCGAATCGGCAGCGACTTTTTCCTTGCCGTAACCATGGTCGACAGAAACCGTATCAACTTTGTAACCCGTTTCCGGAGTCGCAGTGATGGTCACCGCTTCGCCGAAGGTAAGTCCGCTCTCTTTGCTGAGAGCGACAGTGCCATTGGTGGCAGCAGCCGCACTGGCGGCATAAGTATAAGTGTAAGCCGCATCAGTCGCCAAGGTTTCCTTGGTGAGGACGCCCATGACCTCAACGGTTTTATTGAAGACTTTAACGACGGCTTCCATTTCGACATAGGAGCCAACCGTGACGCCTTTGGTGGCGTAGTCTGTCGGATTAGTGAAAGTGCCGGTGTAGTAGCCTAAGCCACTATCGGTCTTGGCTAAGGCCGAAGCAGTCCAGGTGCAGCCATAAACAAGCACGCTGTCACCAGTCGTCGGATCCATTAAATAGCCATTGCCATAAGTCGTATCATGATTTTCGGCATAAATGCCAGCAATCTTGACAACTCCCGGATTATCAACCGTGAGCTTATTCGCATCGGCAATCGTCATCGTTGAGATGACCGGATCCACTTTGGCTTGGGTCGGAACGACAATACCGATGATTTCCTTGGTGGTCTTGTAGTCGCTGCGGATGACTTGCATCGTGACCGTATCGCCAATCTTCAAATCTTTGGTGAGAGCGTTGGTCTTCCAATCCTGAGCATTGGTAAAGACAGTTGCGTTCTTCGCGAAGTTATAAGCAAGCGTGCCGGCCGCGGAAGCGCCATAGACGGTGATCGCATCGCCAGTCGCGCCATCGCTCTTGAGCATGAAGTTGCCATAAGTGCCACCATCTGTAGCAGTGCCACTCCAAGCAGTGATCTTGCCCGAGACATAATAGGTATAAAGTTTTTGCTGATCGGTTAAGGCCGCGACGTCATCGCTGGTTAACGGAGCAGCCGTGGTGCCACGATTAGCAATCGCAACGCCATTGACGCCGATGATGACACCGCAAATCTCTTTGGTCGTGCCATAATCGCAACGGATATAGACGAGATCGAGCATATCGCCAACTTTAAGGGCTTTGGTGGCGTCATTGCTCAAGAAGTCTTTCGGGTTGGTGAATTTCCAAACCTTCGTGGTCGCGTTATACGCTAAGGCCGAGACGCTGGTTGTTGCACCATAGACGATGGTCTTATTGTTGCCATCGGCATCGGTAACATTGAAGTTGCCATAGGTTCCGCCATCGCTACCCGTCTTAAAGCTTTCGAGTTTCACCTGGCTGATATAGGTATGAGCGCCAAGGGTGACGCCATCTTTCATGCCATCCGCCAAAGTGACCGCGCCATAATCGACATCCGGCGCTAAGGCCGTGATGTCCACGGTGTCGGTATTGCCCGCCAAAGTGACCGTGATGGTCGCCGATCCAGCGGCAACCGCATTCAAATAAGCGCCAATGACCGCGACTTTCGTCGTATCGCTCGAAACAATCGTCAACGTGCCATCCGCCAAGAGCTTGGTGACGTTGCCCGCCGGGGTCGTCGTGATCTCAATTTGACGGTTGGCATCGCCAACGTGCCAAGCGGCGGTTAATTCCGTCTTGTTGGTGATGCTGACGCCCGTATAAACGACCGGAGCGGAACTGCTCGAAGTAGCGGCGCTAGAAGATGACGCACTCGAGGAAGCTGCCGCGCTCGAAGAGGCCGCAGCGCTCGAAGAGGCTGCCGCACTCGAAGTCGTCGCGCTGGAAGACGCCGCAGCGCTGGACGCTTTAGGGCTAGATGAAGAAGCGCCACCGCAGCCGGCTAAAACCAGCAAGGCTGAGACAGCGAACGTGAGTAGTATGCTTTTTTTCATGTGATCCTCCTTATTAGTTCAATCACTGCATGAAGGGACTTTTCCTGATGAAGAAGTCCCATATTGAAGCGGGGTTCCCCGCCGAATACCAAAATTACTGATAGAACGTCTCGTTATGAATATCGCGGAGCAAGCGTTCGTACTTATGAATGCGGGCTTCGCCGCGGAAAGAGGCCACGATCCCGTAAACGAGCGCCGAAACCGAAACCGGGAACAAAACCATCGAAACGATGAACTCAGGGCAGTTGGTGATCAATTGATTCTGTTGGCCGGGTTTGAAGGAAAGACGCAAGAAGAGCAAGGCCAAGATCAAGCCGATCGCGCCTAAACAAATCGCACCCATCCCCGAAGCAAAGATATTGTGGCCGCGCTGGATCTCGGCATGCGAGGCTCGCGAAAGGGACTTGATATCCACTTCCTCTTCGCCATGGTGAATCAGGTGCCCACAACGCGGGCAAACATAGGAAATGCTGGTGCCTTCTTTGAACGAAGACGCCTCTTTTTCAGCAGTCGAGGATTTCGCCTCGATGGCTTTCTCATGGATTTCGTAACCGCAGTGATAACAATACATTCTTTTACCCCACTAACACCAAGTCGCTCGAAGAAGACGGAGTGATCTGATACTTAATCAGGCCGCTCGTCGTTTTGTGGAAGCCAAAGACGCCGCTGAGCGCAAAGGTCTTGCCGATGAAATCCGTCTTGCTGCTGTAGATCAAATTGGGGTTCTCCGCATCCGGCTTATACGAGAAGGTCAAATAGACGGAATAGAAGAGGGTAGCCCCCGTAGAAGTTTCGCTCTTAAGATAAAGCGTATGTTCGTTGCCATCGCTGCTATCATAGGCATTATAGCAATACACATTGCCATCGATTTTGATGGAGCAGAAGAGAGCCGAGAGATCGCCTTCGGTTAAAACCGGTGCGGTCCCGCTGACGCTTTCACTCGCCCGGTATTCGAAGGTATGGAGCGCATACTCCTCGGTATTATCGGCCGCCTTAATCAACACTTCCGCTTCGCTGGCATCGCCAGAGTTGACCATCGGGAAATTCGCGCTAGTGATCTGGAAACCGAAGTTTTCATCATCTTCCGCTACGCCTGAAACTTGAATATACGTGTTTTTCTTCGTGAAACGGGAAGAAATGCTCGACATGCCCGTAAAAATGTTGACCCCGGCGTATTCACCGCCCTCAACCGTCGAGCCCGTCGTGGAATCATAGTAAGATTCGATGTAAAGAATGTTGCCCGAATAGCCCGCCACGGTGCCGGTAACCCGGACCTTTTTGCCATTGTAGATATTGACGTGGGTCGAATCGTTGATTTTCGCCACCACCTCACGCTTAAGATCCAACAAGGTGACATCCTTATAATCGCCATAGTCGATATAGGGATCAGGCTGGCCCGAGAATAAGTTCAGCTTCAGCGCTTTCGCTTGGGCCTCGGCCGCATAGAAGATATCGGAATATTGCGGCATATCCGCAACATTCTTCACCCAAGAGTAGCCTTCTTGGACGATATAAAGATTAAGCAGATGGAGTTCGGTATACGCGGCGTTCTTTTTCGTCAAGTTGATCCAAACAAGCGACACGTACCGGGTGCCGGTCGAATCGTTTTCCGGAGCCTTGTACTCGGTGAAAGGCGAAGAAACGACAATCGTGCCGTTCTTATTGGCTTCGGTTAATTGGGCTTTGGTGAAATTGCTCGCCGGCTTGCCATATTCTTGAATTTGTCCCGTCGATTCTGGGGTATCGATGCCCCAGAAACGGGCTTTGATCGTCACATCCGATGTGGTCGTGACCAAAGGGGTGAAGTGAGCGGTATCGCCATCGATCGGCGTCAATAAACTGACTTGACCAATGCCGTCCTTATAGAAATCGTGGCCAGCATAGTCCAAAGCGAGCGGGACTGACCCATTATTGAAATAATCAATCTTTTCGATCGAACTCGGAGCCGAGCTCGAAGCCTCAGCGCTCGAGGAAGAAGTCGCGCTAGAAGCCACCGAACTCGAGGAGGCAGCGGACGAGGTTGCCGCCGAAGAGACACTGGCGCTAGATCCCGTGGCAGAACCACAGCCCGTGAGCAGGGCGCTTAGAGCGATAAGAGTGAGAATTAATGGGCTTTTTTTCATAAATAATTCCTAGATTGATAACGTGGTTTGTTGATAGGCGGAACTAAAGGCTTCGTCAATGGTGGCCATATTTTTGAAGACCCGTGTCAAGATGCCACCGACTTCCGTCCGGCCTTTGGCTGAGCCCTTGACCGCCGGCGAAACGATGAAGTGACCTTGAAGCGAAGAAACGACTTGACCGGCTTTGACGAGGAGCGAATCGCTATTGTCTTCAACGTAAGTTTTGTAGGCGTCGGTGTCATAGCAAGAAGTCCGAACCGGAGAATAGCCTTCCGAATCATTGAGGCAAAGGGCGGTGTTGAGATTCGTCGAGGTCAGATATTTGGCGAATTTGAACGCATATTTGGTCCGTAAAGCATTCTCTTCATCGCTAAGCCCCGTGCTATTGAGAATCGTCAGGGTGATCCCTTGTGAAACATAGAGCGGATTGGAATTGCTATAGGGAACGGCCACCGCTTCAGCGGTAAAATTGCCTTTCGGATCGGAATAGCCCGTGCCCCCGGTCGAGCCGATGGTGAAGAGGCATTTTTCTTGTTTAAACGAATCGGAACCATAAGTTCCCTGACTGCCCTCGGTCACCAATAAGCCTTCATCGTAGGCGCTCTTTAATTCTTTGACCATGGCCTTGGCCTGATCGTTGTTGAAATCAACGGAGCACTTGCCATCCGTGGCAATCGAAAGATAGGGAATGTTGCGTTGATAGGATTGAGAAATAAAGAGGTTCGAATCCGAATCGTAGAAAATCGGGGCCGTTAAATCCGCAGCTTCCGGTTTCGTTTTGACGTAGCGGGCGAAATCCAACAAATCGCTCCAGCTCATCTTCGAAACGAAAGATTTGACATCGGCCACCGTGCTGAGGGGCGTCGAAGTTCCGCTCGGGGTAAAGCCTTTGCCTAAAGTCACCACCCGGGCGTAGTTATAAAACATCGCCTCGCTCGATTTCATGAAAGGCAAAGAATACATGCCCGCTTTGGCATATTGGGTGCCTTCTTGATAAAAAGCGGGGACAAAATCGCTCTCCGGGCCATCGCCAATCCAGCTTTCCTTGCCAAAACCAACGCTCGGATCATTGGCATACTTCGACAAATCGCAGACAAAGCCGCGATTCTTGACGTCCGCGGCCAAATAATCGGCGACATGGTCAGGATAAGCCACGGCTAAAGTCGGGACATCGCCCGTCGCAAAACCTTTGCTGATTTTGCTTTCGATGTCGGCGTAGCCGCCTTGGTAAGCGACGGTGACTTCGACATCAACGCCTTCGTTTTTCTTCACGAGAGCGGTGAAATCACTGGCGGCCTGAGTGAAACTGTTGGTTAATTTCGCGCCAGAGGTGTGCCAAAAAACGACTTTGATCGCACCGCTGGACGTCGAAGACACGCTCACGCTTGAAGCGCCCGAAGTGGTCCCAGAAGAAGAGAGAGGAGCCGAGCTCGCTGGCGTAGCGGGAGTCGAACAACCGACTAAGCAAAAAGCCAGCCCCAAGAAGAAAGTTGTAAGCGGCACGAAACGTTTAGACATAAGGTATCCTCCTAGGGGCTGGTTAAAAATCAAACAACGAAAACGAGAAGCGAATCGATTAGCGGATGTTCTTCATCGCGTTGGCGTACTGCTCATCGAAATGGGTGGTCCAATCGGCATCGCTGTAGGTGCCTTTGGTCAGCGCGTAAGTCATTAAGGCCGCACCGGAAGTCCGGCAGCTCGAGGAGCCAAGGAAGACCGGCGAAGTATACATCTCGCCCAAAACCTTTTGGGTATAGGTGTTGCTGCGCGCCATCAAGCGATCCAAAGTCTTAACGTCTTTGGTCGTTTCATCATTGGCCTCGACATAAGCGTCATCGGTGTAGTTCGAACTTCGAATGCACATATAGCCCGAGTTCAAACCCCAGTTCAAGGAATTGGCCTTGGTGGTCATCGTCTTCCAAAGGAGATAAGCGCCTTTCTCTTTGGCCTTGGCGGTTTCATCCGTGCCATGGCTTAAGACACAAAGCGACGGTCCTTGCATGATGACTTTCGGATCCTTGCCTGCGGCATGCGGAATCCGAGCGACGCCGACATCCATCGGGTTCTTATCATCGAATTGATACTTCACACCGCCGGTTGAGCCGACAGAGAAGAGCGTGTTTTGCTTGGTGAAATAAGTGTTAGTGTAGTTGCCGCCAGCGCTGCCCTTCGAGATGATGTAGCCATTATTCGCGGCATCGTGGAAAGTCTTAAGTAAGGCCTTCATGTTGTCGTTATTGAAATCGGCAGAGCCTTTGCCCGTCGTGGCATCAATCGAAGTGTACTTATAGCCATATTGCTCGGCCAAAGTGATAAAGAGGTTATCATCGGAATCGTAAGCGAAAACCGAGTGATAAGTCTGGTCGGTCTTCAAAATCTTCGCATCGGCAGCCAAGGAATCGTTATAAGCGACGATGGCCGGGCAGAAATTATTGAAGAGTTCTTCCCAAGTCAAAGTATCAAAATAAGCTTGGTTAAGAGCGCGGCCTTCATTGATGACGTGGCCTTCCTGATTGAGAATTAAGCCATTGAGAATGCCTTTGTTCCAGAACATCAATTCCGTCGACTTGCAGTTCGGGAGCGAATAAGTGCCACTCACGGAATAGTTCTTGCCTTCGTCCATGAAGGCGGTGACATAGTCGGCCTTGTCTTCGGCGCTTAAGCCAATGGCTGGATCGGTACTATCGATGAAGGGATCAAGGTCAACTGCCTTGCCATAGCCCAAATAATCAGCGACGTGGTCCGGATAGCACTGAACCAAATCCGGATAAGAACCCGCGGAAAAGCCTTTGATGACGTCTTGTTCGAGTTCGTTATAGCCGCCGGAATAATAGGACGGAACGGCTTTGTATTGCGGATAAGCGGCGTTGAACTCAGCGATGTAGTTTTCAAGGTAGGGTTGGGTATTCTTGCCCGTGGTGCTTTGATAAGTGATGACAATCTTCTGGTCGTCAGGAACACTCGAAACCGGAGTGGAGCTGCTTGAGGCTGGAACGCTCGAAATCGGGGCGGTTGAAGACGAAATCGCACTCGAAGAGGTGGCAGCGCTCGAGGAAGCGGCAGCGCTGGATTTCGCTGCGCTTGAGGCCGCGGTAGGCGTGCCACAAGAAGCCAGCATCATCACAGCGGCGAACGACGTCAGAAACATGGTCGCATTTTTTCTCATAAAGACTTTTCCTCCTATTTTTGAATTGTCTTTAATTCCCAAACAACGAATCGAATTGACGACTTTTTATAGTAAGGCAAAATGGGGCTAAAGTCAAAGTAACACCCCAGCTTTTTCGCCTACCCTTTGATGCCCGCTCTTCCCACGCCGTGCATGATGTATTTGCGGAAAACAACAAAGAGCAAGAAAAGTGGAACGGTGACGAGGACAGTACCGGCCATTTGATAGCCATAACTGACACGCCCGGTTTCAACATCGACGAACGCGCTGCCACGCAAGCCGTTAGAGATCAAGCGATACTCTTCGCTCTTGGTGACCAAGTTCGGCCAAACGTAAGAGTTCCAGGTACCCATGAACTTCAAAATGCAAATGGAGATCAACGTCGGCGCAGCCAAGGGCACCATGACCTTCCACAAGAAGGACCAATCGCTCTTGCCATCGACTTTGGCCGCCAAGTAAAGTTCATTGGGGATTTGCTTGAAGTTTTGTCTTAACAAATAAATATAGAAGACCGAGACCACAAAGGGGACAATCATCGCCAAGTAGGCTTGGGTGAGGGTCTGCTGGGTGCCAATCCAGCCAAAGCTCGCCACCGTGATGTAGTTGCTGATGACCATCATTTCGCCGGGGATCATCATCGTCATCAAGAAGACCATGAAGACCGCATCGCGCCCTTTGAATTCGAGCCGGGCGAAGGCGAAGGCCGCCAAAACCGTCGTGATCAAGGTACCCGCGGTGGAGAAAATCGCCACCACCACCGTATTGCGAAGGAAGGTCAAGAATTTAAAGGCCTTAAAAACGTAGAGATAGTTGCTCCACATCACGATCTCCGGAAAGAAGGTTTGATTCGGCTGAATCACTTCTTCATTGGTCTTCAACGACGTGATGATCATCCAGTAGAACGGGAAAATCACCAAAAGAGCCAAAAAGCCAATGATGAGATACATCAAAATCGTCGAGATGATTCGGCCGGCTTTTTCTTGGCGGCGAATCGTTTCAACCGTCCGTCCGGATTCGTTGATCGAAAGGGTAATATCCTTCGACTGGATTTTGGGGAAATTGCCGTAAACTTTAGTGCTCATGTGCTTTTTCCTCCTCAATAATGGACCCGTTTCTTCGAGACCCAAAGCTGCAAGAAAGTGAAGATCAAGATGATGACGAAGAGGAAGACGGCGCCGGCCGCGGCCCAAGCCGTGTGGCTGGAGAGGTTATCGTAGATGTAATAGACAATGGTTTCCATCGAATAGTCGCCCTTGACCGTGCCAGGTCCGTTGAATAAGCCGACGACCGCGGTGTATTCCTTAAAGGCGCCGATAAAAGAGGTAATAATGATGTAAAGAATCTGCGGCGACATCAAAGGAACGGTGATCCGCCAAAGGACTTTAGCGGGTGAAGCCGCATCGATGCGGGCGGCTTCATAGTATTGTTTGTCGATGCCCTGAAGTCCGGAAAGGAAAATCAAGATCTTGAAAGGCAAGCTCGACCAGACGATGTAGATGCAAAGCGGAATCATCGCGGTCCAGCGGGTGGCGCCATAAATCCAAACCGTATTGATATGGAATAAATAATTGATGATGCCGTTATTATCAAACAAAACACTGAAGACCATGCCGACGGCAATCGCGTTGGTGACATAAGGAAGGAAGAAAACGGTTTGTAAGAATTTCTGGAACCACTTGATCGAATTGAGACCCACCGAAATCAAAAGGGCAATCAAAGTCGATAAAGGAACCGTCACGAAAACGATAATGAAGGTGTTCGGGATGGCGAATTGGGTAAAGTACTTTTCCGGCACGCCATTGTAGGTGGTTAAACCCAAGATCATGCCGAAGTTATTTAAAGTAAAACCGCTAAACGATCCAGTCGTGTAATCGTAGTCGTTCATGAACGAAATGAAGATGGTGTTCACCAGCGGGTAGACCAAGAAAATGATCACCATGATCAGAGCCGGCGCCAAATACAGCCAAGCCTTCCAATTGTTCTTAGCCGCCACATCTTCAATGTTGGTGACCTGATACGCTTTGCTCTTCTTTTTGCGCGGCGAAACGAGACGAACCACCGTATTGGAGGCTTCATCGTATCCCTCATGATAATCGGGGCGTTCCGCGAAGAAATCGTTGGGGGCGGTTAGGGTTTTTGTTGCAGTTTCTGCCATTATTCTTTCGGTGCGAAGCCCACACTCTCCGGCTCGCCCTCCTCCAAATAGATCCGCTCTTCGTTCTTCTTGTTGAAAATGTAGAACTTCTTCGGCTTAACGCCAAGCCGGACTTCGCCGTGATAGAGTTCATCATTGTTTTGAATGATGGCTTTGAACGTCGGCTTAAGGCAGGCGGGGTTGGCGCCGACGATATAAAGATCGCGGCCCAAAACCTGGACTTGCTGGACTTGCGCTTTAAAGCTCGGGACGCCTTCTTCCGGATTCACGAATAAACCTTCCGGACGGATCGCCACGTAAAGCGGCTGATCCTCAAGGGCGGTTTTGGTTTCAAAAACGCAATCGTCGCCGATATAAATCTTGCCTTTTTCACTCCGGCCTTCGAAAACGTTGATCGGTGGGGTGCCTAAGAATTGAGCGACAAAGAGATTCTTCGGCGAATTGTAGACTTTCTGCGGCGAATCGATTTGTTGTTCTTCGCCCAGTTTCATCACGACGATTTCATCGGAAATCGACATCGCCTCTTCCTGGTCGTGGGTAACGAAGACGGTCGTAATGCCGGTTTCTTGCTGAATCCGGCGGATTTCTTCACGGGTCTGCAAACGAAGACGTGCATCAAGGTTCGACAATGGCTCATCGAGTAAGAGCACCTTCGGACGTTTGACCAAGGCGCGGGCAATCGCGACACGCTGTTGCTGGCCGCCTGAAAGCTGAGAAGGTTTGCGCTGCAAATAGTCTTCAACCTGAACTAAGCGCGCCGTTTCATGAATGATATCGTCACGTTCTTCTTTGGTGAGTTTGCGGTGATCGATTGCGATGTGGGTTTCTGCCTGAACATCGGAGAGTTTGAGCGTCGTTTTCAGGGCGTCAATCGCCGTATCGTTAAGCTGTTTTGAGACTTTGTGGAATTCGACGAAGAGTTTGGTTTCCTTTTTATCGAAATAAATCTTCAGATCGCTGAAACGAATTTGGCGGCTCTTCATGAACGACGTCACTTCTTTGACGAAAGAACGAGCTTGAACGTCATCCACCACTTTGGTTAACGAAACGAAGGCCATTTTCGCCGCGAATTCTTTCTCGAGCTCTTCAAGTTTTTGAACCTTAACGCCCAGCACACGAGCCACCAAATCGTGACCATTATGCAAATGCATGACCGTCACCGATTCCGGATGGCCATAAGTCTTTAAGAAATTACGGGCTTCGGTAATCGTGGCGTCCATCGTATTCGGATCATAGGATTCATTCAACCGGCCTGAGAAAGTGATGTCGCAAGTCTCATCCTCGCGAACATCATTGATCGTGGCGCGGAAAATCGTATCGTAGAGGGCTTCTGAAGTCTGTTCCCGGCTTTCTTCCATCTGAACTGGTTTGATGATGCAAGGGAACTCCTCGACAAACATCTTTTCCACTGCTTCCGAGGTATTCTTCAATGTGATCTTTAGCGTCAATTGTTCCCCTTCGGTAGAAGAGACCACTTCGCAATTCCGGCGTTTTAAACCAACGCGGCTCACCAAACGATTAACGGCAGAAAGAATGCCTTTGATATCGTCGTCTTTAGCCAAGGTGTAATGGTAGGTCAGATGGAAATCGAAGAACGTGGACATCGGCACTTCGACCTTCAAGGAGGTCAACGGGAATTCGATGTTCTTGTAGATCGTCATGTGCGGATAAAGGGCGTAGTTTTGGAAAACAAGGCCAATACCGCGCTTTTCCGGCGAAAGATTGGTGACTTCCTGATCGCCGAACCACACTTCGCCTGACGTGGGCTTCAGCAACCCCGAAATCATGTAAAGCGTCGTGGATTTGCCACATCCCGAAGGACCAAGCAAGCCCACGAGTTTGCCATCAGGGACGATAAAGTCGAGGTCTTTGACCGCGACGGTATCGCGGATGTGCCGCTTGCCATCGCCCGGGAAGATCTTCGTCAGATTTTTGATGCGAATTTCCATGCTGTTCGCTCTCCTTTGTTCTTACTCTCGTTATTGTTTCGACGTCGTCCCGTCATCGCTCGCCGTATCGTTGATTTTCAAGGCGTCGGTTTGCTTCTTGCTGATGGCATCCTTGATTCGGGTCACCAGGAATTTGATGTAATAGCCGGTGTAAATCACCAAGATGACGGAGAAAGCCACAATGAAGGGATCAAACGGATTGTACACGATCAAGGAATTCTTAAACAAAACCGCCCGGCCAACCAAGGCCAAGATTTCGATGCACCAAGACAAGAAATAGAAATAAGCCGCCAAAATTTGCTTGAAATAATACTTATTGTTCACGCGGTTGAATTCATCGTTCTTGTAACGATTCTTCAAGAAGAGGAACAGGCCAAACGCCAAAGCGGCAAAAGCCAAGGTAAAGACCAAGATGCTAATGATGCTCGTGAGAATATAGTTCTGATTGGGGGCAACCGCAGCGGAACTCGGAACAAACCGAGCACAACCGAAACGCCAGCTCAAGGAAGTGCCGATGGTCGTCGAGCCATTCCAAACGTCGCTATAGATGGTGAGATTCAAAATTTCAAAACGAGCAAGTTTGCTTGCGGCCACATCCTTTAAGAGGAACTGCAGGTCCCCTTCTTGGGATAAGGCCAAGAACGTCGTGCCAAGAATGCTTCTCGTCTCCTCGCTCCCGTCACTATAAACAAGGTGGAGCAAGGAATTGGTCAAGGGGTTGAAACGCATCCGAACGGTGTATTCGCCCGATTGAATCTTGGCCAAATTGTCGGTATAGCTTTTGCCTAAAAGTTTGAATTGCTCGTCAATCGTCGAAGCGTAATGGCAAACGACGGAGGTGTAACTCCCAAATGTCGCCGTCCGGCTCAAGGATAAACTATTGACGAAATCCCCTAAATAATAGTTGGTTTTCGCTGCCGTCTTCAAAGACGGAGTTTTCAACAGGTAGTTTTTGGTGTAATCCGGAGCGTAAGTATAAGTGATCTTCCCCCCGTCATCGTGGCGGGTTTCCGTGACGTGGAAAATATTGACGATGATGAAACTCTTGTAATCCACCGTTTCGCCTTTGACGATCGGCAAATCGGCAAAACCCGCGAAATTGTCTTCCGCGGCGTAGTTTAACCCTAACGCATCGTAGTCGAATTTGATGGAAGTCAAACGACCGTAAGCCGAGCGAACCTCAGTTGTAGTATCCGCCTTGGTTACGGTGTAATAAAACTTCAACGGGTAATAGTTGTCTTCGCTATAGTTTCCGACGATATAGTTTTCGTTCCCACTATCGCTGATATTAAAAGAAAAGGATTGATAATCATCGGAATAGGTCCGATTGAGAATCGAAAAGCCGATTTCACTATCGCTGGCTTTTAAATCGGTGTATTGGCTTTCGTCGATACTTTCGGCCGCCGCCGAAACCGCCTGGGCCGGCTGTGAAACCAGGATGCCGCAAGAAAGAAGAGTGGCGAGAGAGACGAGAACGAATTGTCTTGAAATCACGAGCGAACCTCCTTCGTGTCGGGGCTTCGAAAGCTGATTAGTATACATTTTATTTTCCCGTCCGCGCAATAGCAACTTTCTTCGTGCTTCTTTTGTAAAGAAGCTGAAAAATGTAAGCGCTCCCTTTTTTCTCGGAGAACAACCCTTGAAAAGCTCATGGCCCTCAAGAACAAACCTTCCTAAGACCCCGCCGAGCTAAAAAGCAAAAAGAAAAGAAACTCACTCCTTCTTGTCCGCCACAAAATCCACATGGCGATTTTCGTGCTCGACAAAGGTAATTTGAGCCTCTTCTAAAGAGTAAAAAATTTTCGAATCGGTGAGATCGATCTCTTCAATCCCTAACATATAATCCGGAAAGTCCTGCCGTTTTTTGCTAAAAGCCATTAAGGAAAAGGAAATGAGAAGCGGGACTCCAAAGGTGAAACAAGAAAGCATGACAATCGCGAGAATAAGAATGGCGCTTTCGGCACAATAACGGCCAAGTTTAACGGCTAAAAATTGGCTGTCCACCCGGCCGATTTTATACAGGGCTTTACCTAAAGTCTGCCGCCCCCGCTTGAAAAAGAGCGGCGGGACGAATAAGGATAAAACCGCCCCGATGAAAACGGAGCACGGGATTTCGATGAAAAGAAGAATGGTCGAAAAATACTTGCCATCTTCGATGAAATGAGGGGCGTAAACCGTGAAATAGCCCTCGGCATGGTCCGCGTAATAGGGCCGATAGACCTCGTCGCTATAGAGTTGATAGCTCATACTGGCAGCGCTATTTTTCTCCACCTTGCCATTGACGCTAATAAAGTAATGGACCTCTTCGTGGGTCAGCGACAGCCGGAAATCATCGTAGTCTTTCGCCACGGTGCTTTGGGCTTCTTGGCCGACCTCATTTCCTAAATAAACCAAGAAAGTGTCCAGACCCTTTTCATAAAGCGTCATCACCTCTTGGCTCGAAAGCGTGCCCGAATTGCTGGGATAATAATTCGACAGGAGAGAATAAATGCCATCGCTCGAATAATAAAGTCCACTCGAAGCCCGGTTCTGATCCATCCGCTCCGAATGAAATTTATACTCGGCACTGCTCGCGAAAGCCGCCCGGAAGCCCACGAAGGACAACAGGGCAATCAAAGCAAGCACAATAAAATCGATGACATCCGCAAGAAGCCGCCGATGGAACAACGGGTGATAATATTCGATTTTCCGGGGTTCAGCGTTTACTTCCATAAGCCCTCACTTTTTCCACTTCCAAATAGGCTGGTTCTTCAATGACGATACTCCGAGAAGCGAAATCCAACAAATCTTGATTATAGGGATGAAAGAGAAGCACGACGAGGCTCACCAAGGCCAGAAAAAGCGAAGCCAAGGCCACGAAATCGAGGGCGGGAAGATCAAAGTGGTTGCTGACACTGGCGAAATAGGCCAAAGGCAAGAAAGGAATAAAAGAGAGATCTAAAACGAAATGAAACGCGCTATTGAGGGCCCTCTCTCCCCGAGACAAAAGCGCTAAGTTATCGTTGCCCACGCGAACCTTTTTTAGGAGCCACTCCCCTAGCGTTTTGCCTTTGCTGCTTAAACACGGCACCAAAATATAAAGAATCCCTCCCACGAAGAAATACGTGCAATAACAAGCCAAAATCAAAGCCAAATCCAATTGTTTTTTGATTTCGGCATTGCGAGTAACCGCTTGGCCATAGGCCAGCAAAGGATCACCCGTTTTCAAGAGATCCCCCTTGCTTAAATCGTTAATCATCGCGTGATAAAACGGCAAGAAGAAATCATCCGCGAAGGCGGTAAGATCTTGCTGACCGACGCTCGTGAGTTCATTTTTAGGATCGAGGAGCGGAGCAAATTCAGTTTGGTATTTTTCAAGTAAAGAAAGATAACCGTTCGAGGCGGCTTCTGCGGAAAAGAAGGGGGTTTTGTCATAGCTTTTGTAACGCTGAGCCAGTTCGGGAAGACTTTCGCCAACGTGGCTGACGTAAAAGACCGAAAAAGGATTATGGTCGCTTTGGCTTTGTAGCGCGTCCTTGATAAAGGATTTTTCCGTCGTGAGAATGTCACTGGTGAACTCCAGCTGGTTGGGGGTATCCGAATAAAGAAGTTTCTGGTCGTACAATAGGCGCAATTGAGCCGAGACATTATCGCTTCTTTCCTGACTGAGATCATCCGCTTTCACCGCCCAGCGGGAAATGGGGTAAGCAGCGACGGTGAAAACAAAGATGGCAATGATGAAAAACAAAAAATAATCCGCCAAAGCCAAAAGGATTCTTTTTCCTTTGCCTAAAGGATAGATATCGAGGGGTTCCTTGCTCGAATTCGATTGTGTTTCCGCCATGGCTAATCCAACCGCCTAATCACATCGTTTTCCGGATCGCCAAAGAAATCGGGCGAACATTCAAAGCAGGGAATCTTTTTTCTTTGGCAGAGCTGGATAATGTCCGCTTTGAGTTCGCTGCGGAAACCCACATAGACGGCGCTGGCTTCCAAAGGACCGATTTCTGTGCCCTTTTCGCAATCGAACTCCTCTTGATAGAACGCCCCGCCTAAACTATAACGGATCTCCCCTTCTTGCTCCCAGCTCCTCGACTTGCCAAACAGATTAGGAATCGGGCCAGAAAGCGCGAAAGATTTCTTTTCTAAATAAGAAAGGAAATAACAAGTAACGTCAGTCGATGCTTCGCCATATTTAACTTCGCCGAGGGCTTCATTCTGATTGAGGATCCCTTTAAGGACCGACTCAATCGCTTTGCTTTCGTATTTGATTGCAAAACCCCGATAACCATCGGCATAAGTTACCCAAAGAACCCGATTATCGGGCTTTTTGCCAAACGAGATGATGGAGGAAGCCCGATAAAGAGCTTTCAGGAAAGGGAGTAACGACGCCTGGATCACCTCTTCGCTATAGCCTTGCTCCAGCAACACGTTTTTGTCCATCCGAATCATCAAGTCGCACGGGTCGTTTTGCCGTTCATAGTTGAGAACCCAAAGTTTGTCGTTTTTAAGCGAAATGAAATCACGGAGATCGCCGGCTTTGTATTTATAAAGGTATTGTTGCATGACCTTTTTTCCTTAACTTTCGCTAATGGTTCAAACGCCCGGTCATTTCTTTTCGCCCTTGGCGTCATCCGTAAAGCCATCTTCCTTGAGTTCATCCTTCGGCTCCGGAGCAGGAGTCTCAGGCTTCGCCTCCTCGGCGACGTTCCCCTCTTCATCGGGAGTGCCGCCTTCAAGTTTGGCTAAATCCGCCATGGTTTGTTCATCGTTTGTCTCTTCCTCATCCGGAGTGTCGTCTTTCGTTAAATTGACCTTGGGCTGATTCGAGGGGGATTTTGCGGAGATTTCGCTTTCCTTCTTCTTTTCATAATCATCGAAATTCGTCATGGCATGGGCTTCGTCCCGATTCTTGTTGAGGGTCGAAAGATCAAGAATCGAATCCTCTTGGGCGATCCGAGAATCTTCAGCGTCACGCGGACTTTTCTTGAGCTCAGGGAATTGTTCCGGATGCGTTTCGGCGTAAGCGTTCATTTCGGCTTCGTCTTTCCAAACCATGCTTTCGTTTTTGGCGATGACCATCGTCTTCGCCAAGCGGTCATGGAGCGATTGATGGGTCTTGCTCATCACCAGAACCATGTAGTCAACAACCGCAAGCAAGAAATAGCAGGTGATGCCAATCATCGTCCAAGGTAAAATCACCAATAGTCCCATCATTGCGACAAAAAGCTGATGCAGGAGCTTCTCTTTGATCCCCGTTTGGAAACCATCGATTTTGACGACCGAGAGCGAGAAAATCATCTTGCCGATCGTCTGCTCGTTCTTGTTGGTGAACGGGATGATCACGAAGAAGATGAGCTGAAGCGGCAAGAATGCGACGATCAAGCAAAGCCAAATGTCGTAGTTGACCGTATTGAGTCGTTCGCTGTAATAAGTTTGAACCGAGGTGGAGGCTTGACCCGTCAAATCATAGACCGCATTGGCATAAAGCCCGGTCGCGGTCGAGGAAGAGGCATCGTAGAAATAGGTATTTAAAGAGGTCAAGGCCGAGGCGGTCCCGGAATCGACTTTGCTTTGGAAAAGATCCTGAAGGATCGGCATCTTATGGATATCCACCGCCGTTCCTGCATCATTCAAAGCATATTTGAAATAAGGGCTGGTTCCGGTTAGGTTGGCTTCAGTGAGAACCGTGATCTTCTCCGGCTCCTTTGGCAAACCCATCAGCGCCACTTCGGCATAGGTGTAATACTGGTCGGCAGTAAAGTCAGTCTTGTAGGTGTCTTGAAGCGCCACCGCCCGATGGTTGGTCGTGCTGTCTTGATAAAGGAAGGTGGTGTAGTAATACCAGAAGCGGCTGTAATACTCTTGATAGCCCGCTTGGGTTTGACCGCCTTCGATGCTCGAAGCATCTTTGGTGTCGGCGAAAGCGTAGAGCCCCACCCCGATGATTTTGGACGAATCCGTTGAGGAGTAATTGGCTTTTAACAAACCCGAATCGGTCGCGAAAGCGTACATTTCGCTGGTTTTCTTGTCCCCGCCAATCGAATTGAAGAGATAAGTCGACGTAACGAAATTGTAGAGCAAAATGGTCGGAATGATGACGAGCATGATATCGACGACGTAGGCGAAGAAACGCTTAAGGAAACTCGCCTCTTTAACATGGGTATTCATAGCATAAGTCTACTCACTTCTTGACCTTGTTACCATAGGTAAAATTAAGGAGAGACGACCCCGATTCCCCAAAGGTGTTTCCACGGGGCACAAAAACGAAAAAGAAGCGCGATTTGCAAAGAAAACGCGATAAGAAACATCATCAAGAAAACCCTGCGAAATCCCTCTGAATTGAAAATAACGTCGCGATTCGATTCTCTTTTGGCACTTTTACAGCACTTCGCATGGCTTAATAGACTCAGCAAGAGAAAAGAAGGCTCCTTCGAAGGAATAGCGAAGCAGCGCTTCTGGATCTTCAAAATCGCTGGGGGCTAAAACAGCAACGTTACCCTTGGCGTCATTCTCAGGAGGGAAAAAGAATGAAGGACAAGAAAAACGGCAAAACGCAGATGGTGTTATGGATGTACGAGAAGCTTTTATCGGAGCGGAAGATTTCCAAAGAGGAAGTCTTAGCAAAGGAAAACATCTCCTCGATCACCTTCAAGCGTTACATCTACGACATCAAAGACTATCTCGCCATCAATTCGTCCGAATACGCTTTGGTTTACACTCGCCGCTACAAACTTTATAAATTAGTCCATCGCGAAAACGTCGGGATGGGAAAAGAGAATCTCCAAGGTAGCGCCAACGCAATCGGCGAGCCGAAATTCGCTTACCATCAATAAGAGATAAAAAAGAACCAAGGATGACCGTCCCTGGTTCTTTTAGTGTTCGCTTTACTCTTTCTTGTCGCTCTTGACATCTTCGCCCGCCAAACGGGCCAAGATCTTCTTGAGCTGCTCGGGATCGGCCGCATCTTGCGGATGAGTCAAAGCACGCGAGCCGATCATCAACTGGTTGTACGGATAATCGATGCCCGAGTTGAGGAAGAGGAGGCAATAAGCCCGGTTGAGGTCACGCTCGGTTTGGAAGCGGTCCTCTTCTTTGCAATGGCAGATCATCTTCAACTCAATATAGCCATCCTGCAAGCCGGAGACACCGATGTATTTCGGCGTATCGAGGGCATGAGGGCATTGCTTTTTGATTTCTTCGGCATTCGCTTTAAGAAGATCTTCGACTTTAACGAGGTCCTCATCGTAATCGATGTACATGAGACAAGCAGCAACCGAAGGATGATCGGAGAGATTGACGACGGTCGAAATCTGCGAGTTATTGATGATCTTGACATTGCCCGCCGGATCAATGATTTTGGTCGTGGTTAAGCCAATTTCTTGGATTGTGCCGCGGAAGTCGTCCACCACCACGATATCGCCCACCTTATATTCGTCTTCGAAGACGATATTAAGTCCGGCGATGATATCGCTGATGAGCGATTGGGCGCCAAGGCCGATAATGAGGGCGATGATGCCCGCCGAGACCAAAAGTGCGCCGGTATCGACACCCCAGATCGCCACCCAGATCAGAATCAGGGTGATCGCTAAAGCGTATTTAATGAAGGAAGCGGTGAGCTTGAGGACCGTTGCCATCTTCTTCGAGGTGGAGAAAGCGTGGGAGAGAAGGAAACGCACCACCATCGAGATACCCATTAAGAGGCAGAAGTAATAGAACATTCCCGCTAAACGCGGCCAAATGTCATCCCAGCCACCAACAAGCGCTTTGTTGAGCACGAGGGCGCGGGTGAGTCCAGCTTCGGGGAAGAGGACATTACCGGCGGAAAAGAGGACGACATAGACCAGGGCAGCAAGCCAAAACACAAGGGCCAAGATGAAATTGATCCGCCCTAACTTGTCTTTCTTTTGCCACCATTCTTTGAGATTTTTCATAAAAATCCCTCCTTAATAATAAAGCGCCTTTTCAACGAATTTCTGCTGGCTCTTCAGAGCAGAATCCCCTTCTTTCGCATAGGAAGAAATCCCCCAAATGCTCAAACGAAGGAAATCACCTTTGGTAAAACTGGCCAGCGAAATGCTCTGGCTGTCCGTCAGAGAGCCCGTTAGGGCCTCTTTGGCGCTCACGCTCGCGCCATTCGTATCGTAACCGCTCACACGGATCTCGAAGCTTGTAGCCTCTAAGAACCCGCACGGATCGGTGATGCTGAGCTGATAAAGCGCCTGGTTATTGGTGTAATCCGCCGTATCGCTTAGGAAACTAACCACCGGCTTGACCCCAGCGTAATAAGCGCTCTTCTCGTCGTATTTCTCTCGAGTGGAATCCGCTTTTTTCGTGGCATAAAGGGCATAAGTCAAACTTTGAGCGCCCTTAAACGAAGCCAGCGAGACGCTTCCTTTTAAGCTCGAATTAAGAGAGGAAGTGACACTCTTGGCGCTGCCGCTCGTCAAATCGAGGCCATCGATTTGTAACTCATAGCTCGAAGAGACAAGCATAGAGGAAGGATCTTCGAGTTTAACTTCATAGGTTAGAGTTTGTTTTTCGCTATCGATCGCACTGCTCACAAAAGAGAGACCAGCCTGACGAGAAGCACTAGTGGTAAAACTCGTGCTTTTTAAGGTCGTGAACGTGTTCTCGGTGAGGGGCGAAAGAACGCTGATCGCGTAGGAAGTCTGGGGCGAAAGCTCCGCAAAACTCCCTTGGATTGTCTTGCTATAACTTTTGCTGACACCGCTTGAGGCACTCGACAAGGCTTCGGAAGAGACCGAATAGGAGGAAGAAACATCTTCCGCTTCGAGCGAATACTCGGTCTTTTTTTCATCGAACGCGCTGGTGATACGCACCACCAGTTTACCCGCGCTCGCATAAGCGCACTCAAAGGAGTAGGAAACGCTACTGGAAGTCGGCACCGTTTCAAGATTCTCGATGGTTGGTAAGGCACTAAGAATCGGCTTACCGATCAAAATGCCGATCGTCGCTGCCGTCACTCCGATAACGCCAGTAGAAATAACCCCAGCGCTCACCGGAAACGAAGCAGTCGTTGAAGTCGTTTCTTCCGTGCTCTGGCTTTCATTGGAGGCTTCATAATCCCGGGCGGATAAGGACGAATGAAAATCATTGACCTCGGACGAGGAGAAACTTTCTTGGTTTAAACTCTCGTCGCTCATGCGCCCATCCCTTTTAATTGGCTCGTTAAACTCGTCTTCGCGGTATCAAAAGCACTATCGACCGCTGTCTTGGTGGTTGCTAAATCACTCGAAAGGGTGCTCATCACGTTATGGAAAAGCGTGGTAAACGAAGTCCAAAGGCTTTCGACTTGGCTTTCGGAGAGAAGGCCGGTTTTCGCTAAAATCGAGTCATTGAAGAAATCCACGAGGGATTTGCCAGCGCTTTCGCGGTAGCGAAAGGCAGCGATCTTCCATTCCGCTTCTTTGGCTAGCGCGTCGGCTTTAGCAATGTTGTCGCCTTTAAAGAAATCCAACGCCTGAATCGCCTCGAGGGTTTCCTGATAAAGAGCACTACTCGCGCTCGAATCGCTCGAAACGAGAGAAACGCTGCTCGCTAAACTCACGATGGTTTGGTCTTGAACAAGGGCAAAAGCAAAAGCGTCTTGCCGATAGGTGTCGGCGGCTAGCGTCGTTAAGTCTGTGAGGGAAGCGGCTCCTTCGATCTTGCTCTTATAGGTCAAAAGCATCGCAAGGAGGTTCGCCCCATTAGCGGAGGTACCAAGCTTCGCCAATTCTTGCTCATAGGCTTTTTCATTGGCAATTAATGCTTTCTTCTTCGCACCTTCAATTTCGCTGAGCGTGGTGAAGCTCTGACCCAGGTAGGTGCCAGAGGTTTCATCATATTTGGGCAAGGAATCGCATTCCGTCAAAGAATGGACCCGCTTATAAAGCGTATAGGAGGTTTCAGGCGATAAACCCGTAAACGAAGGGGTGTCGCTCCACGTCAAAGAGTAAACGTCGCTGCCCGATAGCGTTGAAGAAGATGAAATCGCATATTGAATCCCGCTTTCTGGGATCAGCGTGATGCTGTCATCATAAAGTTCGGTCGTCGTTTCGCTCGGTGTGACTGCCACACGAGCAAGACTCACGCTTGTGCTAGGCGCGCTTAAACGGGCCGTGATCGACACTTCGGCGCTAGAAGAAGAAGTATCGCCACCGCCGTCGCCCGAAGGCCAATAGACATTGAGTGCAACCGTCTGACCCGCGCAATCATACAAGGTATTATCCATGATGCCGGCAAAAGGCAAAGCGCCATCGACGTAAGTGACACGGCAGGTATTGACGCCATTGATACTCAAGGTGTAAGTTTCGCTCTCCACTAGACCCGTGATGGCGTCTTGGGCATAATCGACGGCAAGCGTCGGAGTTTTCGAGTGAAAAATCCCTGTGGTAGTACCCATGAGGGTTTGATAGACACTGACCCCATTAATCAGAATCTTTTCGACTGCCTGAGTGGCCACCGAAGAGGTCCGATAGGTATTCATGTAATAAGCGAAAAGATTGCGCTGGGTGTAATCAAGGGATTGAAAGGCGCTTTCGGCGGTTTCCGCCGTGTATTGGCCATTGGAAACAGCTTGGGCAAAACCCACCGCCGTAGCGGATAAAAGATTGCTCGTCACCGGGTAAACATAAAGGGCGGTCGAATAAGAATTATCAACGGTTGAGCCATAGCCTTTGAACGTCGCGCTTCCGTTCGCAATTTGATACTCCCAGCCACCAAGCGACAAGGTATTGGGGCTCGCCGTCGTATCGAACGTCAACGTCGGCGTGACGTTGCCATCCGTCGTGGTCGTCCCGGTAAATTCGTGGCTCGTCTTATCGGCGTAAAGCGCGCCGACATTGGCGATAAAGCCAAAGGTCAGATCGCTGACCGTCGTGGAGAAGGCCTGGGCCCGAATGATCGAATAAAGGCAAGACGAGGTAAAATCGCTTTCGCTAATGCCACACGGATGCGACGCATCCGTTTTGCTTAAGCATGGCACCCGGACAAACGCGCCGGTATAGCGATAACTCATCAAATAGACATAAGGAACGCCATTTTCTTCGTTATAGGCGCCAAAAAGATAAAAGGAACCACTGCTTAAAGAGCTGAGGCTACTGGCCACGTCAATGTATGAGGTCGCAGCCGTGGTTTCCTGAGCCTTAGAAAAAGGCGAGGATGCAAAAAACGGGGCGGCCACAAGGGCAGGCGACGCGAGAAGGGAAAGCAGAACTTTCTTTTTCACGGCATTGATTATATTCAAGTTCCTTTCCTATCGTTAGGAAAAGTTTAAGAAACGTTAGAAATAGTCAATACTATTTACAGTTTTCAGTAGGGTTTGTTCTCCGGATACAAAAGTTCATTCACCCCTTTGAACAAAAAAGAGGAAAATCACGCCCGATTTTCTCCCCGAGAAAAGGCAATTTTGGAAAACTTTGGAAATGTTTGGAAATGTTTGGAATCTTTTGGAAATGTTTGGAAATTCAATGAAATAATAAGATGTGATCAAATGAAAAACAATCTTGCCCTGATTGGCTCCTCGAGAAAAAATTAGCTTGTTCAAAAGCCAAAGTCTGAATTCAAAAGCCTTATTTCGGATTGTATTTCTCCATTTGACTGGCCGGGCCATCACCCGGTTTTAGGATGCAAAAAGACCCCAGCTTTCGCTGAGGTCTAATTTTGTCTAGAGATCCCCAATTAGTGGAGAATTTCGCTGACGGTGCCAGCGCCGACAGTCTTGCCACCCTCACGGATGGAGAACTTGGTGCCTTGCTCGAGAGCGACGGCGTGGATCAACTCGACGGTGAAGGTCACGTGGTCACCCGGCATAACCATCTGGACATCGGCCGGAAGCGTGATGCTGCCAGTGATATCGGTGGTGCGGAAGAAGAACTGCGGACGATAGCCGTTTAAGAAAGCGGTATGACGGCCACCTTCCTCTTTGGTGAGGACGTAGACGGTCGCGGTGAACTTATCGTGCGGGACGATCGAGCCCGGCTTCGCAAGAACCTGACCACGTTCAACTTGGTCATGGGTGATGCCGCGGAGAAGGGCGCCGATGTTATCGCCGCCTTGGGCGAAATCAAGAGTCTTGCGGAACATTTCAAGACCGGTGACAACGGTCTTCTGAGTCGGACGAATACCGACAATTTCAACTTCGTCGTTGATCTTGACTTGGCCACGCTCGACACGGCCAGTGACGACGGTGCCACGGCCAGAGATGGTCATGACGTCTTCGATCGGCATCAAGAACGGCTTATCGTTGGCACGGACCGGGTCCGGGATGTAAGTATCAAGAGCGTTGAGTAACTCGAAGATCGGCTTGCAAGCGGGATCATCGATGGTCTTCGCTTCGCCAGCGAGCTTAGCACTGCCACGGATAACCGGGGTGGTGTCGCCAGGGAAGCCGTACTTCGTGAGAAGATCACGGACATCCATTTCGACGATGTCGACGAGTTCGGGATCGTCAACCATATCAACCTTGTTAAGGAAGACAATGATGTAAGGAACGCCAACCTGACGAGCAAGTAAGACGTGCTCACGGGTCTGCGGCATAACGCCATCAGCGGCCGAGACAACAAGGATTGCGCCATCCATTTGAGCGGCGCCAGTGATCATGTTCTTGACATAGTCAGCGTGCCCCGGGCAGTCGACGTGAGCGTAGTGACGCTTTTCGGTCTCGTACTCCATGTGGGCGGTGTTAATCGTAATACCACGAGCCTTCTCTTCAGGGGTGCTATCAACGCCGGAATAACCGACGTCTTTCGCCATACCCTTCATCGCAAGGACGTGCATGATGGCCGCGGTAAGAGTGGTCTTGCCATGGTCGACGTGGCCGATGGTGCCGACGTTAACGTGGACACGGTCACGGTTGAATTTCTCTTTTGCCATTTGTATTTTCCTCCAAAAATGGTTTGTTTAGAAACGGGCGTATAAATGATAGTCTATCGATTTCGACTTCGCAACACTTTACCTATAGGTAAGCATTAGCGCATCGACATGTTGGAGTTCTTGATGATCGTGTCTTGGACGAAGCGCGGTGTCTCGCCATAGTGGTCGAAGGTCATGGTGAAGTTACCACGTCCTTGGGTCAAGCTGCGAAGATCGGTGACATAGCCGAACATTTCGGCGAGCGGGATGAAGCAATCAAGGACCTTGGCGTTGCCGCGTTGGGTTTCTTCATTGATCACGCCCCGACGTCTCGAAACGTCGCCGAGGACATCGCCATAGTACTGCTCCGGCACCGTGATGACCACTTTCATGATCGGCTCAAGGATGACCGGGTTGCACTTAGCACCCGCAGCCTTAAGGGCCATGGATGCGGCGATCTTATAAGCGGCTTCAGAGCTATCGACTTCGTGGTAAGAACCATCGAAGAGGGTCGCTTTGATATCGATGATGGGGTAACCCGCGACAATGCCGCGGCTTAAGGCATCTTCAAGACCTTGCTGAGTCGGTTTGATGAACTCTCTCGGGACGGAACCGCCGACAACGGCATCGACGAATTCGAAGCCTTTGCCCGGGTTCGGTTCGAAACGAATCCATACATCACCATATTGACCATGTCCACCAGTCTGCTTGATGTAACGGCCTTCAGCCTCACCGCTCGACTTAATGGTTTCACGGTAGTTGACTTGCGGTTTGCCGACATTGGCTTCAACGCCGAATTCACGGCGCATACGGTCGATGAGGACATCGAGTTGAAGCTCGCCGACACCACCAATGATGGTCTGGCCAGTTTCATTATCGGTATGGACACGGAAGGTCGGGTCTTCCTCAGCCAACTTGGTGAGGGCGACTTCCATCTTTTCCATATCGGCTTTGGTCTTCGGCTCCACCGCTTCTTCAAGCACTGGCTCCGGGAAGACAAGTCGTTCAAGAACGACAGGAGTATTCGGATCGCTTAAGGTATCGCCAGTCGTCGTGGCTTTTAAGCCGACAACGGCACCGATTTCGCCAGCGTGCAAGACGTTGACTTCCTGACGGTGGTTGGCGTGCATAAGGACCAAACGAGCGATACGCTCTTGGGTTCCACGGCTCGAGTTGAGAACATAAGTTCCGCTCTTAAGGACGCCTTGGTAGACACGGACATAGGCCAAACGACCAATGAAGGGATCGGTCGCAATCTTGAAGGCTAAGCCCACGAACGGGGCATCGTCACTCACGGTCGCCACCCAAGGTTTGCCATTGAGTTCGCCCTTTTCGCCCGGAATATCAAGCGGAGAAGGGAGATAGTCGATGACGCCATCAAGGAGAAGCTGAATGCCTTTATCCTTGAAGGCCGTGCCACAGAACACCGGGAAGAATTTCGCGGTGATGGTCGCTTTGCGGATCGTTTCTTTGACGAGATCGATCGACGGTTCTCTTCCTTCGAGAACGTCTTCCATGATTTCGTCATTGTATTCGGCTAAGGTCTCTAAGAGTTGGGCGTGGTAGAAAGCAGCCTTATCTTTGAGTTCATCCGGAATGGCGATCTCTTTCGGGGGATCATCCTTATTCTGGGTGTATTGCCAGCCGACCATCCGGACGAGGTCAATCTCGCCGATGAAGCCAGATTCCTTGCCAATCGGATATTGAACGGCGGCATACTTGACGCCAAGCTTTTCTTTAAGCGTGGCTAAGCACATCTCGAAGTCGGCGCCGATCGCGTCCATCTTGTTGCAGAAGACGATTCTCGGAACGCCATATTTATCAGCCTGTCTCCAGACGGTCTCGGTTTGCGGCTCAACGCCGTTTTTCGAATCGAGAACGGTGACCGCGCCATCGAGAACACGAAGCGAACGTTCAACTTCAACGGTGAAGTCAACGTGCCCCGGGGTGTCGATGATGTTAATGCGGTGACCCTTCCAGAAGCAAGTGGTCGCGGAAGAGGTGATGGTGATGCCACGTTCCTGTTCCTGAACCATCCAGTCCATGACGGCAGTGCCTTCATGAACCTCGCCGATCTTGTGGGTGCGGCCAGTGTAATAAAGAATACGTTCGGAAGTCGTCGTCTTGCCCGCATCGATGTGGGCCATGATGCCGATATTACGGGTATGCGGGAGGTCGTAGGTCTCCGATTCGTTGATAACTAATTCGTCGTTGGCCATAGTGTTCCTCCTTTACCAGCGGTAGTGCGCGTAAGCCTTGTTGGCTTCCGCCATCTTATGCACATCTTCCTTCTTCTTAACAGCGTTGCCAGTTCCATTGGCGGCGTCGATGATTTCGCCTGCAAGCTTCTCTTCCATGGTCTTCTCATTGCGGAGACGAGCATAGGTGACGAGCCAGCGTAAGCCTAAGGTCTGCTTTCTTTCCGGAGTGACCTCGACCGGGACCTGATAGTTGGCCGCGCCGATACGGCGCACTTTGAGCTCAACTTCCGGCATGATGTTGTTGATCGCGGTAGCGAAGACATCGATGGCCGGTTTTTTGGTCTTATCTTCAATGATCTTGAAGGAGTTGTAGATGATGGTCTGCGAGGTGCCCCGCTTGCCATCGTACATGACCTTGTTGATCAAGCGAGTGACGAGTTTCGAGTTATAAATCGGATCGGGAAGCACATCCCGCTTTTCATGCTTTAATTTGCGTGACATAGTTTATTTCCCTTTCCTTACTTTGCCGCCGGAGCCGGTCTCTTGGTTCCGTACTGGCTTCTGCCCTGTCTGCGTGCTTCAATTCCAGCGCAATCGAGGCAGCCACGAATGATGTGATAACGAACGCCAGGGAGATCCTTGACACGGCCACCACGAATCATCACGGTCGAGTGTTCCTGAAGGTTATGGCCTTCGCCGCCGATGTAGGCAGTGACTTCATAACCATTGCTTAAACGAACACGGGCGTACTTGCGAAGAGCCGAGTTCGGTTTCTTCGGGGTCATCGTTCCGACACGGGTGCAAACACCGCGTTTCTGAGCGGAAGGCTGATTCGTCGCCTTCTTGGTGAGGTTGTTCCATCTGTGGCCGAGAGCCGGGGTCTTCGACTTCTTTGCAGCAGTCGTTCTTCCCTCTCTAACCAATTGGTTGATTGTTGGCATTTTGACTTATTTCTCCTTTGCCTTTGATACACACGTTTCCCAGTGTGTCAATCTTGTTCGTAATTAAAATGGCAAAACTGCCATTTCCTTACGTCCGAGCGAAACTATACACGCACTCTAGGGAGGTTGTCAACAGGAAAATAAACGAGGTTTCTAGGCTTGAAAAGGGAAAATGAAAATCGTTATAGGGTTTGGGTTTTAAAAATCGTCTCTTGGTCGGAATCGCAACTGCAGTTTTTTCGCTTTGGTGGATCACGCTTGCAGAGAAAGATGTTCTTGCCGATGTCCATTAGACCAAGTCATCACAAAAACCATGGTCGTTTCCTTGTCTCGAAAAGGGTCTTTCGGCACCCGGAGGAAAAATGCAGCCATCCCGAAGCAGCAATGAGGGGATCAAAAAACATCGATAAAACCTTGTCCGACCACACATTGCTCACCCCGACCACACATTGCTCACCCCGACCACAATTTGCTCTTCTTGACCGGAATAAAAGGGTGGCAAAACAAAAACAAGGCAAGAAGGTTTTGTCTTTATAAGGACTTCACCACTTCTTGAAAACCCACCAAACCCAGGAGAGGGCTGCCGAGACCACGATGCCGATGATCGCCATCGTCTTTTCGTCTTCCGTTGGCTTTTCGCACAGAGCGATGATCCCTAAGATCACCCCCACCACACCCGAGCCAATCGCCCCGAAAATAATGCTCAATAACGCCAAAATCCAAGCCGGAGAATGTTTGCCTGACCCCGCCGAGGATTTCTTGGCGCTTCCTTGTTCCGTAGAAGAAGAAACCACCTCAGGCTTAATCACCTCGTGCTGACCGTCTAAATTAGCCCCACAATAAGGGCAAAACTTACTCGCATCATCAATTTCTTTTCCACACTGGGGGCATTTCATAATCCATTTCCTTTTCCTTAATAAGAATAATAAGAGACAGAACCATCACGATCATTTTATTCCTTATACTAGTCTCAATGATGGACCAAAAAATTTTGATACTTTTTAAGCAAGCGAAAGAAGCTCGCCCGGCTTACCCCCAAGATTCGGAGCGCTTCATCGAGGCTGATTTCTTTTTGGCGAAACTTCTGCGCGATAATTAAGAAGTCCCTTTCATTGATAGCCAGAGGTTTTCTCCCCCGGAAAGAATCCTCATCCTTCCGCTTTTGGATGGCTTTCAGTTGGGCTTCTTCCTTCGCCTTCCTCATTTTGGAAAAAAGAGGATAGGTCCCTTGAAACAAAACCTTTTTCTCTAAATCCGTAAGGGGGTTTCGATCATCAAGCAAAATCTCATCGCCGCGGGCCAAGGCCTCAATCAGGGCTTTAATCGAAGCGTAGGAGTCTTTATAAGAAGAAAGAAGAGGAGAATAAGCCACAATCTTTTTTTCTTGATAGGGCCTGAGATAAAGATCGTCGCCCCAATAGCGGTTCGGCGTCCGTAAAAGATAAGTCAGCGGATCCCAATAATCCATTTTTAGGGAAGAAAGGATCTCCGCCAAACCGATTCGGTTTCTCGGTGGGACGCGTTCGGCAATGAAAGAAGGGATGCCTTCGCGGTAATACACTGGTTTTCTTAAAGAAAGATCCAAGCCTTGAATTCCTTCGAAAACGCCTTGGGGGATCAGATCAATGACATCATAGTTGGGCTGAAAAGCATAGGAAAAATCATCGCCCTTGATTGTCTGAACAATTTCGCAAACACGGTAAGCAATCCCCAGACGATCCTGAGTGTAGCAAGAAGCTTTACTCACCACGCTTTTCATGAGGGATTCCCCCGCAAACGCTCATAAGAAACTTGAAGGATCTGATGATACCTTTCTTCAATGATTTTCTTAAGAAAAGTTTTCTGAATGGGCTTCAGTTCCGCACAAGTGGCAAAAACCTCGAGAATCGAGTCCAGTTTGATTTGGGGGAAAAGCTCGAGCAAGGCCTGATTAAGACGCGGATAAGATAAAGAGGAAATCACCTCGAAATAGGATGAAACGGTTCCGTTTTTTTGAATCAGCGAAACCGGACGTGAAAAAACGCGTTCATCGATTTCGCTTTGATCGGTCAAAACAGACGTCATCTCCTCTTCATCGGAAAAAGACGAAAAAAGAGAAGAACCATTATCAAAAATCGGGGCTGGGTGATAAACGTTGTCCTTTTTCAGAAAACCCCAGTTCTTGCCATGACGGTCAGGATTCGCTAAAAGTGCATCCACAAGGTAGGTCTTCCAAAAAAGGCTGAGAGCTTCTTCCTTTTCAGTAAGTTTCTTGTTGCGCCCAATTAACTCTTCGATGTCTTCGTAGCGGTAACCCGTTCGAGCGTTCCCCCCATCGAGAGTGCTTTCCCCTACCGAATCAAAGGGAACAAAAATACCATCCGCGCGAAAATCTTTGCAGGCCACGACGTTCTCGCCGCGATAAAACCCGAGCAAAGTCGTTTGAGCGGGCAAGCCCAAGAGCAAAAAAATCCGCGACGCCAAATCCTCGGCAACATCATTAAAGCAAAGACCATAGACGTTCTTTTTAGCGAATTTAAGCATATAAGGCTCACCATCAAATAAGATGGCAGCTTTCCGCTCGGAGCCGCCATAATCAAGGCCACTAGAAACACAAGAAGAAAAATCAATTCGGGACATAAAGGCATTGTAGCATCTTTTAAAAAAGTATCAATGATGGACAAAACAATTTTGATACTTTTTTAAAGAATCTTTCTTCACCAATCAAAAAGGCCCCGTGGGGCCTCGTCTTTCGTCCATCAACTTCCGAAATAGCGCGAATACGTCAAGGCCGCCAAGATCAGCATGAAGGCAGAGATGATAATGCCCACAATATTGAGAATCCGGTTATCGACTTTCCTTGCGGTCGATAAGCCAATGATCCCTAAGATCAATCCTAAGACGCCTAAAGAGAACACGCCGAGGACGAGCGAAAGAATCCCCAGGATGTGAGGGCCGCGATCATTCACGACCTCAGGGGCGTCGTAAGGCTTGATCCCTTTTTCCGTTTCCGGAAGAGAATCCGAATCGTTTTTGTAGCCACAATAAGGGCAAAAGCGATCATTGTCGTCAATATGACGACCGCAATGGTGACAAAACATAACACGCTCCATAGGAGCGCGGATAAGATTATCCTCTAACGGACGGGAAAATCAATTACCCTGCCCTCAAGGCCCATCCCATCGATATTTTTCGTCATTTCTTAACCCCATGGGCTCTTTTTGCCAAAAAGGAGAAAAAACCGGCCCACCGGTCGGCTTCTTCGGTTTTCGTTTTAGAAGAAAAGAGCTAAATAATTCGATGTGGAGTAAGGATTCGGAACAACCCCCTCCACGATCAATATCGCATAGACCACCGCGAATATCATCCATAAGACATAACAGGAAATCCCCACGATATCCATCGCTTTGTCCTGATTACTCGGGTGTCTCGTTAACGAGATGATGCCAAAAATCGGTCCAATCAAACCGCCGATGGCTCCAAACACCAAGGCCAAAATCGAAAAGACGTGAGTCGTATGAGCGTAAGAGGCCATTTGTTCGGCATGATGATCGTATTCTGGAGCCTCTTGATAGAAGCCCTCCGTCTTCTCTTCTTGTTCAGTCCCACCATGTTTCTGCTCACTCCCGCAATAGGGGCAATAAACGCTGTCGTCAGGAATCTCTTTGCCGCAATGATAACAATACATAATCCGAGTCTACCTCGCTTTTCCTAAAGACGTTATAACCCAAAAAGGAGAAAGAACAAGAAATAATTCCTTAACGGAAAGAACGAAAAAACCAAAGACCTTTATTTCGACTCGAGACCATAGGCTTTCCACAACTCTTCAAAGAAGGGCTCTGCGAGGGAAAGGTGGCCTTCATCGATGTCTTTTTGCGCCGCCATTAACGCGAGGCGGAGTTCCACTTCACCTGCTAATTCTTCTGAAATCACATCCTGGCTCATCGGGTATCCGCCTTTCGATTAAAGAATAATCGTCATAACGATAAAAGAAAGGACCACCGCTTGCGCGATGGCCCTAGTTGATGCACGACTACTTCTCAACCGGATCGTCGATCTCGTCCTTGCGGTCATGGGCTTCGATGTACTGGGCTTTCACCTGTTTCATCTTGCCTAAGACGTCGAAGGAAGCGAGCTTCGTAGCTTCTTCTTCTTCCGTGAGTAAGCCGGTTCCAGCCGGGATCAGTTTGCCCGTGATGACGTTCTCTTTTAAGCCATGGAGATTATCTCTCTTGGCTTTGATCGCGGCATCAGTGAGGACACGCGTGGTCTCCTGGAAGGAGGCAGCGGATAAGAAGGATTCGGTTTCAAGGGCAGCCTTGGTGATGCCAAGGACAAGCGGATGGCCGAGGGCCGGACGCTTGCCATTGACTAAGGCTTCCTGGTTCGAGAGGGTGTAACGGTCGATGTCGACGCGGGTGCCCGGCAATAAGTCGGTGTCGCCTCCATCGATAATGACCATCTTACGAAGCATCTGACGGATGATGACCTCAAGGTGTTTATCGGAAATGCCGATACCCTGAGCGGCGTAGACCTTCTGAATTTCCTTGATCATGTAGACTTCGACTTTCTCGACGTCTGCCACTTCAAGAAGTTGTTTCGGATTGATCGCGCCTTCGGTGATCTTGCCACCGTTTTCAACGTGGTCGCCCACGTGAACCCGGAGACGGACACCATAGCCGGTCGTATATTCTTTGACTTCCGGCACCGACTGCTCTTCGGTCGCCTTTGAGGAAGACTCAATGGTGACGATATAGCGGCCATTGCCATCGTCTTTGATCTCTTTGACGGTGCCATCGATCTCGCTGATGAGCGCTTCGCCTTTCGGGTTACGCGACTCCACGAGTTCCTGGACACGCGGAAGACCCTGAGTAATATCGGTTCCCGCCATACCACCGGTATGGAAGACCCGCATCGTTAACTGAGTGCCCGGTTCGCCGATGGATTGAGCGGCCATAATGCCAACCGCCTCACCGACTTCAACCAAGCGGCCCGTCGCCATGTTGCGACCATAGCAATGCTGGCAGACGCCATTCTTCGTCTGGCAGGTGAATAAGGAGCGGATTTCCACTTCTTTGATGCCCGCTTTGACGACGGCTTTCGCCTGAGCGTCGGTCATCATCGTGTTCGCCTGGACAATGACTTCACCCGTCTTCGGATCGACGATATCGTGCATCGAGAAACGCCCGGAGAGACGATCTTCAAGCTTCACAATGACAGTATCACGCGAGGTATCGCGAATCTCACGGACTTTGAAGCCGTGGTCGCAATGGCAATCCTCTTCGCGGACGACGACGTCTTGAGCGACATCGACGAGACGGCGAGTCAGATAGCCCGAGTCCGCGGTCTTTAAGGCGGTATCCGCGCCACCCTTACGGGCGCCGTGGGTGTTGATGAAGAACTCGGCCACCTTCATACCTTCACGGTAGGAGGAGACAATCGGAAGTTCAATCGCTTCGTTCTTCGGGTTCATAACGCAACCCTTCATGCCCATGAGCTGCTTGAAGTTATCAAGCGAGCCACGAGCGCCGGAGTCGGACATTTGAACGAGCGGGTTCAGCTTATCTTTCTTGAGGACGTCAGCGACTTCATCCTTGACCTGATCCGTGACTTTGGTCCAGGTATCGATGACCAAACGATGCCGTTCGGTATCGCTTAACATACCCTTATGATAGATGTTTTCGACTTTATCGACTTCTTTTTGACCCTTCTCGACGATCTCGGCCTTATTGGTGATGGCGTTGATGTCGGAGATGGCGACGGTGATGGCCGCGACAGTCGAGAACTTGAAGCCTTGATCCTTGATCTTATCGAGGATGGCCGAAGTCTTCGAGGGGGCGAACTCCGTCGAAGTCGGATTGCTCATATCATACTTATGGAAGACCATATCGATGATGGTGCCGAGTTGCTTCTTCTTAATCGGACTCTTGAGCGGGAGCGAGGCGATGTAGGCTTCGAGGATATCACTATCTTCGGAGACCTTATTCGCTTTGGCCCAGGCTTCGACGTCAGAGTAAGAAACAAACCAGCTCTCAATCGTCTTACGGTCGGCTTTCGGATCGTCGTTGATGTAGACGAAATCATCCGGGAAAATCTCGTTGAAGATGATCTTGCCGACGGTCGTGATGAGGTATTTATCCTCGACCGAGGTCGGTAAGGAATCCTTGTTAAGGTCTTCGCCAAAGGTCTTGTGGATGTTCTTGGCGCGGATCGCAATGCGGTTATGGAGCGAAATCGACTTCGTTTCATAGGCATCGACGACTTCTTGGACCGAGGCAAAGACTTTGCCTTCGAGCCCCGCGTATTCCTCAAACTTGACCGCCGCTTCTTCATTGGCGACCTTTTCGGCTTCGTCTTGAATCTTAATCGAGCGGAGATGCTTGGCTCTCGCTAAGAAATCCTCGCGCGATTCTTCTTCGGTCAGATAGTAGTTGCCGACCACCATATCCTGTGACGGAATGACGATTGGTTTGCCATCCTTCGGGCCCAAAATGTTATTGGACGCGAGCATGAGATCAAGCGCTTCTTCTTGCGCCGCTTTCCCAAGCGGTACGTGGACGGCCATCTGGTCGCCATCGAAGTCGGCGTTGAAACCCGGGCAGACCATCGGGTGGAGTCGGATCGCGTGACCATCGACAAGGCAGGGCTGGAAAGCCTGAATGCCCAGACGGTGTAAGGTCGGAGCGCGGTTCAATAAGACCGGGTGCTGCGAGATGATTTCTTCGACGATATCGAAGACCACGCTGTCGTAGCGGTCGATGATCTTATCGGCTTGTTTATGCGCGGTGACATAGCCTCTCTTGATGAGAAGAGCGGCGATGAACGGACGGAGTAATTGAATCGCCATTTCGCGCGGAAGGCCACACTGATACATCTTGAGTGACGGACCGACGGCAATGACGGAACGGCCGGAATAGTCGACACGTTTGCCAAGGAGGTTCTGCCGGAAGCGACCTTGCTTGCCCTTTAAGCCAGAGCTTAAGGACTTGAGCGGACGTCCGCTAGGACCGGTGACCGGCTTATTGCGACGGCCATTATCGATCAAAGCATCGACGGCTTCTTGGAGCATACGCTTCTCGTTCATGAGAATGACGTACGGGGCATTCATATCGATCAACTTCTTAAGACGGGTGTTGCGCGAAATGACACGGCGATACAAATCGTTGAGGTCACTGGCGGCAAAGCGACCGCCATCGAGTTGAAGCATCGGACGGAGATCGGGCGGAATGACCGGGATCACGTCAAGAACCATCCACTCCGGCTTTTGTTTGCTGTCGCGGAAGGCTTCGATGACTTCAAGGCGCTTGGTGAGCTTGAGACGGCGCTGGCCGCTGAACTCCTTCACTTCTTTCTCGATTTCGGCGAATTCCTTATCGAGATCGACTTCGTGAAGCAAACGCTTGATCGCGGCGGCACCTTCGCCGAATTCGGCGCCGGTGTACTTGCTGATGAAGTTGGCATTGGTGAAGAAATCGAAAGTCTCGGCCGGATTCTGCATCTTGGTGATGAGTTCATCGGCTTTGAGAGCGTCGGCGCTGCCTTCAGGGATTTGGGCCTTGAACGCATTGATGACGTCGACGAATTCGACACGGGCGGTCCGTTCATCTAAGAAGTCTTTGTACTTCAAAACGGTCGAAGTGCCCGGATTCAGAACGATATGGGCAGCGAAATAAATGACTTCCTCGAGCTGCTTCGGGGAGACATCGAGTACCAAACCCATGCGGGAAGGGATGCCCTTCAGATACCAAATGTGGGAGCAGGGTGAAACGAGTTCAATGTGACCGAACCGCTCACGGCGCCACTCTTTGGAAATAACCTCGACACCGCACTTTTCGCAGGTGATGCCTTGGTAACGGATCTTCTTGTATTTGCCGCAATGGCATTCGTAATCCTTGGCCGGACCGAAGATCTTTTCGCAGAAGAGACCTCCCATTTCCGGTTTCTGAGAACGATAGTTGATGGTCTCCGGTTTGGTAACCTCGCCATGGGACCAGCTGCGGATGGTGTCCGGGGAAGCAAGACCCACCTGCATCGCGGCTAATTCATTGATATCAAACATGTTATTCTTCCTCCTTTACTCGGCGTCCGAGCTCTTATCGCCCGTGCCCGTAGCGACCGAGAGGCCTTCTTCTTCGGCTTGCTCGCTCGACACCTCAACGGTATCGGGTTTCTCATCTTCGCGCGGCGAAGTGAGATTGCGAATGGCCGAATTGACCTTGCGCTCTTCGATAAGGGCTTCTTTGGCGAGGGCATCCATATCGATGCTTTCGTCTTCGTGGTTATAGAGTTTGACGTCCATGCCAAGGCCTTTGAGTTCTTTGGTGAACACCTTGAAGGCTTCGGGCATGCCGGGTTTCGGAATCGGGAAGCCCTTGATGATGGCTTCGTAGCACTTTCTCCGACCAACCCGATCATCGGATTTGATCGTCAGCATTTCCTGCAAGACGTGCGCGGCGCCATAGGCCTCGAGGGCCCAGACTTCCATTTCGCCGAAACGCTGGCCGCCGTTCTGGGCTTTGCCGCCCAAAGGCTGCTGCGTGACTAACGAATACGGGCCAGTCGCACGAGCATGGAGCTTATCATCGACCATGTGGACCAGCTTAATCATGTACTGGACGCCGACGGAAATACGTTCATCAAAACGCTCACCGGTTTGTCCATCATAGAGGACGGTCTTACCATCGCTCGAAAGGCCAGCTTTGGCCATCAAATCAAAGATTTCATCGTTCGAGACGCCATCGAAGACCGGGGTGGCCACGCGCATGCCGAGTTTGCGGCAAGCGAGACCAAGGTGGACTTCAAGGATCTGCCCGATGTTCATACGAGACGGAACGCCCATCGGGGAGAGCATGACATCGATCGGAGTGCCATCCGGAAGGAACGGCATATCTTCGACCGGCAAGATCTTCGAGATGACGCCCTTATTACCATGACGGCCGGACATCTTATCGCCTTCGGAGATCTTTCTCTTCTGGACGATGTAGACGCGGACTTTCATGATGACGCCCGGCGAGAGCGGATCTTTGTTCTTGCGCGAATAGATCTTCACTTTGAGAACAATGCCAGCGCCACCGTGCGGAACGCGTAAAGACGAATCTTTGCCATCTTTCGTCTTTTCGGCGAAAATGGCCATGAGAAGTTTTTCTTCAGGGGTCGGCTCAGTCTGGCCTTTCGGCGTGACTTTTCCGACGAGGATATCGCCCTCTTTGACTTCGGCGCCCGGAATGATGATGCCCGACTCATCGAGATACGTTTTCGCATCTTCGCTGACGTTAGGAACATCGCGGGTGATCTCTTCGTTGCCGAGTTTCGTTTCGCGGCACTCGAGATCGTAGGCTTCGATGTGGATGGAGGTATAGACGTCATCCTTCACCATGCGTTCGGACATGATGACGGCGTCTTCGTAGTTGTAACCATGCCAGGTCATGTAAGCGACCAAAACGTTATGGCCTAAGGCTAACTCGCCATTCTTCATGGCGGGGCCATCGGCGATCACTTGGCCAGCTTTGACTTTGTCGCCCACGCTGACGATCGGCGTCTGGTTGATGCAGGTGCCTTGGTTACTGCGGTCGAACTTCTGGAGGTGATAGGTGCGGGTTTCTTTGCCTTCTTTGACGGCAATCGTCGCACTATCCATATAGGTGACTTCGCCATCGGCGACCGCCACCACGGCTAAACCGGAGTCTTTGGCAATGACGCCTTCAAGACCAGTTCCGACATAAGAAATTTCCGGACGGAGAAGCGGCAAAGCCTGACGCTGCATGTTCGCGCCCATCAAAGCACGGGTGCTATCATCGTTTTCCAAGAAAGGAATACAAGCGGCAGCAATCGAGACAATCTGCTTCGGCGAGACGTCAACGTAATCGACGAGCTCTTTCTTTGCGAGAGCGTTTTCATCATCGTGACGGGTAACGACTTCGTCTTCGACAATCTCTTTGACGAGTTCTTTATTGCCATCCCCGAAATCGACCATCTCCGGGGCGCTCAACTTGATGTTGGCCTCGGCGATATAATGGCCGCGCTCATCGTCGGCGGAAAGGTATTCGGCCCGATCGCTGACGTAATAATGCATCTTGCCATCGGCGCCCTTCGTGTGGAGAACAAGACGATACGGGGTCTGTAAGAAGCCGTATTGGTTGATCTTCGCGTAAGTCGAAAGGTTGTTGATCAAGCCGATGTTTTGACCTTCTGGGGTTTCAATCGGGCAGATACGACCATAGTGGGTGTAGTGAACATCGCGGACTTCCATCGAAGCGCGATCTCGGGTTAAGCCACCAGGGCCCAAGGCGGAAATACGACGCTTATTGGTAAGTTCGGCGAGCGGGTTGGTCTGATCCATGAACTGCGAAAGCTGGGACGAAGCGAAGAATTCGCGGATGGAAGAGGTCAAAGGACGAATATTGACGAGGGCTTGCGGTTTCGCGGTGTCGAGGTCAGTGATGGACATCTTCTGCTGCACCGTCTTCGACATCTTGGTAAGACCGATGCGGAACTGCGTCTGGAGTAATTCGCCAACGCAGCGGACCCGGCGGTTGCCGAGGTGATCGATATCATCGGTTTGACCGATGCCATCTTGAATATTGCAGAAATAGGAGAAGCAAGCGACCATATCGGAAATCGTCACGCGCGAAACGGAAGGATGCGTCTCATCGCCATTGAGCGTGAGATCGGTGCCAATGATATTGGTGACACCGTCTTCCTTCTTATCGTTAGCGTAGACTTTGACGAGAGTGACATTCGAGAACGTATCGAGTTTCTCGTTGACTTTGATCTTCTTGGAATGAGCGCCTTTTTCGAAGAATTCCGCATCGCGGAGTTCTTGGACGTCTTCCTTGGTGAGTTTGTAATCCTTGACGAAAGCTTCGCCGGCTTTGTTGGTGAAAATCTCACCATCGGCACTGACGAGGTTCTCGGCGAGAACGCGGCCATTAAGACGATCATAAACGCCAAGTTTGGTCGAATACTTAAAGCGGCCAGCGCGACCCAAATCGTAGCGTTTGTCATCGAAGAATTTCTGAACGAGGAAATTCACGACGCCATCTTGGGTGATCGGCTCGCCCGGCTTTAACTTCTTGAAAATATCGATCAAAGCTTCGGTGCCATTATGGATCGCCGAATCTTTGGCTAAGGTCAACTTCATCGAATCGCTATTACCAAAGAGATCGGTAATCGCTTTTTCGCTGTCGATGCCTAAGGCTTTGAAGAGGATGGTCGCCGGCATCTTTCTTTGCCGGTCGATGCGGACCCACATCACACCCTTGAGATCGCTCTCGAACTGGAGCCAAGTGCCCCGAGTCGGAATGATTTCACCATTGTAGGTGTGCGCGCCGGATTTATCGGCGGTATCCTGGAAATAGGCGCCAGGCGAACGAACGATCTGCGAGACGATAACCCGCTCCGCGCCATTCACGACGAAGGTACCGGAATCGGTCATCATCGGGACATCGCCCATGAAGACTTCGTTGTCTTCTTTGATTTCGCCAGTCTGTTTATTCCGTAAACGGAGGGTGACTTTCAGCTTGCTTGAATAAGTCAGGTCCCCTTCTTTGCATTCAAGCGGTCCATATTCCGGGGCTTCAAAATGGCAGTTCACATAATCAATGAACACGGTATTGGCATAGTTGGCGATCGGGAAGACCTCTTTGAGGACTTCGTCGAGACCTTTTTCAATGAACCATTTGAAGGAATCCGTCTGGATTTCCACAAGGTAAGGCAATGCGGTATCGCCACTGATCTTCGAGAAATCGATACGATCGTTTCTCGCGATGGTCGGGGCGTACTTGGCATCATTGCCTTCGTACTTTTCACGGTAGGCTTCAACGACTTCTTGTTCTTTAGACATATTTTTGTTGTGCTCCTATTTGGTGGCGGCAATGACGTAATAGCCTTTATGGCGGTCAAGAATCTCAACCTTATTATTAAATAAGGATTGAAGATGGGATAAGACGCTTTCGGCGCCTTGTTGACGGCGGATCACCACGATGAGTCGCCCGCCTTCCACAAGGTGGGACGGGGCTTCATCATAAATTCGGTAGGTCACTTTTTTGCCTGCGCGAATCGGGGGATTCGAGACTATCGTGTCATAAGGATGGGAGATGCTGGTGTAAACGTCGCTAGGGATGATCTCGACTTGGGCAGCGACGCCGAGGGATTCGGCGTTAGCTTTTGCAAGATCGAGGGCCCGCAAGTTCACGTCCGACAATGTGACGTGACGTTTCGGGTCAGCTTTGGCAAGGATTAGTCCGATTGGGCCTATGCCGCAGCCTACATCGAGGAGGGAACTTCCAAGATCGGCTTGGAGGATGGTTTCAAGCAATAAACGCGTACCATCGTCCAAGCTGTCTTTACTGAAGACGCCTCGATCGCTCTTTAAGGAATAAGACTCACCCTTCAGTGTGAAATGGAGCGTGAGATTTTGATGTCCTAATCCCTCAACATTATCGAAGTATTGGGGCATATTGACGCTACCTCCCTAAAGAAGCCAAATCCCCACCCCGGGGCGACGAACTCCGGGGAGGGGCATTAAAACGTGATGGAGAAACGACTATTTGACTTCGACTTCGGCGCCGGCATCGACAAGAGTCTTCTTGTGGCTCTCGGCTTCGACCGGGCTGATCTTCTCTTTGATGGTGCTCGGAGCAGCATCAACGAGTTTCTTCGCATCCATAAGGCCTAAGCCAGTGATGGCTTGGACAGCCTTGATGACAGCGACCTTCGAAGCAGTCGGGCCAAGGCCTTTGAGAATGAGGTTAACCTCAGACGGGCCTTTCTTGACTTCTTCTTCAGCCGGAGCGGCAGCCGCCGCGACCGGGGCCGCAGCAGTAACGCCGAATTCCTTCTCGACTTCTTTGACAAGAGCATTGAGCTCAAGGACCGACATCTGTTTGAGGGTGTCAATGATCTGAGCGTTGGTTAATTTTTCAGCCATGGTATTTTTCCTCCATTAATTGGCTGCCGGGGCAGCGGCTGCGGGAGCAGCGGCTTCTTGCGGCATCTTATCGGCAATCGACTTGACGGCTCTGGCAAAGCCAGCGACGGGTTCGTTGAGAACCATGCAGAACATCGAGAGCAATACTTCCTTCGACGGAATCTTCGCGACTTCTTTCATTCCCTCGGCATCCACCGATTGTCCTTCAACGAAGCCACCGCGAACCACGAGTTTATCGTGAATCCGAGCGAACTTGTTGACAATGGCGGCACCGCTGCTGACGTCTTTCGAGAAGACGAAGGCATTCGGGCCCTGAAGGAAGGACGCGTCGACAGTGACGCCGTTATCCTTGAGAGCACGGGCGACGAGAGTGTTCTTATAAACACCCATGTGCGCGTTTTTCTCAGCGAGTTTGCGGCGGAGTTCTGTCAGCTCAGCCACGGTTAATCCCTGATAAGAGACCACCACAATGGTCGAACTATTCTTAAGGCCATCACTGATTTCCTTGACGGAATCTTTCTTGGCTTGAAGAACATCCTTGTTCATTCTAATGTTCCTCCTTTCTTGAGCGACTATGTGAAGCTTGATATTCCTTTGTAGGTCTATTGTGAATGCGAACCTCAGCAATCTGGATTATTAAGGCACGTGCCGGTTGCGATCTTAGGTATAGCAAGCATTTCACCGAATTGAGACACGACTCGAATTAGTTGCGGGCGTCGAAGGTGATCTTGATGCCAGGGCCCATCGTGGTGTGAACCACAGCGGTCTGGATGAAGAAGCCTTTGACGGTCGAAGGACGGCTCTTGGCGATCGCATCGCAAACCGCTAAGAGGTTATCGACGATGTCCTTCTCGGCGAAGGAGCAACGAGCAACCGAGACATTGAGGTTGCCATCTTTGTCAACACGGTAAGCAATCTTGCCCTTTTTGATTTCGGTGATCGCTTGGCCGATCTGCATCGTAACGGTGCCGGTCTTCGGGTTCGGCATTAAGCCTTTCGGGCCTAAGACACGGCCCATCTTGCCTAACTCACCCATCATATCCGGGGTCGCGACGATGACATCGAAGCCGAACCAGTTTTCATTCTGGATCTTCTCGAGCATGTCTTTGGCGCCGACGAAGTCCGCACCAGCGGCCTTCGCTTCGTCTTGTTTGCCCATCGTGAGGGCTAAGACCTTCTTCGTCTTGCCGTTACCATGCGGAAGCACCAAGGTGCCACGGATGAGTTGATCGGCTTGAGTCGGATCGACGTTGAGCTTGAAGCTCACATCGATGGTCGAATCGAATTTGGTGACGCTGGTCTTCTTGAGAAGGGCAGCGGCCTCTTCGAGGGAATATTGTTTAGTCGTGTCGACTAATTTGAGGGCGGCTTCGTACTTTTTACCATTCTTTTGCATGTGGTGTGCCCTCCTTACTTGTCGACGGTGATGCCCATTTGACGAGCACTGCCTTCGATGATCTTCTTGGCGGCTTCAACGTCATTGGCGTTGAGATCCGGCATCTTGTACTTCGCGATTTCTTCGCACTGCGCTTGCGAGATGTGACCGACAATCTTCTTCGGATTGCCCGAGCCTTTCTTCAAGTTGGCGGCTTTCAAGATCAAATCCGCAGCCGGAGTGGTCTTGATGACAAAGTCATACGACTTATCTTCGTAAGCGGTGATGATGACCGGAACGTTCTGTCCCTTGCGATCAGCGGTCTTCGCGTTGAAGTCGGTGCAGAACTTAGCCATCTGGACGCCCGCCGAAGCGAGCTTTGGTCCCGGATGCGCTTCCCCGCCGGGGAGCTCCATCTTAAGGACTTTGACGATTTTCTTTCCCATGTTGTCCTCCTTTTGAACAATCATGCAGTGGTATCGGGCCCTCGTCAGAAGGCTCTTCCACGCTATGCGCCTTTGTGCGCACGTGAAATACTATACGCGCGAGCGAACGCTAATGCAACGATTCTTTTTAGGGCTGATCGGATTGTTCACCGTGCACAAAAATGAACTCAATGGGGTTTGGCGAAAAAGAGAAACGTTTTGCCGATATTTTTTTAAAACGCGTGGGCGAGACCAGGTTACTTTTTCCGGTACGCCAAAATAAAGAGCACGGCCAAAAAGAGGACGAGAGCGCCCAGGATCACGCCGAGCCAAATGGAGAAGGGACCCCAATCGAGTTCGCCTAAAGAAATTTTCATTTAGAGCACCTCCCCATAGCGGCGTTTATAAAGATTTTTTGCCAAGGTAGCCAAAAGCATGTAAAGCAAAATGGCGAGAATGAGATAGATGAAGTAGACCCAGGGAAGCGGCGCTAAACCTAAAGCCCCGCTCACGCCTGGGGTAAATGGCAAGGCAATCGCCACGCCAATCGCCAAAAGACTCGCGAGGCAAAGTTGCCACGAAGCCCGCGATTGGAATAAAGGAATCTTGTTGCTCCGAATCATGTGGATGACCAGCGATTGGCTCGCCATGCTTTCGACAAACCAGCCCGTCTGGAAAAGAGCGATGAAGAGGGCACTATCCGTCCCAGGATCCCCCCAATGACCGCCGGCGAATAACGGACAAATCACGAAATACATCACCAGATACGTCAGCCAATCGAAAATCGAGGAAGTGGGCCCCATCCACAGCATAAACCGCCCCAAACTCGAGGCATCCCATTTGCGGGGTTTTTGCAGGTATTCTTTATCGACGTTATCGAAGGGGATCGCAATGCAGGAAAAATCATAGATCAAGTTCAGCAAAAGAAGTTGGAGCGGGAGCATCGGCAAGAAAGGCAACAAGGCCGCGGCAGCCAGTTCGGAGAAAATATTGCCGAAGTTACTCGAGGCCGTCATCTTGATGTATTTGATCATGTTGGCGTAGGTCTTGCGGCCTTCGATAATGCCGTCGACGAGAACCTCAAGATCCTTTTCGAGCAAAATCACGTGGGCGCTCTCTTTGGCGATATCCACTGCCGTATCCACCGAGATGCCAATATCGGCGGCTTTTAAGGCGGGGGCATCGTTGATGCCATCGCCCATGTAACCGACGACGTGGCCATTGTGGCGAAGGGCTTGGACCACCCGGGCTTTGTCTTCGGGTGAGAGTTTAGCGAAGAGATTGCATTTTTCGACGCCGATTTGCAGGGATTTTTCATCCATCCCTTCCACGTCCTTCCCCAAAAGAACGCCCTCAAGCGGCAATCCCACGAGCTGAAAGACGTATTCCGCCACTTCAGCGGAGTCCCCGGTCAGCACTTTGGTATGAACCCCGTATTCCTGAAGATGGGCTAATGCCTTGGCCGTGCTTTCCTTTGGCGGATCAAAGAAAATCAGATAACCAATCAAAACCATATCTTTCTCGTCTTGGATGCCAAAGGAGTTCACAGCGCTCGGATTGTTCTTTTGCGCCACCGCGATAATGCGGAAACCGCGCCGGGAATACGAAGCGACCATCGAACGGACTTTATCGAGGATATCCTCGCTCATCGGCACAACGTTATCCCCGACTTCAGCGAAGGAGGAGATCGCCAAGATTTCCTCGACCGCCCCTTTGGTAATCATTTGAGTCTTGCCGCTGGCGTCCTTGACCACAACCGACATCCTCTTCCGGGAGAAGTCGAAAGGGATCTCGTCAACTTTGGTGTAGGTTTTATCGAGGTTGGCTAAGGCGGGATAGGTGTTCGAAAGCTCTTTGGTTTTGCTGATGATGGACTGATCCATCAAATTCTTAAGTCCCGTCTGATAATACGAATTGAGGAAGGCGTGGCGCAAGACGCGGTAATCGGTGACGCCATTGATGTTCAAGTGATCTTCCAAAGCGACCCGATCCTGGGTTAGCGTTCCCGTCTTATCGGTGCATAAAATATCCATCGCTCCGAAGTTTTGAATCGAATTGATGTTTTTGACAATGACTTTCTTCTTGCCCATCGTGATTGCCCCTTTAGCCAGACACGAGGTCACGATCATCGGCAGCATTTCAGGCGTGAGACCCACCGCGATGGAAATCGCGAAAAGGAAGGCCTGAAGCCAATCGTGTTTGGTAAATCCGTTGATCAAAAGGACGGCAGGAACCATGACTAGCATGAACCGAACCAAGAGCCAGCTCACCGAATCAACCCCTTTATCAAAGGCGGTTTTCTCGTTTTTGCTGAGGTTGCTCTTGCTGGCGATTTGGCCATAAGTCGTTGAATTGCCGACGGCGATGACGAGGGCTTTCGCACTCCCGGAAACCACTGTCGATCCTAAGAAAGCAAGATTGCTTCGATCGCTTAAACCTTGAGGATTTCCCCGCAAATCGGCGCTCTTTTCCACGGGTTCGGCCTCGCCGCTCAGGGCGCTTTGGCTCACGAAGAAATCTTTGGCGGAAAGAATCCGCACATCGGCAGAAATCAAATCCCCGACCGCGAAACTCACAACGTCACCCACCACGACCTCATCGAGGGGGATTTCTTCGCTTATGCCCGCCCTCGTGACGGCTGTCGTTGTTTCAACGAGATTCGATAATTTCTCAAGGGTTTTTCCGCTTTTCTCTTCTTGGATAAAACGAAAAACGCCGCTGACAAGAACCAGGACCACGATGATGATGCTCGCGACCGCGCTCTTTTCGCCTTCGGCCGCCAAAACGTAGTCGGTGATAAAACTCACCGCGGCCAAAATCAGCAAGACCAAAGTGAACGGATTCACGAACGAAAGCAATAAGCGCAATAACGCGTTTTTCTTTTTGCTTTTGACGACAACGTTACGGCCATAACGTTCCCGCTTTTCCTCAACGGCTTCTTCGCTCGCGAGACCATCGCTTGAGGTCTCGTAAAGCGCATAGAGCTCATCTAAAGAAGATTCTGAGGCCTTCTTATAACGGATTTCATCCGAAAAAACATGCGGTTTTCCCGCGAGGTTTCCTTTAACGCTATCCATAAGCGTTTCCTCCTAAAAACTAGCCGGAGGGAACGCGAAAATCCTAGGCGATAGACGGAAGGAAAATCACGAGCCCTCGGCGCATACTACAGTCGTCTCCTTGTGCGTTTTCCATTGCCGTCTATCACCCGTCTTTCTTTTTGAGGCAACTCATTCTAGAAAGGTCAAAGGAAAAAGACAAAATGATTCGAATAAAGAATACATTTTTTACAAAGTGAAGCCCGTTTTGCAGGGATTTCGATTTTCAGGGGTTGAATTAACGGATCTTTTTATAGAGCAATAAAAGCGAATAAACCGCCAAAACCATCGTTAATCCCGTATCGGCCAAGACTGCGATGATCAAGGGGAGCTTGGGCAAAGTTACCGCCAAAATCATGATGGCCAACTTCACGCTCAAGGCGATGGCGATATCCTCAATCGCCCGGCGTCTCGTGGCTCGGGCAATCGTCAAAGCGGTCACGATCTTCGAAGGATCGTCGTTCATGATGACGACATCGGCGGAGTCGATCGCCATGTCGCTTCCGCAACCACCCATCGCCACTCCGACATCGGCCAAAATGATCGAGGGAGCATCGTTAATCCCATCCCCGACATAGGCCACGGCCTTGGGGGTACCATCGATTTTTTCTTTGAGGAGTTCCGTCTTTTCTTGAGGCAAAAGCTCGCTGTGGCATTCTTCGATGCCTAAGCTCGAAGCGACCGCTTCGGCAGAACGAGTCTTGTCTCCCGTCAGCATCACCGTCTTCACGCCCAAGCGTTTGCAACCTTCGACCAATTCTTTCGATTCTTTGCGGACCACATCATTGAGAACCACGTACCCCGCATAGCGTCCATCCACTGCTAAATAGACCACCGAACCAACTTCGTTAACCTCCGGGACAGCAATCTTTTCTTCCTCAAAGAGGGCTTTGCGGCCCGCCAGAATCGTATGAGATTCATAGACGCATTTCTCGCCTTTGCCCGCGATTTCGCTATAAGAGGTGATTTTTGCGGAGATTTCTCCTGCATCAGCCCCTTTCATGATGGCTTTGGCCAAGGGGTGATCGCTCCGGCATTCGGCCGCTCGCAAATACGAGGCAAATTGTCCTTCAGGCAAACCGACAGGCACGACTTTCGTCAAACGGAAATCGCCATAGGTCAACGTTCCGGTCTTGTCGCTCACGAGAACGCCAAGTTCATTGAGTTTATCGAAATAAGCCGCTCCTTTGATGACGATGCCGTGTTTGCTGGCTAAGCCAATGCCGGAGAAGTAGGCCAAAGGCACCGAAATCACAATGGCGCAAGGGCAAGAGATGACCAAGAAACAAATCGCGCGGTAGAGCCACTGAAACCACACTCCGGAATCAGAAATTCCTAAGAATAAGGGCGGCACTACCGCGACCAAAAGAGCCAAACCCACGACAATCGGAGTATAAATCCGCGAGAATTTCGTAATGAAACGGTCGGCGTGGGATTTGCTCTTCGAGCTATTCTCGACCAAGGAAAGAATCTTGCTCACCGTCGAATCGGCATAGGTTTTCTCGACTTTAATCTTCAAGGAACCGCTCTTGAGGATCGTACCGGAGTTCACCTTGTCGCCCACCTTTTTCTCAATCGGGAGCGATTCGCCCGTGAGGGAAGACATATCGAGGGAACCATTGCCCTCGATAATCTCGCCATCACCCGGGAGAATCTCGCCAACTTTCACCAAAATCACATCGCCGATAGTTAAGGCCTCAGGCGAGGTTTTGATGATCTCATTCCCGACGACTTTGTTGGCGAAAGCCGCCCGTAAACCCACCGCATTCTTAACGGCTTCGTGGGATTTCTGCGTGGCAATATCTTCAAATAATTCGCCCACTTGATAAAGGAAAACCACCATCACCGCTTCAAGAAACTCGTTATAGGGCTCGCCGAAGAAGCGGAGGCAAAACGCACCGATGGAAGCGATCGTCATCAAGGTATTCTCGTCAAAAGGGTTATGACTTTTAACAGTATTCTTAAACCCCTCGTAGACCAAATCGTAAGCGCAGATGGCCCAGGCTAAGACATTCAAAATCAAATTCGGCCATAACCCATAGGCGGATTCCGTAAAAAGGAAATAGGCTAACGCCGCTAAAATGGCGCTGAGGGAAAGACGCGACAAAAGAAGGATCAAGCCTTTCTTCGTGAGAGGCTCTTCTTCTTCGCATTCACAAGATGGGGTTTTCTCGTCGGCCATAAACTTATTTCTCGCTCACATGGTCGTAGACAACATCCAAAAGCTTGATGACGTGGTCGTCGGCTAACTTGTAGAAGACTTTATGGCCTTCTTTATGGGTAATAACCAAATGAGCCTTCCGCAAAACTTTTAACTGGTGCGAGACCAAAGATTGGGATGCTCCTACTGCCCCCACAATCTCAGAGACATTGGCTTCTTTGTCAGAAATTGCATAAAGGATCTTCAAACGGGTGCAATCGGAGGCAATATTCAGCAAATCCTCCATTTTATCGAGCGTATTCTCGTCTGGCATTTCACTCATATATGAATGTCCTTTCATATTTGAACACCTTTATTATATGAACGAATATTCATATATCAAGCAAAAAAGAAAATTACTTGGTTTTTTTAACAGCAAATCAATGGCGATCTGATTTGGCTTCGAGGCGCTCCGAAGCTCTTGAAGAGCTGAAGAAATCGGCGCATAAGTCGCTTCTTTTTCTTTTTCCTCAGGATGGGCATCCAAATAATCTTCTTCGAGGTTCTCGATCGCTGTTTTCGGATCCATGGTATGGTAGGCGAAATAAGCAGGATAAAGTGTCGTACTCGGGCAAAGGCGGTAAAGGCTCTTGCTGTTCCGATAACGATAATAAACCCAATAACGATAAAGATACCCCATCCAATAGAGCACCTCTTTGGGATAGTGTTTCCCTGCAATTCCCACTTGGATTTGCGGATAAGGGGCGTTGACGATGGCAAAAAGATCGGTAAGCGAAAAGGCATAAACATCATCCTCTTCTTCATCCAACGAGAGAGCCAAAGCTGAATTCATATAGCGGCGGATGAACGTCGGAGAGTTCAGCGAAAGGCTCACCGATTCTTCAAACAAAAAGCCCTGTTCATCGCATAAAGCCAACTCTTTATCATTCAAAATGTCGGCCATAATTCGCTCCAATAATGGCCTTGCCGGCCATAGGTTAAATGAATTTGTTCCAGTTCGCTTGCCTTCTTAGACAATCCGTCTTCCCGCTCTTTTTTATAATGAAGGCGTTCCGGATCCGAGACAAAGGCACAGGATAACAAGCGAAGCGCTTTTGTCGCTCGTTCGCTTTTCATAACGTATTGCTCACCGAGATGAATAGCCGCCAAGGAATGAAGTGTTTCCTCATCGGTAACGGCATTTCTAAAAAAGGCCGAAAGAAGAGCGAACATCCGATTGTCGGCGATTGGAGCGACGATGACGTCACTCGAGGAAATTTCTCCAGCCAACCGCTGGGGCAGGCCTTTGATACGATAGGATTCCGGAATCGCCCCACGATAATAGGCAATGGCCACCATCCACTCGAAAGAAAGATCAAAATGTCGAAAACTCAGTCCATCGCTTCTGAAGGCAAATTCATAGCAATTTGAATTGGGGTGATTGAAGAGAAAAAGATAGGCTTGCTCAAAACTTTCTCCCAGATAAAATCCAGAACCGAAATCGTTCGTTTTCTCCCCCTTTGGCAAGACTTCGCCCAATAAAGAATGGCGACTGCCATGAAATAGAGGAATTTCCCCTTCTTTTAATTCGCGCAAGGCCAAAGTGGACTTAATCTCCGCTAACGCCAACTTTTGTTGAAAGGCAAAACCATAAAGAGCATTTAAAAAGGAATTAGGCGCTGGGGTTTTGCCATAGTAATAACGATCAAAACTCGCCCGCGGAATTTTCAAAAGATCGGCAATTTGCTGACGGGAAAACCCAAGGCTAGTGCCAATCAAATCGATATCATTTTTAAAGATAAAACAGGATTCACAACTTCATTATATTATTTGATATGATAAAGTTAAAACCCTCATCGCTCTTGATAAACGAGCTTCGCCAACTGCGGGACGCTTTGCTCATAGAGTTCGGCTCGCGCCTCTTTGTGATCCATCTTCGCCACGATCCGGGCCTCTTTCGAGTGGGGCCAGTGCAAAAAAGTTAACGGGAACATGTGGTTCCGGATAATGTCCTTTTCAATATCGTTGAGGTCATAGACCAATAGGGCGTTATGAAGAGCCCAGGCCGGATGGCGAAAACCATGAAGGCGATGCCCTTTGTGCCTTTTGTGCCAATCGTAGAGATAGTAATCGTGGAGCAAAGCCCCTCTCACCAAGCTGGCATAATCCAAATCCAAATGGCGCTTTTTGGCATAAAGATACGACCGTTCCGCTACAAATAACGAGTGGTCATAGACGCTCACCTGCCCGTGGGCGCGATAGTTTTTTAACGTTTGATATTCGCTTTGGCTCACGATGGGGTCAGCCAAACGTGAGAATTCTTCATCCAGTAACATTTGCCTCACTATTGAGGGTCTTTTGAGCAGCGTTTTCAAGTAATTTTACAAGAAACTCTTAACGGAGGTCCGAAAGCGATACCAAACGTTTCCTAGATGCAAGGCGCAAAAACAAGGTATATATTGACCTCATATGACAGACATTATTCACCATTCTGAAGAAAAACTTCATTCTGACGAAGACCGGCGTTTAAACACTTTGGGCTTCGCGATTTACGATCTCATCCACATTTTCTGCTCGATTTCTTTCATCATCCTCATCTTGGTGGAGAACGCCAACGTCGCCCTCGATTCTGGTGCTTTGCAAGCCAGCATCTTGTTGGAAATGGCCGATGAATCGACCGAACTCATTCTTTCTTTTACTCTCATCTTTTTCATTATTTTCATCTACAAAGCCAAAACGGCAACAAATGCCCGAAGCCTCTACTCTTTCGCCTGGCTATTGGTTTCGCTCTCGCTCCTCATCCCTTCCACGTTTGAACTCCCGATTCTTTATCTCTTCCCCTGGCCGGAAAAGTATGGGATGGGCCTCTACATCATGATGAACATCGATACCTATATCCCGATGGCGGCCTTCTTCAGTTTCTTGGCCTGCCTCGCCCTCATTCAAAAAGAAAAACGTTGGCGGATTGCCCTTGATATCGGCATGGGTTTCCTTTGTCTTTTTGCCTTCTCGTCTTTGACCGTCTACATTCTCGAGGAGCAGGCGACCGGTGGATTTAGCTTCTCTTATCAAACCTTCTGCCGCTTCCTCTTCTGCTTCGCTCCGCTCGTGCCATCCATCATGACCTTCATCAGTTTTTATAACAAAGAGAAGATCCCGGAAGCCAACAAACTGGCGGAACAAGCCAAACTCGAAATCGAAAAAGAAAAAGAAGACGTCCAAATCTAAACGGCAATATTCAGTTGTCTACAAATTGTCGACAACTGAGAACAAGAAAACCTCACCTTCCAACGAAAGTGAGGTTTTTATTTCGATAAGATCAGATCTTCTCAATTTCAGAGAAGTCGACATCGACTGGGGTCGAACGTCCGAAGAAGACGGTATCGACACGGCATTCACCCGTCTCTTTGTTGATCGAGATGATCTTGCCTTCGGTGCCTTCGAGCGGTCCATGGATGACCTTGACGGAATCGCCAACGTTGTAGCGGTCGTACATCGAAGAATCGATCATGCCCATTCTCTTGAGAACCGGTTCGATCTCTTCACGAGTGACCGGAGTCGGCTTCTGACCACCGCCAGAGGATCCGGCAATGCCCGTGACGCCCGGAGTGTTACGAACGATGTACCAGGAATCATCGGTCATGATCATCTCAACGAAGATATAGCCTGGATAAAGATTTTTGGTCTTGGTCTTGCCCGTCGGAAGTCCATCCTTAAGGACGGGGACTTCTTGTTCGGCAACGAGAACACGAAGGATGTAGTCCTGCATGTTCATGGAAACGATACGTTTTTTTAAGTTATCGGCCGTCTTGGCTTCGTGCATCGAGTAAGTGGTGACGATGTACCACTGCTTCTCGCCTAATTGTGCTGGCATAATTTATTTTCCTCCGAAGGCGTTCTCCAATTGTTGAATCAGCTGATAGGCCGTCAAATCTTCCAAAGCAAGGAAGACCGCGGCAAAGACAGAAATCGCAATGACGACGGCGATCGCGGGCCACAAGACCTCACGGCTCGGCCAGCGGACGCGTTTGCCTTCTTTGACGACTTCCTTCATGTACTTGTGTGGAGGGGTCATAGGGATTCTCCTTTCATTTGCTCTCTTTGTGGAGCGTGTACTTTCCGCAATGCGGACAGAACTTGTTGAGTTCGAGGCGGGTCGGATCATCTTTGCGCTTCGTCACGGTGTAATTCCGCGAGAGACACTCGGAGCAAATCAAAAAAACCTTTTCCCTTCCCATACCTTTATCCTATCCTCAGCCTAAGTATCTTAGGTCACGAGCGGGGTCTCGTCAAGAACTTTAAAAGGACAATCCCTTTTCTTTAGAAAAGGAATGGGGAGCAAATTTCAACCTTTTGAGGCAAAGGAAAACAAACGGGGCCGGATCCCGCTGCCCTGATTCAAAATACGGAACAGAAAAATCCCTGCAAAAAGCCCTTCGATTCTATAAAAGGCCTTCAAAATCCTTGTAGGTGAAGCCCTTGAGGGCCTTTTTGAACTGACGAAGGGCCTTCTCCAAGATGAGGCGAACCTTCTTGGGCGAAAGGCCCAATCGCTTGGAAATGACGCGAATCGAATCGCCGTTATAGCGCGCAAGCACCACTGAACGCTCCGTCTTGTTCATCTTTCGGAGAACATTATGAAGGACTTTTGCGGCTTCTTTGTTTTCGTAAGCTCGGCTCGGATCGCTCTGAAAAGAAGAAGGAGCCGCCACGACGTCGTGGAGCGTGCTCCCCTCCTCTTCTTCGCCTTCGTAGTGGTCCAAAGAGAGGACCGGTTCGGCAAAAAGGCCCATCTCTCTGGCACTACGGATCAGATTGTTCTTCAACGCCTTCTGAAAGTAAGCCGAGTAATGGACCCGGCCGAAGTGATAGCTCTCCGAAGTGTCGAGGACGGTTGTGAAGAAAATGCTGTTGCATTCCCCTTCGCCAAGCCGGCGCCACGCCCCGGGAAAATTCTTCTCGTAATAATAAAGGCGTCGAACGTAATAACGTTTCACTAACTCTTGCAAAGCCTCGGGATCCTGGTTGCGGATGTCCGTGATGATTTCTTCATCGTTTTCTTGCGTGAAAATAAAACTACCTCCTTAAGGTATAGCTTTTGCACGACAATATATAAGGAAGGAGTTCGGAAGAGTTTGCCCCTAGACGAAACAGCTTATTTTTTCCGTAGCAAAGTGATGGCCGATAAGAAGATGCCAGCCGCAACGGAAGCATTCAACGAATTCACATGGCCAAACATCGGAATCTTCACGACAAAATCAGAACGTTTTAAGAGCAATGGCGAGATACCAAATCCTTCAGAGCCCACCACTAAAGCTATGGGCGAACGATAATCGACCTCATCATAACTCATGGTCGCCGAACCATCGCTTGCGACCACCCAATAACCAGCTGCCTTAAGGGTTTCCATCGCTTGCGAAAGATTGCTGACGACAGCGATATTGACATAATCGATCGCGCCGGTTGAAACCTTGGCGACCGTTCCATTGAGTTGCACTTCGCCATGGCTTTTGAGGATGACCCCATCGACGCCAAAGGCATCAGCGCTCCGTAAAATTGCCCCTAAATTGTGTGGATCTTCAATTCCATCGAGAATCACGATGAGCGGATAGGGCTTTTTCGCTTGCGCGATCATTTCCGCTAACGAGATGGTAGGGTAGGAAGCGACCTCGGCCACAAAGCCTTGGTGCAATTGATTTTGGGAGAGATGATCCAGAAAACCATCATCCACAATCTTCACTTCGATGCCCTTGCTCCGAGCCAAACTAACGAGCGAGTCGTTACTGAGGCGCCGGCTGACATAAAGTAACGAGGCGTGTTCCGCTTCAAGGGCGGAGCGCACCGGGTTTCTTCCGAAAATGATTGTGCCACTTTTCTTCATAATTTTAAAGAACAAACGATGATACTTAGTCTCAGAGAACAAATCCTCATTGCGCGTCGGTCGAGACTTTGAGTTCTAGCGGGCGGAGAGTAAAGCGGATTTCATCGACGAAGGCGGTAATCGAACTCTGAGTAGCGAAACTACAACGCATCGTAATCCGAATCGCGGAGTTCTCCTGATAGGAAACCAGTTCGGATTGCGTATCGCGAATCGAAATCGAATAGCGGTTGGCAATCAAAATGATTTCTTTCAGAACGGGTTTATCGCTGGGCATCACGATCATGACGATCGGATTGCGGCGGGCTAAGAGTTTCTCGGCCTTGCGCATAATGACCAAGCAAACATAGGCCAAGAACGTCGCTAAGGCCGCAATCACGAAGTTGCCACTGCCACAAGCTAAGCCAATGGCCATCACAACCCAGATCGTTGTCGCGGTAGTTAAACCTTTGACGTCGGTACCGGTTTGGACAATGGTGCCCGCGCCCAAGAAGCCGATGCCCGTAATCACCTGAGCCGCCAAACGGGCGGGATCGCGGTGATCGGAAAAGGCATTAGGAAAGCCATAAATCGAAATAATCATGATCAGAGCGCTGCCGACCGCGACCAAAAGATGGGTCCGTAAACCTGCGGCGTGTCCGTGGTATTCCCGTTCAAAGCCGATGATGCCCGAAAGCAAGGCGGCGAAGAACAAAGAAAGCATGATCAAGAGCAAATTGCCAGCCCAGGGGTAGGTTGCCCCACCGAAGCCTGAGTTGAACCAGGTGACGAGTTGTTGGTCGAGAGTGTCCATAATGCTCCTCCTCTAGAGAATTTTTAGAATAGTCCTTTCGCTAATAGGCGTTGCCGGAGCTCGTCGCTCTTGGCAAAGTCTTTGGCGGCTTTCGCGTCATTATAGGCACGATAGAGCCCCTTATCTTCCTCGCTTAAAGCGGGGATTGCAAGCGGAATCCCCAAAACGAATTCCGCGTGGCGGACTTCGCTGTAGGTTTCTTTCAAAATGTCGAGGTTTAACGGACGATTTCTTAAGGCAGCATTCAAGGCCTTGTTTTCGTCGTAGAGCACCGCCAAGGCATTAGGGGTGTTGAGATCGTCGCAAATCGCGTCAAGGAAACGCTCCTCGTGTTCAGGTTTGAGCGCTTCGGGGTTCTCAACGCCATTGAGCTGAAGGGCGATCGCGGCCTTTTTAACCGCTTCTTGAAGCTGGGCCAACTTGACTCCCGCCTCTTTGATCGTGTCTTCGCTAAAGGAAGCGGGCGCCCGGTAATGAGAAGCCAAAATCATGAGACGGAACGCGCCGCCACCGTATTGCTTCACGACATCTTTCATCAAGATAACGTTGCCTAAACTCTTCGACATCTTCTCATCGTTGACGTTAATGAAGCCATTGTGGATCCAATAACGGGCCAACTGATTGCCATTGTGGGCTTTGGCTTGGGCCATTTCGTTCTCGTGATGAGGGAACTTTAAATCAAAACCGCCGCCGTGGATATCGATATAGCCATTCTGCGCCCGGAAAATCGAATCGATCATGACGCAGCATTCGGTATGCCAACCCGGCCGGCCTTCGCTCCAGGGCGAAGTCCATTTAATTCCATCCGTGGTTTTCTTCCAAAGGGCGAAATCAAGCGGATCTCTCTTTTTGTCATTCACATCGATTCGGGCGCCGCTTTCAAGGGCGTCGACGGTATTGCCCGAAAGCTCACCATAGTTGGGGATTTCCCGCACTTTAAGATAAACGTCGCCATCGACCACATAAGCCGCGCCTTTTTTGACGAGATCATCGACATAGGAAATGATCTGCGGCATATAAACGGTCGGCCGCGGTTTGTAATCAGGCTGCATAGCCCCCACCGCATCGACAAGACGCGCATATTCGGCGATGACCCCTTCGGTCAATTGGCTTTCGGGGATCTGAAGTTCGGCCGCACGCTTAATGATTTTGTCATCGACATCGGTGTAATTGCTGACGAAAGTCACCTGATAACCAAGTTCGATGAAAAGCCGCCGTAAGACATCGAAAGTGATGACCGGACGGAAGTTGCCGATGTGAGGATCGTTATAGACGGTCGGCCCGCAGCAATAAATCGAGACTTTGTCTGGGACCAAAGGAACGAATTCTTCAAGGCGATTGCCTAAGGAGTTATAAAGATGGACTGGATGCATAAGGTTATTTTACCACACCGCTATAGCGGGGGCTCTCCTGACTAATTTTTGAGACGATAGGCCACGTAAGCGTAGTATCCGCAGGCCGACGCTGCGGAAAGCAGATACCCGACCATCGAGAAAATCGACCAATAGAAAACGCGAATCTGCTGGGAATTGCTGCCCGATAAAGTGAAGGTTCCGGCAACGGAGAAGACCAAAATCAAAGCCGCCAAGAAAGCGATGCCGAAGAGAACGGCCAAAGTTTTCACTGACGACTCTTCGCTGGTCTTATCCCCCGAAGCGAAGAGATAAAGCGCATAGGCTAAGATAATCGCTCCGATTGCTAAGGTGATGTAAAGGAAGACTTGGTCGACGCTGATGACGGTGTAGACGCTCTTGTCCACGCTCCAAAGGAAGCAAGAAAACAGGAGCAAAATAAACGAGAAAAGAAGACAAGCCCACCGCTCATAGGTCAAAGGCTTCTTGATTTCTTCGGGCTTGGTAAAGGCAAAAACGCGAAGGGCCCCACCGACAAGCCAAATGCCCAAGAGCAAGAGCGCCGCGCCATAACGTGGCGCAACAATGGCGGCATCGCTTTCCTGATTGTTAACGAAATACGAAGCCAAACAGACGATCAAGAAAATCATCTCGAAAGCCGCCACGAAGAAGCTCGCCAAAGAATAGCCTTTCCAGCTCGGCGTTAGAAAGCGCTCAAGAATCGCATCGAAAAAGGCACACATCGCAAAAGGGAACACCCACCAATAAGTCAAAGAAAACTGAACGGAAGTCGCGTAGTTCGGATTGCCAAAGCAAAGACAAAAGATCAGCGCGGCCAAGGCTAAAGCCAAGGACGAAACGTTCGTTAAAGAAGGTTGATAAATATTTTTTGGACGCGGTCTCATAAGCTGAATTGGGCAAGCTCCTTTGGTTTTTTTATCACATAGGCGGACTCTTGAAGCAGTTCGGGTTTATAGAAGCCGTAGCCCCATAAACAGAGGCAGAGCGGCAACCCCGCATTTTGGGCGGTAAGAAGATCCGGCAAAGAATCCCCGACGAAGACGCAATCCGCTTTCTTTAAGCCATAACGAGCCACCACTTCATTGACGATGTGAGGATCGGGCTTGGGGGTTTCGCCCTCTTTTAAACCATGGACTTCCTCGAACAAACCTTCGCCAAAATACTTGGCGATAACCTTTTGGCAAAGGGCGTCGGGTTTGTTAGAGCAAACAAAGAGCAGCATCCCCCGGGTATGAAGATAATTGAGGGTGGCTTTTAAACCATTGAATGGCTTGGTGTGGTCTTCTTGCTTTGCGGCATAAAGCGGCATATAGGCTTTTTTCAATTCGGCAAAGGCCTCTGGCGTATCGTGGTCTTTTAAAGCCCGATGAACGAGAACGTCCGCGCCATTGCCAATTAAAGAATGGCATTCTTGCTTTGAGAAAGCATAGTCGTAGCCACAATTCTTTAACGCTTCGTTAATCGCGAGGCGAATGTCCGTGAGGGTATCAAGTAAGGTCCCATCCAAATCAAAAAAGAGCGCTTGTTTCATCGAGGTTTATTCTATAACAAACGCGCGCGAATGTCTTTGTCCCGTTGGGGAAGAGGGGGAAAAAGTTTCTTTTTCGAGAGATTCGATGGCTTTTCAGGAAAAACCACTTCGAAAAGGAATCCCACCCTTTTGGGTGTAGTCTTCTTCGATTTTTAGCCTAAACTAAAAGGATGGAAACGCCGAAGATCAAATTGGTCGTCCTCGAAGACCAAAAAATCCTTTTGGATTCTTTCGTCTCGTCCCTTCAAAATGATTTCGAAATCGTCGGGGCTTTCGATGATGCCGATACCTTAATTCCGTTTTTAGCGCTGCATCCGGTCGATGTGATTTTGGCGGACACCTGCCTTAAAAAGACCAACACGCTGGATTACCTTTCGGACATCAAGGCCAATTTCCCCAAAGTCAAAGTGGTCATCATGACCGGCTTCCCCGAAGTCAGCTTCCTCAAAAAAGCGAAAAAAGAAGGAGCGGATTCCTTCATTTACAAAAACACCTCGCTAGAGGAAACAAAACAAGTCCTTATTTCGACCTATCGCGGTTATAGTGTCTTCCCTTCCGAGAAAATCTCCGACGAAAACCGCTTCCTTTTGAATTTGTCCGCCAAAGAGATGGAAGTACTCCGTTACGTCTGCGAAGGTTATGACCGCAAAGAAATCGCCGCAGCGATGTTCAATAGCGAGAACACCATCAAGTCTTATATCCGGAGCATCCTCAATAAAACTGGTTATGACTCGATTGCCAAATTAGCCATCTATGCCATTAGTCACGGCTTTGTCCTGCCGGAAGCTCATAAGGAGATCGTATGAGCCGAAAGCGACTTGAAAATATCGATGAAGCCATTCTCGAAAAGACCATCGAATTAGGCGGAAATAGCGAAGCCAATCGTTCTTTTTCCACCAAGGATATCGCGGAGGCTTGCGCCATTTCCGAATACACGGTCTTCTCCCGCTACAAGAGCAAAGATCTTTTGCTGGCCAAAGCCGGAGAACGCGTTTACCAAGCTCTCTCTTCTGAAGCGATTCTCCTCGCCGAAGGAACCACCACGGTCCACGATTTCTTTAACCGCTACCTTGATTGGTTGATTGCCAATCCCACCTACACTTTCTTTACTCTGAACTACGGCCATGGCGTCCCCCATATCGCCCCGTTAGCGGACGACCGGACGAGCCACCGGGAGAAAGTCATTACCGACGCTGCGAATATCCTCAGCAAATTCGGCATCGAACCGGTTGAGGACTATCTCCTTTTGTGGAGCTACATGCTGCGCCATCTCATTTATTTTGCCGCCTATGTCCTTAATGACCCCCGCACCGACACCAAAGAAAACCGTTTCCGCAACGAAATGATCGTGAACTGCGGCCTCAATGCCTTCGTCCATAATCTCGGAGGGGAAGCATGATCGAAGACGCAGATCAAAAAATCATTCTGGCGACGATCGAGGAAGGGGGCAATAACCCCACCAATCGTTTCTCCACGATTAAAGTCGCCGCGAATTGCGGGATTTCCGAATTCGTTATTTATGACCATTTTAAAAGCAAGATTGCTTTGCTTAACGCGGCAGACCTCTATCTCAGCAAACTCTTGTTCTCCTACGCGGAAGAGGCGGTCAAGATCAACGCCAACTTCAATGACTTCTTTTCCGATTTGATGCTTTTTCAAGTCCGCCACCCTTCCTGGAATGGTTTTTGGCTGAATTACTCTTCGATTTTCCCCCGCTTCTCCCTCGAAAAAGAAGAAAACCCTGCCTCCGTTCCCCTTTCCTTGCTTCAAGCTTTGCAGAAGTTCTTTCCCAATGCTTCCTATCCCGATCTCGATGAGGCTTTCCGTTTCATCATCCGGGAAACCATTTGTTTCGCCCGTTACGTCATCTATAGCGAAGTGCCAGGCAACACGCACCGCATCGAAGCGGAAGGACGGATTGTCTATGGCGGGCTGAACGCGTTTAAGAAAGCGAAAGCCCAATAAGCAAAAGAGGTTCGGAAGGAGCGTCCGGACCTCTTTTTCCAAAAAGGAATAAACTCTGTTTAGCCTAGTCTTTTTGGGAATTTCAGTTTCCCTCCTTTAGGCTAAAAAGAAGACCTTTTATTTAGCCTTTCGGCAGGGTTAGCCTCACGGCGAATACAGGCGAAGAAATAACGTCCAACTCGCCCCCTTCTTGCTCGAAGATCTTTTTGAAACGCGATAACCCATTATGAAGCGTGAGGGTGGAAGCTTTTTCGCCATTATTGGCGATTTCCAAAAGGTAGAAAGAGGAATCCACGCGGGATTTGATGGTGATTTCGCTGGCGTTGCCATGGCGGATCGCGTTATCGGTGGCCTCTTGGATCAAACTGAGGCCATTCCGCTTGTCGGGGCAAAGGGCGAAATCCCCTTCGTGGATAAAGCGAATCCCCAGTAAACCATAAAAACGTTCCATCTCTTCCAAATCCTCGTAACGGGTCTCATAAGAGGTCAATCCCCGCGCCATCAGGGTTTTAAGAGGCGTCAAGTCCGTGAGCTTAGGGTTGATCAATACCTGATGAATCAAAGAGACTTCTTCGGCAAAAGAATCGTGGACAAGGCCGCGTAAAGCCTCTTTCTCCTGATGTTCCGCCGCGCCTTTCATTCCATCGAGGGTGGCTAAAAGGAAAGTCTTATCCTTTTGTAGCCTGCGATTGGTCTCCGCCAATTCCTGATTGAGGAGAACCTCATTGTCGGCTGGGGTAAGCCGAAGGGAAAGCCGCTGATTCTCATGAAGTTGTTGAGCCAAAAGATAATGGCCACGATCGAGCAGGATAAAGCTTTCCTCGTTCACAAGACGGTAACTCTTCCAGCGAAGCTCAAGGAAAATCACATTCTCCCGTTCGCGCGAGTCAATCTCAAAATCCTCCAGAAGACGTTCGAAGGCTTCGTTCAGATAGAGAATCTTCCCATTAGGTTTGGCGATTAAAATGCCTTCTTTTAGGGAGTCGAGAACCTCTTTGAAGGTGTAGAGCGAGAAGAAATCGCCTTTTTTCCCAAAAAGACGGAAGAGGGAAACGAGTTCTTTCAATGTTAAGTAAAGGAGGGCGGCGAAAGTGACGATGGCCGAATAGGGCGCCCATTGAAAAACGGGGAGGAGCAAAGCCAAGGCTATTTCATCGAGAAGAAGGCTCCACCAAACATTGGTCTTATACTTGAAGCGCAAAAGATTCAATAGAAGCGGAAATAAAGGCGAATAGAGGAAAAGAACGCTGACGAGCGGAAAGCGTTTTTCGAAAGTGAAAAAGAGCCCTAGCGGAAACAGAATCGCAAAGAGCGTTCCCCCGATTTCCCCGCAAATCGCCCATGCTTTTTCTCCGGAAAGGAAATGAAGGAAGGATAAAGAGGAGAAAAGCAAGAAAAACGGCACAACGATCACAAGAAAACTAAAGAGGACATTCCCGGAATAAAGCTCATAAGAGGGAATCATATTCTGCCCTCCGTCCGCACAAGATATTCCCCTTCTTCTTCCTCGATTTTGGGGGAATAAGGCAACGAAGAGAAATCGAGTTTCGCCTTCGAGAGAATCCGAGCGCTGATGCGGAAACTCACCGGGTCAAAGGTGAGGAAAAGATCGCCACGCTCAGCCTTAAAGCTTCGAATCAAGGCCCGGAAGAAAGCGTTGACTTTCAATCCTTCTTTAAGAGGGATGGCGGAAAAAGAAGGATAGGATAGGGCGACATTGAAACCGCTGTTGGTAAGGTCACGGAGAAGCGAGCCTTCCGAAAGAGCGAAGTCCTCATACGAAAGTTCCCCTTCATTCGAGGCGTTGACGAGGAAAAGACAGCGCTGTTTTAAAAAGGCCAAGCGGTTTTGTAATTCCAATAGAATCGGCTCATAAGATGAGCGCTCTTCGGGTTTCAAAGTGTCAGGCAAAGAGGTAACAAGGCGCTCAATCGTGCCTTTTTCTTGTTCGATCTCCTGGAGAAGCGTCGCGTTCAGCTTGCAGCGTTCTTGCCAACGAAGGAGTTCTTGTTCCAATTTTTCTTTTTGTGCCAAATAAGCGGTTGTTTTGGAGAGTTCCGCTTGTTTCGCCAACAGTTCGCTTTGTAAATGCAAAACATCGGCGATGTCGTCTTGATAAAGGAGATAGCCTCCGGCAATCTTCTCTTTGCGGTAGCGATAATCCCCAACCACCACGTCGTCGTCTTTCTCAATGAGGGGGCTCATCACAAAACCTTCGCTCCGCTCATAAAGCGAATAATCCTTATAGGCCAAGGCCAGGCGGTAAGGCCCTTTGGTGAAATACGAATGGTAATTTCCGGAATTTTGCACGAGTCCGCTCCGCAAAGCCGATTCCATCAAAGCGAAAACAAAAAGGGCATCCATCACATAGTAATTCTTGAGAATCGGGGTTTGACGAAGCCAATCCAGCTTCAAAAGATAGCAAATGGAATAACTCGCCAAAAGCAGAACGGGCAGGGCCAAGAAGGCTAAATCGAGGAGGGCATTCCGCTTCCGAAAGGTCTTTTTGATCAAAAAGAACACGCTGAGGGCAAGCAAGAGAAAAATGTAACTGACGGCCACGTAATAAAGCGGTCCGTGGGTGTAGCCTTGATACGCTCCGTTTTGGTCATAGACGAAACGGAAAGCCCAGTGATGGAGGGAATTGCTCATCAATAAAAGGAAGAGAACCCCCGCCACCGCATCCAATCCCCACAAAAGGTGCCGCACATTGATCTTGGTCAAATCGTTGAGAACAAGACAGAGCCAGATCCCGGGCATAAAGAGCAAAGGCCCATAGGCAAAATACCAAAGCAGCTCCTCGCTTAAGGAAGAATCGATGGTGAAGCGCTTCAGAAAGCCGCTATAAAGCCAGATCTCGCTAAGAAAAGCGATCCAGAAGAATAAAAGGGTCGTTCGTTTTTCGCGCATCCGATAAAAAAGATAAAAGGCCCAAAGATTAAAGAAGAGGAGGGCAAAGTAAAACACTCCGGCATCGAAGAGGCTCGTTTTGCTTTCGTCGATTGCAAGAACGCCAAAGTAAAAAAGAAAAAAAGCCGTCAAGAAAAGCACTCCAAGAATAAGGAGAAGCGAAACCAGTAGTCCTTTCTTGGCGTTCTCGCTCACGCCTTTATCTTAAACTCGCCTCCTTTTTGAAACAATGAGACGGGGAGAAGGACGAACGGTTTCACCCTTAAGGAGGTAAAAGGTTCCTCGTTTCAATATTCCCTGCAAATCCCCCCTTCAAAAGAAAAAGAAAGAGGAAACGGCAACCCGTTCCCTCTTCCCGTCGATTTCGAATTACTTCTTCACCGGGAATTGTTCCCGATCTTTGACATAAGACGTATGCAGCAACTCTTCGGCTTTTTCCGAGCCATATTCGCCAAGATAATCCTTATAAAGACGGATGATATCCGGGTTATTATGGGACTGACGGACGCTCTTCTTCTCATCGATCGAATAGAGAATGTCGGCCCGTTTTTGTCTATAGGTGTCGAGAATCGATTCGTCGCCATTGGTGAGGAGCGACGGCTTAACGAACGGCTGACCGCCGCCATTGATGCAACCACCCGGGCAGCACATGATTTCGATGAAAGCATAAGGGGATTTGCCCGCGCGAACCTGATCGAGTAAGGGCTTGGCGTTGGCCATGCCGCTGGTGACCGCGACTTTGACTTTGCCGACTTTGCCCATATCGACTTCGGCTTCTTTGACGTTAGCGAAGCCACGTACCGCGGTGAATTCAATCGGGTCGTGTTCCTTGCCATTGAGCGTATGGTAGGCGGTTCTTAAGGCCGCTTCCATGACACCGCCGGTGACGCCGAAGATGGCGCCAGCGCCAGTGTATTCGCCCAAAAGATCATCATCGAATTTCTCTTGGGGCAAATTGTCCCAGATGAGACCAGAGCGCTTGATCATCACGGCGAGCTCACGGGTCGTGAGGACCGCATCGATGTCGGGGAGATGCTCCACCGCCGCATTCTGCGGACGCTGAGCTTCATATTTTTTCGCGGTGCACGGCATGATGGAAACCACGAAGACGTTCTTCGGGTCTAAGCCATGCTTCTCGCAGAAATAACTCTTGGTGATCGCGCCTTGCATTTCGTGGGGCGACTTGCAAGTCGAGACGTGCGGAATCAAATCGCTATAGAAGAACTCCATATAGTTGATCCAGCCAGGCGAGCAAGAGGTGATCTGCGGAAGCGGACCCGTCTTTTTCGCAATGCGGTTAACCAATTCTTGGCTTTCTTCGGTGATGGTGAGATCGGCGCCAAAGTTGACGTCGAAGACCCGGGCAAAGCCCAAGCGATGGAGCGCAGCGACCATTTTGCCTTCGCCATTCTCTTCGCCAGGCATCTTGCCGAATTCTTCGGCAATCGCGGCGCGAACCGCCGGAGCGGTTTGCACAACCACATATTTGCCTTCGGCCATCGCCTGATCGACTTTGTTAATCTCGCGATGCTCGGCTAAAGCGCCAGTCGGGCAGACTTCGATGCATTGACCGCACTGTAAGCATGGCACTTCAGCAAAGCTGCGGTTATTGGCCGGGCCAACGATGGTCTGGAAGCCACGTTTTTCAAAGCCTAAGATGCCAATGCCTTGGGCGTCCTTGCATTTTTCAATGCAGCGTCCGCACAAAATGCACTTGCTGGTATCCCGGATGATGCCCGGGGCGACCATATCGACAGTCGTCGGGGTGATTTCGCCCATGTATTTGCCGCTTTCGGCGCCGGTGATGTTGGCGACGTGCAAGAGTTCGCACTGGCCGTTTTTGACGCAGGTTTGGCAATCTTTCGAGTGATTCGAGAGTAAAAGCTCAACACTGGCTTTACGGGCCTGAACCGCCATCGGCGAAGAGATGAAGATCTCAAAGCCTTTTTCAGCGGGGACGTCTGCGACTGGATAAACGCACGAAGCAAAGAGTTTGCCGCCGCGCGCAGTCCGAATTTCGACTAAGCAAACACGGCAAGAAGCTAATGAGCACTTCCCATGGTTGTAGTAGCAAAGGGTCGGAATCTTATAGCCGCAACGTCTTGCCGCCTCGAGGACGGTGAGATCTTTGTCGACGCTATAGACATGACCTTCGATTTTGATATTGATCTGTTCCATGTTCTTTCTCCTTTAGCGTTTGGAAATGGCATGGAAGGGGCAGCCTGCCATACAGGTGCCGCACTTGATGCACTTCGCTTGATTGATGACATAGGGCTCTTTGCCTGGAACGCCCGAAATACAAGAGACCGGGCAGTTACGAGCGCATTTGGAGCACTTCTTGCAGAGATTCGGATCGATCCAGTATTGCATAAGCTTCTTGCAAACGTGGGCTGGGCATTTCTTATCGACAACGTGAGCGTGGTATTCCTCAGGGAATTTCGTCATGGTCGAAAGAATCGGGTTGGCGGCAGTCTGGCCTAAGGCACAGAGAGAGCCACCCTTGATCACGGTCGCCAAAGTCTTCATGTCTTTGAGGGTCTGCTCGGTGCCATTGCCATTGGTGACTTTGGTGAGCATCTCTAAAAGACGTTTGGTGCCGATACGGCACGGCGAGCATTTGCCGCAGCTTTCGCTGCAAATGAAGTCCATGTAGAAGTGGGCGACGTCCACCATGCAGTTATCTTCATCCATGACAATCGCGCCACCGCTGCCCATCATCGAGCCGCGGGCGATTAAGGTATCGTAATCAATCGGAGTATCGAGGTCTTCCTCGGTTAAGCAACCGCCGGAAGGACCGCCAGTCTGAATGGCCTTGAACTTCTTGCCATTCGGAATGCCACCGCCGATATCGAAAATCAACGTTCTTAAGGTCGTGCCCATCGGAACTTCGACGAGGCCGACGTTGTTGATCTTGCCACCGAGGGCAAAGACCTTCGTGCCTTTCGAGCCTTGGGTGCCGACTTTGGCGTATTCCGAAGCGCCAACGCGGATGATATACGGAATCTGAGCGAGAGTCTCAACGTTATTGACGCAGGTCGGCTTGCCCCATAAGCCTTTGATGGCCGGGAACGGCGGACGCGGACGCGGCATACCCCGCTTGCCCTCAATCGAATTGAGAAGGGCGGTTTCTTCGCCGCAGACGAACGCGCCAGCACCTTCGCGAAGGTGAACGTCAAAGCTGAAATTGGTTCCTAAAATATGATCGCCTAACAGTCCGACTTTCCGCATATCCTCCATCGCGCGGAGCAAACGATCCACGGCGACCGGATATTCGGCTCGGACATAGAAATAGCCTTGGCTGGCGCCGAAAGCGTAGCCGGCAATCATCATGCCTTCGATGACTTCGAAGGGGTTGCCTTCGAGAATCGAACGGTCCATGAAGGCACCGGGGTCGCCTTCATCGCCATTGCAGACGATGTATTTCTGATCGGCGACTTGGTTCGCGGCGAATTGCCACTTCTTGCCCGTCGGGAAACCCGCACCGCCACGACCGCGGATGCCCGAGGCTAAGACTTCATCAATGACTTGCTGAGGGGTCATCGAAGAGAGAACTTTCTTGAGGGCCTTGAAGCCATCATAGCCCAAGGATTCTTCGAGATAGTCCGGATTGATGAGCGAGCAGCCATGAAGCGAGATGCGCTTCTGCTTCTTGTAGAAGTTAATATCGTCTTGACGCACGACCTTCTCATGGGTCGAGGGATCGACATAAAGGAGGTCTTCGCAGACTTTCCCGCCGATGAGATCGTCATCGACGATGTGGGAGACGTCCCCGACTTTCACCTTATGATAGAGCGTGTCTTCCGGGAAAATCTTAACGAAGGGGCCTTGCGAGCAGAAGCCAAAGCAGCCAACGTGGTTGACGCTGATCTTCTCGCTCAAGCCTTTTTCTTTGATTTGTTTTTCGAATTCGTGAAGGATGGCGTCGGAATCGTTGGCTAAGCAACCCGTGCCGCCGCAGATCATGACCGCGCGCTTACCATTGGCGCCTTTGATTTTCTCATCAAAAGCTTTGCTGCAACGATCAATGTCTTTGCCTAAGACATCAAGGGATGTAATCTTTTCCATTAGGCTTCGACCTCCTTCGCCTTATATTCATCAATGACTTTATTCACGCCATCAACGGTCATCTGCGGATAGACTTTGCCATTGACCGAAACGGCCGGTGCCAAGGCACAAGCGCCCATGCAGCGAATCGCTTCAATCGTGAAGAGTCCATCAGCGGTCGTTTGGCCCGGCTCGATCCCAAGGATCGTCTGGAACTTATCGAGAACCGCTTGCGAATTCTTAACGTAGCAAGCCGTGCCGAGGCAAACGCCGATGACGTACTTGCCTTTCGGGGTTAAGGAGAAGAAATTGTAGAACGTCACGACGCCATAAATCTCAGACACCGGGACGCCAGTTTCCTTCGAGACCAATTCTTGGACCTCGAGTGGGATATAACCGTATTTTTTCTGAATCTCTTCCAGAATCGGCATCAAAGGCGACGGCTCGCCTTTGTGCGAAGAGCAAATCGCTAGGATTCCCTTCCGCGCTTCTTCTTGTATCGCCATGTTTACCCTCCTGCGCTCAATTAAAAATCGCGCACACGTGCACCATCATTCTAGACGGCAAAAAGGCACAAGGCAACTAAAGAAAAGTGCGAAAGTTATGAACGAATTACCGATAAATTGGTAATTCCGCACCGATTCTACACTTTTTCATCGAAGTGAAAGAAAAGGGTGAGTAAACTCACCCTCGTTTTGTGCGAAATCGTAGATGGCTAGAGAATTACCGATTTCCTCATTGAGCGGTTACGCCCGCATCCTTTTGGAATTTGGCTTTGGCCAAACCCAAGAGATTAATAAAGACGGCGGGAATCGCGAGACACTCGACGATCGGGGTCAATACCTCAACCGTGATCGGCTTTGAGAAAGGGATGGTGACGGATTGATCGCTGTCATTGACCGCGATATAAAGCTCGTTGCCGATGAAGGCCATATAGAACTGGCCTTTGAATTTGCCTTCGAGCGAGAGGATCTTCTCTTGGATCTGCGGGGTCAAAAGATAGAAGACCAAGGTTTCATCGCTCGTGAGAACCTGGAACTTCTTATTAAAGGCGATGTATTCGGTGTCGACTTTCTTCAAATTGCCGCCGCCGAAAGAAAGGATGCCGCTCTTCTCGAGAATTTTAACGATGGCGGCGAAATTCCGTTCGAATTGGAAACGGTACATCGTGCCCTTGGCGTAGGTTTCGTAGGTGTAATAGGTGTTGCCTTTGCTGTCGGTATGGCTTTCGCGGCGTTGGAGATCGTAGCCCGCTTGTTCAAAGGGAATCCCATTATAGGTGGCGGTTTTGTAGTTTCGGCCATAATAACGGTCCGGCGAGGCGAAAAAGCCCGGCTTCAATAAGACGTTGAGAACCAAGCCCCGGTTCGGGTCTTTCTTCGCCTCCGGGAACAAGGTGGCGTCAATCGTGTTCACCAATAGCGAATAGGCGTTAGCGGAATAATTATGATGCTGAAACGCCGCGACGATCATTAAGACAAGGCCAGGCACCACGAGAAAGACGGGAATGAATAAAAGCGCGCCGTTGTCGCTCCAATGGAAAATCGCCATCAAAGCGCCGATGACGATGCCGACGACAAAACACGGGATGCCAATCCCCATCAAAATCTTGTATTTCTTGTGGACCGCAGCGCGCGAGGCCTCAATCGTTTGGGCCAAAGCGGGGATCTTATCGGCGATCATTTCTGCCATAACTACTCTCCTTTAAAAAGAAAGAGCTGCCCCCTAAGGCAGCTCCAGCGTTTTCTTTTAGAACTCAATCTTGACGTCTTGACGCTTAGCGGCCTCCGCTTCGAAGAAGTCGCGCTTCGTGAAGGCGTAATGCCGCGCGATGATCGAGGTCGGGAAGACGATGATCTCTTGGTTATAGGTGCTGACGTTGGAATTGTAGACCCGGCGCGAAGCCTGAAGTTGCTCTTCCACTTCGGCGATCTGATTCTGCAACGACATGAAGTTGGTGTTCGCCTTGAGTTCCGGATAGGCTTCGCTCACGACGTTGATCGAATCAAAGGCTTTGGTGACTTGATTGCTGAAGTCGGCCTTTTCCTTCATGCTGGCGTTGGCGGCGGGTTGCCGCATCGAAATGACGTTGGTGAGCGTCTCCGATTCGTGTTTCGCGTAGCCTTTAACGACCGCGACTTCCTTCGTTAAAAGATCGAAGCGTTTGGTTAAGGCAACATCGATGCCGGATGCCGCTTCGTCAATTTTGACTTGTTCTCTCCGCAAACGGTTGGCGGCGCTGATCCACCAGCCCAAGATCGAAACGACGATGATCACTAAAACAACAGCGACGACGATGATGGCAATCGCCCAGCCTGGGAACGGAGCACTATCTGCTAAAATCATGTTTTTTCTCCTTTAATGCGGGATAGCCCGCGAGGACACTATACAAGGAAATTTCCCTTGCGCAAGAAGAATTTTACCATACCCCGAATGGGGTTACCTCAAGAAAATGCAATCCTACTACTTCTCTGCAAGATAGGCTTTGATGAGATCCAACAAATTGTCAACATCACCATAGAGCGTCGTCTCAAGAACTTTGAGATCAAGATGGGCGTAATCATGGACCAAGATGTTCCGAAATCCTTTCATGTAGCGAAGGGGAAAGTTGGGATGCGCAAAAAGGAATTCTTCGCTCATTCTTCCAGCAATTTCGCCAAGTTGTTTAAAAATCAAAAGCGATGGCGCGAGCCACCAGACTTCGGTCCGAGAACTCTTTGTTATTTTTTATGGCAAGGCGGTCTTTCTGGATTTCTTCCAGGAGGTCGCACATTTCTTCTAGACGGCCGCGATCCCGTTCACTGAGGCTCATAAAGGAGGATTCTCTCTTTCTTGATTTGGGGAAGGAACGTTTTAGGCAAGGTCGTCGCTAAAGTGGTGTCGACATTTTTCCCCAATTTCTCTTTGAGAGACTCGTTGAATTCCCCTAAACGGAAGTAACTGAGTTTCTCGCCGGGGACAATGAGGAGGTCCACATCGCTATTCGCGGTGGCTTCACCCCGCGAATAAGAACCAAAAAGGAAGATCGAGCGAATTTCGTCTTTGCTAAATCCTTGGGCGAGTTCTCCCACGCATTCCGTGATAAAGGAGAGCGAAAGAACGCCATTTTGCTCCAATTCTTTTTTCGCGTGAACCGCCAAATTCAGCGGAATCCGCCCGGTATAGGCGAGTTGATGGAGATAAGACGAAAGAACACTGGAGAGAGTCAAACCATAGGCATCCGCAATCGCTTGGGCTTTGGTTTTGGTTTCGTGGTCGATTCGGAATAAAATCGCATCGTCTTTCATCGGATCACCTCCGCTAACAGAATAACATAAAATATACGTTGTATATACATTTGAACCAAAGAAAAGCCCCTACCCTAACGGATAGAGGCGAGAGATCAAAGACGGCAAACGAGTTTAGTCAACCCACTTGACGAGTTCGACTTCGGCATTGTCGCCCTTGCGAGCGCCGAGCTTGTAAACCGTGGTGTAGCCACCATTGCGTTTGGCAAACTTCGGACCGATTTCTTTGAAGAGCTTATCGAGCGCTTCGACACCATTGGCGTCCACGATGCCCTTACGGAGTATCGCAGCGGCTTCGCGGCGAGAAGCGACGGTATTCTCTTTGGCCCAGCCGACCAGCTTAGCGCTGAGGGAGATCAACTCCGGCGTGACGCCCGAGGTGACTTTGACCGAACCATTGACGATGAGCTCGCTCACGACGTTGCGGAGCATGCTCTTGTTCTTCGAGGCGGTATAAGGCGCCTTGAAGCGAACGCCGGCCTTGCCGTGAACGTTCTTTCTTCCTTGCATTGCAGACATGTGTTTATTCTCCTACGTAGTCGCGGAAGTGTAGACCGATCGAGGCCAACTTTTCTTTGACTTCTTTGAGCGACTTCTTGCCCAGGTTACGGACCTTCATCATCTCGTCCTCGCTCTTTTGAGTGAGTTCCATGACGGTGGAGATGCCCGCGCGCTTAAGGCAGTTATTGCTCCGGACAGAAAGATCGAGTTCTTCGATCATCATATCCTGGTACTTATTCTCTTCGGTCTTGACTTCCTCTTTCACGAGCTTGTAGCTCTTGACGACGTCATCAAGCTTCGTGAACTCATTGAAGTGAGCGACGAGAAGCTGAGCCGCCATGGCCACCGCTTCATGCGGTTTGACCGAGCCATTGGTTGTGACTTCGAGGATCAATTTATCGAATTTGCTATCGTGTTCAACCCGCGTGGGCTCAACGCTATAGGCGACTTTGACGACCGGGCTGTAGTTGCTATCGGTCGAGATGACGCCGATCGTGTTGATCTTGCGCTCGATCTTGTTCGCTTCGCTCGTGACATAGCCACGACCATTGGCGGCATAGATCGTCATCTTGAGGTGGCCTTCCTTATTGAGGTGGGCAATCTCGAGATCTTTGTTGATGACGCTGACCAAAGCGGGCAAGACGAAATCGGACGCCTTGAGGACGCCCGGACCCTTGAAATCCACTTCGAGCCGTTTCACATCGTTCGACTTATCATCGATCTTTAAGACCAAATCTTTGAGATTAAGGATGATGGCGGTCACATCTTCTTCAACGCCTTCGATCGCGCTGAATTCATGACGGACGCCTTCGATCTCAACCGCGAAGACACTGGCGCCGGGAAGGGCGCTCAAGAGTACGCGGCGGAGAGCATTCCCCACGGTGAGGCCAAAGCCCCGCTCGAGAGGTTCGACGACGAAGCGGGCATAATGCTCCTTCTCGTCGTTCACATCGATCTTGAAGTTGATCGGTTGGAACGGATCGGGAAGACGTAATTCGTCCGTTTTGACATCGCTATTCGTATTAGCCATTATTTAATTCCTCCTATGGTTCCCTACTAGGCTCGTCCAATCGACTAGCCTCTCGGCCGTTTCGGGGGGCGGCAGCCATTGTGTGGAATGGGGGTGGTATCAGCGATGGAGAGAATCTGAAGTCCAGTTGTCGCTAAGGCACGGACGGCGGATTCACGGCCCGGACCCGGGCCTTTGACATCGACATCAACCTGGCGTAAGCCTTGTTCGAAGGCGTTTTTGCCAGCGGCTTCGGCAGCGAGTTGGGCCGCAAACGGAGTCGACTTCTTCGCGCCTTTGTAACCGAGGGCGCCAGCGCTCGACCAAGCAATGACATTGCCTTGCTCGTCGGTGATGGTCACGATCGTGTTATTGAAGGTGCTATGGATGTGGGCGACGCCCTTGGTGAAGTTACGCTTCACCTTTTTCTTACGGGCGCTCGTGGATTTGCTCTTGCCTTTAGCAGGGGCGGCAGTCGGCGCGGCAGTAGCCGGCGCGGCAGCAACTTTTTCATCGGCCATAATTAATTCATTAGCCTCCTATGCTCTAGCCTTTGGTGGCTTCCTTCTTGTTGGCGATCGTCTTGCGCTTACCTTTACGGGTGCGGGCGTTCGTCTTGGTCCGCTGTCCACGGACCGGAAGGCCTTTCTTATGACGGATGCCACGGTAGCATCCGATTTCTTCTAAGCGTTTAATATTGAGCGCCACTTCACGACGGAGGTCGCCCTCAGTCTTGTATTTGGCCACTTCACTACGAATCGCGACGAGTTGCTCATCGGTGAGATTCTTGACCCGAATGTCTTCGGAGACTTTCGCGTCTTTGCAAATCTTGCGCGCTAACGACGGTCCAATGCCGTAAACATACGGAAGGGCAGCGACGATGCGTTTTTCATTGGGGATATCAACCCCGACAATACGTGCCATATTCTTTCTTCTTTCTCCTCATTTAGCCTTGTCTCTGCTTGTGCTTCGGATTCGGGCAGATGCACATAACGACACCATGCCGGCGAATGATCTTGCACTTATCGCAGATCGGCTTGACGGACGGTCTAACTTTCATAAGTTTTCTCCTTGGGGGAACGTGAGTCCCGAATTTTAGTTTTTGTAGCGGAAGGTAATACGCCCGCGTGTTAAATCGTAAGGTGAGAATTGAACCGTAACCCGATCGCCGGGAAGAATTCGGATGTAATGCATCCGTATTTTCCCCGAAACGCAGGCGAGGACAACGGCTCCGTTCGACAATTTCACCTTAAACATGGCGTTGGGTAAACATTCCAACACCGTGGCTTCAACTTCGATGCAGTCTTCTTTACTCAATAGAGGTATCTCCTTTCATTGCGTCAAGATCTCATACCCGTCTTTGGTGACGAGAAGAGTGTTTTCGTAGTGGGAGGATGGAAGACCGTCTTTGCTGACAGCCGTCCAACCATCCTTCAGGGTGCGGAGGGCGTTTTTGCCCATCATGACCATCGGCTCAATCGCCAAGGTCATCCCCGCGCGGAGAATTGGCCCCGTCCCTTCCTCACCATAGTCAGGAATGTAGGGGTCTTCGTGCATTTCGCTCCCGATGCCATGTCCGGTATACTCTAAGGGAACGCTATAGCCATTCGCTTTCGCGGTCATTTCGATCGCGTGAGAGACATCGCCGAGGTGCACGCCCTCTTTGACTTTGCTCACTCCGTTCCAGAAGCACTGCTCCGTCACTTTGATGAGACGAAGCTTGCTTTCGGAGCAAATCCCAACCGGATAGGTACGGCAGGCATCGGCATCATAGCCGTTAAGAGCGACCACGATGTCGAGCGAGACGATATCCCCATCGGTGAGGATCTTTTTTGGAGAAGGAATCCCGTGAACGAGCACGTCATTGACTGAAGCGCAAATGGCGCCGGGGAAACCCCCGTAGCCTTTGGAGGCGGGAATCCCACCACCATCGCGGATCACTTTTTCGCAGACGTCGCTGAGGTATTGAGTCGAAACGCCTGGTTGAACAAGCGGTCCAACGACCTCGTAGACATGAGCGAGAAGCTTTCCCGCTTTGCGCATGAGCTCAATCTCGCGCGGGCTTTTGATGATGATCATTGATGGCTCTTGAGAAGAGCATTGAGCTCTTTTTTGAGCTTTGCAGCTCCGAGCATTCCATCAAAGTTATAGAGAACGCCACTGCTCTTGTAGAAGTCAAGAAGCGGAGCGGTACTCTTGTAGTAATTGGCGAGGCGAACCTTGAGGCTCGCTTCGTTGTCGTCTTTGCGCTGAATGAGAGGGGATCCGCAAACGTCGCAAATTCCTTCCTTCTTCGGCTTCATCGAGACGACGTTGTAGGAAGCGCCACATTTCGGGCAGACTCTCCGGGTCGAAATCCGGCGAATGAGCTCCTCATCGGGGCAAGCAATGTTAATCACGAGATTGACCTCGCGGTTAATTTCCCTGCTGATCTTCGCCCAAGCTTCCGCCTGGGGGATCGTGCGCGGGAAGCCATCAAGAAGATAGCCTTTGGCGCAATCGGGTTTACTTAAGCGCTCTTTGACCAGGGCACAGGTGAGCTCATCGCTCACGAGATCGCCGCGATCGACGATCGCTTTGATCTTTTGCCCGAGTTCGGAACCGCTCGACATGGCCTCACGGAACATGTCACCGGTCGAGATATGGGGGATAGCATAGTCTTGGGCCATCCACTGCGCGTGCGTGCCTTTGCCCGCACCCGGGGGACCCATAAGAATGATATTCAGCATGATTAGATACTCTCCCTAGGTTTTTCAAACGCGGAATCAACATCACGAACTTGGTCGAAACTCTTGCCGGCGAGTAAGCCGTCGATTTGGGCATTAAGTTCGAGCGCAACGCCGACGATGATGATGAGGCCAGTGCCGCCGATCGCCAGGGTGTTATCCCCGTCGAAGGCGTCAGCCCAAACCAGAATGATCGGCAAGCTGGCGATGAAGCCAAGGGCCATCGCACCGATGAAGGTGACGCGGTTCAGGACTTTACCGACATAACGCTCGGTCTCTTTGCCCGGACGGATGCCCGGAATGTAAGAGCCGTTCTTTTGGAAGTTATCCGCCAGAGTCTCAGGATCGATTTCCATCTCCGCATAGAAGAAGGTAAACGCGATGATGAGAGCCAAGTAGATGAGCCAACCCCAGTCCATCTTCCAGTGGGTTCCGTTGAACCACGGCATCGAGAAGGTCTCGTTGTAGTTGAAGATGTTGAGCCACGTGGCTTTCGCCGCGTCCGCCGAGATGAACGACGCGATAATCGAAGGCGCCGACATGATGGAAGCCGCGAAGATGACCGGAATGACTCCTGCGGAGTTGATTTTGATGGGGAGGAAGGATGCGCGCGCCATTGAGACGCTCGTCGATCCGCCTTTGCCGGCATGTTGGACCGGGATCTTCCGTTTCGAGAGTTCCGTGAAGACCACGAAGCCCGTAATGAAGACCATGGCGATGATATAGAGGGTGAATTGGAAGCTGCCTTTGACCATCTCGCTCGGGCCGTGGTTCACGTTATTGGTGATCCACTTGGTCCAGGCGTTGGTGATTTGCGTCGGCAAGCTCCGAACACAACCAGCGAAGATGATGACCGAGATACCGTTACCTAAGCCTTTCTCGGTGATTTGGTCACCGAGCCACATCGTGAGCAAGGCGCCCGCGAGCAAGACGGTGACGATATAAGCGTAAGTCCAGAAGTTTTCTTCCAAGCTCAAGGTGATGTAGCTTGAATTCTGCATCGTCTTGATGATGCCGTAGGCCTGCACCGCACCTAAGAGTAAGGTGAGATAACGGGTCGCCATCTCCGTCTTCTTTCGGCCGTACTCGCCTTGCTTACTTAATTCGGTAAGCGCGGGGAGAACGTCTTTAGAAAGCAGCTGGATGATGATCTGGGCGGTAATGTAAGGCGAAACGCCTAGGGCGAAGACTGAGAAGGAGCTTAAGGCACCTCCTCCAAGTAAATCCATGAGGGCCAAAGACGAACCGGACGAGATGAGTTCGTTCATTTTCGCCTGATCCACTTTGACACCAGGAACGGTGATGGCCGCCCCAATCCTCAGGACGAAAAGAACCATGATCGTAAAGAATATACGGTTGACGATTTCTTTGTTTTTGAAGATCGAGACGAACTTTTTCATTACTTGATGACCTCAGCGGTTCCACCCTTTTCGACAATGGCCTTTTGGGCCGCTTGGCTATAAGCGTGGACTTTGACGGCAAGTTTCTTCGTGAGTTTGCCTTTGGAAAGGATTTTAACCCCATCCGCGGTATTTTTCACCAATCCGCTTTCATGAAGAAGCGTTTCGGTGACTTCCGTGCCATCTTTGAAGCGGTTAAGCGCCTCAAGGTTGACGACGGCATACTCGACGCGGCCGGAATTCTTGAAACCGAACTTCGGTAAACGCCGAGCTAAGGGCATCTGACCACCCTCGAAGCCATGCTTCTTGGTGTGGGCGTGGGCGCCCTGGCCTTTTTGGCCTTTGCCCGCGGTTTTACCGTTGCCCGAGCCTAAGCCCTGGCCCCGACGGAAGTGCTCTTTCTTTGAGCCTTCCATGACGACAAGATTATTCAATGAGTCGGCCATAATTACTTGCCTCCTTCAGTCTTCGGCGCGGCGGCTTTCGGGGCGGCCGGCTTCTGAGCGGCAAACGGCTTCACGAACGGCTTTTGGGCCGCGGGAGCGGGATGCATCGCTTTGATTTCTTCAGCGGTCTTCAAGCCACGAAGAACCATGACTTTGTCATATTCCTTCATGCTCTGAAGTCCAGCATGGGTTGCCCGGATGACGTTGATCGGCGTGCGGGATCCATAGACTTTGGAGTAAACGTTCTTGATGCCAGCGAGTTCGAGAATCGCGCGGACGGCGCCACCGGCAATGATACCAGTGCCAGCCGGAGCGGGCTTGAGGAACACGGTCGTATCGGCAAACGTGCCTTTCACTTCGTGAGCGATGGTGTTGCCCTTCGCAATGTGAAGCGTATAAAGCTTTTTCTTGGCGGCAGTAAGCGACTTCTTGATGGCATCTGGGACCTCACCCGACTTGGCTAAGCCGAAGCCGTAGTGACCTTTGCCATCGCCGATGACGACAAGAGCGTCGAAACGCATATGCTTGCCGCCCATCTCGACACGGCAGACCTTGTTGATATCAACAACGCGGTCCTGATATTCATCTTCTTCTCTACGGAAGCCACCGCGGCCTCCGCGACGCTCACCCGGACGGCCTTTGTGGTCACCGAATTTGCGATCGCCCGGACGGCCAGCCGATTTCGAGCCATGAGGCTCATAGACCGGATTGCCCGTCGGACGAGATGAAGCGGATTGCTCACTCACCGGAGCGGAAGCGGTTGCGGCTTTCGGGGCCTCAACCACAGTTTTCTTTTCTTCTTCCATAAGTTTTCTCCTTAGAAGAGGAGCCCTCCTTCACGTGCGGCATCGGCTAAGGCCTGAACCCGGCCATGATAGGCGTAACCACCGCGGTCGAAGACGACCTTGGTGATGCCAGCCTTTTTGGCTTTCGCGGCGATGTCTTTGCCCACTTCGGCAGCAGCTTCGCAGTTACCACCGACTTTGATCTTGAGGGCGACAGAACTCGAGGCAGCAAGGGTGACACCCTTGACGTCATCGATGATCTGGGCTTCGATGTTTTTGTTCGAACGGAAGACGACGAGCCGCGGGGTCTCCGCAGTTCCGCTAACCTTTTCGCGAACCCGCTCATGGCGGCGTTCACGGATGCTATTGCGCGATTCTTTCTGAATCATGGTTCATCCTCCTTATTTCTTCGGGGCAGCAGCGCCAGCTCCCGCAGTCGTCGCGGCAGCGCGCTTGCCAACCTTCTTAATCATCTTCTGGCCCTTGAAGTGGACGCCTTTGTTTCCATAGACGTCAGGGCGGTGGCTATCATAGATGAGAGCAGCCGTCTGGCCAACTTCTTGTTTATCGGCGCCTTCGACCGTGACGTGCGTTTCATCAGGAACGCTAATCTTGGTGTATTGGCCGATCGGCTCAACGAGCACTTCGTGGGAATAACCCAAGAACATGCTGACCGCTTTGCCTTTCATCGTGGCCCGATAGCCGGTGCCGGCGATCTCGAGCTCTTTCTTCCAGCCAACGGTGACGCCATGGATGGCGTTCTTGAGGTTGGCAGCAACGGTTCCTTCATTCTCGTTCCCTTGTCTCGCATCTTCAGTGTTGATGATTTTGACTTGGGCTTTTCCGTCTTTCACCTCGACGCTGACGTCCTCCGGAATGAGGACGCTTACTTCGCCTTTGGCTCCTTTGACGGTAGCGGTGTTCCCGTTAACAGTAACGGTAATCCCACTAGGAAGAGAAATGGGTTTAAATCCAATTCGTGACATAAATTCTCTTCTCCTTTTCTTTACCAGACGTAGCAGATGACTTCGCCGCCAAGGTGAGCTTTTCTCGCCTGGGCATCCGACATCAATCCGTTCGAGGTAGAAATGATGGCAATTCCAAGGCCCCGAAGGACTCTGGGCAGCTTGTCGGCTTGGACGGTAACCCGTAAGCCCGGCTTGCTGATTCTCTTTAAACCCGAGATAACATGTTCGCCACTAGGACCATATTTGAGGGTGAGGTTCAGGCTCTTTTCAGCGCCTTCGCCTTCGATCGTCGCGTCAATGATGTAGCCCTGGTCCTTAAGGATCTTGGCAATATCATCTTTCATCTTGCTGTAAGGCATGGAGACCGTGTCGTAACGGAGCGCATTGGCGTTCCGAATGCGAGTCAGCATGTCCGCAATAGGATCTGCATTCATGTTCATGATCTCCTTTCTTTACCACGAAGCCTTCTTCATTCCCGGGATTTCGCCTTTGTGAGCGAGCTCGCGGAGACAAATACGGCAGAGTCCAAACTTGCGAATGACACCATGAGGACGTCCACAGCGTTGGCAGCGCGCGTATTCACGGGTGCTGAACTTCGCCGGACGGCTCTGTTTCACTTTTAAACTAGTTTTTGCCATTGATTTTCTCCTTCCGATTACTTACGGAACGGCATGCCCATCTCCTGTAAGAAGGCGAAGGCTTCCGCATCGCTCTGGGCCGTGGTGACCACCACGATGTCCATGCCGCGGATCTTGCTGACTTTATCGTAATCGATCTCCGGGAAGATCAATTGCTCTTTGACGCCAAGGGTGTAGTTGCCATGCCCGTCGAATGCGTTCTTGCTCACGCCGCGGAAATCGCGGACGCGCGGGAGAGCGATCGAAACGAGCTTGTCGAAGAATTCATACATCCGGAGTCCACGAAGCGTGACTTTGCAGCCAATCGATTGACCCTGACGGACCTTGAAGGTCGCGATGGATTTTTTCGCTTTGGTAGTCACCGGATGCTGTCCGGTGATGGTCGCGAGTTCAGCGACGCTGTCTTCAAGCGCTTTCGCGTTGAGCGTGGCATCGCCAACACCGATGTTGATGACGATCTTCTCGAGTTTCGGGGCCTGCATAACGCTGGTATAACCGAATTTCTTGATCAAGGTCGGCACCACTTGATCGTGGTACTTTTTGATGAGACGGTTCTCGTACTTTTCCTCTGAAGAAGCAGCCTTTTCGGCTTTCTTCTCGGCTTTCGGAGCAACCTTTTTCGCTTCGGCCTTCGGGGCTTCGGCTTTGACTTCGGGCTTCTCAGCCTTCGGAGCAGCGGCTTTCTTTTCCGCTTTCGGGGCGACCTCTTTCGGGGCCTTCTCCGCTTTAGGAGCCTTAGCGGCTACGGGTTTCTTTTCTTCTGCCATAATCGCTTTCCTCCTTACTTATCGAGGCTCTCGCCGGACTTGCCGACGCGGACCTTTTTTCCATTGACGACTTTGACGTGGACCCGAGTCGCTTTTTTGCTCTTCGGATCAACCAAGGCCACTTTCGAGGCATCGAGCGGGACATAGATGTCGAGCACGCTGCCCTCAGGAGTGCCCTGAGTCGGTTTCTTATGTTTCTTATGGACGTTCACGCCTTCGACCACGACTTTGTTCAGGGTGGGATAGACCTTTTGGACTAAGCCAACCTTGCCTTTGTCGTCGCCGGAGAGAACGATCACCTTATCGCCTTTTTTGATGTTCATGGTTATCTCCTTATAACACCTCGATGGCGAGCGAGATGATCTTCATATAACCCTTATCACGAAGTTCGCGAGCCACCGGTCCGAAGACACGGGTGCCTAAGGGGTTGCCATCAGCGTCGATGAGGACGATCGCGTTATCATCGAAGGCAATGCACGAGCCATCCTTGCGGAGGACCGGGCGCTTGACTCTGACGATGACGCCTTTGACGACCTGGCCTTTTTTGATTTTGCCATTCGGCATCGCGTCCTTGACGGCACACATCACGACGTCGCCTAACGTCGAGGTCTTGCAACGTCCGCCAGCATACTGACGGAAGATGCGGACAATGCGCGCGCCGGAGTTATCAGCGACGACGAGATTACTTTCATTCTGAACCATTGCTGAACTCCTTTACTTCTTCTCAGCCTTCGGGGCTTCGACCGGCTTTTCTTCCGGCTTGGCTTCGACGGGCTTCACAACCGCGGCAGAACCTTCCTTGTTTTCGAGGGCGGCTTCAGCTTCGGCGGCGCCTTGAGCAACAAGGGCCTTCTTGTCAATCGAGACAAGCCGGAACCGTTTGGTCTTCGAGATCGGACGGCAAGCCATGATGGTCACAACGTCGCCGACTTTGGCTTCGTTCTTCTCATCGTGGGCATAGTACTTCTTCGAATAGCCGACCCGCTTCGCATAAAGGGGATCGTTGCGTTTGGTCGAAACGGTGACCGCGATGGTTTTGTTCATCTTGATCGAGGTAACGACGCCTTGGAACGTCGTTCTGTTATTTCTTTCCATGGTAATTCTCCTTTCCTTTACTTCTTAGCGGCTTTCGCAGTCGGAACCTTGATTTGGAGCTCACGCTCACGCTTCACGGTTTCGGCCTTGGCTAAATCCTTGCGGATAATTTTGATTTGGTCAGGATGCTCGAGTTGTCCCACCGCTTTTTGGCGGGAGATTTCGAACTGTTTCTGACGGAGCTCGGCGATCTTCGCGTCGAGGTCTTTCGGGGAGAGTTCCCGTAATTCTTTGATTTCCATAATTACTTCTTCTCTCCTTCTTTAGCCGGTTTAGCGGCCTCGGCCGGAGCAGCAGCAGCTGCCGGAGCGGCACCCTCAGCGGGAGCAGCGCCTTCAGCCGGCGTCTCATTGCCGGTGTCGGAGATCGTGGTCTTCTCGAGCGCATCCTCGGCCTTAATGGCGTCAAGGGACGACTCGTGTTGGGCTTCCATCTTCAGCTTTTCAGCCTCGGTCAGAGCCTTAGTCCGTTTCACCACTTTCGTGTTGACCGGAAGTTTGAAGCCCGCCTGGTGGAGAGCTTCGATGCAGAGATTGTCGGCGATGCCGCCGATTTCGAAGAGCATGGTGCCTTCATGAACGACGGCGACCCAACCCTCCGGATTGCCTTTGCCAGAGCCCATACGGACTTCGGCCGGCTTCTTCGTTTTGGCCATATGCGGGAAGATTCGAATCCAAATCTTGCCAGCCCGGTCGGTATAGCGAGCAAGGACGATACGAGCCGCTTCGATTTGATGATCGGTCACGTAGTCGCCTTGAGTCGCCTGGAGTCCGTATTCACCGAAGTCGACGCTGTTGCCTTTGTGGGCAGGGCGATCGTACTTCAGTCCGTGCGGACGACGATATTTAACGCGCTTTGGTTGCAGCATTGTCGCTACCTCCTTCGTGGGCGTTAGCAGTCGGGGCGGCCTGTTCAGCCTTCTCCTCGTCCTTCTTCACGCCATTCTTATTGGTTGAACGGCAGATCCAAACCTTGACGCCGATGCGGCCATAAGCGGTCGCGGCATCAATGTGGGCGTAGTCGATGTCGGCGCGAAGGGTCTCAAGAGGAACGACGCCCTCTTTATAACCTTCACGACGAGCGATTTCCGCTCCGCCTAAGCGGCCCTGGCACTGCGTACGGCAGCCAGCGGCGCCGGCTTTTCTCATCCGTTGGATGGCCTTTTTCTGGGTCGAACGGAACGACTGGCGGTTTTCAAGCTCGCTGGCGATCCATTTGCCGATTAAGGTGGCATCCAAATCCGGGTTCTTCACTTCGACGACATCGAGGCGAAGCGTTCCGGTTTTGATGACCTTGCTCAATTCTTTCTTGAGCTTGGCGATATTGGCACCATCTTGGCCGATCACGACGCCCGGACGGGCGACGTAAGCGGTGACGATGACGTTGTTGTCTTTGTCGCTCTTTTCACGAGCGATGTCGATGTGCGAGACCATGGCTTCCTTGAGTTGGGGTTCAAGATACTTGCGGATCTTGATATCCTCGCCGAGGAACGTCGCATAGTCTTTTTTGGAAGCAAACCAATTCGCTTCCCAGCCGTGGTTCACGCCAATGCGGAATCCGACAGCATTAATCTTTTGTCCCATGAGTGACCTCCTTACGCCCTTTCCTTAACAGTGCAGGTGATATTCGAGCACCGCTTGATGAGCGGTGAGGACGAACCCTTGCCGCGCGGCTCGAACCGTTTCATCCGGACGCCATCGGCGGCCTGGATATCAGCGATGTAGAGCTTCTCGCCGCTTAAACCGAAGTTATTGGTGGCGTTGGCGGCAGCGGATTTGATCACTTTGATGACCGGAGCAGAAGCGGCACGATTGACCCGGGCCAACATGGCGAGGGCTTCATTGACGTTTTTGCCACGGACGAGATCGATGACTAAGCGAACCTTGCGCGGGGTGACGCGAACGTCACGGCTAAACGCGGAGGCTTCTTTGACTTCGACCTTTTCAGCCTTGACGGGTTCAGCTTTCTTGGCTTCTTCCTTCACAGCTTCCTCTTTCTTCGGGGCAGCTTTTTTGGCTTTAGTAGTCGGCTTCTCCTCAACTTTTTCGGGAGTCGCTTTCACGGTTTTCTTTTTAGTTTCTGCCATAAATTACTCCTTACTTCTTCGCCGGAGCAGCAGACGGAGCTGCAGCCGGAGCCGCCGCAGCGGCCTGATCACCGAGGTTATTGCCATGGTGGCCGGTAAAGGTGCGAGTCGGCGCGAATTCGCCGAGCTTGTGCCCTACCATATCCTCCGTGACGTAAACAGCGATGTGCTCTTTGCCATTGTAGACCGAGAAGGTAAGTCCGACGAACGCCGGATAGATGGTCGAACGGCGAGACCAAGTTTTGATGATCTCTTTCTTGCCGGATTTCTGAACAGCTTCAACCTTCTTGAGAAGGTAGTCATCCACAAACGGGCCTTTTTTGCTAGAACGTGACATGGTTCGATCTCCTTTCCTTACTTATCATTCTTGCGTCTCATAATGAGACGAGTCGAATTCTTCTTGAAGCGACGAGTCTTGACGCCTCTCGCTTTCTTGCCCCACGGAGTGCGCGGAGCATCACGGCCGACAGGGCATTTGCCTTCGCCGCCACCATGAGGGTGATCGCACGGGTTCATGACGAAGCCACGAACCGTCGGACGAATGCCAAGGTGACGTTTCTTACCGGCGGTGCCGAGGTTGACCAGGTTGTGGTCCTCGTTGCCGACGATACCAATCGTCGCACGGCAGTTGGCTAAGACTTTGCGAACTTCGCTCGAAGAGAGACGAAGCATAACGTATCCGGAATCGGTGCCAAGCACCTGGGCGCTCGTGCCAGCAGCGCGGCACATTTGTCCGCCTTTGCCCGGCTGGAGCTCGATGTTGTGAACGAAGGTGCCATCAGGGATGGACTGAAGTTCACAGCAGTTGCCCGTCTTGATATCGGTCGATTCGCCACTGACGATCTTGTCGCCAACCTTGAGGCCTTGCGGCGCCAAGATGTAGCGTTTCTCGCCATCAGCGTAGGTGACTAAGCAGATGAACGCGGTCCGGTTCGGATCGTATTCAATGGCCGTCACGGTCGCGGTGATTCCGTCTTTATTCCGACGGAAGTCGACGAGCCGGTAACGGTTCTTGTTTCCCCCGCCGACGTGGCGGCAGGTGATGCACCCCTGATTATTGCGGCCGCCGGAGTGTTTCTTCGGGGCTAACAATGATTTTTCAGGAGTGGTTTTCGTAATGCCTTCGTAGCTCAAGGTCGTCATTTCGCGACGGCTCTTGGTATACGGGCGATAGCTTTTAATTGCCATTGTGTTCTCCTATAGTGGATTCTTTAATAAGGATATAAAGCCTTATGGGTGATTCCTTACGCTTTGAAGAGGTCGATGGCGCTGCCCTTGGCAATGCTGACGATCGCTTTCTTGTAGCCGGAGACGAAGCCTTGATAACGGCCGCCTCTCGACTTGGCTTTCGCGCGCTGATTGACGATTTTCACATCGACAACCTTAACTTGATATAAGCGCTGGAAGCTCTCTTTGATTTCCGTCTTGTTGGCGTTGGCGGCAACTTTGACGGTGACTTTGTTCGCATTCTGGAGAAGAGCCATGCTCTTTTCGGTGATGTGCGGATCAAAGACGACATCGTAATCGTGCTTATTCGCAGCGGCGAAGACGACTTTCTTCTCTTCGGTTTTCGCCGGAGCGGCAGCAGTCTCTTTCTTCGCGACTTTTTCGGCCTTCGGGGCCTTCTTTGCCTTCGGGGCAGCCTCTTTTACCGGGGCAGCCTTGACGGCTTCTTTCTTTTCCTCAGCCATTACTTGAGTCCTCCTTCGAGGGTCTTAATGTCCTCTTTGGTGATGACGATGTTACTCGCATTGAGGACGTCGTAGACGCTGATGTTGTTCACAGCGCGGAGCGTGACGGATTCAACGTTCGTCGCACTCTTGACCAGGTTCTCGCTCTTTTCCGGAACGATCACGAGGGTCTTGCCTTCCGCTTTGATGGCGGCGAGGTCTTTAACGAAGGTCTTCGTCGAGATGCTCTTGAGTTTGAGATCTTCCACCACAATCAAGCCTTTGACAGCTTTCTGCGAGAGGACGGTCTTCATCGCGAGCGCGTGCGCCTTCTTATTCTGATAGACGGTATAGTTCTGATTGCCATCCGGTCCGAAGATTTTGCCACCTCCGACCCAGAGCGGAGAACGAGACGAACCAGCGCGAGCGCGCCCGGTTCCCTTTTGTTTCCACGGCTTCTTGCCACCGCCGGCGACTTCGTGTCTCTTCTTGGTCTTAGCCGTCATTTGACGGGCATTGGCCTGTTGAGTCACGACAGCGTCATGAATGGCCTGTTCGTTTTTCTCAGTGATTCCGAATACCTCTTTACTTAAAGAGATATCTCCGGTCTTCTCTCCGGCGAGATTAACAACCGGAAGGGTAATTGCTTGCTCAGCCATGATCGTTATTCTCCTTTCTTTTCTTCAGCTTTCGGAGCAGGGGCTGCTTTTGCAGCTTCAGCTTTGGCGGCAGCTTCTTCCTTGGCTTTCTCGGCCTGGGCTTCAGCTTCCTTCTTAGCAGTCTCTTCGGCTTCTTTCTTCGCTGCTTCTTCCGCGGCCTTCTCGGCGGCGGCTTCTTCAGCAGCTTTCTTCGCGGCTTCGGCGCTGGCCTTTTCAGCCGCTTCCTTAGCCGGGATATCGAGCAACGGCTTCACGACCGGTTTATGGAACTGGGCGAGAACCGCGCTGCGAATCATAACAATGGACTTCTTGGTGCCAGGAACGCCACCCTTGACGAGGATGTAGCCCTTCTCAGGGTTGCTCTCGATGACGGTGATGTTCTCAATGGTGGCCTGTTGCGGTCCCCAATGGCCGGACATCGTCTTGCCCGGGATAACACGGTTGTTGGTACGGCCGTTATTGGCTAACGAGCCAATCTGACGGTGATAACCGGAACCATGGCCCTTCGGACCAATGGTGTGGCCATACATTTTAATGGTGCCGCTATAACCGTGACCCTTAGTGGTCCCGATCACATCGACAACGTCGCCCGCTTTGAAGAGGTCGCAAGTGATATTTTCGCCGACATTCTTGGCGTAAATCTCATCGCCCTTTAATTCATAGAGGTGCTGCTTCGGCGAGACATTGGCTTTCTTATAGATGCCAAGTTCGCATTTGTTGGTATGACGTTCGGCTTTATCTTCATAGCCGACTTGAAGTGCTTCGTAGCCATCCTTCTCTTTGGTTTTCTTCGCAATGACAGCATTGGGAAGAACCTCGATCACGGTGACGGGATACATAGTCCCATCGGCGGCGAAGACCTCGGTCATGCCCATTTTTCTTCCGATAATGGATTTCATGATGGTGATCCTCCTTACTTCGCGGTGACGTCAATGTCGACGCCGCTCGGAAGATCAAGCTTCCGGATGGCCTCAACGGTTTCTTTCGTGGGATTGACGATGTCGATCAATCTCTTGTGCGTGCGGATTTCGAACTGCTCGCGGCTATCCTTGTACTTGAAGGTAGCGCGTAAGACGGTGTAAACCTGCTTTTCGGTCGGAAGCGGGATGGGTCCCACCACGCTAGCACCGGTCTTCTTGGCTACGTCGATGATCTTCTCGACCGCTAAGTCGAGGATCTTGTGATCGTAGGCCTGCAAACGAATGCGCAGGACTTGTTGTTTCGCCATGAATTTTCCTCCTTTAGATTTCTTCAGGCTTCTGGCTCTGTGTTCCGCGTGAGTTCCCTGACTAAGCCCGGGACTTGACAACGCCTTCGGGTGTGTCAGCAACATCACGCCTCAACGCACACGCCAGCGATGAAGACTATACTCCCACGCGTAGGGGAGAGTCAACAAAATTCGCACACTTTTTTTCGATGAAATCCCGAGAATCTCCAAAAAATGAGTAACGGCGCAAGAAAGCGCCTTTTTTTAAAACTTTTATCTCTCTTTTTTGTGCATCGTGCACAGTTTTTAAAAATTCTAAAGGGCCAAAAACAACTTTTCTAGGGCGGAAAATAAGCCGCAAGAAACGCCTGAAGAATCAATGCCGAAAAACGAAAGCCAGAAAAGGGCAAAAATTCAAAAAGAAGGCTTGAACTATTTATCGAAAAACCGGAAGCGTGGGGTAAAACGGCGCGGTTCTTGTAATGCCGCATCGATCATCGCGACCTTTTCTTGCCGCCCCATCAAAGCGTAGCGTTCCCGCCAAGCCATCAGGGATTCGACGGGGATCTTTTCCCCTTCAAGATCAGCGAAGCCAACAATGGAGCTTTCGTCCAACGGATAACGATGCTCGACCCCCGAAGCGATAATGGAGAAGCCGGCGATCATATCGATGTCGATGCCCTCAATGACGAATTCAGCAAAAAGGGCGGTCCCATAACGAGCCCGATCATAATGCTCGGGGAAACGCTGACCTAACGAAGAGAGGATTTCCACCGCTTTCGGGGCATCCGCCTCTTTGACCATCAAATCCAAATCATGAAAAGTCGGAGCGATTCCTTGGAGATAAAGAAAACAGGACGCCCCTAAGGCCCAGCTGATCTGAGCTTGGGTAAACGCGTGAGCAATCTTCCTTAGGAGGGCAAGCTTTCTTTCTTCATCCATAGGCTATCCCTTCCAATCAATGCCTTTTTCTTTGGCTTTCGCTAAGCCCTTGGCGTAGGTGTATTTACAGCCACAATACAGCTGGTTATAAAGGTCGTAATGGATTCGCATCTCGCGGGCCACATCGATGCCTTTGTTCTTCTTGAAATCGCTATAAAAATAACGGGTTTTTGCATGATTCTGAGCGAGATCTGCGCCGATTTTGTTCAAAATTTGGGAATCCTTTTGCCGGGAAATTGTCATCACGGTCGTGAAATATTCAAAACCATTTTTCTCAGCGTAATCAAACGCTTCGCCCATCCGTTTGCGGTAGCAAATGAAACAACGCTCTTCCCCTTCAGGGAGGGCGGCATAGGGCTCAAGGTCTTTGTTGTAAGTCTCGTTGTCGTAAGACGTCACGATCAAAGCCACGTGATAGCCATAATCCCGTTCGAAATAGCCCAAGAACTTTTTGAGTTCATCAAGACGCCGCTCGTATTCGCTTTGAGGATAGATGTTGGAATTATTGAAATAAATCGTCACGTCAAAATGGGGGCAGAGAAACGTCAAAGGAAAGCAGCTGCAAGGCCCGCAGCAGGCATGGAGCAAAAGAGAAGGCTTATGATCTTTCGGGAGCGCCTCAAGTTCTTTGAGGGATTCCTGATAATAATTGATATAAGCCTGCGGCATATTAATCCTCGAGATTATGGGAATAATCGTAATTCCCGTAGATGAACATCGCATCCCCAAAGGAGAAGAAACGATACTTCTCTTTGATGGCTTCTTCGTAACAATGGAGCGTCCACTTCCGCCCCATGAAGGCCGAAACGAGCATCACCAAAGTGCTCTTGGGCAAATGGAAATTGGTGATTAGCGCATCAACCGCTTTGTAGGTGAAACCTGGCTGGATAAAAATCGCCGTCGCTTCATTTTCGGTCGGATAGAACATTCCTTTGGCGGCATATTCCGATTCGAGAGTCCGGACCGAGGTGGTCCCTACCGCGATAATCCGTCGATGCTCCGCCTTGGCCTGATTGAGGGTAGCGGCCGCTTCTTTCGAAACGTCAAAGGTCTCGCTATGCATCACATGATCTTTGGTGTCTTGCACCTTGACGGGACGGAAGGTCCCTAAACCAATGTTAAGCGTGATATCGACGATTTGGATGCCCTTTTGCTGGAGTTTTTCAAAAAGCTCGGGGGTAAAATGGAAACCGGCGGTCGGGGCAGCGGCACTGCCGGGGACCTTGGCGTAGACAGTTTGATAGTCATCGTTATTCTCGCACTGCTTTTTGATATAGGGCGGAAGCGGCATTTGCCCGAGTTGGTCCAAGACTTCTAGGAAGATTCCTTGATAATGGAATTCCATGTGGCGAATCCCTTCGGGAAGCACCTTGACGCAGGTGCACTTGAGCTGGCCTTCGCCAAAGGAGCAAACGCTCCCTTCTTTAACCGAGTGGGCGTTGCCAACAAGGCACTCCCACACATCGCCTTGGATTTGATGAAGGAGCAAGACTTCGACTTTGCCTTTGGTGTCTTCTTTGACCCCCACGAGACGCGCGGGGATTACTTTCGTGTTATTACGGACCAAAACATCACCCGGCTTCAAATAGTCGATGATGTCATGAAAATGTTTATGCTCAATCGTCTTTTTCTCCCGGTTCACCACCAGAAGTCGGCATTCGTCGCGCTGCTCCATCGGGCTTTGGGCAATCAGCTCTTCCGGGAGGGCAAAATCAAATAATTCAATATCCATTAGAAGCCTCTATCATCGCCATATTGGGCAATAATCTTCTCTTTGTATTCCTTGAAACGGTCTTCTTTAATCGCTTCGCGCGCCCCTTCCATCATCTTAATGAGGAAGCGGATGTTATGAATCGAATTAAGGCGTTTGCCAAACTCTTCGTTGGTCATGAAGAGATGGTGCAAATAAGCTTTGGTGTAATTCTTGCAGGTGTAGCAATCGCACTCGGGGTCAAGCGGAGTGAAATCCTCTTTATATTGAGCCCCTTTGATGTTAACGCGCCCTTGCGAGGTCATTAAGGCCCCGTGACGAGCGATCCGGGTCGGCAAGACGCAGTCGAACATATCGACGCCTCGCTCAATGCCGCCAAGGATGTAATCGAGCGAACCAACCCCCATCAAATAACGGGGTTTATCTAACGGTAGGAACCGGACAGCATCTTCCACCATCTGAAGGCACACCTCTTTGGGCTCGCCGATCGAAGTGCCTCCGATCGAATAGCCAGGAAAATCCATCTGAGCCAATTCTTTGGCGGCGTATTCGCGGAGATCGCGGTAGGAGCTGCCTTGAACGATGCCGAAGAGGGCTTGGTCTTCCCGAGTATGGTGTTCCAAGCCACGCTTGGCCCAGCGCAGAGTGCGTTCGGTGGAGATTTGCGCATATTTTTTATCGGAAGGATAAGGGATGCATTCATCAAACGACATGATGATGTCCGCGCCGAGGGCTTCTTCGATTTCGATAACTTTCTCCGGGGTAAAGAATTCCTTATCGCCGTTGAGGTCATTGCGGAATTCGACGCCATCTTCGCTGATCTTGCGCTGGGATTGGAGCGAGAAAACCTGGAAACCACCGCTATCGGTGAGAATCGGCCCATCATAATTCATGAATTTATGGAGGCCGCCAGCTTTTTTGACGATGGCTTCACCCGGCTGAAGATGCAGGTGATAAGTGTTCGATAAAATGACGCCGGCGCCAAGGGATTTGATTTCTTCTGGCGAAAGGCATTTGACGGTAGCTAAAGTGCCTACCGGCATGAACATCGGGACTTCGACCGTGCCATGAGGCGTATGCAGAAAGCCATACCGGGCACCGGTTTCTTTGTCGACGTGTTTGATTTCAAGATAAAAATTTTGATTCATAAGCGGAGTCATTTTAAGGCTTGGCAGGTCATAAGGCAAAAGCAAACGTCAAGGTCGCTTCAACTTGTCCTTAAAATCCCTGCAAATCCCTTCAAAAAGCGTAAAAGCCCTTACCAATGGACCTCGAGGTGGCGCTGAGGATTGATCGCCCGCATAAAACCTTTGTTGTGCGAAAGCGACATCCAGAGAAAATACGAAATAAAGATCACGGCCGCTTCGCCGGCTGCAACCGTGCCAACCGAAGGCCAAAAAGGCAAACCCAAAATCCATGAGAGCTCAAAGCCAACCACGAAGCCGTTAGCGACAATCGGATAAATCGTCGCTACCAAAAGCCGAGGCGAAAGATAAGCGACCATCAGTGACGAGATCAAAGTGGCTCCGGTCCCCATGAAGACGTCGACCATCCCCATCGGCGAGGCGAAGTTGGCAAAGAAACAGCCCAAGGTCACGCCGAAAACAAAATCCGGACGCCAGAAGCAAAGCAAAACCAAAAACTCGGCCACTCGAAACTGAATATCCCCATATTGGAAAACCGGAATCGCCACCGTAAGAACAAAATAAATCGCCGCGATAATCGAATTCTCGGCGATTTTCTTAATTAAAGAGTCTGACTTGGTCATGAGAATGACCTCCTTGTTTTTTAGACGTGGTTCAGAGGAAGAACACGTTAATGGTTTTACGGGAAGATAATACTCTCAATGTTTGAGAAGTCCACCCCCAATCGCAATAAAATAAAACTTCCCTCGTGTCCCATAACCACGAGAGAAGTTATTCAAATGAGAACATCGCGTCCTCACTTAACAATAGGCAGGCAAAAATCAGTTTTGCCCTAAAACTTCATTATTTCTTCTCTTTGAGAATCTCCGCGAGGCCGCCTTCGGCTGTTTCTTTATAGGCCGAAGTAAGGGAGTCTCCCGTTAATTTCATCGCTTCCACCACATCATCGAAACTGACTTGGTTTTTCCGTAATGGCGCGATGTAACGCGCATAAAGATAGGAATCAAAGGCCCGTAAAGCCCCCATGCCATTGCGTTCGATGCAAGGAATGATCACGTAGCCATCAACCGGATCACAGGAAAGCCCCAAGAAATGCTCCATCGCGCATTCAGCCGCATATTCGGTTTGGTAAAGCGTGAGCCCTTCAAGCTCGCACAAGGCCGCTGCCGCCATGCTGCAGGCCGTACCAATTTCCGCTTGGCAGCCCCCAATCGCGCCGGCAATCGACGCATTTTGTTTCACCAGATTGCCAAAAGTCCCGGCGGTATATAGCGCATCGCGAATTTTCTCTAATGAATGGCCCCCATAGCGGTATTCATAGTAAAGGATAGCGGGCAAGACCCCGGAAGAGCCGCAAGTCGGGGCGGTCACGACTTCATCTCCACTGGCGGAATTCTCGGCCGCGGCATAAGCAAAAGCGCTGATGAGCATCTCTCGTTTGGCCTCAGGATCCTGAATTTGTTCAGCCGAATGAAAAATGCTTTTTGCACAACGCTTCCAATGCAAACGCGGATTGGCATTGGCGGGCAAATAATCATCTTTTTGAAGCCCTCGCTCCACCGCCGCGAACATTCGTTTAAGGGCGTCCAGCAAATAGTCGTTGATGCTGGGATCTTCATAGAGCAAACAAAATTCCTTCATATTGGGGATGCAATTCGCGGCCATGAATGCCTTGATATCCTCAAGATTGCGGTAAGGATAGATATCTTTCTCGCAGACGCTCTCATCGTCCGTCGAAGTGACTTCTCCGCCGCCAAGGGAAGCGTAATGGCGGGCCAAAAGCAAATCCGTTCCATGAAAGGCTTCGAAGCAAAGCGACAAAGGATGAACGACGCGAGTCTTGGTGTCGAAAAGGACATCAACCGGATAAGGCTCAAGGGCATTGATGATCGCCAAATCGGTTTTATGGCCATGGCCAGTCAACGCTAAAGAGCCATAAAGAATCACGCGAACACGATCGATGGATAGACCTTGTAAAAGGGTTTTGAAAGAACGGGCGGCAATCGCGGGGGCAATCGTGTGGGAACTTGAGGGACCCGGCCCATAACGAAATAGCTTTGCTAAGGATTTCATCCCTTTCATTATAGGCATCCCCCATCAAGAAGGAAGAAATTCTAATCGAGATGGGTTTTGCTGGGGCTTTTTAAGAAAATAGGTCAGGGCGTAGGCTAATGCAAAACGCCATTCGCATCTGCTCCTTTCCGCTAAGACATCAGCTTCAACACCAAGCTCTCGCCTGAAACGGGGGAAAAGTAAATCAAATGCAAAAAAAGAGGGAAATTAAGATGGTTTCCCTGTGCCTTTGTATACAAAGAGAATATAGTATTTCAGTATGCGAACTTTGTTTGTTCTCTCAGCAATTCCTGGAAGTGGAAAATCCACCTGGGCCAAGAAGTACCAAAAGGAACACGACAATACTTATATTGTCTCATCTGATGAGATCCGTTATGAGTTCTTCGGCAAGGTGAATGATTTCCGAAATGAATCCTTGGTTTGGGACACATTCTTGGAGCGGATCAACCACTACGCCGAAACGATGGAGAACGTCACGGTGATCGCCGATGCGACCAACCTGCAAAATAAATACCGTCGCATGTATGCCGAACTAACTCCGAAGTTTGAAAGACACGTTCTTGTCCGTTTCGAAATCCCCTACAACATCTGCCTCTTGCAGAACCAAATGCGGGAAAAAGAACGAATCGTCCCCGATGACGCGATGAAACGCTTAGCCGCTGAGATGGAAGAACCCGACTCAGCAACCTTGGCTTTCTATAACGAATATCGCATCATCACGAACTTTCTCTCAAAAGAAGCCCGCAAAGAAGAACGAAAAGAAAAGCCAGCTCAGTGAGCTGACTTTTTTTATCGAGAAACTAGATAAACCTTAGGCTTTGGCCTGAGTCTTCTTGCTGTCTTGGAACGTCACGATGGTGAAGACCACCGCACCGATGACCGCCAAGGAGCCAATGACCAAGCACATAATGCCATAACCCAAACCAGTGAAGGCAAAGGTGTAATTGACCAAGTGGCAAGCATAGCTCCGCCAAACGATGTCCATGATGCCGGCGGCTAATAAGCCACCACCCAAAGCGAAGAAAGCACCGCTGGTCAGATAACCGCTGAGAGCGACGCCTTTCTTATCGGCGACGCCTTTCTTTTTGATGATGAGTCCGGCGGCGAGCATCAATCCGGCAACAACGAGCGAACTAATCGCGGCAGCAATTAACTGCATATTGAAGTTGAAGTCATAAGCGTAGGATCCACTCGGACGAGCCATGACGACAAGGCTGCCAATCAAAGCAAGGAAGTTCATCAAAGCAATATAGGCGAAGGCAATCGCGGCGGAGAAGGACAAACCCATGAGCTCTTCATTGGTCTCCTTGCCCTCGAATAAGCGATACATCGGAATGTTGGTGGCAATAAGAAGAATAATCATCAATAAAACGCACATCACAATGGCGAAGGCCATATTCTTATTGGCAATCGGGTCGAAGTAAAGGAAGGCGCAAGCGGCAAAGAAGAATGAAGCGACATAGCCATCGCCGATGAAAGCAACGAAACTCTTTACGACTGGTTTGTCATCATTCGGGTTAAGCAAACCTTTAGTCGCGTTGATCAAACCATAAAGGCTGAGGGTGAAGATCGATAAGCCCAAGACTGCTAACTCAACCACGAGGTTGAAGGCAAATCCCGCGATGAAGTCATTGCGGAAACTGGAGCGAATCGTCGGATCGAAATACTCCGGAGCAACGAAGAATCCGAAGTAAAAACCCAAAACGCCAAACGCTAAAACCAGAATCAAATGGAAAACAAAGGACAAGACTCGAGCAGTGTTGGAATACTTCATAAATAAGCCTCTCTTAGTCCGAAGGCTTCAAAAACGAATGCCCACGGCAACCCCATTATTTAAGTCTATCTTGAAAAGATAGTCAATCGCAGGTTTTCTTAAAAAGCGGGAATTGTTAAAAAAGAATCTCAAAATCTAGCGAAAGAAGGACGACCTCGACTTTAGCGGATGCCCAAAACGCTTAAAGCAATTTTCAGTCCATCGAGAGCGGCCGAAGTGATTCCTCCGGCGTAAGAAGCGCCTTCACCCAAAGGATAAACGCCACGCAAATTCGCTTGACCCGAATCATCGCGAGGAATCCGAACCGGTGAAGAGGAGCGGGTCTCAAAGCCCGTCATCACCGCGTCGCCATCCTGATAAAACGCCTGATGCTCCCCCAGTAAAGGCAGCCCTTCTCTCATGCTATTCGCAATATAAGGGGGCAAATATTTGCCAAGATCGGCCAAATAATAACCCGGCTCGTACGAGGGCTGAATTTTTCCTAAGCTCGTTGGGGTATTTCCAGCCAAGTAATCCTGAACCCGTTCCACTGGGGCGAAATACGCTTTATCCTTGCAAAACCCGCTTCTTTCAAGAGCTTCACGATAGAAAAACCCATCGAGAGGATGCCCATGAAAATAGTCTTTGACCGTCACGTTCACCAAGAGAGCGGAATTACCATTTACTCCATCGCGGGCGTTGTTGCTCATGCCATTGGTGAGAACGGTGCCTTCTTCCGAAGAACTATTCACGACATAACCGCCAGGGCACATGCAGAACGAATAAAGAGCGCGGCCATTGCTGAGATGAACGACCGACTTATAAGAAGAAGGCGGCAAGCCTTTCTTGCCGGCGGCTTCATGGTAATTGGCTTGATCGATATCCTTTTGAAGATGCTCGATGCGGATGCCCATGGAAAAATCTTTGGGTTCAAGACGAAGGCCATCTTTTTCCAAAGCGATCATCGTGTCTTTTGGTGAATGACCCAAAGAAAGGAAAACCTCCCGGGAAGCGATGGAATGCTCTTGTCCGTCGGCGCTTTGATAACGGATGCCTTCCACGTGATCGCCTTTGACCACGAGGCCGACGAGACGACTTTCAAAAAGAATCGTTCCGCCCAACGAAAGGATTTCTTCGCGAAAACTCTTCACCACCTTTTGCAAATAATCACTGCCGATATGAGGCATGGAGTCGCTTAGAATATCTTGCTTTGCCCCGTGTTTTACGAATTCCTCAAGAATGAACTTGGTTCGGAAATCGCTTACGCCCGTATTGAGTTTTCCATCGCTGAAGGTCCCGGCGCCGCCTTCGCCATAGCAAATGTTGCTTTCGGGATTGAGGATGCCTTTTTTCTTTAAGGCTTCAACATCCTTGGCACGCTCTTCCACTGCTTTGCCTCGTTCGATAATGATCGGCTTTGCGCCACTGCGGGCTAAGACCAAAGCGGCAAAAAGCCCGGCGGGGCCAAAGCCTACCACAATCGGGCGATCCTGAAGATGCGAAGGGGGAATGACAACCGGTTCGGGTTCTTTATAAGCTTGAACATTGCGGCCGTTAATGAACCGCGAAGTATCGACTAAGGCGGAATAAACAAAATTCACTTGGCCTTTACGGCAATCGAGCGAGCGTTTCAAAACCGTATAGGTAAATAAAGAAGGTTCAAGTCGGGTCTCTTTGGCAATTTTGATTCGAAGATCCTCTTCCTTGGCTTCGATCGGCAAAAGCAAATTAATGACCACAAATCTCATAAGGAATCCCTCACAATCAAGGCACTCAATAGCGCCCAAGAGAGGTTAAACCCCCCACAAAAGCCATCGATGTCTAATACTTCACCCACAAAATAGACCCCTTTTTCTTTCCGCGATTCAAGGTTTTCCTTTACTGCGGACAGCGCAATCCCGCCAACGCTCACTTGGCTGGAATCAAAGCCATAAGTACCTTTGATTTCAAAAGAATCGTTCTTCAGACGGTGGGCTAAGACTTTCAAATCATTTCCTAAAAGGAAATGGGGTTGAACTTCGCTCGGGAAATACGCATCGAAGTAAAAGGAAGGATTCTTGGAATGACTGGCGCTCAAACGCGTGAATAAAACGGCTTCGCTTTCAACGGGGAAATAATCCAAAACCAAGCGAGCGCCTTGAGGTTTTCCTAAACGAAGATATTCACTTTCAACATTAAAAATCACAATGCCGCTTAAACCGTCCTCTTTAAAAAGAACTTCCCCTTCCTCTTGATAAAGAAGCTTCCCAGTCGCCGTGGTTAAACGAACGTTGGCTTCATGGCGGAAACCCGCAAAAGATTTTATCGATTCGGGATGACTGACTTTAACCGGGGCCAAACCGGGCTCAAGCGGAACCAGAGGATAATCATGCAAACGGAAAGTCGAAAAGCACTTTCCGTCGCTGCCTAATTTGCTGGTGCTACTTCCTCCGGTCGCAAAGATAAGGGCATCAAAGAAAAGAGACTTTGGCATTGGATTTGCATCGATTTTCAATGCAAAACCCCCATCTTTTGATTCGTAATCCAAGAAACGAGCGTTAAGGACAAACTGAATTTTTAAACTTTGGGCAATCTTGAGCAATAGGCCTACATAGGTCGCGGCGCTATAACTCAATGGATAAACGTAGTCCCCGTCATGGCGAGTTTCGACACCCCAGGAATGGAGAGTCTCCTCAAGGGCGGAAAAGGGATAGCGGCCTAAAAAAGGAGCGAGGAAATCCGGATGGTTAAAACTCTTTGCCGTCAGCTGGGCGTTAAGAAGATTGCAATGTCCGTTCCCCGTGGCATAAAGTTTACGAGCGATTTTGTTTTCTTTTTCAAAGACCATAACCTCGGCATCGGGATGTTTCTTTTTGAGGGCGATGGCGCTGTAGAGCCCCGAGGCCCCACCGCCAATAATTGCGATTCGCATGGCTATATCTTAAACCAAATGAGGCTAAACCCATAAAAGAAAACGGCCCGGAGAATTTCCGGACCGTAGGCCCCCATTATTTGGCGAGGTACATCGCGAGTTCCCAAGGCGTGACTTTCGTCCGATATTGGTCCCACTCGATTTCTTTTGCTTCGAGGTATTTGTCGTAAGCGTGATCGCCTAAGACCTCAAGCATCAACGGATCTTTCTTAAACTCCATAATCGCTTCGTGGAGGTTATCCGGCATGTTCGGAATGCCTTGGGCTTCCCGCTGTTCAGGGCTCAAGGAGAAAATGTTATCGTAGACGGGTTTCGTCGTCTCATCGTCTTTGGTCGTCTTGATGCCATCTAAGCCCGCAGAGAGAATCGCCGCCAGCGCAAGGTAAGGATTGGCTGCCGCATCAACGCAACGGATTTCGGTGCGAGTGGATTGCCCACGGGTGGCCGGAATGCGGATCATCGAAGAACGGTTGGCGTCGCTCCAGCAAACATAGCACGGCGCTTCATAGCCCGGAATAAGGCGTTTATAGGAATTGACGATCGGATTGCTCAAAAGGGCAAAGCCCCGAGCATGTTTAATGATGCCCGTCATCCATTTTCGGCACACAAGCGAAAGCTTCATCGGATCGGCATCATCGAAGAAAATATCACGGCCGTCTTTATCCGCTAACGAGCAGTTCGTATGCATGCCAGAACCATTGATGCCGGCGACTGGCTTCGGCATGAAGGTCGCTAAATAGCCATCTTTGTGGGCGATGAACTTCACCACTTGTTTAAAGGTTTGAACGTTATCGCAAGCTTGAACCACGTTGGCAAAACGGAAGTTGATTTCGTTCTGGCCTGGAGCGACTTCATGGTGGGCGGTTTGAATGACAAAGCCTAATTTTTCAAGTTCGAGCGCAATATCGCGGCGGACATATTCGCCACCGTCGACCGGGCTCAAATCAAAATAGGAAGCTTGGTCGATGGGATCCATGATCGGATTGCCTTTTTCATCGAGTTTGAAGAGAAAGAATTCTGGCTCGAATCCAACATTAAGGGCTGCAAATCCCGCGTCTTCCATCTTAGAAACCGCGCATTTTAAGATATAACGAGGATCGCCCACGAAAGGTTTGCCATACGGAGTGTAAACATCGCAAATCAGACGAGCGATCTTGCCGTGGCTTGAATCCTCAAAGCTCAGAATCATCCAAGTCGAAGTATCAGGGCGAAGGTACATATCGGCTTCCTTGATTCGGACAAAACCTTCGATTGAAGAGCCGTCGAACATGATTTTATTGTCGAGAGCATCCTCCAATTGACCCACCGCGATTTCCACCGCTTTGATCGTGCCAAGAATGTCGGTGAATTGCAGACGAACGTACTGGACGTTTTCTGCTTTCGCCATGTCGAGAATTTCCTTTTTAGTGTACTTTGACATAGTTTTTTGACCCTCCACAGCCAATTAACGCTAAAAATTATGATTCTATTTGGAAACGAATCAAGAATCATTTTCTTTTTTAGAATAAAGTAGTCTTTTTATCGAATAAATATTTTTCCAAACAAACAAATTGTAAAATTTATAGGGCTAAAAGAATGTCAATCTTTGTCCCCGAGTTGGCGTTCAATCGCCGCAAAAGTCTCTTCGGAGATGACATGTTCAATTCGGCAGCAATCCTCCTCTGCCACATCAGGAGCCACGCCGATCGACACTAAATAACGGCACAAAACTTTATGACGATGATAAATGTGATTCGCTAAAGCCCGGCCCTCCGCCGTCAAAACAATATCCCCGTAGGGTTCTTTCTCGATGTAGCCCAAACCTTTCAGCTCGCTCGCCATTTGGGAGGCCGCCGGCATCGAAACCTTCATCTGGGCTGCAACTGAGGAAATATCTAAAAGCGCTTTCTTTTCTTCCAGCATCAAAAGGGCTTCGAGATAGTCTTCTATCGCTTTGCTCGTCTTTTCCACGTTTTTTATTGTCCTCTTTTTCCTTCTATTTGCCACTTTTTCTTTTGCCTTGCCCTTGAACCTCCAAGCGAACTCCACTAAGATAAGAACCGGAAAAGTTAACCTCGGTTAACATTCTAGGAGGATTCTTTATGTCCATTCCAGATGAACATCCGCACCGCTTGAATCTCAAAGCCGGCGATTACGGGCATCTCAGCGATCTCAAACGAGGGCAAAAGGCCATCGTCATTGATTTCCACAACGATAACGCCGCCTTACGGCGCCATTTGCTTGATATGGGAATCACCAAAGGAGTCGTCGTTGAAGTTAAAAAAATTGCCCCGCTTGGCGATCCCGTAGATATTAAACTTCGGGGGTACGAATTAGCGCTCCGCCGTCAAGACATGATGGGAATCGACATTCAAGTCTTAGGAGAGCGTTATGGCCGCTAAAACCATTGGTCTCGTTGGAAACCAAAATGCTGGTAAAACCACACTTTTTAATGCCTTAACCGGCATGAACGCGACCGTGGGCAATTGGCCAGGAGTCACGATTGAACGCAAGGAAGGTTTTATCAAGGGCGGCGAGGATTTAATGTTGGTCGACACCCCGGGGGTCTATTCTTTATCCCCTTATACCGATGAAGAAAAAGTAACCCGAAAATTCTGCCTCGATTCGCGCCCGGATCTCATCATCAACATCATCGACGCCACCGCTCTAGAACGTTCCCTTTATTTGACCACGCAATTGGCCGAGCTCAATTGCGACGTCATCGTGGCTCTCAATATGGCGGATATCCTTGAAGCGAATGGCATCACGATCGACACTGAGAAACTTTCTTCTCTTTTGGGCCTGACCGTCATCCGGATTTCTGCAAAGACGGGACAAGGTATTGATACTCTCATTAAAACCATCCGCGATAATCAATATCTCCGCAATTCCCACTTAAAAATCTACGCAGAAGACGTCCAAAAGGAAATCGATCACATCGAAGGCGACCTCAATCACGAACTCGAAGAAGCCCGGAATCCGAAGTTTGCGGCCGTCAAAGTGTTTGAACGAGATCCTTACTTCCATGCCTTGAGCAACAGTTCAACCGAAGATGAAGTCAAAGCGATTGAGACCAATTACGAAATGGATGCCGAGCAGATCATCGCCGACCAACGCTATGATTTTGTCACCAAGGTCAAAAGCGAATGCTGCACCGAAAAGGAAATGCCAGAATCCCTAACCGATAAGCTCGATAAGGTCTTTCTCAATAAATGGGCTGCCATTCCATTATTCCTCGCTATTATGGCCTTCGTCTATTTCCTTTCCGTCGGTCTTGTTGGCTCTTTGACGAGCGATTTTATTGACGCTCTTTTCAATGGCTCAACCTCAATTTCCATTCTTCAGTGGGAAATCCCGTTTTCCTTTAAAGGATTAGGGCCGTTCCTCGGCGAGAAAATCTTGCAAGCGGGAGGTAGCGTCTGGGCCGCCGACATGATTCAAAATGGTTTGATTGCCGGCGTCGCTTCCGTCATCAATTTCTTGCCCCAGCTCATCGTCCTTTTCTACTGCTTGGCCTTCCTCGAGGCCAGCGGTTACATGAATCGCATTGCCTTTTTCCTCGATAAAATCTTTAAAAAATTCGGCCTCTCAGGAAAATCCATCATTCCGTTTATCGTGGGGTCAGGTTGTTCTGTGCCTGGAGTCATGAGCGCTCGAACCGTCGAAAGCGAACGGGAAAGAAATTTGACGATCGTTTTGACCCCTTTTATTCCTTGCTCCGCCAAACTGCCGATCATTGCTTTATTAAGCGGAATCATTTTCCCCAAATATGGTTGGGTGATTTCCTTGAGTGTCTATTTCTTGGCTATCGGCATCATCCTCATCACCGCTTTAATCGCCAAACATCTTCGCAAGAAACAAGAAGAAACCAGTTTCATCAGCGAACTTCCTTCTTATAAGTGGCCGAGCCAGTATTACGCTTGGCGCGAAGTTTGGGATAAAACCTTGTCCTTCATGAAACGGGCGGGAACCGTGATCTTCATCTGCTCCTTCTTCGTTTGGGTTTTGACTCGCTTTAATTGGGCTTGGCAATATGTCGGCCCCACCACGATGGACCCGGGTGCCGCCAGCGATGGCTCTAACATCGGAGCTTCGATGCTCGCCGGAGTGGGCAAAGTCTTGGCTTTCGTCTTCATCCCCGCTTGGGGTGGCAATTACTCTTGGGGCGCGACCGTCTCCGCCATCCAAGGTTTGATTGCTAAAGAGCAAGTCGTCTCCTCTTTGAGCGTCATCTCGGGAGGCGATATCCTCGCAGGATTCCCGTTCTTTACCACCAATCGTTTGGCCGCTTATAGCTTTATTTGCTTCAACCTTTTCTCCGCTCCGTGCTTTGGCGCTTTGGCGGCAATGAAGAAAGAGCTTGGCTCGCGGAAAGCCTTTATTCAAGCCATCGGAGTTGAGCTGCTTTGGTCCTTCTCCTTATCCACAATCATCGGCTTAATCGGCTGGGGTGTGAACGGCTGGCAAGCCCCGCAAATCGAAGGCTTTGGAAACAATTCCGGCGCTTACGTCGGCGCCACCGCTTTAGATGGAATTCTCTTAACTCTCGTGCTCTTGTTGGTATTTGCGGTAATCTTCTTCATCTACGTCTATCCGCGTCTCTCCCACAAGAAGAACGCTTGTGGCTGCAACGATGAAGGCTCTGCGAAGGCGGCCCGCCTCGTAAAGGACTACCATCACGAGAAAGCTAAAGAAGAAAAGAAAAACTGCCCCAATTGCGACAAGAAATGAGAGTGTAACCTCTTTCATCCGTTTTCCCGTATCAGAGAAAAAGGAAAAAGACCTAAGATAATGGAGCAATGAAAAAGCTCATTTTAGTTTGCGGTCCAGCCGGAATTGGCAAAAGCACCTTCTGTGAGCGTTATATTGCCAACCATCCCCAAGAAAAGGTGGAACGGATTTCCAGCGATGAGATTCGCTTAAAAATTACCAAGTCCTATCGCAATTTCCCGACAGACAAAAATGGCGCAAAAGACATGACGCCAGTCTATCAAGGCATGGTCGACGAAGCCAGCAAACGCTTCCGCGAGGCCTCCGCATTAACGATCTTATTGGACTCAACAATGCTTTATGATGAACGCCGCCTTTTCTTCGTCAATAACATCAAAGGCTACGATCAAGCGGAACTCGATTTATTAAAACTGCATGATTATTCGCTTTGTTTTAAGCGGAACCATGAACGGATTCGCGAAAAATGGGTTCCCGATGAAGTTATTGCCGATATGATCAAAAGCTATGAAGATCCCGCTCCGGAAGTCAAAAAGCGTTTCGATAAAGTCGAAACCTTCTATCTCGATGAATAAAGGCCGCAAAAGCGGCCTTTATTTTGCAAATCCTCGCTCTTTTTTAAACTTCAAGAGCATCGATTTCTTTCAAGTAATCGGCAACTGAGGCATCGGAAGGCATCCGCAAATCGCCCCGCGGAGATATCGCGACCGTCCCCACTTTTGCCCCATCGGGGAGACAACTTCGCTTGAACTCGTTGTGAAAGAAACGATTTACGAATTCCCGAAGCCATTTTTTGATGGTTGCTCCATCATAAACGCCTTCATATGCCACTTGGGCCAAATAGAAGATCTTGGTCGGCGAAAAGCCGAACCGCAAGAAGTAATAAATGAAGAAATCGTTGAGTTCGTAGGGCCCCACCTTGTCCTCGGTCTTCTGAGCGATCTGACCTTGGCTATCGGTGGGCAAAAGCTCTGGAGAAATCGGGGTATCGATGATGTCGTTAAGCGGCCCCGCCACCTCAGGATGGAGGAGGGCATAACCCTGACAGAGATAGCGAACGAGGGTCTTCGGAATTGAGGCGTTGACCCCATACATCGACATATGATCGCCGTTATAGGTCGTCCAACCTAAACAGAGTTCGCTGAGGTCTCCCGTCCCCACCATGATGGCGTTGCGTTCGGAGCAAAGGTCCATCAAGACCTGGGTTCGCTCGCGAGCCTGGGCGTTTTCATAGGTTAAGTTATGATCATCGGGAGAATGCTTAATATCCTTAAAGTGAGAGAGAAGAGTGTCCTTGATGTTCACTTCCTCAAAGCTCACGCCCAAACGTTTCGCCAATTCCGCGGCATTGTCATGAGTCCGTTGACTCGTCCCAAACGCTGGCATTGTGATTGAAAAAATACCTTGGGGATCGTAATGAAGGAGTTTAAAGGCTTCTACGGCAACCAAAATTGCCAGTGTTGAATCAAGGCCACCCGAGATGCCGATCAACACTTTTGAACAATGAATGGCGGACAAACGTTGAGCCAATCCTTCCGCCTGCATCGTCAAAATGAGTTGGGCCCGCTCGAGATCCACTTCTTTTTGTTCGGGAATAAAAGGGTTTCGAGAATAGTGACGGAGCAATTTGTCTGGCCGATTTAATGAAAGGGAAAAGGGGATCAGCTGGAAATCGTTCTCGCCATGGTTGCCAAAACTGTTCATCTTGCGCCGTTCCGCAAGAAGCCGTTCCAAATCGATCTCGCTGGTCGCCTCTTTCATCGCGAACAAAGGGGTTTTTGCAAGGATTTTTCCATTTTCAGCGATGATATTGTTCGAGGCAAAGACCAAATCGGTGCTGCTTTCACCGGCTCCGGCATCCGCATAGAGATAAGCGGCGCAAAGACGGGCGGAAGTTGAAGAAACCAAATTCTCACGGAACTCTTTTTTCCCGACCACTTCGTTTGATGCAGAAAGATTCAAAATTACGGTCGCCCCTGCTAAGGCCAGCTCGGTAGAGGGGGTATCCGGAACCCAAACGTCTTCACAGATTTCCACGCCAATCTTCAAAGGAAGGTAGTTAGCATCCACGAAAATCTGTTCGCAGCCAAAAGGATAGGAGATTCCAGCGATTTCAATATTGCTCAGGCCTTTTTCCGATGGGGCAAAATGCCGAAGTTCGTAGAATTCCCCATAATTTGGGATGTTGCTCTTGGGAACCACGCCAAGCAAATGGCCTTGGCAAACAATAATCGCGCAGTTAAAAAGACAATTCCCTTTGGCTACAGGCGCGCCAAAGGCAAAGAATATCGGGTAATCTTTGCTCCATTCGACAATGTGATGAATTGCTTCTTCCGTTTTCTTTTGCATCGACTTGCTCAAAAAAAGATCGCCGCAGGTATACCCGGTGAGACAAAGTTCAGGAAGAACGAGAACCTTAACCCCGTCCTTAGCGGCGCGAGCGACCACCGCTTCAATGGCTTTCTCGTTGTGCTCAACTCCGCCCACCTCGATCGCAACACTGGCGGCGCGAGCTTTAACAAAACCCAGCGGATCGTCTTGTTTCATGGCGAATGAAATAGGTTTAGCGATGTTGCTTGAGGTTTTAGGAGGGACAGGTTTCCCACCTAAAACCAACTTTTCATAGGATTCCGGAGAAAGGACAATCAAATCGGGATAGCCATTCTTCGTCAAAATCAAGGGGTCATCGCTCCCTTGAAGTTCTTTTTCGATTTTTGCGGTGTCTCGCAAGGTGGTAATGGGTTGAATTTTATTCATGACATAATCTTACCATAATTATGTCATTATGAACATGAGAGCGCTGGGACTATAATTAACGCCGTGGAAAAACGTGGAATTTGCATTTGCAACGCCTATGACATCCTGCCAGGAGCCCGCCACTTTTATGAGCGGATGGCTGCCGAACTCCAGCTTTTAGGCATCGCCCTTGAACTCAAGACCAACGCAGAAATATTTTCTTATATCAATTCCAACGGCGAACTCGCCGGCAAGAAACTCGGTTGCGATTTCGTCCTTTATCTGGATAAAGATCTTTATGCCTCCTATGGCCTAGAACGCCGCGGTTATCGGCTTTTTAATCCGGCGAAAGCCATTGAACTTTGCGACGATAAGATGCGAACCCATATGGCGCTGGCGGGCCATGGCATAAAAATGCCAAAAACCATTTCCGGACCTTTAAATTATTCCTTAAACTCCTCAAGCGAATTCGTCACCGGTGTCGAAAAAGAACTTTCCTACCCGATTGTGGCCAAAGAGAACTTTGGCAGTCTTGGAGCCCGGGTCTATCTCTTGGAGAAACACGAGGATCTCGTTCATTTTGAAGACGTCCACCGCTTCGCCCCAAGGCTTTATCAAGAATTCATTCCCTCGAGCAAAGGCATGGATTACCGCATCATCGTGATCGGTGGCAAATTTGCCGCAGGCATGAAACGGGTTAACCAGCATGGCGATTTCCGGTCCAACGTCGCTTTAGGTGGAACCGGGTTGGCGGTCAAAATCCCTGCAGAATTCATCTCGATGGCTGAAAAAGCCTCTTCGATTTTGGGCCTCGACTATTGCGGCGCCGATCTTTTAATCGGGGCGCAAGGCGAACCGATCCTTTGCGAAGTGAACTCCAACGCCTTTATTGAAGGCATCGAAAAAGTCACGGGTGTCAATGTCGCTGGGGCTTACGCCGCTTACATCAAAAAAGCGATCAGTCTTTGAGACCGATCGCCATTCAAAAACCATTAACGTTAATGATTCATCTTGGCCCAGAGCGAGCAAGCCCAGGCCAGGATTTTTTTATCGCTATCATGGGTCAGGGTCTTTAAGGCGTCATTGGGAGAAAGCCAATAGCAATCGGTGACTTCTTCAGGCTGAACCTTGGTCTTGGTTTCTTGAGATTCCGCAATAAAGAACACCACGCGCTTCGCTACTCCTTCTTTCGGCGAATAGTCAATGCTCCAAGTCTCATTCGAAAGAATCTTGGGTTCAAGATTAGTTTCTTCTTTAATCTCACGCAAAGCGGTTGCCTGATCATCCTTGTCCCATTTTTCAACATGGCCTTTGGGCAAAGAATAATGGCCTTTTCTCATATGCTCCACAAGGACTTTTCCTTCATGGAACACCACGGCGCCGCAGCTCTTCTCCTGTTTGCCTAAAAGGTTATCCAAAAGGGCGATGTCATCCTCGGGGATGCCAATCGTCTCGAAATACTGATCAACGGTACCCCAGCGCTTGTTGAACTCAGCCATGACTTCCTTAAGGAAATCGACATCAGGCGTCAAAACCGTTTTCGGGAAATCAGGATAGGTCGTCTTCGTAATTCGCGTCATCCGCGTTAAATAAGGGAAAGACAACATGTAGTCCGCATTGACGTCATGAAAAGGAACGCCATTGGCCAATAACAGCACCGCGATAAAAGCCCCAGTGCGGTCCTTACCGGCATTGCAATGAATCACCAAGGGTTTTTGAGCGTGGGCCAAAGCCAAAAAGATGTTGCGGGCCGAAAGAGGATCTTCCAGCATTTCCAGATAGCTTTCCACCTGGTCTTCGTGATCTTTCGGAATGCGACCATTGCCGTTCACTGGAAGCGAAATCGTTGCAAATCGCGTATCTTTTGCAAAACGATCGGGTTTAGAGGCTTTGGATTCATCATCTCGAATGTCGATGATGCTCTTCAAGCCAAGATCCACTAATTTTGCCATGTCCGCGTCGGTCGCATCGGAAAGGGTGCCCGAACGATAAACCACGCCAAAAGAGGTCTCACCATAACGGGCGGCATAGCCTCCCAGATCACGGAAGTTCTCGACTTTTTCTAAAGGGATTCTTCTTAACATAGTGTTTTCGATTCTTGCTTCTTTCTTTCCCGAGGGAAGGCTCTGCCATTTTAAAGCGGATATTTTCGGAATGAAAGAGAAAGAAAAGCCCCGTCTTACGACGAGGCTTAGATGACGATTAACGATTACTTCTTTTCGGCAGCCGGAGCATTCTGTTTCTTCAATTCGTCGCGAATCTGAATGAGGACATCCATTTCGGTCGGAGCCGGAGCGCCCGCAACAACGGGAGCCGGTCTCTCTTCCGGGTGAACCTTGTAGTATTCTTCTTGAGCCCGCGCCTCAAATTCAGCTTTCGCAGCTTGGGCTCTTGCCACCATCTTGACGACGATGAAGAGGACGAGAGCAATGACCAAGAAGGAAATGATCGCATTGAGCAAAGTGCCCCAATCAATGAGCGCCGAACCATTGAAGTAATAAGTCGTGCCATGGGCAGTATAGAGGAGCTTCAAAGCGTTCTGCCATTGAATGAAGGTGTCCGAATCTTTGGTAATCGTCACGCCTTGAGTTTGAGCGTAAGCGATGGTCGCAGTAACGATATCGCCCGCTTCAAAAGTCTGACCGATTCCAGCGACGCCCGCTTGTCCAGCATTGAGAGCTGGAAGAACGGTAACGAGTCCTTTTAAGCCACCAGGGAGACCCCAAGTGCATAAGCTGAGCAAGATGTTAACAACCGCGGTGACAATTGCGGAGAACGCACCGCCGATGATAACGCCGACAGCCATGTCAACAACGTTGCCACGGGTGACAAATGCTTTAAATTCAGCGATGACGCCTTTTTTTTCATAAAAACCCTCCGAGTGGATTTACGAACTAATCTTACTACGAAGTAAGCAAAGTGGTAACTGAGATTCGCGCTTTACCGAGTGACTGGTGTTTTTAAAGAAGAAACCATCGTCGGGCATAACGAAAAAAGATCACGATTTTCGTGGCTTGTTCTCTTCGGTAAAACGGGTTTCTTCGATAGACTCGGAAGCCTCATAGTTTTTTCTATACACTGTCAAAACTTTTTCTTTTGGAAATTGACATTTTTCAGAGGGAAAGAAGGGTCAATAATCCTCCGCAAAAACCTAAAAATAAGGCCTTTTTCAAACGAGAAAATTCTTGCCCTAAAATCCTCTTTTTCACCCGAAGCAATTTTGTTTGAAATTTCCGTTGAGTCTTATATAGTTATTCACGCAAGGGCGGTTGAGGCGTAACAGCTCGCTACCCCTCCATAAGGCAATTTCTAAGGGAATTGTTGTTTTAATACCCACGAAATTAAACCTCTATGGCACCCGGAGAAATGAGGCACACCAACAATGTTACAAGTGAAGAAAAGAGACGGCTCTGTTGTCGATTTCGACATCAAAAAAATAGAAAATGCGATGAGCCGCGCATTTGTCGCTGAGCACAAAACCGTCACGGATGACGTGATTGAGCTATTGGCTCTTCGGGTCACCGCGAACTTCAATCCGAAGATCGCAAATGACCAAATCAACGTTGAGGATATCCAAGACTCCGTTGAAATCGTTTTGATCCAAGCCGGATACGTCGGCGTTGCGAAGTCCTATATGGATTATCGCGCGAAACACGCCCAGCTCCGTGAGATCAAGAAAACGGAACTCGACTATGCCGCTTTGGTCGATAACTACCTCCATGTCAATGACTGGCGCGTTAAGGAAAACAGCACCGTCACCTACTCGGTCGGTGGTTTGATTCTTTCGAACTCCGGCGCCGTGACTGCCAACTATTGGCTTTCACAGGTCTATGACAAGGAAATCGCCGATGCCCACCGCAATGCGGATATGCACATCCACGATCTTTCCATGCTCACTGGCTATTGCGCTGGCTGGTCGCTCAAACAGCTTATTCAAGAAGGCTTAGGCGGAGTCCCGGGTAAAATCACCTCGTCTCCCGCTCACCACTTGATGACCCTTTGCAACCAGATGGTCAACTTCCTTGGCATCATGCAGAACGAATGGGCTGGCGCTCAGGCCTTCAGCGGCTTCGACACCTATCTCGCTCCGTTCGTCAAGGCGGACAACCTCACTTATAAAGAGGTGAAGCAAGCGATTCAGTCGTTCATTTATGGCGTCAATACCCCATCTCGTTGGGGCACCCAAGCGCCGTTCACCAACATCACCCTCGACTGGACTGTCCCCGATGATATGGCCGAACTCAATTGCATTGTCGGCGGCAAAGAAATGCCGTTCAAATACAAAGATTGCGTCGAAGAGATGAAGATGGTCAACAAAGCCTTCATTGAAGTCATGATCGAAGGCGATGCCAACGGACGCGGATTCCAATATCCGATTCCGACTTACTCCATCACCAAAGACTTTGATTGGTCGGACACCGAGAACAACCGTTTGCTCTTCACGATGACCGCCAAATATGGCACGCCTTATTTCAGCAACTACATCAATTCGGATATGAAGCCGAGCGACGTTCGTAGTATGTGCTGCCGTTTACGGCTTGACCTTCGCGAGCTCCGTAAAAAGAGCGGCGGCTTCTTCGGAAGCGGCGAATCGACTGGTTCCATTGGCGTCGTGACGCTCAATATGCCGCGTTTGGCGTATTTGGCGACGGACAAGAATGACTTCTATGCCCGCCTCGATCGTTTGATGGACATTGCAGCCCGTTCGCTCAACATCAAGCGCAAGACGATCACGGCGATGCTCGATGGCGGACTCTATCCGTACACCAAACATTACCTTGGCACCTTCAAAAACCACTTCTCGACCATTGGCTTGGTCGGTATGAACGAAGCTTGCCTCAACGCTCGTTGGATCAAACAAGATCTGACCCACGCAGAAGCTCAGAGTTTCACCACTGAAGTCCTCAATCATATGCGGACTCGTCTCTCGGATTACCAAGAGCTCTATGGCGATCTCTACAACCTCGAAGCCACTCCGGCCGAGAGCACCGCGTACCGCTTAGCGAAACACGATAAAGAAAGATATCCGGACATCATCACCGCTGGCAAAGCGGGCGAGACTCCGTATTACACCAATTCGTCGCATCTTCCTGTCGGCTATACCAACGATATCTTCAGCGCCCTCGACATCGAGGATCGCTTCCAGACGCTTTATACTTCGGGCACCGTCTTCCATGCCTTCTTAGGCCAAAGACTCCCGAACTGGGAAAGCTGCATGAAGCTCGTTCGCAAGATTGCTGAAAACTACAAGCTCCCTTACTACACCATGTCGCCGACTTACAGCGTTTGCGCTGACCACGGCTACATCTCCGGTGAAGTTTGGAAGTGCCCGATCTGCGGCAAAGAGACGGAAGTCTACAGCCGTATCACCGGTTACTATCGGCCGGTCAAGAACTGGAACGAAGGCAAGACCCAGGAATTCCATGATCGTCAGACCTATTTGATCAACGAAAATGAAAACCCGAATCACGTCGGCCCGGAAGCCAGCTGCTCCTGCGGCCATCCGGAAAAGGCGGAAGCTCCGAAAGTGACTGAGCTATTGCTCTTCACCTCGCCGACCTGCCCGAACTGCAAGATGGCGAAGATGCTTCTCGATAAGGGCGGCATCAGCTACAAGAACATTGATGCGACGACGGATAAAGAAGCGGCTCAAGCTTATGGTGTCACCAAAGCCCCGACGCTCCTCGTCCCGAACGGCTCAAGCTACGACGTCTACGAGAATGCCTCCTTGATCAAGGGGTATATCGAGAAAGTTAAAGGCAATGCCGCTTGATAGCGATATTCTGATTATCGGTGGAGGGCCGGCGGCGATGACCGCCGCCCTCTATTCTTTACGAGCTGGGCGCAAGGTAAAGATGATCGAGAAAGAGAACTTCGGTGGTCAGATTGCCGACAGCCCTCGGGTTGAGAACTTCCCTTCGCTCAAATCAATCTCCGGTTTAGACTTCTCGAGCAATCTCTTTGATCAAGTGACGGCCCTAGGAGCGGAGTTCGAACTCGACGAAGCTGAAAGCATTGAAAAAGAAGGCGAGGGTTTCCTCGTCAAAGGCAAAAGCGGCGAATATCGCGCCTATAGCGTGATCTTAGCCACCGGCGTCAAACACCGCCACCTCAACATTGAAGGCGAAGACCATTATCTCGGCCATGGCGTTAGCTATTGCGCCGTTTGCGATGGACCCTTCTACGCCGGAAAAGACGTGATGGTGATTGGCGATGCCAATAGCGCCCTCCAATATGCGATCCTCTTAGCGGGCGAATGCCCTCATGTCGATGTCGTGACGCTCTTCGACCATTTCTTCGCCGATGAGGTCTTGGTGAAAGGGCTAAAATCCCTGCAAAACGTCACTATAACGCATAATATGTCCTCCCTTTCCTTCAATGGTGATGGGACGAAGTTGACCTCCGTCAGCTTCGAAAATACCCAAACGAAAGAAAAGAAAGACTTCCCCACCTCTGCTGCCTTCGTCGCGATTGGCCAATTACCCGATAATGAGCGTTTCGCCAACATGGTCGAGCTCAAAAAGGGTTTCATCCTGACCGACGAATCGATGGCGTGCAAAACCCCAGGCATCTTCGCCTGCGGCGATTGCCGCGATAAGAAAGTCCGCCAATTAACCACCGCCTGCGGCGATGGCGCGATCGCGGCCCTTAACGCTTCGAATTACGTCTTCAACTTATTACACCAATAAAAAGGACTTCAGCGTTGAACTGAAGTCTTTTTTTGCTTTCAATCGTAGCCCCGTAAATCGACGTGATCGATGGTTTTAGAAAGAATATCCTTATAAATAAGGGCCTGTTCTTTCGGAATCATATGAAGCCCATGCGAGATGCAGTTCTCGGAATCAATATAGCGTTGGATGTAATATTTCTTAGCGCCGGCAAGCCACTTCCCAATTTCTTCGAAATCCTTTTGATTATGGTATTCGAGGATTGAGGTCGTCCGGAATTCGTAAGGGATCCGACCATCGATCAAGAAACGGACCGATTCTTCAATATCTTCCATCTTGAAGGCGGTCGTACCGATGGTCATCGCGTATTTCTCTTTCGAATTCTTGATGTCCATCGCCACATAATCGACGAGACCTTGTTCCACCGCAATCCGGAGCACTTCTGGACGGGAACCGTTGGAATCCAATTTGATGATATAGCCTAATTGTTTGATCTGAGTCAATTTCTCCAGCAGATCAGGCATCAAAGTCGGTTCACCGCCCGTGACGCACACCGCATCGAGAACGTTTTTCCGTTGGCGGAGGTATTCCAAAATCTCATCCCAAGGAATGGTTGGAGCCCCTTTGGGGTCCAGCACCAAAGAAGAGTTATGGCAGAAAGGGCAACGGAAGTCGCAACCCGCCATAAATAACGTTGTTGTGATGTTATCGTCAAAATCCAAAAGGGAAAGCTTTTCCCAACCCGAAAAATCCATGGTTCTATTATAGGCTTTTTCTCTTCATAGAGAAACAAAGCGCACCACAAGTTAAGGGGCGAACTTTCTCTCCCACAATCTTTTTTAAATCTTTACTTAATTTCCGAGAGACAATTTGATAATTTTTACTTTTTTAGTATTTTCTATATATTGACGATTCATTTGATTGCTAAAGTGTTTTTCGTTGACTGAAAATTTTGATAGCGTTTGCTATTTAAAATATTTATGAAGACGTGCTTTTGATGATTTTTATTGAAAATATGCAATAATATTTATATGGCTTACCGCAAGCTCAACCATATTGACGACAAAATCGTTAAAGCGACGATTTCTTTAGCGGGCACTCCTGAAAGCCGCAAAGGCTTCGCCACCAAAGATATCGCGGAACGATGCCGCGTGTCTGAGTACGTGATTTTTAAACATTTTATCAATAAGCAAAACTTAATGATCGTCGCCGACAAAGAAGTGATGAATGCCTTTGCCAATGGAGCCGCTTCCCTCCAAAAACAAGGCTTGGATTTCCCCGGTTTTTTCAATCGGTTCCTTGATTTCTTACTAGCACACAAAGATTTAACCTTTTTTGCCTTAAATTTCGGGCATGGCATTCCTCATGCCGCTGACACCCCCGTTTGGGAAAATAAGGAATACGAATCCTTTTTGAAAAAGAATGCTATTGCTTTCTTAGACCCGATTCTTCAAGACGAAAACACCCCAGCTTTAGCCTGGGACTTTTTCATGCGGAACTGCCTTTATTTTGCGGGTTTCATCCTTTTTGGCGAGTGGGCGGACAACCCCGATAACCGCAAATTGATGTTTTCGCTTGTATCGAGAGGAATTCGTTCCTTCACTGCGGAGGCCCAAGCATGAACCAGCTTGAAGAAGCCGTTTTATTGGCCACCATCGACGAAGGGGGCAATAACCCGGTTCAAAAGTTTTCCACGATCCACATCGCTGCGGCATGTGGGGTTTCCGAATTCTTAATCTACGAGCATTTCGTTTCAAGACAAAAACTCCTTGTCGAAGCTGATGACTATGTGGCGCAGCATTTCCGGGCCCAGGTTCTTGCTTTAACGGAAAAGCATTTACCTTACCCCGAACTCTTCTCAGCGCTATTAGATTATCAACTCGCTCATCCTTCCTGGAACGGATTCTCTTTAAACTATGGCCATTTCTTTCCCCGCTATGGTCTCGACAAAGCTGAAGAAGAGCATTTCCACGAACTTGTCCTCGAGACTGGGCGACGTTTATTCCAGGCCTATCAGTTCAACCTTGATGATTTTGGCGCCTATCAAGTCTTCTGTTTCTTTTTAAGAGAACTCTTTTCCTTTGCCCAACTCTTGATTTCCAAAGAGATCATCGACACTCCCGCCACGCGACTCAATCAAGCCAATTTGGTCCTCCTTGGCATGGGACAATTTTGGAAATCTCCTGCAAAAGCCGCCTAAATTTTTCAAAACCCCATCCGAATTCTTTCATTTTTTCTATTCTGAAACAAAATGACCCTTCTTGTGAGAAAGGTCTTTTTTTGAAGCGAGAAAAAGACGATAATATCGATGAACTATGTCTTACCGGCATTTGGATAACATTGACGAAAAAATCATTGACGCCACTATCCTCGTGGGATCCGCGAACGGCGCTAACAAACTTTCAACCAAAGAAATCGCTAAGGTCTGTGATATTTCCGAATTCGTTATTTATGACCATTTTAAAAGCAAAGAAAAATTGCTTTCCATCGCTGATCAAAAAGTCACTCAAGCTTTCAATGATGCCGCCCACAGTGCTTTGGCCTCGGGTCAAAAAGACTTCCCAACTTTCTGGAACGCGATGGTGAACTTCTTGTTGGCGAATCCGAACTTCACCTCATTCTCGATCAACTACGGCCATATTTTCCCTCGGACGGCTAAGCCGGCTGACTTCGATGATTTCTTAGCGAACGAGATCGCACCGATTGCCAAGGAAATCTTGGGCCAATGGAATCTTTCTTTTCAAAAAGATTATCTCTCCACCTACATCTGGATGTGGACCGTCCGTTCCATCTTTAACTTCGCTCAGTTCGTCATTGGCGGTTCGCTTCCCGATACCCCTGAAGTTCGGGGAATCTCCTGCAGCGCAGCCCAAAACGGTGCAATGTCCTTCCTTCAAAAATAACAACGCAAAACGCCGCCTTCTTGTGAAAGCGGCGTTTTTCATTTCAACAAAATCTTTTACTGAGCAGGCGTTGCTTCGGCCGGCTTTTTCTTCTCCCGCAAAATCGAATTCATAATGATACCCAAGATCATCGAAACCGCAATCGAAGTGATTTCAACGGTCGGATTGGAAGGATCGCCGAATTTGAAGGCTAAGCCACCAATACCAGCAACCAAGATGACCGAGGCCACAAAGATGTTTTTGGTTTGCCCGAAGTCAATCCGTTCAGAGATCAGCATCTTCACGCCGCTTGCGGCGATGAAGCCATAGAGAATCAAGCTCACCCCGCCCGTAACGCAAGCGGGAATGGTCATCGTGAGCGCCATTAACGGGCTCAAGAAGCCTAGAGCAATCGCGATGCAACACGCCAAGGCAATAACTTTCGTCGAGGCAATTTTCGTCACACCGACAACTGCGACGTTTTCGCCATAAGTCGTATTCGCGGCGCCGCAAAGCGGTCCCGAGATTGCGGTCGCAACGCCATCGCCAATGAGGGTCCGAGTCAAGCCAGGATCGGTGAGAAGGTCACGGCCCAAGATGCCCGACATATTCTTATGATCGCCGATGTGCTCGCAAATGGTGACAAAACTTACTGGCACAAAGAGAAGAGCCGCTTTACCAACGTCGGCTCCCGTAAGAGGAACCGAGGAATCGCCGAGCAAGAAGAGGAACCGCGGATAATCCAGGAATGACTGGAAACGAATTGGGCTGAAATTCGCAACCAACGGGTCAAAGTCCACGACGTGGAAGTAATCGTTATGGAGACCATAATAGCCAATGCCCGTGAAGATTGCGGCAGCGAGATAACCTGCCGCCATGCCAATGATAAAGGGAATAAGAGCGACCGTGCCTTTGCCATAATGAGCCGCTAAAGCGGTCGCCGTCATGGCAATCAAACCGCAAAGGATTTTGATTAGGTTGTAGCTTCCTGAGGCCGAACCCGTCAAATTGCCCACCGCACTTCCGGCCAAAGAAAGACCAATGACCATGATGACCGGTCCGACGACGATTGGCGGCAGCAGTTTATTCAGCCAGCCAACGCCGAAGAGTTTGATAAACAAAGCAACTAAGCAGTAGACCGCACCAACCATCGCCATGCCAATGGGCAGAATCCAAAGGTTGGCCATTTGTCCAACCACCGTGCCGTTTACGTCTTTTACGGCAACAGCTCCGATCGCAATGGCGGCTTCCATCGGCGCCATATAAGCAAAGGAAGAAGCAAGGAACATTGGAGCCTTGAACTTCGTCATGAAGAGATAAAAGAGCGTGCCAACGCCAGCGGCCACAATTGTCGGAGCCACCAAGACGCTTACCAAACTCGTCCCATCCTTAGTCACATAGCCTGAAAAAACGATCAACGGGACGGTAATGCAAGCCACGAACATGGCCAGCACGTGCTGAATGGCCAAAATCAACGCTTGGCCCTTCTTTTTGGGGAACTCATCGACATCAAGCAACATACGTTTCTCGCTCTCCATAGGAGCTCCTTTCCGCGATGAAAAAAAGGACTAGTTACCTAGTCCTCTAATTCACAGCGACAATGGAAGGGATTCCCTTTTGACAAACAAGGGACAACACGATTCTTAGGATTCGTGTCTTTGCCTTGGAAATTTGCCATTGGTCTTCCGCTTTCGGAAAGAGTTTATCGGTTATGATTTTCATTTCAAGCAAAAGAAAATAAATTCACTCTGAAAGCGATTTGCAGTATTGATTTTCACTTCATCAGGTTATAATAATAGACTTCCTTGTTGCGAAAAAGTGTTTAAAAATCTTTTGGTGTTCTTTACAAAGAAAGGCCTTGGTTTCCCAAGGCCAAGCAAAGCAAAAAGAATCGATAAATCCTTATTTTTCAACCGAATAATTCGGGCTTTCCTTCGTGATATCGATGTCGTGAGGATGGCTTTCTTTAAGCGAAGCTTGGGTGATTTTGATGAACTTTCCATATTTGGCCAAATCATCAATCGTGGCCACGCCCAAATAACCCATGCCTGAACGGAGTCCACCCAACAGTTCGAAGATCACGTCGGAAGCGTTACCCCGATAAGGAACTCGGCCCTCCACCCCTTCCGGAACCAGTTTTTCGTGGCCGCTTTGGAAATAGCGATCAGCACTGCCATGGGCTTGCTCCATCGCCCCTAATGACCCCATGCCACGGTAGACCTTGTATTTGCGTCCCGCATAGAGTTCCACCGCGCCAGGCGCCTCTTCACAGCCGCCAAAGATCGCCCCCATCATGACGGTGTTCGCCCCGGCCGCCAAAGCCTTGGTGATATCGCCACTATACTTGATGCCACCATCAGCAATAATCGGGCAATTGAACTCTTTCGCGGCTTTCGCCGTTTCGAGAATCGCGCTGATCTGCGGCACTCCCATGCCCGAAATAATGCGAGTAGTGCAAATTGAACCGGGGCCCATGCCGACTTTAACGGCATCCGCGCCTGCCGCCATCAAATCGCGAGCTCCTTCGTAGGTTGCGACGTTGCCGGCAATGATATCGGTATTCGGAAAAGTTTTCTTCAGAAGTTTCAAGGCTTCAATGACGTTTTTGCTATCGCCATGCGCGCTATCAAGCGCAAGCACATCGACCCCAGCATCGATCAGAGCCTTCGCTCGGGCGAGTAAATCCGCGGTAATGCCGACCCCGGCGCCGCAAAGGAGACGACCATATTGGTCTTTGGCAGCGTTCGGAAATTGTTTGATCTTTTCGATGTCTTTGACGGTAATAAGTCCGCAAAGCCGGCCTCTTTCGTCCACCAAAGGCAATTTTTCTTTCTTGCTGGCAGCCAATATCGCTTCGGCTTCAGCGATGCTTGTACCTTCTTTCCCTGTCACCAAGGGCATCGGGCTCATCACCTCTTCGACCCGCTTATTAAAATCATGCTCAAACTTCAAATCCCGGTTGGTGATGATGCCGATGAGAACATTGTCTTTTTCAACAACGGGAATGCCTGAAATATGATATTTGGCCATCAACTCAAGAACTTCGCCAAGCTTTTTCTCTTTCGTCACGGTAATCGGATTCTTAATCACGCCGTTTTCGCTGCGTTTGACCCGGTCCACTTCTTCAGCCTGACGTTCAATCGTCATATTTTTATGAATGATGCCAATACCGCCCGAACGGGCCAAGGCGATGGCCATTTGGCTTTCAGTGACCGTATCCATGGCAGCGCTAAGAAGTGGAATATTGAGCGAAATGTGCTTGCTCAAACGCGTTTTCAAAGAAACCATGTCTGGAGTGACCTCGCTATAACGGGGCAAAAGAAGAACATCATCGAAAGTGATGCCGGTTCCCACGATTTTATCGTCTGTATCCATAGCTTATTTTCTTCGAATCCCGAAAAAGAATTCGAAAACTCCTTTAAATAATTATAGGGAGTTTCCACCGAGAAAACGTTAAAACATCAGGAAAACGCTTCCAACAGAAGTCTGTGTTTTTTAATAAAAACACAACAAATTTACTCTAATTCAATCGTCGAAGGAGGTTTGGACGTAAAGTCATAAAGAACCCGGTTGACGCCTTTGACTTCGTTGACGATGCGATCGGAAACTACGCTCAAAAGCGAATAGGGAAGTTCGACGGGCTTGGCCGTCATGAAGTCATCAGTGCTGACCGCGCGTAAGACAATCGCGTAATCATACGTCCTTTGATCGCCCATAACGCCCACGCTTCGCATATTGCTTAAAGCCGCGAAGTACTGGGAAGGCATTTCTTGAAGATGAGTTTTCGCAACTTCTTCTCGGAAGATCGCGTCGGCATCTTGAACGATTTTTATCTTTTCTTTGGTCACTTCGCCAATGATGCGAATCGCTAAGCCCGGACCGGGGAAAGGTTGACGGAACACTAGCTCTTTGGGCAAGCCCAAACGAAGGCCAACCTCACGAACTTCATCTTTAAAGAGATTGTTCAAAGGCTCAACGATGCCATCAAAATCAATGTCCTTGGGCAAACCGCCGACGTTATGGTGTGACTTGATTTTAGCCGAAACGCCTAATCCGCTTTCGATCCGATCCGGATAGATGGTGCCTTGGGCCAAATAGCGGGCGTTGGGAATCTTCTTGCGGGTATCGACAAAGCAATCGATGAAGGTTTTGCCAATGATTTTACGTTTTTCTTCGGGTTCGCTGACTCCGGCTAGACGGGATAGGAATAACGAGGAAGCGTCCACTGGAATGAAATTCATTTGGAAGCGGGAGCGATCGGAAAAGACCGCTTTGACTTGCTCGGCTTCGCCTTTCCGTAAAAGACCATGGTCAACAAAGACACAGGTGAGTTTTGAACCAATGGCTTTCTCAATGAGGGTTGCCGTTACAGCAGAATCGACCCCACCAGAGAGGGCACACAGGACTTCTTTATCGCCCACTTTATCGCGGATTTCTTTGATTTTGTCTTCGATGAACGACTCACTTTTCCAGCTTGGAAGGCAAAGAGCAATCCGATAGACGAAGTTCTCTAACATCTTCTGTCCTTCTTCGCTATGGACGACCTCAGGATGGAATTGTGTCGCGTAAAGACGATGTTCGGCATCTTCGAAAGCGGCGTTAGGACAAGAATGTGAGGAAGCCGTCCGAATAAAGCCCTGGGGCAAAATCATCACTTGGTCATTGTGCGACATGAAAACATTCGTGGTTTGATGGACGTTTTGCCACATTAAAGAGGGGGTTTGCAAGGATATTTCTGTTTTGCCAAATTCGCTAGAAGGCGCGCTCTCGACTTTGCCCCCTAATTCATAGGCCATCAGTTGGGCACCGTAACAAATCCCTAAAATCGGTTTGCCCAAACGAAAAATCGCGGGATCGACATGAGGCGAAGCGGCATCGTAAACCGAGTTCGGACCGCCAGTGAAAATAATGCCCTTGATATCCGGGTCGCTTAACGTCGACAAGGGCGTGGTAAAAGGAAGGACTTCCGAATAAACGTGGCAATCCCGAACGCGTCGGGCAATGAGCTGATTGTATTGGCCCCCGAAATCTAAGACGATGATTTTTTCCATTCGTTTTCTCCTTTGAGGGCGTTAGGCCTTACTTCACGGCTGAGAGACTGACTAAGGAGCGAAGCGGGATATCCAAAGCTTTTTCGCCTTGAAGTTCTTTTAGATAAATCACAACCAAAGCGGCAACCGGATCCGCACCAAGCTTTTTTGTAAGATCTTCCAAAGCGCGCAAACTTCCGCCGGTCGCGATAAGGTCATCGATCAAAAGAACGCGATCGCCTGGCTTAAACGCATTGGCCGGGACTTCCAAACTCGCCGTGCCATATTCCAAAGTGTAGCTGACTTTCGCGGTGATACCCGGAAGTTTTCCGGCTTTCCGCGCCATGACAAAACCAATTCCCATTTTATAGGCCAGCGCGGCGCCGAAGATAAAGCCACGGGATTCTGGCCCTAAAACAACGGTGGGATGATAAGGCTCCGCCAACTTCGCAAAGTCATCAATACACTGCTGGAAGGCCTTCGGATCCCGCAAAAGCGGCGAGATATCCTTAAAAGAAATCCCGGCTTTCGGAAATCCGTTCACCACGGCGATGTACTTCTCGTAATCCATAAATAAACTCCTTTATGAAGGGGGCAAGCCCCAAAATGGAAAACAACGTTCTTTATTCTAATGATTTTTTAGCCACGTTGCTACATTGACGCGGTATTTTGATGGTTAAAGATGACCTTGCCATTCTCAAAGCCCGCGATATCGGCGCCGCTGCGAACGGGAATACCCATCGCGTTGAGTTTGGCGTGACCACCTTGGAAACTCTTCTCTACTGCTACGCAAACGCCGAGGACTTTTGATCCTGCTTGTTGGCAAAGCTCAACAAGGCCCAGCGAAGCGTTGCCTTCCGCCATAAAGTCATCGACGATCAGGACTTTCTCGTCTTTCTTCAAAAAACGCTTATCGATGGTAATGGGCGAGACAATGCCCCGAGTGAAAGATTTAACGTTAGCGGAGTAAACGTTGGTCGAATCGACGATTTTCGATTTGCTCTTCTTGGCAAAAACCACCGGGACATTCCCAAGAAGCTCGGCGGCCACCACGGCAAAGGCAATACCGCTCGTTTCGATGGTCACCACTTTTTCAACCCCATGAAAAGGTTCGACCAAAAAAGCACAAATCCGTTGAAGAAGAGCGATGTCAATTTGATGATTAATAAACGAATCGACCTTTAAAATCTCGTTATCAATGACGATACCGTCTTCCTCGATCCGCTCTTCTAATTCCTTCATGATTTTGCCTGCCTGTTGCTCTTCATTCTAAGCCCGGCTCATAAGCGAACACAAAGGGATAAAAAGGAGCGAAATCGGCATTATTTATAAGTATATAAATAAGACCTTTTTGCGTGAGCGCTTACATTGCGGTTTTGGTGGTTTAAACCCTTAAATCAGGCATAATGAAGGTGCCAAAAATTGGCATTCGTATATTCTCCCTAATCGGTGGGACCGTCTCTACGCCAGGACCATATAATCCAGGCACTACGAATCAAACCAAAAGAACTTTTAGGTTTTTTTGTCTTTGAAGAGATCGTTTTCCATTTTCATAGGAAGAAGATGCGAGAAAAGGATCAAAGGCATGAAAAACCATTTGAATGTCGTCTTGTTCTCCCTCATCGCTGCGACCGGAGCTTCTTTGCTTGCGGGTTGCACCAGCACTCCGACTTCTTCCGCCAATACCAGCACCTCGACCACTACTTCGAAAACGACCTCTTACGCCAATAACGGCAAGATCGGACTCGTGCTCATCGGAGACGAAACCGAAGGTTACACCAAAGCTCACATGGATGGCATGGCTGCCGCAGCCGAAAAGCTCGGCGTCACTGACCGTCTCATTTATAAAAAGAAAGTCCTCGAAGATTCGGGCTGCAAAACCGCGATTGACGATTTGGTCGCCAGCGATTGCGGCTTAGTCGTTTCCAACAGCTATGGCCATCAGGATTACATGAACCAAGCCGCTGAGACTTACACCGACGCGAAGTTCGTCGCGATGACCGGCGATTATGCGAAAATCTCTGGCAAAACCAACTTCAAAAACGCTTTCGTCTCGATTTATCAGGCCCGTTATGTCTCCGGAATCGTCGCTGGAATGAAGCTTAAGGCTTTAGCCGATGCGAACAGTTTGGACACCACATTCAATCAAGATGGCAATGGCAACTGGAAGGTCGGTTATGTCGGCGCTTTCCAATATGCTGAAGTCATTTCCGGATTCACTTCGTTCTATCTTGGCATCAAATCGGTCATCAGCAACGTCGTGATGGATGTGAGTTTCACCAACTCTTGGTTCGACATCGATAAAGAAGCCAGCGCCGCCGACGCTCTCGTCAAAGAAGGCTGCGTTATCATTGGTCAGCATGCTGATTCCACCGGAGCTCCTGGCAAAGTTGAAAGCCTGCTCGGCACCACGCGTACCGGCGATAAGAAATATGTCTGCTATTCGGTTGGCTTCAACATTGACATGACCACCGTGGCTCCGAATGCCGCGCTCACTTCGGCCATCAATAACTGGGAAGTCTATTACGAATACCTCTTTGGCCAATACCTCAATAACCAAACCATCGCGGATGATTGGTGCAAAGGCTACGATGCGGATGCGGTTGCGATTTCTCCGCTCAATAGCAAGTGCGTCGCCGATGGCACCCAAGCGGCCGTCGATAAGGCGATTGCGGGCATCAAAGCCGGCACGATCCAAGTTTTCAATACTGACAGTTTCAAGGTCAGCGGTGCGAAAGTGACCGCCCATACCTTCGATCTCTCGAAGATTGATTACTCCACCGGATCGGTCATCTATAAAGGCGACAGCGTTGAAACCATCAAGACGGAGAACGGCGTTAGCTATTTCGCGGAGTCGACTTACCGCGCTGCCCCGTACTTCGATTTGAAGGTTGACGGCATTACTTGGCTGAACTAATCAATTCGTCAACAAAGGAAGGGGCCAAAACCCCTTCCTTCTTTCGCTTTTTAAAGGAGAATCATGGGAAAAATCATTGCCTTCAAACATCTCAGTAAATTCTTTGGGAACAACGCAGCCAATGATGATATTTCCTTTGAAATTAAGCCAGGAGAAATCCTGGCTCTTTTAGGTGAAAATGGTTCGGGAAAGACGACCTTGATGAACATGCTTTCCGGTATTTATTATCCCGACAGCGGCTCAATTGAGATCGATGGCAAAGAAGTCAAAATCACCTCGCCTAAAGTCGCTTATACCTATGGAATCGGCATGATCCATCAGCATTTTAAGCTGATAGATGTCTTTACCGCCGGCGAGAATATCGTGCTCGGAATGCCAGGCAAAGGTCCTTTGAAAATGAAAGAGGTCAACCAGCAAATCGGTGCCCTCTGCCAACAATATGGTTTTGATCTGGATCTTAACAAAAAAGTCTATGACATGTCCGTTTCCGAGAAACAAAAAGTCGAGATCGTCAAGCTACTTTATCGGGGAATGGATACCCTTATTCTCGATGAGCCCACCGCCGTATTGACCCCGCAAGAATGTGACATTCTTTTCGCAGTGCTCCGGAAAATGAGAGAAGCGGGCAAAAGCATCATTATCATTACCCACAAACTCTCCGAGGTTCTTTCACTTTCGGACGAAGTCGCCGTGCTTCGCAAAGGAAAATTAGCGACCATCATCGAAACGAAAGACGCCACGGAATCCTCTTTAACCGATGCGATGGTCGGCGAGCATATTGAGCTTCACATTGCTCGAGCCACCCCGATTCATCCGCAAGATGTCCTCGAAATCGACCACCTCACGACGTTAGATGAGTATGGCGTGAAAACGCTGGATGGCGTTTCCTTTACCGCTCGTAGCGGCGAAATCTTAGGCATCGCTGGCGTTTCCGGAAGCGGACAAAAAGCCCTTCTCGAAGCCATCGCCGGTCTCCAGAAAGCCGAAAAAGGCTCCTCGATTATTTATCACTACAGCAAAGATCACCCGGAAGTCGAACGGCCGGTCCGCGGCAAAAAGCCCGCTCCGCTCCCAGATGAGGCAGAACTCGTAGGCCGGAGCGTCAAAGAAATCAAAGAATTAGGCATCTCACTCGCCTTTGTCCCCGAAGACCGATTAGGTATGGGATTGGTTGGCGATATGGATATGGTCAATAACATGATGCTCCGCTCCTATGAACACAGCAAAACCCCCTTCCTTTCCTACCGGGAGCCTAGCGACCTCGCCAAAGAAGTCCGGGATAAACTTCAAGTCAATACCCCTTCCATCAAGACCCCCGTCCGCAAATTGTCGGGGGGGAACGTCCAAAAAGTCTTGGTCGGACGGGAAATCGCTTCCTCGCCTCGCGTCTTGATGACTGCCTACGCCGTTCGGGGACTCGATATTAATACCTCTTATACGATTTATAACCTCCTCGATGAGCAAAAGAGGGCAGGTTTGTCTGTGATTTACGTCGGAGAGGACATCGATGTACTCCTTGAACTTGCCGACCGGATCCTTGTCCTTTGCGGGGGCAAAGTCACGGGTATTCTCGAAGCCCGCAAAACCAGTAAAAAAGAAATCGGCGCTCTCATGAGTGGAACGTCTTCGGAGGCTGCCCATGCTCTTTAATAAAGGAAATGGCGAACCCTTAATCCGCACCGTCAAGCGTAACGATCTCAATGGTTGGCAAAAGCTTTTAGTGCGCGCCATCTGCGTCGCCACTGCCATCGTACTTTGCATCATTCTTTTGGCCATTATCGGCCAAAAAGATCCTTTCCCCGCCGTCGATTATCTTTTCAAAGGTTCGTTTCAAAACAAATACAAATTCCGCCAAAGCCTTGAGGAGATGGTGCTTTTGCTCGGCATCGCCGTCGCTTTGGCGCCCGCTTATCAAATGCGATTCTGGAACGTTGGGGCCCAAGGACAAATTCTCATGGGGGCAATGGGGTGCAGCCTTGTGATGATCTATGGTTCTCATCTTCCAAATTGGTTCGTCATTATTCTAAGCTTACTCACCGCGATGCTTTTCGGTGGCATTTGGGGTCTCATCCCAGCCTTTTTCAAAGCGAAATGGAACACCAACGAAACCCTCTTCACCTTGATGATGAACTACATCGCGATTCAAATCGTTTCCTTCGCGACCTTAAACTGGAAGGGCGCGAACTCCTCGATGTCGATTATCAATGGTTCCACCAAGGTGGGTTGGCTTCCCACCATCGGAGGCAATGCGGTGATTTTGCCTCTGATCATCGTTCTAGTTTTAACAGTGGCGATGACGATTTATCTCCGTTATACCAAACAGGGTTATGAGCTTCAAGTCATCGGGGAAAGTCTTAATACCGCCCGCTACACGGGAATCAAAGTTTCCTGGAGCATCATGCGAACCATGATCATTTCCGGCGCCTTATGCGGTTTAATCGGTTTCATTTATGTCGCCGGGATCGACCACAAAATCTCGACGGACACCTCTGGCGGTTATGGTTTCACCGCCATCATCGTGGCCTGGTTAGCGAACTTCAACCCCTTGATGATGATTGCATTTTCTTCGCTCATCGTCTTCTTGGATCGGGGCGCCATCAACCTCAATAACGTCGCCTATGCCCCCGCTTTAAATGATTATTCTTGCGAGATTCTCGTCTTCGTCTTCATCATCTGCATCATGCTTTCCGAATTCTTCATCCGCTACCGCTTATTGTGGCGAACGCCTATCAAAAAGACCGTCGCGGCTAAAGACGAAGTGACAATCGTAAGAAAAGACGACGCGAAAGGAGGAGAACGCCATGAGTAGCTTTATCGCTTGGATGGTGACCTCCGTGATCTATGGCACCATCATCATGATGGGGGCCCTTGGCGAAACTCTGACCGAAAAGGGCGGCCACCTCAATCTTGGGGTCCCGGGGATTATGTACATCAGCGCCTTCTTATCCTATTATGCGACATTCTCTTATGAAAATACCTCTGCAAATCCCAGCCCCTTTATCGTTATCCTCATTTCTTTGAGCGTTGCGTTTATCGTCGGAGCGTTCTTTGGCGGGGTCTATTCGCTCATGTGCGTCACCTTTAAATGCAATCAAAACGTCATGGGTCTATTGCTTACGACCTCGTGCGTAGGTTTCTCCAAATTCCTTTCGTTTGCAGTCGGGATTCAAACCTCCTCGAAAGCCTCCTTCAGCGGTTCCGTCTTTAACACCGTGATCCCCGGCATTTCTTCCATTCCTTTTATCGGGCCGATTTTCTTCGGCTATGGCTTCATGGTTTATCTCACAATCCTGTTAGCGATCGGGATGGACCTTTATCTCAAAAAGAGCCGAAGCGGCTTATCGCTTCGCTCCGTCGGCGAATCCCCGGCCACAGCGGATGCCGGCGGCATCAACGTCAACCAATACAAATACTATTCGACCATGATCGGATGTGGAATTTGCGGTTTGGCTGGCATGATTTATGTTTTGCAATTCGGAAACGGCGTTTGGAGCACCAATAACAACATCGAAGCGATTGGCTGGCTTGCCGTCGCCCTGGTCATCTTCACGAGTTGGCACCCGATTCGTCTCATTTGGGGGTCAATCCTCTTTGGCATCCTCTTCTGGGCTTATAACTATTTGCCATCTTTGATCAATTTCGCTGCGTTCACAGGCTTATCCGAGCTTCTCAAAATGTTACCTTATATCGTGACGATCATCATTCTCATTATCAATAGCGCCAAACGGAAAAAAGAGAACCAACCCCCTGCTTCGCTAGGCATCAATTATTTCCGGGAGGAGCGATAAAAAGCACTTTCATCAAAAAAGAATGAACCTTGTCGGTGCGATACGTTAAAATTAAAAACTAGAAAAGAGGAGATAGCCATGGATTTATCTCAATATCCGAATGCCACTTTGCTGAACCATCCTTTACTCAAGCACAAAATCACACTTTTACGCGAAAAAAATACGCCCACTAGCGTCTTCCGTCCCTTGGTCAAAGAAATCGCCATGTTAGAGGGCTATGAAGTCTTGAAAGATCTTCCGACCGAAGATATTGAGATCGAGACCCCAATTGAAAAAACGTCCCAGCCGACCGTCAGCGGCAAGAAAATCTGTTTCGTGCCGATTCTCCGGGCCGGCATGGGCATGGTCGATGGCTTCTTATCCCTATTGCCGACCGCTCATTGCGGACACATTGGCTTATACCGCAACGAAGTGACCCATCAGCCAGTTGAGTACTATTGCAAACTTCCAGCGGGTTTAGCCGACATGAACGTCTACCTGCTTGATCCGATGCTTGCCACTGGCGGAAGTGGCATTGATGCCGTGAAGATTCTCAAAAAGCATGGCGCGAAGCACATCACCTTCGTCTGCATCATCGCCGCGCCAGAGGGCGTCAAAGCCTTCTGCGAAGAAAATCCGGATATCCCTCTCTACTTCGGCGCATTAGACCGCTGCTTAAACAAAAACGCCTACATTTGCCCGGGCCTTGGGGATGCAGGCGATCGAATCTTTGGTACCGTCGACGGCACCGTGAAGTAGCCTAATTCCTCTTCGCTAGAAGCTTATCCATCTCCGCCACTTCTTCGGCGGTTGGGATATAGACGAAAGGAATGTTGCGTTTCAATCCCTTATAGTCTAAGCCATAGCCTAATAAGAATTTATTCTCCGTCAAAACTCGTCCCGCATAATCGACCTTAACCTCGATTTTGCGGGCGATTTTTTTATCAAAGAGGGCACAAAGGATAATTTGTTTCGGCTTTCCGATTTCCTGAAGGTGCTTCGTTAAGAAGGACATCGTGAGGCCGGTATCCACCACGTCTTCAATAATCACAACGCTGCGGCCATCGATCGGAGTCGAAAGATCATGGAGCAAAGAAATCTTACCCGTGGACGCCGTGCCACTGTAGCTTTGAATCTGAACGTAATCCTCAAGTAAAGGAACCTCAACGAATTTCATCAAATCGACTGCGAAATCCATTGCACCTTTCATCACGACGACAAATAAGGGAAGTTTTTCCTCATTTTGAAGACGGATGGTTAACTTTTTGCCGAGATCCCGACAAGAAGAGAGAATCTCCTCCTCGGACATGACGATTTCTTTCATGAAAAACGGCCTCCAAGATAACTTTTAATTATAGAGGTAAAGCGGAGAGAAGAACAACTTCGTTTAAAAAGGTGTGAAAAGAAAGCGCTTCGAATGGAAAAAACGGCCTAGGATATTTATACTTACTTAGTGGAGAAAACAATGCTAAGTCAACACCAGGAACCTCTCCTTTTCACGCTCGGGGCAAATCCTAACGTGGCACGTGAGGTTTCTCTCTTACTCAACCTCAACTTAGCGCCCAACAAAGTGACACACTTCGCCGATGGCGAAACCTTTGCTAAGCCGCTTTGCAACGTCACCGGACAAGATTGCATCATCATTCACTCAACTTTTAACCCCGTGAGCGCTCGTCTCATGGATTTATTGGTCTTTGTCGATGCCTTAAAGAACGCCAACGCCAAGAGCATTACGGCCGTCATCCCGTATTTCGGCTATGCCCGGCAAGACCGAATCATTGATCCGGGCGACCCCATCAGCGGTCTTCTTGTCGCGAAGATCCTCGCCACCGCCGGCGTGAACGAAATCGTCGTTGTCGATTTCCATTCGCTCAAACTTTTAGCCCAATTCCCCGAAGACCATGTAAACCTCACAGCTTCGCCGATTTTTGCTCAACGCTTCTTGCATGATCTCGACGAGGAGAGAATCCCCACGAGTTCCGTCTGCGTCGTCTCGCCCGATCACGGCGGCTTGGGCCGTGCCCAAAACTTTGCCGGCAATTTCGAGGGTTCTTGCTTCGCTTATGCGATTAAAAACCGACCCCAGCCGAATAAGGCCGTCATCGAAAAAGTCGATGGTGATTACCAAGGAAAGCTTTGCTTGATCATCGATGACATCATCGATACCGCTGGCACTCTTTCTGAAGTCGCCAAATTCCTTCTAGCCAACGGAGCTAAAGAAGTTTGGGTCGCTGCCACCCATGGCATCTTCTCGGGACGCGCGGGCGATCTCATCAAAGAATCCGGCATCAAAAAGACCTATATCTCGAATACGATAGAATCCAACCAAGAGCGGGCAGAAATCCTTTCCGTCGCGCCCGTCATCGCCGATTATCTTCGCTCTAAATACTTACGCCGTTAATCGATGTGGGTTTTGCCGCAATAAGGACAAACCAAACGGGATTCGTCAGTGATTTTTGTAATATTTCGAAAATAAAGTAAGCCTTCGACCTTCCGTTCATAGAGCCATTTCTCATCAAGCGTGAAGTCGGCAGGGTTGACGACGTTCTTCTTTTTCGAAACGATGCCGGTCGCCCAATACGCTTTCTTTGTCTCGGGACAAATGTATTTGGCGATCGAAAGATGACAACTATCACATTCATAGAGGTCGCTCTTCGGATGATAAACGAGTTTGCCATGACAAAACGGGCAATCATCGTGGGTTTCATCCGCATAGACCATGCCTTTGAGAAGCAACTGCTGAATCCGACGGAACGACTCGATGTTCTCGATGCTGACGTAGATGGCATTAGAAGACGATGCTTCTTCTTCAAAAGGCGTCAAAACCACCACTTCGTCAACCCCTTCTTTCATCTCAGGAGCGACTTCGGGCAAAGCGTTCACCGACGGGACAAGGAGCATCCGATAGGGATGATTCTTGTTCGTTTCCAAAAGCAAGGCACTTTTGCCTAGGCTTTTGAGATGGAGGGTCCATTTTTTATAGGTACAGGTTAAATTGAGATCATCCGGCGTGAACCGGGTTGAAGTCGGACAAGAGAAGTTAAAGTTCAATAAGCCAAAGAGCACCATGGTTTCGGCATAAAGGAAATAGTCTTTTTGTAAGAGCGGCTCGTCCACTGGGGGCAGGATCTTCGGAGTATCGGCCTTGCGCAAAAGAAGATGCTTATAAAGAACGTAGACTTGGTGATAATCCTTTTGCATTAAGAAGATATTGGTCTTCTTGAGGGCTAATTTACGGTTACGGATTTTATTCTTCTCATAAATCGGCTTAATCAAGCGAGGCTGGAGGGTATTGGCGATCGTCTGAAGATGATCATAAAGGATTTTCGCCCGTCCCGAATATTTTTCGAAATCGCGAATATAGCCGGTATGAAGTTTGCCAATCGATAGGAAATAATTGAGGTGGTTCGCCCGCTCAAGCAGGTTAAAATCCAACACTTCGTTGGCGTAAATCATATCTTTGAGGGCGGCGATCTTTTCGCGGACGAACTTCAGCGTTTCGTCAATGAAGTTGCAAAAGACCACGTTCTCATAAATCGAATAATCATCCTCGTAGACTCGGGTCAAGAGTTTGCGCGGTTTGACCCCTTTCGTGGTGAGATTGGCCACGTTTTCGCTGTGGTTGGCAAGATGGAGCATCGTCGCCTGGTTGATGATGTGAACCGTCTCGACCGGGAGAACATCGTCATTGTCGATGAGGTTAATGATCGGCTTAGAAAAGATGCGCTTAATGGCGGGAAGAGCCGCCAATAAGCGGTCCGCTAAAGCTTCGGTTGAATCAAAATCAAACGAAGGCTCGACGGTAAAAAGCGTCATGTTTTGGACAGTATAGTAATCGAACTCCATGCTGTTCATGCTCGGATGAGCGGCGTAAAACTCCGCCATCGGAGACAAAAGGGCGGCGAGGCGCCGCTTCTGCTTTTCGCGCTTCTCTTCCGCGGCTTTATTCATGATCAATCCTCATTGAGTTTGGCAATGAAATCCGCGCATTTATTGAGGTTAAGAGCCACGAATTCTTTGACGAGCGAATCCTTGTCGTCAATCGTCTTCACTTCAAGTTTGCTGACTACCTTGCTGAGCAAGATCGTTTCGACAGCCTGGCTTTCGACGTCCCAGCCGGGGAAGCATTCCTTATAGATATCGACGAAGTCTTCAATCTGCACCAAAATACGGTTGCCAAAAGAGATGTTATACGGGGCTAAGAGAGATTCCACTTTCTTAATCGTTTCGTTGTTTTCCGCATCGAAGGAACCCTTGCTCTTCGCGTCGGCAAAGAGCTTGGCTAAACTTTCATAACGGTAGAAACGCGGTGAAAGAGGATCTTTAAAATCCCGAACCTTCGGCGCCCGCTTATTGAAGTTCATCGTGTGAGCCCGATCATAGACCTTATCAGAAATGACGAAAGTGGATTCATCGCGGTTGGCGGTGCCCACAAACCAAACATTCGACGGGACTTTTAAAGTGTGTCCTTCGCTTAGGGCCGCATACGGAACGACTTGGTGGTTCGCGTGTTTTTCCAAAGAGATGTTGAGCAGTTTAATCTCGCGATGACCTTCTCCGTTTTCCATGAGCGAGAGGAAATCGGAGAAGTAGTATTCGATGCGCGAAAGGTTCATTTCATCAAGGACGATGAAGGTCGGCACTTCGGGATTCAAAGCGGCCTTATAGAGCGCCTGAGTGAATTTCTTCGGGGTATAAAGCGCAGAGAATTCGTTATAGTAGCCCAAGAGTTCATTCTTGTCTTTCCATGAAGATTCGACTTCGACAATGTCGCAATCGCCGGCGATCGCTTCCATGAAGATCTTCGGCAAAGACGTCTTGCCCGTACCAGACATCCCTTGAAGAATCGTTAAGCGAGCAGCGCCAAGACCAGCGACGAAAGCGGCGATGTCTTGTGCGCTGTAAGAAAGATGAAGCCGACTATTTTTGGCATAGTCCACGACGAAGCGAACCAAATCCGCCAAGTTGGGATTCGTCACTTCGCTTTGCTCGCGTTTAGCCAAGTCTTCCTGATAACTCGCCTGTTTGCTATCAATCTCGCTAAAGGCGGGGCAGGGATCAAAATCCCCAACAGAACCCTCTTCTTTTTCTTCTAATGCGGCTTTTTTCTCTTCAGAGCCAGCCGAAGCAGGAACCCCTTGAAGCAAGGGTTGGCTTGCCGATGAACCATCGAGAGCCTTCCGCAAAAGCATCGCGATCCAAATCACCATGTCGACAATCAAGGCGTAGAAAGTATCGGTTCGCATTTCGTAGGTGTAGGAGCCACTGCTATAGGCCGGGCAATAATTCTTGATAAGGGCTTCGGTGCTGTCGACGGTCACCTTAGTAGCAATCGTGAAATAAAGACCGGAAATGCCGAAGACAAAGATGAAGAATAAATTAACATAGGTCGTGATCTTAGCGATATTCGCATAATTCTTATAATGGGCCAAATACGAACATAGCGTCATGATTAAGCCTAGGCCCGAGCAAATAATCATCACGACAATGATGAACGTTAGGGTCTGATAGCCGCCACCCAAAACGGAAAAATCGCTTAAGAGCTTTATGCCCGTCATCTGAATCTCTTGAATCACGCTTGTTCCGGATTTGATTTTGACATCGACGAAGTTCAGGAAAAGCGAACCCAAAGTCACAAGGGTTACGAGAATGACGAAGATTAACGGCTCGTTCCGGCGTGGGGATCGAGCTTCTTTATTCGCTCGCTCGGCATCGCTATCGCCTTCAGCTAAGTCGAACCGCCCTTTAAAAATGGCGAAGGGAATTGAAAGCAGGCCTTCAAGAACGAGCGGAATAAACGATAGCGAGGAGGCGCGATAACCCTTGAGGGCGTAAACAAATTCGACAATGAATCCCATTAAGAAATAGGCCAAAGCAAAGCCCACAAGCAAGACCATCAAATTCTTTGAGGAATGGGCAAAGCGTTTTTTGGCACTCAGGAAACTTGAGAAGAAGGAAATGAAATAGAACAGGGTGATTAAAACCAAAATCAAGGCAATCAAGAAATAAACCGTGTCATCAATCGAAGAATCTTTTGAGAAAAGCACCTGGGCAATCGTGCAGGTTTTGCTGGCGCTTCCGCTCGAAATCGTATAAATCGGAACGAAAAACATCCCGATGAAAAGCAAGACGATTCCGATGATATCCATCACGAGCAACGCAACGCTGGCATGTTTGCCATTTGGCGTGGCGATTGGGGCCTCATTAGCAGGAACTTCGGTTGATGGCGCTTCGCCTTGTTTAACCTCCGGGGCGTCTTTTGTCCCATAGGCTTTTTGTCCAATGACCAAGGCCAAAGCAATCAAAATCAAAACCAAGGCGGCGATGGCAAGAGCAAGGCTATTTAGCGTCAAAGCCAAGGCGAGACCTTGGAATACGAAAACCGCAATTTGATAAAGAATAAAATAGCCAATGACAAAATAAAAACCGACCGGCGTTTTCTTAAAAAAGCTAATGAGCGAAAGGCCGAGCGGCACTAAGGACACGAAAAAAGCAATCACCAACGCAAGGGCAAAAGCCTTCTCCCCCTCTGTCGCCGTCACTGTGCCTTGAGGCAAGTCCCAAAGAGAGATCGTGTTAAAAGGGCTGGCTAATTTGACGCGAAGCAAGCCGAAATCAAGAAAGAAACAGGCGACAAAAAGAACCGAAAGAATGGTTTTATATAACCACTGTTTTTCATAAAATTTTTTCATAACTTTAAGGCGTTTCCTTACCGCCGATAATCATAGCACGAAGCGTTAGCCTTCCGAAAAAAAGAAAAGTGTAAAAAGGAAAAGAAAGCAAGCCATCCTCACAAAAGATGAAATTCGGTTAGAAAGAGAAGACAAAAGCGCCCTTGTCTGGGGTAACCCCAGGCTTGAGCGCCTAAGATTCAGGAAAGATAATCGAGATCAACTCGCCTTGTTCAAGACCAAGAATTGCTGAACTTGATAGGGCTTCTCCACCACGTTACGGTCGACCCACATTGCGAAGAAACGTTCGGCGCTAACGCAATAATAGCCATCTTGGTCGTGATCGCTGGTGTCATAGGAATCTGCCAAAATAATCACATCGTCGCCAATGGCTTTCGTTCCCATGGTGTCATAGCCGATGATGCTTTGATAATGGCCGTCCCAATCGCCCCAAAGAATCGTAATCGCTAATTTCTTTTGCAGATAGGCCAAGATCCATTTGACCCAAAGACTATCCTTGGCGTCTTCGACATAAATGGGCTCGCCCTTCTCATCGACCCCCGAAGCATAGGGCGCCCAGGAAGCGAAGGTGCCTTTCAAATTGCCTTGGTTAGACCCGGTGGTGATCAAATCGCTCTGCTCATAACTCGCCTTGTAGCTGGTTTCTTCAATCTTTAAACCTTTTTCACCGCTTAAAAAAGAAACCATATTCGGGATCGACGTCCCATATTCGCCTGGCTCATCTGCCGTGCCTGGGGCGCCGCTGGTTTGCTTGTCGCAAGAAGTTTTCATGCCGACAGCTAAGGAACGCTCCGTGTAAGAGGTTATCCCCAAATGATATAAGACCATCAAAATGCTCGCGGGGCCACAAGTATATTCGCTCGTTTGCTGGAACGTTTTATATTGGCTGATGATCGTCAAATGATCATTGCTGACCTCGTTAAAGAAATCCGGGTGTCCGTAATAAGGAGAATCGCTATGGTCGCCACCCCGGGCATACAAATCGGCGCCACCATTTGGATCCATGTCCTCGCCAGAGATCGTCTTATCTTGGCTCGAAACACTCGAAAGCGAAGAGGTCGTTGAAGCACAGCTTACGAGAAGAAGCGGCATCAGCATAACAAAAACAATATTCTTCATAATTTTCCTTCCTCATGGGATATGAAAGCCTCAGAGCCTTCGTCTTAAGGCTGATGCGAGAACGACAACAACTAATTAGGAGATCTCCACTATCCGAGTCATTTATCACGGAACAAGGTCGACTAGTGCGCCTGCTATTTAGTCATGACTTAGGCCTTCTCGAAACTCGCTTTTCGCCGTTCCCAGTTTCACAACGCAAAATTTATATAACTACGCGAGGAAAAACACAACAAAAAACGATCAAATTTTGCAACATTTTGATACCGTTAAAGCCTAGGACGAGTCGGAGAAATCCCATTCTTTTTGAGGAGCGGAGTTCTAGAGATGGCTTTTTATCGAAACTTTTATCTCTTTTTCGCTGATAAACTCCAGCAAAAAAGAGCCTTCTTCCTAACGACGATTTCGAAAAAGAAGCCACTTCACAAAACAATTGATTGCTCTGGGGTAATTTGTTGGGCTCTAGGCAAAGATACCGCTTAAAACCATTGGCAAAACTGACTTCCTTTTTATAAAAGCCCCTTGTTTTAACCTGTTCTACTTTCCGGAGGCGTAACTTGGATCTTCTTTTACGCTTTCTTTCTAAGGACGCAAAAATAACTCCCTGCATCGCCGCTCGAGGTGACATTATGGCAGTTCCGACAAACTTTCTGATAGGCTGCCGTCGAAAAAAGCCAATAGGACCATTCGAAAGAAGGGCAAGTCCCATCAGGACTAACGGTTTCATATTTTGCTCCAAGACTTTCACGGCTTTGACAACCACCGCCAGCCGCAAGCTCAAACGAACAAAAATTGGTAAAATCATCACATTTCCCCAAAATCGTGCCGTAACTTTTTTCAAAATAATGAAAAACCCTAGGCAGTTCCTATGGATTCACGTTTTGTTGGTGGAGCGAGCCGTTTCATATCCGAACCGGAACTAGCCAAAACCAGACGACGAATCAGGCGCACTTTTCGATCTTATTCGTAATGGGTCCACATCCGGAGAACATGAACTTCTTTGTTTGCTTCATCATCTTCGTAAACGAGACGGTGTTGAATATTGATTCTACGCGAATGGCCGCCTTGATAATCCCCCCTTAGCTTTTCGTAGGGAGGGGAGTTCTGAAAAGGATTCATTTGAATAACGCCTAGGGGTTTCCGGGCTTTTTCCTCAAGACCGGATTGCTTCAGCTTCTTCTTGTCCTTTTCGGCGTAAGAAGAAAACTTGATGACGTAATTTACCACTTTTCATTCTCCGAATAAGGCTTTTTCTTCGAGTAGTCTTCCTTCTTGGCTTTTTGATTGTCTCCCCGAAGCCGGGGGCCGAAGCCAAGGCGAGGGTTTCTTGAATATCGTTCCAATCGTCTTCGGAGACAATAACAAAATTACTGCCTCGAGAATTCACCACAAGAATAGGCGAGGCCGCTTCTTTAGATTTATCGGCTAATTCAAAGATGTTTTTTCGAGCATCGGTAATGCTGATGGTTGGCATAAGCATGCCTCCTTAATGTACTTTTAAATGTACATTCATAAAGTACGCTCAAATGTACGATTCATCGGGGCGAAAAATTATTTCTGTGCCCAAGACAAAGAGGGATAAAACAACAAACACCGCAGGAATGCCAACATAAAACTGGCCTTTGGGCTTGCCCTATTTCCTTTCCTCCGTTTCCTTTTCGAAGCAAGCAAAGTTTCTTCCGAGACCGAGGGCAGTTGAAATCCCCCAACGCCCGTTTAGATTCACACACGATTCCCTATCGGTTCTTTTTCGGCAAACAAAGAAAACGGAACCTCAAAGAACTTCTGAATCCGATAGATTTTTTGGAAAGAAGCGGCATAGAGATATTCGTCCGCTGCGTTGTATTTTTTAAGCACCCCAACGCTAATGGAGAGTCGCTTGCTCAATTGAGGAACGCTGATTTTTTCTCTCTCGCACAAAATACGCAGGATGGTTTTTTCTTTTT
>Ga0183097_10206_pt1 | contig 182497 bp, 155 predicted proteins | sample BioMet8_FD_128883 | JGI IMG/M metagenome (GOLD analysis project Ga0183097, IMG submission 128883) | Microbial communities from bioreactor (seeded with sewage sludge) at Lawrence Berkeley National Lab, California, USA - Biofuel... | ecosystem: Engineered > Bioreactor > Anaerobic > Unclassified ... | reverse complement strand
AATCGAAGGCAAGCTGAACGATGAACTAGATCCCGATTGGCTCAAAGACCAAAAGAGACTCCACAAAAACTATGACCTCTAATGTTTTTCTCTTGTCACGAAGTGACTGAGCAACTATAATCCTTCTTGCGCGAAATCTCGAAATGGTTGAAACCACGCTCCACAGGAACGCTGATTGTGACCATGAAAGTCTGTAATGCACAACGCGCAACATTCAGCCCCGCTAGTTAAACGGTATAACGGGTCCATGGTAAGGACCAATTCGTAGTCCGACTCTGCGGCGGGGCACCAGATGAAAGTTACCCTCGAGGATTCGAGGGTTTTCTTTTTGCTTTTGATTGCGAAGAATCCCAAAAACAGAAGAATTGTTTATTTTATGAATATTTATGATAACTAAATTGATTCTTTGCTAAGAAATAGTCATAAACGGTCAGGCCATACCGAATACGAAGAATGTTAAATAAACTCCATTTTATCGATAGTTTTATTTATTGAATTACCGATTGAAATCCCTTGTAGGGACTCCCTTTTGTTTGCTAGGGTATAGCCAAAGGAATTTAATAAATATGGAAGAAAGAAAGTTCGAAGCCACCTTTCCCTCACGGCCACGGGTGGAGCTTTTTGCCAAATGGCTGATGTTCACCGCCGCGATCCTTTTTATGGCTATCATGTCGATGTTTTATCCGGTCGAAGCCAACATCCCCCTCATTGTTGTGCCTTCGATTCTTGTCTTGATCTTCGCCAAACCGGTCTTCTTCGAGAAACTGAAATTGACGACTCTCGTCTTGATGCGCATCATCATTGTTTTTGCCGCCTTCCGGCTTTTTAATCCTCAAGTCTATGTCGACGTGATCCTTTTGATGTTGATCATCAACATTCTTGAAGCGACTTTCACCGACCTTCTTAAACATAAGAAATATTTCAATGCCATCAGCGGTTTCGCGCTTGCAGTGGGCGTGATCGCCCTCAAAGGCAGTTGGGCTTACGGGGCGCCGATTGGGAACTATTATCTCGTGTATGGCCCGACCTTCGCCGTGACTTTCTGCTATGTTATCGCCTACACTTTGTGGAATTGGATTTTCGTCACCGACGAATTCTCCCCGAGCGTCTCTTTGATGCACGTGGGTTTCTTGACCGCTCCGATCTTTGGCTGCCTTGCGACCTTGGGGTTGGGCGCTTTCGGAGGCTTTGGGATGTGGCTCCTTCTTCGGGCTAACACCCTTTCGATCGGCGGTTGGCTCCAAATCAGTTCGAAGGGTTGGTTCGAGCGAGAATTCTATTCCCCGAAATTCGCTGCCTTCATCGCTTGGACCCATAAGAGTGTCCCTCAGATCATCTTCATGGTCATTAACTTGGCGCTCATCGCGACCTGCATTGGCATTGCCGCCTCGATGAACGCAATCGGCTATACGCCTGCGCCTTGGACCATCTAAAGAGAAATCGGATTCTTTTCAGCGTATTCTCAATTCGGGCAATAACAAAGCTCTCGGTATTTCCGATAAACTTAAAAAGCCCCTGCGAGGGTGTGAAGAGCATCCGCAGGGGTTTTGCATGCGATATTGATCAAATAAACCGCGAAGAGCGCGGCTTAGAATTTGCCATAATGGACTTTTTTTGCGTCGTAGCGTTCGACTTGAACTTTTTTCTCGCCAGCTTTGCCGAAGCTGAGAACCGCAACGGGAATATAGCCATCAGGCAGATGGAAATGTTTGATCAGTTCATTATAGAAATCGCTTTGCCATTTAATGCCCGCCCAAAGCGAGTCGTAACCAAGGGCTTTGCCCGCCAGAAGCATATTTTCGGCACAGCAGGAACAATCTTCGGTCAAAAATTCGTTCGTGGGGTTTTTATTGCTGTCGCCAACGATGAGAACCGTGAGGGCGGTCGTCGCCATGATTTCGCAAGTGGGCTTAAATGGCGTCAATTCGTGCCAAAAAGCGTTGTCCGTATTGACGACGAATTCATAAGGGCGACGGTTCATTGCTGAGGGAGCCTCGAAACCCGCCGTTAAAATGGTTTTGATTTCCTCTTCCTTCATTTTGCACGGTTCGTATTTGCGGATCGAGATTCGTTTCGCTAAACATTCCAAAGCGTCCATAATTCGCCCTCTTTCTGATTAATTATACCCTAAAACCAATCATTTTTCCCATCTTTTCTATCTCGTTATTGATACGACATAGCCAAGAAAAAATGAAATGGTTATAATAAAAAACAGAGGATTATTATGAAGATTGCAATCTCTGCCGAAACGACCGTTGACCTCCAAAAAGATTTACTCGATTTCTATCAAATTTCGACGGTGCCTTATACCTTGATGTTTGGCGAAAAAGCCCAGTTCGATGGCATCGTGGTGGGGGAAGATCTTTTTAAGTATACCGAGGAGACGGGGAAGCTGGCCAAAACCTCTTGTGTCAATTTGGCCCAATTCCAAGCGCATTTCAAAAACCTTTTAAGCCAAGCCGATTATGTGATTCATTTTTCCTTGTCGAGCGATATGTCCGCCTCCTACGCTAATGCGGTCAATGCGGCGAATGAGCTTGGCGGCAAAGTCGCCGTCATCGATTCGCGGACTCTATCAACCGGGATTGCCCTTCAGTGCATTTATGCGAAAAAACTAGTGGATGCTGGCTATTCCTTTGAAGACGTGGTGGCCAAAGTCAAAGAACGGATTCCTTATACCCAAGCCTCGTTTGGCCTTGAAGCTGTTAATTATCTTTATAAAGGCGGACGCTGCTCTGCTTTGTCGGCCTTAGGCGCGAACATCCTTCACATCCGTCCCCAGATCATCGTTAAAGATGGCAAGATGATTTCGGGCAAGAAATTCCGTGGGCCGATGGAGAAATGGGTCATGGATTACGTTGAGACGACTCTCGAGGAATTCACCAACCCCGATTACGATGAAGTTTTCATCACTTATTCATCCGCTCCGGACGAGGTGGTTGACCTGGTGCGAGAACGCTTAAAGAAAGCCGGTTTCAAACACATCATGAACACTTACGCTTCGGGCACGGTCAGCTGCCACTGCGGGCCCCATACCTTAGGCATCTTGTATTTCAACGATGGCCCCCATCCCGTTAAGAAAGCCTAAAACACGTCGTTGATTCTATGGTGCCCTTCCGCGGAGGGGCACTTTTTATCTTTTAAAACCAAGAAAAAGTTCCTTTATGTCCCATAATCCTTTGTTTATACTATTCTTAACAAAGGGGAAGAGATCTTTGGAAAATTCCGATCGGAAAGGCTCTTTTTCTTGGTTTCAACGTTTTGTTGAGTGCATTTCACCAAGCCGTTGATGGACAATTTGTTGAAGTGCTACTGAAATAGAAGGCGAAAGAAGGCACACCTATGAGCGTTGGGGACAATATTCGAAAATATCGTGAGGAAGCGGGCTTGACCCAAAAGGGTTTGGCCGATCAACTTTATGTCACCCCACAGGCGGTTTCCCGCTGGGAAAAAGGCGAAGTCGAACCCTCGGTCGATACGCTGCGTTCGATCTCCGATATCTTTAATGTGACTTTAGATCAGTTAATCAAAGGCCGCTCCGATAGTCCGACTCCGAAAGCGGAGGAAACCCCAAGCGTCGAAGCACAGAACGAAGCGCCTAAAGCGGAAGTGGTTGCCGCCCCTAAAGAGAACAAACTCCTGGGCGTCTGCATCCGTTGCGGCAAAGCAATCTACGATGATGGAAGCTTCTGGCGTGGCTATAAGAATGTGACGTATACAGGGCGCGGCCATCATCACGAGCATGTGAATTACACATTAACCGATTTGAATCATGGGGATGGCTATTTGTGCGCCTCCTGCGGCGAGGAATTAAAAGAAGAAACCCACCGAGAAAAGATGGCGGTTGAAGCCCAACATATCCGTCAAAAGCATTCGGCGATGGGCTGGGCGATCTTCGCCGGGATCGTCGCTTTCATCGTAATGATCCTGGTGGGGTCCTTCACCGTAAAAAACAATGTGGGTGGTGGGGTAACGGCCTTTTGTTTAAGCCCGCTTGTCGCTTATGCCATGTTCTCTTTCGTCTATGTGATGATTGCCAACAACACTTTCGTGAGCGAAGTCTTTATCGACATCGCTTCGTTTGGCTTTGTCAAAATGCCGGGCGTCCTTTTCACTTTTGATGCGGATGGTATCGTAGCCCTGGTCGTCATCAAAGCGGTTTTGGGCATTTTGTCCTTTTTGATTTTCTTTGGCTTCCTTGTTTTGGCGGTGGCGGTTTGCTCCATTTTCACGATGTTCGCTTTCCCGATCTCTTATCACAGCGATCCGGCTTAGTTCTCGGGGATGTCTCTTTTCGCTTTTTCGGCTACAATAAGAAAGATGAAAAGATTCTCGCAACGGTCCCTATTGGCTTTGGTCGTTCTTTGGAGTTTAACCGCTTGTTCCACGACAACGGGCAGTCCAGTTTCCACCGAGCCGGAATCCTATGAGAAAACGCTACCTTTCCGTGAGGGTTTCTCCCTTTTGCAGTTAAACGACTTAGAATGGTCCTCTTTTACGGACATCGCTCATCAAAAAGACTATTTGATGCATTTAATATCCTCCGCAAAAGCCACTTCGAATTCACAAATCCTTGATCTTATTCTCCTCAATGGAAATTCGTTTTCTCTCGCGGATAAAACGGTGGTTAAAAACCTGTTGGACTGCCTTGAAGCTTTCGCGGTCCCTTTCGCCTTCGTCTGGGGCAATGATGATTTGCAAGGTTCCTATCGTTTAGCGGATCTTGAAACGGCTTTGAAAAACTGTCCCCACGCCGTCTACGCCAACCCGATGGATTCCGTGACGGGAAATAGCAATTACGAGATAACGCTCCGCGACAATGGAACCGCTCGTTATGCCCTTTATGCCTTTGACTCGAGCGGCTACGACCTTTCAGGAGTCCCTTTGCGTTACGATAACGCCTACATTCGCGCGGATCAGGTCGCTTGGCTTGAACGGCAAGCGAGTTATGTCGGCCCCGTTCCCTCACTGGGTTTTCTTTCGCTGGCGCCCCTCGAGTTTTCTAACGCTTATGAAGGCCGAAACTATAACAAGATGGTTTTTGAAAAGAACGGGGCGATTACGACTCCAAGCGGGAATTCCACTTTGCTTTCGCGAATTACCCGTTTGAATTTCAAGGGCCTCTTCTTTGGCCAGGACCACGCCAATGATTTCGTTCTCGATCTCCAAGGACTCCGGGTGGGCTATGGGGTCAAAAGCGGAAGCGAGAAGGGCTTTGCGACTTCTCCGACCCAAAGTTACCTTTTAGGGGGAGAGTCAAAATCCTTGCAAATCCTTGGTGGTTCGCTTTACACCCTCTCCGCTAGCGGGGATTTTTCCCTCGATCATCTCTATCTGCAAGACGATGGCGCCTACACCTTGGTGAAGGAGCGATATCAATGAAAGAGAAAACCGCGTTAAAAATTTGTGAAAGCGCCTTATATTTCTTAGCGGCTTTAGTTTTTTATTTGCTGGTGAATCTCTGGGCGAGTGCCACCAGCGTCCCGTTTGGGGATTTCGCCCGCGCCCTTCCTTTTGGCCTCTTCCTCGCCGACAGCGTTTATTTCCTTTTCGCTCTTCATCTTCTGACTCATCCTTTGAATGAGACGAAGCGCATTAAAACTGCCGAGGTCAATGGCGCTCTGCTCCTCATTCTTTCTTTCGTCGGCATCCTGAGCCAAGCGGTGTATTACCGTCTGGGTTATCAGCCTTCTTGGATCAGCGGGGGCATCACTCCGTTTTATCCGCTGGATGGTTTCATCGGCCATTTTGTCCTACTGATTCTCGGCAGCGGGCTTTATCTTTTCTCCCGTTATCTTCGAAAACACCATCGGAATTACGAATGGAGCGTTCACGAATGGCAAGGACACGGGAAAGTTTGGACCTCGATTTTTCGTCCCTTTTTCGCCTTGATTGCCCTCTATTTTATGGGGGCGTTGCTCCTGGCGCCTTTCCGGATCAACGCTTTCGCTGAGCATGCGGGTTCGCTTGTCGGTTTCTTTCTTTTGATGCTCTTGCCCAGCGTGATGCTGGCCTTCTACGAGTGGGATTATCTCGATAAAGAGCCGCTTCCCCAGCGGCAAAGGCTTTATCGGAATTCTGTGATTCTGACCTTGGCGGGCCTCATTTTGGCTTTATGGTATTGGCTCGCCCAAGCCCTCGATCCGCGTTTTCTTTCCGAAAGCCTCATCGCTCTTTTTCCCTGGGACTTCATGCTTCAGGTGAAAATCGCTCCTTACCTTTTGCTTTTATCCTGCTTAGGATCCTCGCTCATCGCTTTCTTGCATTATCTCAACCGCAGTGTCCTAAAAAAGCCGAAAAACGCTTGAAAATTGTTGCACACGCGCGAGGAACGCGCTAAAGTGAACGTGCGGAAGATCCTGATATTAGGCTCCGCCAACGCTCATTAGACGATTTGGAGTGGCATTCGTGGGCCGCTCTTTCTTTTTTAAGGAGGTCACCGTGGACGTCATCGAAAATTTGAAAACACTCCTCACGCCACCCTTGCAGGCGGCGGGCTACGAGCTGGCATCGTTAACCCTGTCTCGCGATAAAGAGGGCCTCACGCTTCACCTCATGGTGGACCGCGATGCGCCAATCTCTCTCGATGACATCGTGAAGGTCTCGGACTTGATCAATCCGCTGCTTGATAAAGCAGATCCCATCGCTGAAGCCTATACGCTCGATGTCTCCTCCCTTGGGGCGGAAAAACCCTTAAAACTCAACGCCTTAGAGCATTATGTGGACCGCTATGTGGCCTTCCACCTCACGAAACCTTATGAAGGCGAGAATTCGCTCGAAGGGACGCTGGTGGATGTGACGCCAACGACGCTCACACTGCGGCTAAGGATCAAGAGTCGGAGCAAAGACGTGACGATTGAGCGGGCCGCTGTCGATAAGGCCAATTTGGCCATTAAATTCTGAATTTCTCGAAAGGAAATATAATTATGGATGCAACCGTGTTCAAGAAAGCCATTGATGAGATTGCCGAAAGCAAAGGAATCTCTCACGAAGCTGTGGTGGAGGCTCTCACCGAAGCGCTTCAACGCGCTTATATCAAGTACCTCGGCGGCGGCGATGATGCCGTGGTCGAAGCGAAGATCGATGAGGAAAATGGCCGGATTACCTTGGCCCAGATCAAGAACGTCAAAAAAGATGTCGAGGATGATTACCTTGAGATTTCGCCTGCCGACGCCAAAGAAGACGCCGATGAAGCGATGGAAAACCTCCAAGATGATCTCAAAGACACCAAAGACGCTAACGTCAAGGCTGATCTCAAGGATTTGATAGAGAAGGTTCAAGCCGCCAAAGATGGCATCAAGGTCGGGGGCACTTACGCGATGTATTGCCCGCTTGAAGAGCTTTCGAAGCTCACTGCCATGGCCGTCAAGAGCAATCTTCGCATCAAGATTGCCGAAGCGGAGCGGGTCGCTCTTTATGACGTCTACAAAGATCACATCGGCGAAATGGTCACCGGCACCGTTGAAAAAGCCGACGATCGTTCCGTCAGTGTCAATATCGGTCGCACCAGCGTCGAACTCACCCGCCGGGAAATGATTGGCGATGAGTACTTCAAAGTCGGCGATCCGATCAAGGTCTACATCCAAGAAGTCAAAGACGTGAGCCAAGAGAGCAAAGGCCCGCGGGGACCCCAGATTGAGGTCACCCGTTCTTCGGAAGGCTTCTTAAAACGCCTCTTCGAAGAAGAAATTCATGAAATCTATGATGGCACCGTTGTCATCAAAGGCATCGCCCGAGAAGCGGGCATCCGCAGCAAGGTCGCGGTTTATTCGACCAACGAAGACGTCGATCCGACCGGCGCTTGCATCGGTCCGGGCGGCAGCCGCATTCAAAAAATCGTTTCTCAACTTGGAAATGGCAAAGAGAAAGAGAAGATCGATATCATCTCTTATTCGTCCAATCCGGGTCTTTATATCGCCGAGAGCTTACGCCCGAGCCAAGTCTTAGGCGTGGCCATCATTGATCCCGAAGCCCAACCGCATCCGAAGGCGGTCGCGATCGTCAAAGACGAGTCCTTGTCCTTAGCGATTGGCAAAAAGGGCGCCAATGCCCGCTTAGCCAATAAGTTGACGGGTTGGTCGATTGACATCAAAGAAGAGAGCGAAGCCAAAGAAGAAGGCCTTGCTTACACCACGTTTGAAGATCTCCAGAAGCAAGCTGAAGAAGAAAAGAAGGCTCGCGAAAGAGCCGCCTATGCTCAAGCGAGCAAAGAAGCGGCCGAGAAGCGGGCTGAAGAAGTCCAGGCCTTATCCGATCAAATGGCCGCTCAGCCAGCAGTTCAACCTGCGGCTCAGCCTGTTATCGAGACGCCGGTTGCCCCGAAGGAAGTCGCTCCGAGCACACCCGCCCCCGAAGCAGCTCCCGCTATTGCCCCCGTCGAAACTCCGGCCACTCCAGTCGTCGAAACTCCGGCTCCGGCTCCGAAAGTCGAAACCCCGATCGAAGTCAAGACCACCGTTTCGCTCGAAGACCTCGAAAAGAATCTCGAAGAAGAGAAGAATGCCCCTCACGTCGAGAGCGATTTCTCGAAGCGTCCGCAATTTCAGAAGGGCAAGAATCGTCGGCCGCATCAGATTTCCGATAAGGAAGTCGAACGCATCAAACCCGCCGATGTCCCCAATGGCAGCGCCATGCCGATTTATTCGCAAGAAGAACTCGACGCGATTGCTAAAGAAGAAGAGGACAGCGAAGGCAAGGACGAGAATCCGGAAGAAGTCGATATCGATCAGTACGATAAGTACTACGACGACGATAACAAGTAATTATGATCAAAACCGCGGAACGGACTTCGTTTTATTCGCATAAGAAAGCAGCGCGGGAAAGCCTTGTTCGTTTCGTGATGAAAGATCATTCGCTCGTCTTAGACGCGAAGAAGTCGCTCCCCGGACGCGGGGCCTATCTTCTTCCCGAAGAGGTCAGCAAAGTCCTCGAGCTTCATCTTTATTCCCACGCGTTCCATCAGTCGGTTAGCCTTTTAGAGGAGGAACAAATCAAAAAAGCTTATGAATCCCTTACAAAATGATCGCTTAGGCTTTTTGGGCCTTCTCTACGTGGCCCATAAAGCCCTCATTGGCGAAGAACTTTATTCTTCGCTCAGCAAAGTCCATCTGCTGATCGTCGCTAGCGATGCCCATTCGAATCAAGCGCTTTCGACCAAGCGCCGCGCTCAAAACGCTCACGTGCCTCTCATCGAAGAGTTCACGGAAGCGGAATTAGGCGCTGCCCTCGGTCACGATAGCGTGACCTTCATCGGCATCATCGATGAGAAAGCCGCTGGCGCCTATTTGAAGAAAACGAAAGAAGGACCGAAAGAGTCATGAAAAAACAAAAACAAACATTCTTCTCCAAGAAGAAAGCCGAGGAGAAACGCCGCATTTCGAATATTGATGATCATCCTCATAACCATAAGGAAGAGCATTACGCCAAAGTCAATGGTGGCGTTTTCGTTTATTCCAAGCCGCTTTCGGTCGCGGATTTGTCGAAAGCCATCAACGTTCCGGCGCCTGCCATCATCAAATTCCTTTTTATGCAGGGGAAGCCCGTCACCATCAACCAGATGCTTGACGATGAGATGATTGGCACGATTTGCTTGCAATTTAACTACGATTTCAAAAAAGAAAAGATCGTCGATGCCGAACATTTCGAGGAAATCGAGATCAAGGATGATCCCAAAGACCTCATCGAACGCGCCCCAGTGGTGACCGTCATGGGTCACGTTGACCATGGTAAGACCTCAATCATCGACGCGATTCGTCATAGCGAAGTCGCTGCCCACGAAGCGGGTGGTATCTCTCAGGCGATCGGCGCTTATCAAAAAGACGTTCATGGCAAGAAAATCACGATCATCGACACCCCGGGGCACGCGGCCTTCGCCGCGATGAGAGCCCGTGGCGCTTCGGTGACCGATATCGTCGTTCTCGTCGTCGCGGCTGATGATGGCGTCATGCCCCAGACCCTCGAAGCGATTGACCATGCCAAAGCGGCCAACTGCCAAATGATCGTAGCCATCAACAAGATGGATAAGCCCGGCGCCAATCCGAAGAAAGTCGAAGAACAACTGATGCAGCACGATGTCATCGCCGAAGAGTTTGGCGGCGACGTGATGTGCGTTCCTTGCTCGGCGAAAACCGGTCAGGGCATCAATGATTTGCTTGAGACGATTTTAACCAAAGCTGAAATGATGGAACTCAAGGCCAATCCGAATCGTTATGCGATCGGCACCGTCCTCGAGAGCAACCTCGATAAAGGCGAAGGCCCGAAGGCCACGTTACTCGTGCAAAATGGCACGTTGAACGCTTCCGACTACGTTGTCGTCGGCTCCATTTATGGCAAGATTCGTCGGATGGGCAATGAATATGGCCAAGTCGTCCATACCGCTGGCCCATCGACTCCGGTCGTCGTGACCGGTCTTTCCGATGTGCCATCCGCCGGTGATCGCTTCATGGCGTTCCCGAGCGAGAAAGAAGCGAAGGAGATCGCCGAAAAGCGGGCCCTGAGCGAAAAAGAGAAGTCCCTTTCGGGCAGCGCCGCTATGACGATGGAAGACCTCCAGAATCTTGTAAGCGCCGGTAAAATCAAACAAATCAACGTTATCGTGAAGGCGGACACCGATGGTTCGGCCCAAGCCTTAAAAGCCTCGTTGGAAAAGCTTTCGAACGACCAGATCAAAGTCAAAGTCCTCGAAGCGGCCGCAGGCGCCATCAACGACAACGATGTCAACCTCGCCAGCGCGACCAACGCGATCATCTATGGCTTTAACATCCGTCCGGATGCCCGGGTCAAGGTGATTGCCGATGAAAAGAAAGTCCAGATCCGTCCGCACCGGATCATTTACGAGCTCATCGACGAGATGACCGCGATGATCAAAGGCCAATACAAAGCGGAAATGGTGGAGAACGTCACCGGTCAAGCCGAAGTCCGTCATATTTATAAGATCTCGCACGTCGGCACGATCGCCGGAAGCTATGTGACCTCCGGTCTTCTGAAGGCGGGCGAAAAAGTTCGTTTGCTCCGGGAGGGCGTGGTCACCTATGAAGGCGAATTATCCTCTTTGAAGCGTTTCAAAGACGACGTCAAGGAAGTCAAAGAAGGCTATGAATGCGGCTTAGGCATCAAGAACTTCAATGACCTCAAGGAAGGCGACATCATCGAAGGCTACGAGATGGTGGAGAAGAAATAATGGCGAACCGGCAAGGTCGGGTCAAAGCACTCATTGGGAAAGATATCTCGGATATCTTGACTTTTGAACTTAAAAACCCGCATATTGGCATGGTTTCGGTGAACGAGGTGGCCGTCAATAGCGACTACTCCCTCGCCAAAGTCTATGTCTCCTTCATCGGGGCGAAATACCCGAAGCAGAACCTCGAGGAACTCACCCGCGTCAAAGGCGTGGTCCGCTCCCTCTTAGCGAAGAAGCTCGACATCTACAAAGTCCCGGATATCGTCTTTATCCTCGATGAAAGTTTCGATAAGACGGCCTCGCTCGATAAGGCGCTTCAAAAAGAAGCGGACGATCTCGACGCGTTGAAGAAAAAATAAAAAAGAGCATCTTCGGAAACCTTTCCGGAGATGCTTTTCTTACTTCTGGATCCTCAAGACGTAATGTTCTTTGGGAATGCCGGGTTCCGTTTTCTTTGCAAAACCCGCCTCGATTTTGATTTTGGGGCTGCCACCTTCGAGAACGAACGTCACCGGATTGACCTCGCGAGAGATCATGTTAATGAGGGAATCGATCCCATGAAGGAGTCCTTCTTTTTCGCCGACGAGATGAAAGAGGGCAATCCGATGGTCCGTGAGATGCCGATAAGCGATTTCGCCCACTTTTTTGTGGTGGTGCAAAATGAGGAAATCGCACTCGCCTTCTTTTTTCTTCGTGGTGGCGAAAGTGCTTCCTCGCATCTGATCGGGAGTCACGATCGGCTTAATGGCATAGGCGTGGTCTTTTTCGTTTTCGTATTCGAGGTCATTAAAGTAAAGCTGGAACGGCTCGTAATTAAAGAGCATGCTTCGGAAGTTATCGCGGGCTTCCGGGTGCGACTGGTAAATGCTCTGAAGGAATTCTTTGCTCCATTCCCGCTCGGTGTTGCCATTGGCGGGGCATTTGGACGCTAAAACGGGGAGCTGTTCTTCTTGGGCAAGGCCGCGGAGATCGCTCTCACGGCAATAAATCAAAGGCCGGATAAAGGTGATCCCTGCTTTTTCGAGGTACATCTTCGGCTCGAAAGTGGCCACTCGGCCCCCATGAATCATATTCATGAAAAGAGTTTCGACCGCGTCATCGTTATGGTGGGCGAAGGCCACTTTGTTGTAGCCCAGTTCTTGGGCGATGTGATTCATCGCCGCTTTTTTCATTCGGGAACAAATGGAACAGGGGATATGCTTCTTTTTGCCTTGATGGGTTTTGAGAACATCATAGACAAAACGGGAATCCGAGACATAAAGTTCCATTCCCAAGGAGGCGCAATAAGTCTTCAATCCTTCGATGTCGGCATTGCCGAAGCCCAAATCGAGGAAAACCGGTTTGACCGTGAATTTCTTGTCAGCGAATTTGCCATAAACGGAAAGGGCCCGAAGCAAAGACAAAGAGTCCTTGCCCCCGGAAAGCCCGACCAGGATTTTATCGCCAGAATCGATCAAGGAGTAATCGCGGTCCGCTTTGCGGAGAGCCGCTAGGATGTTACGAATGTATTTCATAATGATTTTTTGGGCTTAGACATTATAATATTTTAGCCATGGAAAACGGAATTATCTTGCTTGATAAAGAAGCGGGGGTCACCTCCCGCGACGTCGATGATGCCTTGATGAAGATGTTTCAGACCCGGAAAGTGGGTCATTTAGGCACTTTGGATCCTTTTGCGACGGGCTTATTGGTGATTGGCATCAACAAAGGGACGAAATTCTTAACTTATCTTGATGATGCGAAGAAAAGTTATATCGCGACGCTGAAATTAGGCGCCTCGAGTTCGACGGGCGATCCGGAAGGGGAAATCATCCCCGGAGTCGCTCCCAGTCTAAAAAAAGAAGAAATCGCTGCAAAACTCAATTCTTTTTTGGGCAAAAGCGAGCAAATGCCTCCGATGACGAGCGCAATCAAGGTCAATGGGGAGGCCCTTTATAAGGCAGCGCACCGCGGCGAAAGCGTGGAACGCCAAGCCCGGAGCATCGAGATCTTTTCGCTCAACCTCATTTCTTATGAACAAGATACGATCGTTTTTACCTGCACCGTTTCGCGGGGAACCTATATTCGGGTTCTCGGTGAAGATATCGCCAAGAGTCTAGGCACCACAGGTTATTTAACGAGTTTACGGCGTTTATCGATTGGCAACTTTTCGCTCGCCCAGGCGAAGAAACTTGGCGAACTCACCGAAAAAGATGTCATCGATCCAACGATCTTTATCACGACGATGAAGCATATTGAAATCGACGAAAGCGATTTGAAGCGGGTGCAAAACGGCGCTCCGATGACTTTAGCCCAAGATTATGGGGAGAAAGTCCTTTTGGTCTTGCATGAAGAAGCCATCGCGGTTTACGCGAGAACTCGGGATGTTTATTATCATTCCGAACGAGGCCTTTTCTGATGGAAAAGCACGTCTTTTCGCTGGGCGAAGTTCCGCCCCTAGCTCAAAAGCTCACCCTTTGCTTAGGCAACTTTGATGGGGTCCATTTAGGCCATCAAGCCCTCATCCGAAAAGCGAAAGAGATCACGGAGGGCGAGGTGGGCGTTTTGCTCTTTGACCAAAACCCGGCTGAGTTTTTCGCGAATGGAAAAAGCTTAGCCGTTTTGACTTCGTTAGAAGATAAATGCCGGTTTTTCGACGCTTTAGGGGTCGAACAGATTTATATCGTTAAAGTCTCGGCAGCCTTCTTCGCTCTTTCGCCCGAAGAATTCGTCAATCAGGTGCTTTTGCCTTTGCGCCCAACCTCTTTAGTGGTGGGAAGCGACTACACCTATGGGAAAGACGCGGCGGGCAATCTGGCTTCGTTAAAGAAGAGTTTCGCCGTGAATGAGGTCCCTTTGCTCGAATATGCGGGCAGAAAGATTTCAACCCAGTCGATTATCAAAGCCATCCAAAAAGGCGAGATTGAAGAAGCCAACCGCGAGTTGGGGCGGACTTATGAAGTGCATGGGCTTATTGCTCACGGCTTAGAAAACGGTCGCAAGATGGGTTTTCCGACCGCCAATCTCAAGCTCTCAACGCCTTACGTTTTGCCGAAAGCCGGGGTTTATCTTGGACTGGCCTATCTTCGGGGTTTGGCCTATCGAACGCTCATCAACGTCGGAAATAATCCGACGATCGGCGTTCTTTCCCATCCCGTTATCGAAGCCTATCTTCAAAACTTCAAAGGCGACGCCTATGGCGAAACGCTCTATCTCGATTTCCTTTCCTTTCTAAGAGAAGAAAAGAAGTTCGCCAATCTCGACGAACTCCAAGCCCAAATGGAAATCGACAAAAAAGCGCTACATTAACAAGAACGCTTCAGCAATTTCGCCGGCGATCTTGGCGGCTTTTTCGGCATTCTGCGCGTATTCTAGGCCATTGTTTTCGGCATCCGAAATCGTCCTTAAGGAAGCGAAAGGCAGATGATTCACGTAAGCGATTTGCGCCATGGGCGCCGCTTCCATATCGGTGGCTAAAGAATGGAATTCTTGATGAATCCGCTCTTTATTGAGAGGATCCGCATAGAATGTGTCCCCGGAGGAAATCACGCCGCGGAGGGGGTGTTGCCCAACACTTTCGGCCGCAGTGACCAGCCGCAAGGAAATCGCTTCATCGACAGGTAAAGAAACCAGGTTGATTCCGGAGACTAAGCCTTTGGGATCGCCGATGGCGGAAGTGTCCAAATCGTGTTCAACTAAGGAAGAGGCGATGATCGAAGAAAAGAGGGGGAGACGTTGGACGTCAAGACTGCCTGCCACCCCGATATTGATGCAACTTTGGAGTTGGGGATAAAGCAAAGCGACTGCTTCCATAGCGCTGGAAGCGAAGCCTTTTCCAATCCCGCTTACGGCTAAAACGTAGTCATGGTGGCCGATCGAACAAAGCATTATCTTCGCAAATCCGGCTTGTTTTGTTTCCTTGATGCTGCTTTTGGAAAGGAGATAAGCGGCCTCTTTCTCCATAGCAACCATGATGCAATGCATAGGGAGATTATAGCAAGAAAAAAGGTGGCATAAATAAGAAAGCGAACGTATTATACAAGTGTCTAGTTTAAGGAGGTCATGATGAATCAAATCACCAAGCGGGCGCTCTCGCAATCCTTGAAGAAACTTTTAGGAGTCAAACCTCTCGATAAAATCACGGTGACCGACATCGTTGAAGACTGTGGCGTCAACCGCCAGACGTTCTACTATCACTTTCAAGATATGGCGGATCTTGTCGAATGGACTTGTCTTGAAGACGCCGATAAAGCCTTGCAGGACCGCAAGACCTATGCGACCTGGCAAGAAGGTTTCCTTTCGATCTTCAATCTTATGAAGGAAGATCAAACCTTCATCATGAACATTTATCATTCGGTTTCGCTTGACCAACTGGAGCTTTATCTTTATAAACTCGTCTATCCTCTTCTGTTAGGGGTGGTCAACGAGCAAGCCAAAGGCATGTCGGTCCGCGAAGAGGACAAGGCCTTTATCGCTGATTTTTATAAATATGCTTTCGTGGGATTGGTTCTCGACTGGATCAAACGCGGCATGGTGGATGATCCTCAGAAAATCATCGACCATCTCTCGATTCTTATTAAAGGCACCATTCCCCAAGCCCTCGATAACTATCGTTTAGACAAATAGGCTTCGCTGTCTAAATTTTCGTTACTTCAAGCGGTGTGACAAAAAATCGAACACCGCTTTTTTCTTGTCGAAAGCGTCCTTTGGAATCCGGGATTAAAAATGAAGGCGTCAAAAGTACAGGAGGAAAAAATCAATGTACTACTCAGCAGGAAATTACGAAGCCTTCGCCCATCCGGAAAAACCGGCGGATGCGGATAAGAAGAGCGCTTATATCATCGGGAGCGGCTTAGCCGGACTCTCCGCGGCGTTTTACCTCGTCCGCGACGCTCAAGTAAAAGGCGAGCACATCCACGTCTTGGAAAAACTCCCCGTCAGTGGGGGTTCGTGCGATGGCAATGAATGGGATAAGGGATTCTATATGCGCGGCGGCCGTGAGATGGATAACCATTTCGAGGTCATGTGGGATTTGTATCGCGATGTTCCCTCTTTGGAGAACCCGAACGTCTCCGTCCTTGATGAATATTATTGGCTCAACAAGCATGACCCGAACTATTCCTTATGCCGGGCGACCGTAAAGCAGGGGAAAGACGCCCACACCGATGGCAAGTTCAATCTCGATAGCCAGGCCCAAAAAGAAGTGACGAAACTCTTCTTATCTGGCGATGAAGAACTGGAAGGCAAGAAGATCAGCGATTTCTTCGATGATCATTTCTGGAGCAGCAACTTCTGGCTCTATTGGCAGACGATGTTCGCCTTCCAGCGTTGGAGCAGCGCTTTGGAAATGAAGCGGTATTTGCAAAGATATTGCCACCATATCGATGGGCTGCCCGATTTCTCGGCCCTTCGTTTCACGAAGTACAACCAATACGAAAGCATGATTCTTCCGCTTCAAAAGTATCTTCAATCGCATGGAGTAGATTTCCAGTTTGGCGTCGAAGTGGAGAATGTCGTCTTCGCTAAAGAAAATGGCAAGAAGATCGCGAAGCAGATCTTATATAAGAAGGATGGAGCCGAAGCGAGCATCGATCTCGTCGAGGATGATTTGGTCTTCATCACCAATGGCTGCCCGACTGATACCTCGTGCTATGGCTCGCAGAATGAAGCCCCGGATCTCACCAAGATTCATAATGGCCAGGGCGAGAGCTGGGATATGTGGCACAAGATCGCCGCTCAGGATGAGGCGTTTGGTCACCCCGATGTCTTCTGCGCCCACGAAAAGGAGTCGAACTGGATGAGCGCGACCATCGATCTCAAAGATGACACCGTGATGCCTTATATCAAAGCCATCTGCAAGCGCGATCCCCATTCGGGCAAAGTCACGACCGGCGGCATTGTCACCGTCCGCGATAGCCAGGATGGTTGGTTCTTATCCTGGACGATCAACCGTCAGCCGCAGTTCCGTAGCCAGCCGAAGAACGATGTCTTGGTTTGGGTCTATGGCCTTTATACCGACAAAGCGGGGAATTACGTTAAAAAGCCGATGAAAGAATGCACGGGCAAAGAGATCGCCGAAGAGTGGCTTTACCACATCGGCGTGCCCGAAGATAAAATCGCGGAATATGCCGAGAAGCATATGAATACGACGACATGCTATATGCCGTATATTAACGCCTTCTTCATGCCCCGCCATGTCAATGATCGCCCGCTGGTGGTCCCGAAAGGCGCCGTCAACTTCGCCTTCATCGGCCAATTCGCCGAGACTCCGCGCGATACGATCTTCACGACCGAGTATTCCTTACGGACGGGCATGGAAGCCGTTTATACCTTAATGAACGTCGATCGGGGTGTTCCTGAGACTTGGGGCAGCGTCTATGATGTCCGCGAACTCTTAAAGGCGGCCTATTATGCGGTGGACAAGAAGAGTTTGAAAGAGCTCCATCTCTCGCCGATTGAAAAAGTCGCCTTACGCAAAGCGATGAAGAAGATCAAAGGGACGGATGTTGAGAAGCTATTAAAGGACGAACACTTAATCTGAGACGCTGAGTTTCCGTCTTGAAAGCAACCCTAGGCCAAACTAGCGGTTGCTTTTTCTTTAAGCCATGATCTTTCGATAGTTCTTTGACAATTCGAAAAAAGCTTTACGCAAAGTCTTATCTTTTATGGCTTTTGGTTTGCATAATTGGAAGCGCTTTCTTATAATAAAGGGCGTTAGATATCATAAAAAGGGAAAGGAGCCTTTTCTTATGAAACACAAATTGAGTTTACTTCTCACCATAGGGGCGTTAGCTTTTGGGGGGACCGCTGCTGGACTCGTTGGAGCCAAGAGCGCGCAACTCACCAAGGCGGCTGCAGGAGATTACACGAGCAGCATTCAATTAGTAGGCGCTGCTTTAGACGTTGGCTGGACAAATACCGCAAATACAGCCTATCAGTTTGTGGAACAATCCGATGGTAGTTTTAGTTGGACGGGTTCATTTAAGGTGGAGCGTTTCCGCGCAGTTATTCCGGGATCTTGGACTAAGGCCCTTAACTGGGACAACGTTGTTGCTACTTCTGCAAAAGTAGCTGATGGGACTTTTGTTCAAGCCTCAACTAAAGGTTCAGACACAGACAATAATATTTGGTGCACTGTGGCTGGTGTATATACTTTGCAACTTGATTCAGGCAAAACTCAGTTGAGCATCATTGCTCCGGCGGTGGCTCAATATAACGTTTCGGAGTTTGCAGTTGTGGACGGAACGAAAGAAGCAACCGCCTACGCCACGGAGATTGCAACAGCAGGTTATACATTTACTCCAACGGATGTTAATCGGACGGGCTACTTCTTCGGCGGCTGGTTCACGGATTCGGCCTGCACAACCGCCTATTCGTCGACGACTTGGAGTGCTGCAGGAAATCTTTACGCCAAATATACAAGCGTCACAGATCGTGCTATTTATTTCGGAGGAACTACTTGGACCAATACTTATGCATATTCCTTTGGCGGTGATCAAGAATTTGGAGCGTGGCCAGGAACAAAAATAGCGACAGTCACAGATGGCGTTTCTTATCAGGGAAAATACTCGGTAACTAAGGTTGCCTTGACCAAGAATGACACCAAAATTATTTTCAACGATGGCACGGTGAGCGGCGGAGTCAAACTGACAAATCAGACCAATGATTTGAGCATTGTAGATAAGGCTTATTATTGGCTCGATGCAGCTGATGGCTCAACCGGTGATGCCGATAAAGGTCTTGCCGCTGCGGTAGTTTATGATATCAACGTTGCTCGCAAAGCTGTTGTGGCCTCTGGCTCTATTCTTGCCGCTAGCATTTGCGGCATCAGCAAAGCCACAGCCACGAATCTTATCGGCGAATATGACGCTTTGAACGCAACCGCCAAAGGCTATGTCGACGCGGCAACGGATTACGTTTACGATTACACTGATACAAGCAAAGGCGCTGATGTTAGTTTTGCCAACATTGTCGCTGAACTTCGCAAGATTTCTGGCACTTCCGGTTCTGCGGTCGTCGGTGTCGTTCTCGACAATAACACCACGCCGGTCTTAGTGATGGTGATCTCCTTAGGCGTTGCCGCCTTAGCGGCTGGTGGCCTTTGGATGAGCCGCCGCAAAGAACGCTAATTTTCTTTCTTAAGGCTGACGGGAGCTCCTTTACCCCTTAGGAGCTCCTTTTCTTTCGCTTCTTAAGGACAAGAAATGTTATGATAAACGTTAGAAAGACTAGGGGAGGATTTGCGATCGTGGATTTGGCCAAAAGTGGGGGAATCGCGAAAAAATCTTATGCCAGCGTTTCCTTACTTCGTTTGGTGGCGATTGCCCTCGTTTTTACTTTTCACGTTTTCTATTTCGGCTCAGCGGTTGGGAATTACCCTTGGGTTTATCTTTTCTCGGGTGCCGTGCAAGCCTTCTTTTTTCTTTCGGGTCTTCTTTATTCGAAACGCAAGAATTTCGGGGTGGGCTTTGCCTATCATGAAGGCGTGAAGCTCTTTGGACCCTGCTTGATCTATTTTATCGTTTTGCTTTTCGCGGATTTCTCCGTAATGTCTTCCCGGGGCGAAACCATTTCTTTTGAGGCCGTCAAAATGACGATGGGGAACATTTCCCCGAGTGGCATCTATAACATTCAGTTTGGCAACCTTTGGTTTTTGCCAGCTTTATTCGTCTGCTATCTTTTGACCCCCATATTAGCCAAGATAGCCATGAAGAGCAAAAAGCTTCTTTTGATTTTGGCCTTGGCGGAGAATGCGGTGGAAATCGTCCTCGTCATCGTCTATGGCTTGCCCTGTGTCGGAATCCCCTATCTTTGGGGATACCTCATCGGCGTGAAGGATTTTACGGGGGAGTTTGAGCCCACTGAAAAGAAGAAACCGATCTTTTTTATTTGGCCCTGGCTGGTTTTGTTCGCGATTTTGGCATGGAATTTTTCTGACCCTTACTTCACTGGGATATGGGATCGAATCGCTTATTATTTCAATGGCCCCTTAAAAGCGTTCTTTGGAATTTTCTTCTCTTTGGCCTTTCTCCGTTCCACTCGATTTCTCAACAAGACGAACGAACCTCATCTTCTTAAATTTATGGGCAACATGGTTTTCTGGATTTATTTGGTCCACGAAAGCGTGATGACCGGATTCTTCAATCCGCTACTGTATGGGGATAATCTTGTCTTGGGAGCCTTATATGCGCTTATCGCCACGCTGGTCTTGTCGTTTGCGCTAAAAGCCCTCGATGATGGGGCCAAGTATTTCGTGAAGGCAGCCCATAGCGGTGGTCGCCCGATTCCCTTTTAGGTAAAAGAAAAGTGGGGGATCGCTCCTCCACTTTGAGATTTAGATAATCTTCGTTTCTTCTTCGAGTGCGGCTTCGGCATCGGCTTTCTTATGGGCATCGAACTTCTTGCGTTCGGAGGTGTCCAAGATCCGTTTTCTCATGCGGATCGCGTGCGGCGTGATTTCGACGAGTTCGTCGAGATTGATGTAGTCGAGGCAAGCCTCGAGCGACATCTTGCGCGGCGCTTTGAGGACAATCATCAGCTCACGAGTGGACGAACGAACGTTGGTCATCGGCTTCGTCATCGTGCAATTGACCGCAAGGTCAACGGGGTAACGGTGCTCGCCAACGATCATGCCTTCATAGCAGATATCGCCTGGCACAATGAACATCGTGCCGTGTTCTTCGACTTTCTGTAAGGCATAAGATGTGGCTTCGCCTTTGTCGGTTGAGACCAAGACGCCGATATTGCGTTCGCCGACTTCGTGTTTGAATAACGGACGATACTCTTTGAAGGTGTGGTTGATGATGCCATAGCCTTTGGTCATCGTGAGGAAGTTGGAGACAAAGCCCAGCAAGCCCCGCGAAGGAATAACGTAAATCAAGCGGGTGTTCATGCCATTATCATCCATCGAGACGAGTTGCGAGCCTCGGTTGCCCAAGGTCGTCATCATATCGCCGACGAATTCATTCGGGACATCGATTTGAAGGTCCTCATACGGTTCGCACTTCTCACCATTGATTTCTTTGATGATGACTTGCGGTTTGCTGACTTCGAGTTCGTAGCCTTCACGCCGCATCGTTTCGATCAGGACGCCAAGGTGAAGCTCGCCACGGCCGGAAACGACCCAGGTTTCGGTATTGGGAATCCGACGGAATTTTAAGGAAACATCGCGCTGAGTCTCTTCGAAAAGACGCTCTTCGATGACCCGGGCGGTCACGAGTTTGCCATCTTGTCCTCGCATCGGCGAGGAGTTGGTGCCAAATTCCATCTGCAAGGTCGGTTCATCAACCCGTAAAGCGGGTAAGGGATCGAGTTTCTTCGGATCGCAGACGGTATCGGAGACACCAATATCGGTTAAGCCGGCGATACCGCAAATATCACCCGCATCAACGTGATCAACTTCGCTGCGGTTCATGCCGTAGAAAGTGTAAAGCTTCATGACTTTGAAATTGGTGACCGATCCATCTTTGCGGACATCGCTGAGCGAGTCGCCAACGTGGACGCTGCCCCGGCGGACGGTGCCAATGCCAATACGACCGACGAAATCATTGTAATCGAGCAAAGCGGATTGCCATTGGAACGGACCATTCGGGTCGCATTTCGGAGCGGGAATTTTAGCCAAGATCATATCGAAAAGCGGGGCCATGCCAGGCTTTTGAGTGGCAGGATCCGGCGACAATGAGGAAGTGCCGTTAAGGGCGGAAACGTAAACGATCGGGAAATCAAGCAAGTCATCCGGCGCACCCAACTCAATGAAGAGGTCGAGGACTTCATCGACGGCTTTCTTCGGGTCAGCGTTGGGCCGGTCGACCTTATTGATAACGACAATCGGCTTAATATGATTTTCAAGGGCGTTTTTTAAAACGAAACGGGTCTGCGGCATCGTGCCTTCATAGGCATCGACGACCAAAAGGCAGCCATCGACCATGTGCATGATGCGTTCGACTTCACCGCCGAAATCGGCGTGCCCCGGCGTATCGACGATGTTGATCTTGGAATCTTTCCACTTGATGGAAGTCGTCTTCGCCAAAATCGTGATGCCCCGTTCGTGTTCGATCGGGTTCGAGTCCATCATTCGGTCTTGAATTTCTTCGTTAGCACGGAAAGTTCCGGAATTGGTTAAAAGAGCGTTCACCAACGTGGTTTTTCCATGGTCAACGTGCGCGATAATAGCAATGTTTCGAATGTCCATAAGTCTACCTCCTAAAGGAAAAACCTCGCAAATTTTAGTCTTACGCGAGGGTGCGCGCAAGGAAAAGCGTATTTCGAAGGCAAGAAAAAAGCGGGAAAGCGCTTTATTTGAAAAACGATTCTTTTCCGCGTTTTTTACTTCAAATTCAAAGACTTTTTACCCCTCTAGGTCGATCCATGAGGGATTTGCAGGGGATAATGGCTTAGTGGAGCAGAGCGAAGAGATTGAAGGTTTCCTTGATCGTGTCATCCATGTCGAAATATTTGTAATTGGCGAGCCGGCCCAAGAAATAAACATTCTCATGCGTTTTAGCTAAAACCTTATAGGCTTCGGCCAAGGCGAGGTTCTTCTCATCGCCGATCGGGTAATAAGGAATCAGTCCCTCTTTATAAGCGGCCGGGTATTCGAAGGTGATGATGGTGGTCGCCTTGTTGGGGCAGTCCTTGACGAAATGCTTGTGTTCGTTGACCCGGGTGTAAGAAACCTCGTGGGAGGTGTAATTGACGACCGGGTTATGCTGGAAGTCCTCGATCGGGAGTTTCTTGGTCTCAAAGCGGAGCGAGCGGTATTCGAGCCGACCGAGTTTGAAGGCGAAAAACTCGTCGATCCGGCCGGTGAAAATCACGGCCTTGGCGAGAGAATCCCAGTGCGAGCGGTCCTTGAAATAGTCGCAGGAAAGCTTGACTTCGACGCCTGAAAGAAGGCGTTCAATCAAAACGCTGTAGCCGCCATCGGGAATCCCTTGATAGAGGTCATTGAAGTAGTTGTTGTCGTAGGTGAACCGCAAAGGCAGGCGCTTGATGATCGAAGCGGGGAGCTCTTTGCAATCGCGGCCCCACTGTTTTTCGGTGTATTCCTTAATGAGTTTTGTGTAAATCGTCCGCCCGACGAGGGAAAGGGCTTGTTCTTCGAGGTTTTTCGGTTCGCCGATATGCTCTTTGGCGACTTCCGCGGCGATTTTCGCCTTTGCTTCCTCGGGGGTGGTGACGCCCCAAAGTTCGTGGAAGGTATTCATGTTGAAGGGCAGATGGTAAAACTCGCCATGGTAGTTGGCCAAGGGGGAGTTGACGAAGGGCAGCATGGTGCAATAGCGTTGGACAAAGGCCCAGACATCCTCATAAGAGGTATGGAAAATGTGGGGGCCATAGTCATGGAGAACGATGTCGTCCTCGACGTGAGTCGCGATGTTGCCACCGACGTGATCGCGCCCTTCAAGCACGAGGACTTTCTTCCCGGCGTCCGTTAGTAATCGAGCCATCGTGGCGCCTGAAAGGCCGCTTCCCACGATAAGATAATCATATTTCATGCCTGCATTATCCCACATTCTCCTAGCGAATTCTATTTGATAAAACGGGGAGGCTTTTGACAAGGAATGTTAAGAGGTCCACAATATCCCGTAGTTTTATGAATTTTACCGATACTCTTTGGATCGTACTCTATTGGATCAATGCCGTCGCCATCATTTTGGTAACCCTGTCGTTTCTGCCTCAGCTCTTGTTTTATCTCTTTTTCTTTTTGCCGAGAAAACATTGGAAAGATGCGAAAAAGAATCACTTTTTCGTTTTGGTGATCCCCGCCCATAACGAAGAGAGCGTCATTGCCCATTCCGTGACCTCCCTTTTGAATGACCTGCATTACGCCAAAGAGCTTTATAAAGTGGTGGTCGTCGCGCACAACTGCAAGGACCATACGGCCGAAGAAGCTCGAAAAGCAGGGGCCATCGTCTATGAGCTCAACGATCCCGATCCCGCCCATGGGAAACCTTCTTATCCGCTTCGCTATGGCTATCAAATGGCAATGAAGGATTTCCCCGAGGCTGAAGCTTTTACCCATTTCGATGCCGATAACATTCCCCATCCGGATTTTCTTATTCAAATGAACAAGTCGATCGACGCGGGAGCTCGAATCGTACGCGCTTATGAAGCGGCGACGAATCTGCGTCAGAATCTTTGGACCGAAGAATGCGCGCTTTTTTACGCGAAGGATTCGCGGGTTCAGAACAATTTTCGTCAAGCTCTTCACCAGACGGCGATGCTTCCGGGACCGGGTCTCACTTGCACCCGCGAGGTTTTAGAACGGGTCAATGGCTACGATGCCATGAGCGGATGCGATGATGCCGAGTTCACTTATCGCCGGCTTTTCGATGGTTATAAATGCTATTTCAATACCGACGCGATTGTTTATGAGGATCAGCCTTCGAGTTATGCGGACACCCATAATCGGCTCATTCGGCTTGGTCATTCGCTCAACCGCCTTTTTTTCACCGATGGGTGGCGGATGATTGTCATGTTTTTCCGGACGGGGAATCCCATGTATCTCGACATGCTGATTCAAGTCGGCTTCAATCCGATTTCCGTGATGTGTTTCACTTGGTTTCCTCTTTATTACGCAACGTGGGCCATTTTGATGCTGATGCAGCTTTCTGGCGTTCCGGTGTTCAGCCTCGCCTATTTCGACTATCTTCGTGGGGTTTCTGAGGCTTGCCACGGCATCTACTTTGGCGCGAATTATTTTTATCTTTCCGCCTTTTTCCACCAAGTGAAGGTCGATGCGACTGTTTTGAGCGGCACCGCGCAGCTTTCAGCCCTAGGCTATAATGGCCTCCTTTCGCTTCTGGATATGGCGTGGCAAGTGATTGCTGAGATGTCCGCCTTCTGCATTTTCCAATCCTGGATCGCCCTTCTTTTGGATCATCGAAAACTTGGACTCAGTTGGAAACTCGAAGGCATGGGAAAGGGAATTTGGCTCTCGCCGGTCATCAGTTTCATCTACGGCTATTGCAATTGTCTTGGGGCGATTCGAAAGCCAAAGTGGATCGTGGCAAAACGCAATCCGAAAGAAACCCACATTCTCAATCCGCTTCCTCCGAAAAAACAAAGTCGGGTGCACTACGTTGAATTGAGTGAACGCGAGATTGCGAAATATAACGGTCTTTGGTGGAAGAAATCCTCCAAAAGCCTCTCTTCGCCAAAATAAGGACCGCAAGGTTCTTTCTTTCTTGTTTCTATGCGGCGAAAAGACTATAGTCATCTTTGCGACCGAACCTTGTTTCGCCCGTACTCCATGAGCAAACGCAGTCCTGGCCGTGAACGACAAAGAAAGGAGAATTACCTATGGCTTTAAGCAAAGAAGAAGTCAATGTCATCGTGAAGAAGTATGGCAAAAGCGCAACCGACACCGGCAGCGCCGAAGTCCAAATCGCCTTACTCTCCAAACGGATTGAAGACCTCACTGAGCACCTCAAGACCAATGGCGAAGACGCCCCAGCGCGCCGCAGCTTGTTGATCTTAGTTGGCAAGAGACATAGCTTACTCGACTACCTCGCGAAGAATGATCGCGATGCCTACGATAAGTTACTGGGCTCGCTTGGTTTACGCAAATAAGCGAAAATCACTAGACCCTCGGGAAACCGAGGGTTTTCTTTTTGGCTCTAGAAGAGTTAGCAAAGGGACCGATGGGCAATCGAGAAGGGTTTTGCGGAGATTTTGAAGAGCGAAAGAAAAACAAAAGTTTTCGCCCCAAGAAGTAACTTGCCAAATCGCGGGTTCAAAACGGCAAAGATCACGGTTCGTTTTGCCCTTTTCCGAGGAACTCTTCTTTAAGAAGAGCCCATTTATCCGCGCCTTTTCTCTTCGGAAAGGAAAAGGAAGCAGTTTCAAGTATCGAAGTGCGGTGCTTTATGCTAAGATTAGCCCGTTAAATTCATTATCCCAAGAGGAAAAGAGGAAAAAAATGAAACAAACATTCACCCTCGATTTCGAAGGTCGTCACCTTCAAGTCGAGACCGGAGAAATCGCCAAGCAAGCTGATGGCTCGGTGTTTCTTCGCTTCGGCGACACCGTGGTCTTATCGACCGCTTGCTGCGCCGACGAGCCGAAAGAAGGAGACTTCTTCCCGCTCACTGTCGATTATGTCGAAAAACAGTACGCTGCTGGCCGCATTCCGCAAAGCTTCTTACGTCGCGAAGGCCGCCCCGATGAGCACGCCACATTAAGCGCTCGTCTTATCGACCGCCCGATTCGCCCGTTATTCGCCGATGGCTTCCGTAACGAAGTCCAAATCGTGAACACCGTCATGAGCTGCGATCCCGACAATTCGCCGGAGATGACCGCCATGCTCGGCGCTTCCTTAGCGCTTTGCATCAGTGATATTCCCTTCGATGGCCCGGTCGCCGGTGTCGTCGTTGGCCGTGTTGATGGCAAACTCATCATCGATCCGAGCGTTGAGCAAAAAGCCAAATCCGACATCAATCTCACCGTCGCCGGCACCGCGAGTGCCATCATGATGGTGGAATCCGGCGCCGATCAGGTTCCGGAAGAAGAGATGCTCGATGCCATCATGTTCGGTCATGAGGCCATCAAGAAACTCTGCGCCTTTGAAGACGAAATCATCAAAGCGGTCGGCAAAGCCAAACGCCACATCGATCTTTATGCCCCGGATCCCGCCATCAAAGCGGATATTGAATCCCGGATTCAGGATCGTTTGGTCAAAGCCATCTCGATCGTTGACAAACTCACCCGTCAGGATGCGATCGATGCTCTCAAGAAAGAGATCATCAATGACTATGACGCTCGCAAGTACGATAGCGAAAAACTTCACGCCAAGACCATGATGATGGTCAACGATATTCTCGAAGGCATGGTTGCCGCCGAGGTTCGCCGTCTCATCATCGAAGACAAGGTTCGTCCGGATGGCCGTAAAGTGGATGAGATCCGTCCGCTTAACGCCCAAGTCGACCTTCTTCCGCGCGCTCATGGTTCCGCGATGTTCACCCGGGGCCAGACTCAGGTCATTTCGACCACGACCTTAGGGCCTCTTAGCGATGCCCAGATCATCGATAACTTGACCGCCGAGACTTCGCGCCGCTTTATGCATCAATACAATTTCCCGCCCTATTCGGTCGGTGAAATCGGACGCATTGGCACTCCGGGCCGCCGCGAAATCGGCCATGGCGCCTTAGGCGAGAGAGCCTTAAGCTACGTTATTCCTTCCGAAGAAGAATTCCCGTACACGATCCGCTGCGTTGCCGATGTCGTCGAATCCAATGGTTCCTCCTCGCAGGCTTCCATCTGCGCTTCGTGCATGTCCCTTATGGCTGCGGGCGTCCCGCTCAAAGCCATGGTCAGTGGCATCGCGATGGGTCTTATCACCAATGATCCGACCCGTTCGCCCGATAAAGAGAATAACCATTACACCATTCTCACCGATATTCAGGGTCTCGAAGACCACTTCGGCGATATGGACTTCAAGTGCGCTGGCACCGAGAAAGGCATCACAGCCCTCCAGATGGATATTAAGATCCATGGTGTTACCCGCGAAGTTCTTAGCGAAGCCCTTGCCCAGGCCCACAAAGCCAGAGCCGAGATCCGCGAAGTGATGAAGCAAGCGATTCCTGAACCGCGCAAAGAGGTCAGCGAATACGCTCCGAAGATGGTCACCTTCAACATCGATCCGGATAAGATCCGCGATGTGATCGGCACCGGCGGCAAAGTCATCAATGACATCATTGCCAAGTGCGACACCGTCAAGATCGACGTCGATGATTCGGGCAAGATCACGATTTATCACACTTCTAAGGCGATGATCGAGAAGGCGAAAGCCATGATCGACGACATCGTCCGCGAAGCTAAAGTCGGCGAAATCTACGAAGGCAAGGTCACTCGCGTTGAAGAGTATGGCGCGTTCGTGAACCTCTTCGGCGATACCGATGGTCTCTGCCACGTCAGCCGCCTCGATTGGAAATACATCGACAATGCCAATAACTTCTGCAAAGTCGGCGATACGATGAAAGTCGTCGTCATCGGCTTGGACGAGAAGGGCAAAGTCAAGCTCTCGCACCGCGAGTTCCTTGAGAAGCCGGCCGATTACGTCGAACGCCCGGAACGTCCGGCTGGCGATCGTCCGCATACCGGTGGCTTCCATGGTCATTCCGATCATGGCAACTTCCATGGCGGCAGCCATGGTGGCAATCGTCACTAATTCCCTTTCCTGATGACGTTTCTCAAAGAACGGAGGTTCGCCTCCGTTCTTTTTTCATGAGAATATCTTTTGAAGCGATTCTTTCTTCCTAGACTAAGCCTAGGAGGGGGTTCTTATGAACGCCAAAAATAAAGTTTTGTTGCCATTGGTTTCGCTGTTTCTTCTCGCTTCGTGCACGAATGGAGGGACGAGCATCGCCTCGACGGGCGGTAACGGAGGTGGAGGCTATACGCCAGTGACTCAATCGAGCGCGGCGCCGAGTGTTTCGTCGAAGCAAAAGGTCATCAACTATCTGAAGAGCAACGGCTCCTATAGCAATGGGGAATACATGCTCGGGGGTAGCTCGACTTCGACCTCGGACGGTTACACGTTCCAGCAAACGCTCTATTTTTCTTATTCGCCATCGGAAGATAAATCCAGCCTTGTCGGCGAAATGATCGGCACCAAGAGCGGAAGTAGCTTGGAGGTGACCTGGCTTGGCGGCGCAACCTTTTATTGGGGCTCGTACAAAAGCGGCACTTTCTTAAGCGATTATGAGGCCGGCTCCTATCAAGCCATTTATTCTTTGAATACCATTACTTTCGCTAGCGATAACGAAATCTCCGCCTGCCATTATCATCAAGAGAAGTACACTTTCTCGGATTCTTTCGATTTCGACACGATCAAAAGTGGGCTTGAACTGGCAACGAAAGAGTTTAATAAAGCCGTGACCTACTATAATAGTTTCTCTCTTCCGGCGTTAGCGTAAGCGCTTTAAGCCTCTATTTCGCTTATAGAGGCTTTTTCTTTGACGAAAAAAGGCTAGACTATACCCGCATGAAACTCTTGGTTTTTGATGTGGATGATACCTTGCTTGCCGCGGATAAAGTCTTTCGGCAGAGCACCATCGACAGCCTCAATGAACGGCTTTCTTTAGGCGATGCGATTGCGATTGCCAGCGGCCGGCCTTATATCGGCATTCTTCAGTTTTTGAATCGGTTGGCGCCGGGCAAGAAGTTTCCGATCGCGGCCAACGGAGCCGCGGTTTACGATTTGGAAGGGCATTGCCTTGATTGTAGCGGCCTTACCTACGCGGATTTCGTCACGTTTTACGAGCGTCACAAATCCATCTTAGACTTTGGCGGATCAATGTATTGCTATTCCCTTGATGCTGTCGCTTATTTTGAAGATTCCTATTTCATCAATTTTGAGAAGACTTGGAATGGTTTAGCCGGTCGGGATCTCCGCGAGAATCCTTTGCAAGACACGGATCCCATTCTCAAGATCATGGTGACCTTCAATAACGGGCGTTGGGATACGCTGAGAATCGGGGAAGACGAAGCGAAAAAATACCATATCATTCGGAGCGATCCTCGTTTCTTGGAGTTTATGAACCCCAAGGTCGACAAAGCCACCGGGGTCGAATTCTTACGACGTTATTTAGGCGTCGTAAAAGAGGATGTTTATTGTTTCGGCGATCAAGGCAATGATGTAGGAATGATTGCCGGCTATCAAGGCGTCGCGATGGAAAACGCGATCCCCGAAGCCAAAAAAGTCGCCAAATACGTGACCTTATCAGCCGAAGCGGATGGCGTCTCTTACGCGCTTCACCACTTTGTGAAATAGTTGGGACTATCTCATCACCCTTTTCCAAGGAAAAGGTTTATACTATTCGCGTTATGAAAGATGTCATTATCATCGGAGCCGGCGCTGTCGGAAGCTTTATCGCCCGAAGCCTCTCGCGCTATGCGCTCTCAGTTCTCGTCATCGAGAAAGAAAACGACGTGGGCGATGTGACGACGATGGCCAATTCGGCCATCTCGCATTCCGGGTATGATCCGGTCCCTGGCACCAAGAAAGCCATCTTTAACGTTGCGGGCAACAAAATGATGCCCGAAGTGTGCAAGGAACTCGATATCCCCTATGGCAAGGTCGGAACCTTGACGGTCGCGGTGGAAGACGAGCAGCTTCCGATGCTTCAAGAACTCTTGGAGCGAGCGAAGCAAAACGGGGTCAAAGCCCGCTTAGTCGATGCCGAAGAATTAAAGAAGATGGAGCCGAATATCAATCCGGAAGCCAAAGGGGCGCTTCTTTGCCCCGAGGGTGGGATTGTCAATCCGTTCTTGCTGCCGGTCCGAGCGATGGAAAATGCCATGGATAATGGCGTCGAACTCCACTTGAACGAGGAAGTAACGGGGATTTGCAAGGATAACGACCATTACGTGGTCACGACGAACAAAGAAAAATACGAAGCTAAAGTGGTGGTTAACGCCGCCGGACTTCATAGCGACGACATCGCCAAGATGATCGAGCCGATCTCTTGGTCGATCTTGCCTCGCAAAGGCGAATACTACGTTTTGGATCACTACGCCCCTGGCTTAGTGAACCATGTCCTTTTCCCGCTTCCTAGCGCCAAAGGAAAAGGCGTCTTGGTCACGATGACCACTTCGGGCAACTATTTGGTGGGCCCTTCCAGCGAAGTGATGGAAGACAAAGATTCGGTCTCGACCGATGTTCCCACGCTCGAAAACGTCAAAGCCCAAGCGATGATGCTTGTTCCGAAGATTCCGTTCAACCAGCAAATCCGCGTTTATGCTGGGGTTCGCGCCACCCCGTCGACCCATGATTTTATCATTGAGCCTTCAAAGAAATACGCCGATTTCATTAACGTCGCCGGCATCGAGTCGCCCGGTCTCGTCTCTTCGCCAGCCATTGGCGAATACGTCGCGACCAAACTCGTGGGCGCCGTCTTGCCCTTAAAAGCGAAATCTTCTTACAAGAAGACAGTGAAACCTTACGTTAATCCGCTTCTTTTGCCGCTCAAGGAACGCAATGAGCTCATCAAAGCGCATCCCGAATACGGCGAGATGGTCTGCCAATGTGAGAAAGTCTCGCTCGGTCAGATCAAAGACGTCCTTTCCCGCAGTGTGCCTTGCCTTTCGATCAAGGCCCTCAAGAAACGGACCCGGGCTGGCTTTGGCAAATGCCAAGGGGGTTTCTGTCAGCCACAAGTCGTTCGCTTGTTAGCCGAGCATTACCACGTTACCCCGCTTGAGGTGCTTTACGATAAGCCCGGAAGCTCGCTCGTCAAAGAAGAAGTCAAGAAGGAGGCCAAATAACATGATCAACAAAGATCTCGTGATCATCGGCGGGGGATCCGCCGGCATGGCGGCCGCCGTTGGCGCTTACGATCATGGCGTCAAAGACATTTTGATTATCGAAAGAAGCCCATTCCTCGGTGGCATTCTCAATCAGTGCATCCACAATGGTTTCGGTCTTACCGAATTCAAAGAGGAATTAACGGGCCCCGAATTCGCCTATCGTTTCATTGAACAGGTCAAGGCGCGCAATATCCCTTATGTTTTGGATAGCACCGTCACCTCGATTAACCGCGATAAAGTCGTTGTTTATACCAACGCCAAAGAAGGCGTGGTCGAAGTTCAGGCCAAAGCGATCATCATGGCGACGGGATGTTACGAACGCTCCGCGGGTGCGATTGGCATCCCAGGCGATCGTCCGGCCGGCATCTTAACCGCGGGGCAAGCTCAGCTCTTCCTCAACGAATACGGTTACCTTTGCGGCAAACGTATCTTCATTCTCGGCAGCGGCGATATCGGCCTCATCATGGCCCGTCGTTTGACCCTTGAAGGCGCCAAAGTCTTAGGTGTCGCGGAGATCATGCCTTGGAGCAATGGTCTTAACCGGAACATGGTCCAATGCCTTTATGATTTCAACATCCCGCTTTACCTCTCCCACACGGTCAGCAAAGTGGTGGGAAAAGAGCGGGTTGAACGTATCGAGATTTCGGAAGTCGATGCCCATATGAAAGCTATCCCGGGAACCGAACAATCCTTCAATGTCGATACCCTCATTCTCTCCATCGGTTTGATTCCGAACAACGACCTTCTTAACAGCATTTCTTGCACGATGTCCCGCACGCGCGGAGCCATCGTCAATGAACACTTCGAAACCGACATCGATGGCATCTTTTCCTGCGGCAACGTCTTGCACGTTCACGACCTCGTTGATAACGTGGTAGCGGAAGCCAGGGAAGCCGGGAAGGGCGCCGCGCTTTATATCCAAGGAAAACTTCCGCGCGAAGACCAAGTCATCGCCTGCTTAGCCGGTGATGGGGTTGGCTATGTCGTCCCCCAAAAGATCGTCTTGGACGAAAGTGACGACAACTTGCTCTTCAAGTTCCGGGTCAAGGCCCCTTCGAAGAACGTCTTCATTGAATACGCTTTTAATGGCGAAGTGATTAAACGAGTCTTTAAACCCGTCATTATTCCTAGCGAAATGGAAATTGAATCACTTCCTAAAAATCTACTAAAAACTAACCAAGGAACGCTCACTGTATCCTTGAAAGCGAAGGAGGCTTAATATGGCTGTGAAAGAACTCATTTGCATCAATTGCCCGCGCGGATGCCATCTCAAAGTCGATGACCAGCTTAACGTCACAGGCAACTTCTGCCCCCGGGGCGCCGCTTATGGCAAGCAAGAGGTAACTAACCCGACCAGGACCGTCACTTCGACCGTCCGGATCTCCGATGCCGAATTGCCCCTGTGCCCGGTCAAGACGGCTCAGCCGGTTCCGAAAGGAAAAATGGCGGATATTATGGTGTCAATCAACGGGGTGTTTTTGAAGGCTCCTGTTCATATTGGCGACGTCGTCATCAAAGATGTTTGTGGGACTGGGGTCAATGTCGTCGCGACCCGCAATATGGAGAAAGTTTCCTGATGCGTCTTTTGATGGCAAGCGACATCCACGGTCGCCTCAAACGGGCCGAGCGTTTTGCCGCGCTCCTTGACCGTCTTCAGCCCGACACCATTTTCCTTTTAGGCGACTACCTTTATAATGGTCCTCGCAACGGGGTTCCGGATGATTATGATCCCCTCAAAGTTTCGGAGATTCTGAACCGTTATAAAGACAAGATCATCGGGGTACGCGGCAATTGCGACTCCCGGGTTGACGACCTCCTTTTGGCTTTTCCGCTTTTAGATAACCGCCAGTTGACGCTTGAAGGAGTGGAGTTTGATCTCTACCATGGGGACGAATTCTCCCAAAAATCCCTAGCTCCGCATCCCGGCGCCGTCCTTTGCTCAGGCCACACGCATATCTATGTCCTGAAAAAAGAAAACGGTTTCATCTTCCTTAATCCCGGATCGATTTCTTTTCCCAAGAACGGAAATCCGCCCACTTATGCCCTTTTTGATGGCAAAACTTTCGAAATTCGTTCCTTTGACGATGATCAAGTGGTGGCGAGCTTGCCTCTGAGCCATTAAAACTTATAGTTTTACAGGCCCTCTTTGGCTATAATGTTCCTAGAACGTTTTCGCTTTGGCGTATCCCTTCACTCATAGAGAGGTTTCTATCATGGATAAAATTAAAATTTTCGCCCTCGGAGGACTCGACGAGGATGGCAAGAACTGCCTGGTCGTGAATATCAACGAGGACCTTTTCGTTGTCGATTGCGGAATCAAATACCCCGACAAAACGATGCCGGGCATTGACTACGTGATCCCAAACTTCGATTATCTTAAGCAACGGAAAGATCACGTGAAGGCCTATTTCCTTCTCCATGGTCATGACGATGAAATGGGCGCTTTAGCCTATCTTTATAAAGATGTTCCCGCTCCGATTTTCGGCTCCTTGGTCACCATCACGATGTTTAAGATTTTCTCAAAACACGTGAACGTCGACCCGAACCAGTATGATTTCCATATTGTCGAAGCGACTTCTTCCTTTGTTGTAGCCGGTCGCAAGATCTCCTATTTCCGGACCGCTCACAACATCGCCCAGAGCTCGGGCGTGGCGATTTCCAGCGATCAAGGCAATATCGTCATCACTTCCGATTTCGTGGTCGAAAATAACGCCAATCCGAATTATCTCCACGACATGAACGCGATTGCGAAAATTGCTGAAGCGCCGACTTTGGTCCTCTTGACCGAGTCCGTCTATGCCTCACGTTCAGGCTATACCGCGCCGGACTACAAACTCACCCCGCTCATCGAACAAACCTTAAAAGATGCTCCTGGCCGAGTCTTCATCGCCCTTTTCAGCCAAAACTTCTACAACATCGATGAGGTGATTTCCTTAGCGATTTCCACCCGGAAGAAAATTGTCCCTTATGATGAAGAGACTTCTGAGACGATCGCCAGTATGCAAAGCTGCGGTCAACTTCTCATTCCGCGGGATAACTTCGCTCCGATGGAGGACCTTAACCGCCTCCGGGCGCAGGATATCATCGTCCTCATGCTCGGGTATGGCGTGAAACTTTATCACAAGATCGCTTTGCTCGCCGCCGGACAGAATGAAGGGAAACAGGCCACGCTTAACGCGACCGACACCTTCGTTTCGGCTTGCCCTTCTAACGATAATACCGAAATCGAAGCGACCGATGCTCTCGATCAACTCTATCGTTCGGGTTGCCAAGTCTATAACGTCCCGAAGAAGAAATTCCTCAAAATGCACGCCTCAGAAGAGGATTTAAAGATGATGGTGGCGCTTTTGAAACCGCGCTATTATATCCCCGTCAAAGGCTTCTATAAGGACTTATTGGCCAATGCCGAGGTCGCTCTTTCCATGGGCATCAACCTCAATCACAACAATGTTTTCTTGCTTGAAAACGGCCTCAGCGCCATTTTCGATCAATCCGGAGCCCATGTCCTCGATGAGAAGATCGTGCATGGCGACATCATGATTGACGGCATCGGGGTGGGGGATGTCGGAGCCCAAGTCATCGGCGATCGGGAGAAACTTTCCCAAGGCGTCGTGATTTTGGCGGTGACGATTTCCAAGAGCAAGCATCAAATCATTGCCGGACCGGATGTTCAGATCCGTGGTTTGGTTTTCATTAAAGATTCGGATGCGATTCTCCGTGATGTGAGCAAGATTTTCCTCACGACGATGCAAGATGAACTTGCCAATGCCTCTTACGATATCGAACGCATCCGTTCCGATGTCTATGACAAGTGCTTGCGGGCCATCCGCCGTCAAACCGGTAAAGAACCGATGGTTTTGCCACTGATCATCGAAGTCGCTTAAGAAATGTGAAGCGTCTTATAAGCAGAATAACGGCGAAGATTGTATCATCAACATTATGCAAGATAAGAAAAAGATTTATAGCCTGAAAAATATAGCGCAAGCCCTTGGGGTGCTCCTCGTCTTTCTTTGCGCAGTGGTGGCCCTTTCTCCGGCGACTAGGCTTTGGGTCTTGGGCTATGGCGTTTATTACGTCTTTGGCCAAGTCGGTTATTGGGTCTATTTGCCCTTTCTTATTCTCTTAGGGATTGTCATTGCCATCAAAGGAACCCTCAAAAAGACGTTTCTGAAATGGAATGTTTATGTTGGCTATTTCTTTCTTTCCCTCGGGCTATTGGCCTTGCTCAGTCAGCTCGCCTTTGAAGGCAAAGAAGACGTCACTTCCGTGACCCTATTCACCGAACGGATCGCGAATTTCCAAGGCAATAACGCCAGCGCATTGTTCTTCAACAATCAAATTGGTGGGGGAATTGCGGGGTATTTCCTTTCGGCGGCCTTTCTTATGGGTGGCGCCGCGTTGCTATGGAGTTTAGCGATTTTCCTTTTGATTTTGGGTGTTTTCCTTTGCTTTTTCCCGTTATGGAAACGGCTTTTCTTCGTCCTTGTCCGTGCTACCAAGACATCCCTGGCCAAACGGAAATCTCGAAAAGAGACGGCCCGGCTTAAGGCTGAAGCGGCGGAAACGGCCGAACGTGAAAAACGCAACGCCCCAATCGAGACGAGCGTTGAAACCGTTTCAAATGAGGATGAAAGCCCAGTGAATGCACCGCGGTTATCGCGGAGCGCCGAAACGATGCCTGTGGAGAATAAACCCGTTGCTCCAGCACCCCCCGAAGAAGATCTTTCGCATCTATCCCGCGCGGAGATTTACGGAGAGAAACGCCCATCCCCAATGCCTGAGGAAATCGCGCCGACCCCAGGCCAGATGAACCATCCTTTTGTTTCGCCCAGCGAGATGGCCCATAGCGGCCTTCAAGAAGCGGTCTTCGTTCCGGATGAGACCCCGTCCAACGCCAACAACCCCCAAGTCGCTCCGATTATGGATACCACGACTTCCGCGCCGGAAACCGGCGTTCATTCGAATGAAATTCCGACTCCTGACGAGCTGAATGAAGCGGAGTCTCCTGAAGTTCAGCCTTCGCCGAGTCCGACTCATTCCAACGAGATTGTCCCGCCTTATAAAGCTGCTCCGACTCCGGCAAGTGCACCCAGTGTAACCCCGGTGGTTAAAGAAGAGACCCCGACGGCGCCAAACGCTTCGCCGAGTTTTGTTTTCACGCCCGCGCCTAGCCTCAAGAAAGAAGAAGCCCCAGTGGAAGCTCAAGTCATCGATCTCGAAGACGATGGCGAAGAAAGCAATGAAATCCCGACGCCGCTTTCGTCGCGTCCTGAGAAAATCCTTCCCGCAGAGGAGAAAGCCTCGAGACCTCTTTCTTCGGCCCCCGCGGCTTCGTCTAGCCCTTCGCCGACCCCGACGAGCAATCGCCCAAGCCCTTCTTATAGTTTCAATATCCCCGCCAAAACCCCTTCGAATGCTCCGAGTTCCCTAACGGAAACCACCCCAAGTGCCTCCGCAAGCGTGAAGCCGGCCCCAGTGGCTGCTCCAGCCCCTGAGAAGCCTACGCCTACTCCAACTCCAGCCCCAGCTCCGGCCGCAAAACCCACGGCTCCGGCTCAAGCCCCGGTTTCGCCGTTAGATCAGTGCAACCAGCCTAAAGCCCAGTCCTTACCGCCTTACCGCCTCCCGTCTTTAGATTTGCTTAAGACTTATCCCGCCAACGCCAACGCCGATCAAATGAAGATCGAATGCCAGCAACGTGCCGCCACGATCAACCAGGCCCTCACCGATTTGGGCGCCGGCGCTCAAGTGGTGGGTTTCACGATCGGTCCTTCGGTCACCCGCTTTGACATTCAAACGGATAAAGACGTTTCCGTTGGCTCTTTAGGCCGTTACGTCCAAGATATTTCGGTTCGTCTTAATGGCGTCGCCACCCGCTTTGAGGAAGTCGTGCGAGGCAAGAGTACATCCGGTCTTGAAATCGCCAATTCGACCACGACGACGGTTTCCTTACGCGAAATGGTGGAGTCGCTCCCGAAAGGCGATAAATATAATTTGTATATTCCTTTTGGCAAATCGATCTCCGGAGAATGCATTTCCGCCGATCTTTCGGAGTTCCCACACTTGTTGGTCTCTGGCTCGACCGGCAGCGGCAAATCCATCTTCATGCATGGTCTCATCATGTCGCTCATCATGCGAAACCGCCCCGAAGAACTCAAGCTTGTCGTGGTCGATCCGAAACGGGTCGAAATGGGCAAATATAAGGATTTGCCGCATTTGCTTTGCCCCATTATCAAGGAACCGAGCCAAGCCAAGGTCTGTTTCCAGAAACTGATTGACGAAATGGAACGTCGCTATACCCTTTTCGAACTCTCAGGCGTTTCGAACATCCGCCAGTTCAATAGCGAATATGCCCCGGAAGCGGGTTTTGCCAAATTGCCGTTTATCGTAGTCGTGGTCGATGAATACGCCGACTTGGTCGATACCTGCAAGGATATCGGCGATGGCGTCGTCCGTTTGGCTCAGAAGGCTCGGGCCGCTGGCATTCACCTCGTGATTGCCACTCAGCGTCCTTCGGTCCAAGTCATCACCGGCGTGATCAAGGCGAACTTGCCGGTTCGTGTGGCCTTAAGTGTTTCTTCCGCCGTTGATTCGATGACCATCTTGGGCCAAGGCGGCGCCGAGGATTTGGCTGGACATGGCGACATGCTCGTCGATTGCTCATTGGTCGCCCGCAACGGGTTCACTCGCTGCCAGGGTTGCTTTGTCGATAATAAGGAAATCAAAGCGGTCGTCGATGATATTAAGTCTCAGCAAAATGTTGTTTACGATCCCAACTTCTTAGATTTCGTCGATCACGATGCCGAAGCGAAAGCTGCGGCCGCTGCCGCTCCGCAAATCGACAAAGCGGAACTGAAGGCCAAAGGCGATGACGATCTTTATGAGACGATTAAGACCGATATCATGGCTCAAGAATACACTTCAATCAGCCGGATCCAACGCTCGTATGGCGTTGGCTTCCCTCGAGCGGGCAAGATCTTCGCCCGGCTCCAAAGCGAAGGTGTGGTGGCTTTGCAGCCCGATACCGCTTCTTCGTCTAAAGGGTGCCGCGTTCTTCTTCATGAGAATCCCGCCCCAAGCGAAAACGCAGGCAGTAGCGATAACTCGACTTTGACTTTGACGCCGAATAACCCTTATCCTGGAGGTAACCCCCAATGAAAGTCGGAACGGACATCGTCCAAATCAGCCGGATTCCTTTTGATAATCTGGCCTTCGTTCATGGTGTTTTGTCCCATGAGGAAATTCAGATCTTGGCTACGCGGAAGGACAAGGCTCAATTCATTGCCGGTCGTTACGCGGCTAAGGAAGCGTTCTTGAAAGCGCTGGGCACCGGTTTGGCTGGAGCCAAGCTCAACGACATCGATGTCGCTTATCGTGAGGATGGCTCGCCCATTCTCCACTATCAGGGGAAGGATTATGAAGTGTCGATTTCTCATGACGGAGGCTACGCCATCAGCGTGGTAATCATTCCATGAAAGACAGTTTTATCGTCGCACGTCTCGTCGCTGAAGATTTGATCCGTTTGGTGATCTTTTCTTCTTTGCCTTATGAAAAATTCGATACCAAGCTCATTACCAACCGGTTGTTGGAAGAAAAAATCATCCCTAGCCGCATTACCTCCAACCCTGGCATCATGATTGTGGATTACCGCCTGAAAGAGGCTTTGCCTTTAGGCCATTCCTACGCTTTGTCGATTGCCAATTTCGGGTTAATCCCCGTCGATGTTTCCGAAGCGACGACATTTCCCTCTTTCGATGAGAAATACACCTATGCCGGAAACGATTTAGGCGCGAACTGCAACGAAGAAGAAACGACCTTCGTTTTGTGGGCGCCCTTATCCTCATCGGTGATTTTGAAAATTCATAAAGCCAACGATAAACGCTGGCATTATCGGATTATGGAACGGGAAGATAAAGGCATATTCCGCCTCACTCTTTCTGGTGATTACCACGGGGCCCATTACCATTATTTGGTCACGACGAGCGAAGCGACTTCCGAAAGCATTGACCCCTACGCCAAAGCTTCGACCCCGAATGCCGAATATTCGGTCGTTGTCGATCCTTCGCGTTTAGAGAAAGTGAATTTCCACGAAGAAGCTTTGCCGGTTCTCAATTCGTACACCGACGCGGTGATTTATGAAGGCAATGTTCGTGATTTGACGATTGACCGCCATAGCGATATTGAAGCCAAAGGGCAATATCGGGGTTTAACGGAACCCGGGCGAAAGACTTTAGGCGGCAATCCGGCTGGCTTCGATTACATCAAGAGCCTTGGCGTCACCCATCTGCAGCTCCTTCCGATTTATGATTTCAAAACCGTCGATGAACTCCATCCGGACGATCACTATAACTGGGGTTATGACCCTTGCCAGTATTTTGTTCCCGAAGGGTCCTACAGTTCCGATGTGAACGATCCTTTTGCCCGTCTTAGCGAAGTCCGGGAACTCGTGAGTGCCTATCATAACGCGGGCATTCGCATCGTGATGGACGTCGTCTTTAATCATGTCTACGAATATCTGACCTCCTCCTTCGAGAAGATCGTTCCGAATTATTATTTCCGCCGCAAAGGAAATGGACGGATGGCCAATACCTCGTATTGCGGGGATGATGTCGCCTCCGAGCGGCCGATGGTTCATAAGCTGATCGTCGAAGCTTGCAAGTGGTGGATTGATTTCTACCATGTCGATGGTTTCCGTTTCGATTTGATGGGCATCATCGATGTCGCTACCTTAAAAGAAATCTCCGCCTACGCCTTAGCGAAGAATCCTTCGTTTATCCTCTATGGCGAAGGCTGGAATATGGGCGGGGAAGTCGCTCAGCCGCTCGGCCATATGGATAATGCCAAACTGCTCCCGGATTTCGGCTTTTTCAACGACAAATTCCGCGAAGCCGCGAAGCATTATCTCGTTGGTGACCCTTCGAGTGAGGAATCCTTCAAATATGCCTGCATCTCCTCTTCGATGGAATACGGAAATGAAAAGCCGCGTTTCTTGAGCGCCAATCAATCGATCAACTATTTGGAATGCCACGATAACGCAACCTTCTTTGACTTCGTCTCCTCTTCGCGGGGCGATTATTCACCGGAAGCGAAACTCGCCGTCTGCAAAATGGGCATCGCCAGCGTGCTTTTCGCCTTTGGCATCCCCTTTATCCATGCCGGGCAAGAGATTGCCCAAAGCAAGTTTGGCAAAGACAACACCTATAACCTTCCCGATGTCTATAACAAGTTCTCCTACCGCCTTCTCGATGAGCGAAAACCTTTGGCGGATTACGCGAAGAGTTTGATTGCTTTGCGCAAGAAGTGGCGTTTCCTGCACGTCTATGATCCGCGGGTGATTGCCCCGATGGTGGATTTAAGCGATGATGGGCCTCTCCTTCTCATCAAGATCGGCGATCCCAACCAGATTGCCCCTTATGAGGAAGTGATTTTCCTGATCAATCCATCCGAGGCCTCCCAAACCTACGCTTTTAATTCTGACCGCGTGGTTTTGGTCGATACTTCAGGCGATGTTTCCAGTTCGAATCTTCTTGTGCAAAACGCTTTGGTTCCGGCCCATTCGATTCTCGTCTTTGGCCGTTTGCCCAAGAATAAGTAGCATTATCGCCTGCAAACCCCTCTTATTTTTGTTTTTCAAGGCCTCCTTAGGATGACTTAAGGAAGCCTTTTCTTTGACTGAAGGAGCCGAAAAAATGCAAAAACCTCAAAGCCCATCCTTGGTAGGGCCAGCAAAGATGGACTGCCCCTAGCATAGCCCCTGACAGGATGCTAAAATCAAGAGCATGTGGAAGTATCCTCGCGTTCTTCTTTTGGCCGGTCCTCGTCTCTTATGGGACTATACCTTTTATCTTTGGCGTTATGCGCGCCATCCGGAGCGGACTCCGATTGAACGCCGCTACCAAGTGGCCCATAAGCTCGTGGTGTGGATTTTGGATCATTATCGGATCGACTGGAAAGTCGAAGGTTTGGAAAACGTCCGCGCCCTTGAGGCGAAAGATCAAAAATTCCTTTTGACTCCGAATCATATGAGCGATCTCGACCCTTTGGCGATTGTCTACCTTTGTGAAAAACCCATCTCCTTCGTCGCTAAAAAAGAAACCCGAAAAATGCCTTTCATCGGCACGGCGGTCAAAGCCCTCGATGGCTATTTCATGGATCGGAGCGACCTCCGGCAATCTCTTGACGTCATCCACGGGGTGGAAAAGCGGCTTCAAGAAGGCCATTGCTCCTATATGATTTTCCCCGAAGGCACCCGTAACAAAACCCCCGAAACCACACCGACCGCGCCCTTTCATCCTGGCTCCTTTAAAGCGGGCATGAATCCGCAGGTTCCGATTCTTCCGCTCGCCCTCTATGGAACCTTCCGTCCCTTCCATTCGAAGCCTGATTACAAGCGGAATCCAGTGGAATTTACCTTTTTTAAGCCGTTCACGAAAGAAGATTACGTGAGCAAAACCTCGGCGGATCTCGCCTCGATCGCTTATAACGAAGTGGCCCATCAGGTGGAAGAAGACAAAAAATTGGACGCTCAGTTTTTCGCGGAAGGAAAAGAAAAGATCCCTTTGCGCAAGGGATCGGTTCGTTAAGCTTTTACCAAAGACGTCTTAAGCCTTTCGGATAATGGTTTTTCGCCGTGCCCTGAGTGGCTTTGACGAAACCGAGGTTTTGGTTATCGTAACTGACGATATAGAAACCATCGGGTTTATCAATCGGGAAGGTATCGCCATGGATGTAAGCCTTGGCGTTTTCTTTGCTGATCGGCAAAGAGTATTCCGGGGTCAAGAAATGGGCTAAGTGGTGGTCGGGGATATAAATCTCCCGCATTTCGAAAAGTTTGACGCCATAACGGAGAATATTGAGGTGCGAGACATCGAAATATTGGGATAAGGAATAGAACTTTTGGCGCATCATCTCATTCGAGCGGGCGCTTAAGCCGTATTCATTGAGGAAGTCCTTATAGCGATCGTTGCTAAGAACTTTCTTCGGGGAATGAACCAGGGTCCCCGGCTTTTTAAAGAGACAGATGAACTGGCCTTCGCCTTCGAAATGCGAGGGGAAAAGATGGATGGCTTCCGGGAGGGCGCTCGCGCGGTAAAAGGAAGGATCCGTGGGAAGATTGACCAAAACGATTTCCGGATGGAGCGCTTTGAAGGCGAGAATCGTCGCCTCGTCTTCTTCGTAAGAGAAAGAGCAAGTGGAATAAGAAAGCGTGCCGCCTTCTTTGAGCATATCGTAGGCTAATTCGAGAATTTCGAGCTGTTTCTTCGCGTTCGATTTGACTTTTTCATAACGCCAATCGGCTTTTTCTTCCGGGTCCTTTCGCATCATGGCCGAACCCGAGCAAGGGGCATCGACGATGATCTTATCGAAAGTGTTATGGAAATGAATATGGGAGAAAACAAAGTCATTGGAAGCGACGATGATATTGCCGCGCCCCATCCGTTCGACGTTCTGCGACATCGCTTTGGCCCTGGGGTAGGAAATATCGTTGGCGATCACAACGCCTTCGTCGTGCATCATTAAGGAAGCGCCGATGCTTTTGCCACCGGGAGCCGCACAAATATCCAGAACGACATCCTCTTTGCTTGGGGCTAAGAAATAGTTCACCATCATCGCCGAAGCGTCTTCGATCGAGAAAACGCCGTTGTCGTAAAGAATTTCTTTGCCAAGTTCGTATTCTTCTTTGTCGTAATAGAAAGCATGCTCGACAAAAGGGTGCTTGCGGCAATGGGGGTAACGGCGGAGGAATTCTTCGTCGCTCATTTTCTTGTCGTTGACCAAAACGCAATGGGTGACTTTCCCTTTTTCGATCGCTTCAACGAGCGCATTTGCTTCGTTTTCAGGTAAATAGTTATTTAATGATGTCCGAAAATCCATGCATTTATTATAATAAATGGCGGTAAAAAATGATACTACCCGCAAAATTGAGGTAAAAGAAACATGAGAATCGTTGATGTCATCGAGAAGAAACGGGATGGTTTGGAACTCAGTGATGAGGAAATTCGTTTCTTCATCAAGGGCTACGCCGATGGAACGATTATGGATTATCAGGCCAGCGCCTTGTGCATGGCGATTGTTTGGCGCGGAATGTGCAAACGGGAAATCGCAACCTTGACTGATGCGATGGAACATTCGGGCGAGACCATTGATCTCTCCTCAATCAAAGGGATTAAAGTAGACAAGCATTCCACGGGTGGCGTTGGCGATAAGACTTCGCTCGCTCTCGGACCTCTCGTGGCGGCTTGCGGCGCGAAACTGGCCAAGATGTCGGGCCGGGGCTTAGGCCATACCGGCGGCACTTTGGATAAGATGGAGTCCGTTCCGGGGACTTCAATCGCCATCGATGAAAAACGTTTCGTGAAGCAGGTGAACGATATTGGCATTGCCATTATCGGCCAAACTTCGGAAATCGATCCGGCCGATAAGAAACTTTATGCTCTACGCGACGTGACGGGGACCGTCGAAAGCATCCCGCTCATCGCTTCGAGCATTATGTCAAAGAAACTCGCCAGCGGCGCTGACACGATCCTTTTGGATGTGAAATTCGGCAGCGGCGCTTTCATGAAGACGATCGAGAAGGCCAAAGAACTGGCCACGACGATGGTGGAGATCGGCGATTCGCTTAACCGCGATACCCGTGCGATCATCACCGATATGGATGAGCCGTTAGGCTTAGCGGTCGGCAACGCCCTCGAAGTCAAAGAGGCGGTGGCGACGCTCCATGGACAAGGACCGCGCGATTTCGTCGAACTCGTGACCGAAGCCGGCGCGATCATGCTCGAACAAGCCCACATCGTGAAAACGCATGAAGAAGGCGTCAAACGGATTCAACAGGCGATTGCGGATGGCTCGGGCTTTGAGAAACAGAAACAACTTTTTGCCGCCCAAGGTGGCGATATTTCCTATTTGGAGCATCCGGAGAAGTTCCCCTTAGCCAAGTTCCAGACCCCGATCAAAGCGGAGCACTCCGGTTACGTGAAGCGGATTGATTCGATGGCGATTGGCGTTTCGGCGATGAAACTCGGCGCCGGCCGTGCGACGATGTCCGATGTGATCGATATGTCGGCGGGCATTGTTTTACAAAAGAAAGTTGGCGATTACGTCAAAGCGGGCGAGACTTTAGCGATTGCCCACACCAATAAGACCGGAGTCGATGATGTCTTAAAAACCATCCACGATGCCTTTGAGTTATCGGAGGGGAAAGTCGTGGTGCATCCGATTGTCCACGCTTACATCCATAAATAATGCGGGTCCTCGTTCAAGAGGTCCTCGAAGCCTCGGTTAAAATCGACGGGCAAACCGTCGGTGCGATTCAGCGTGGCTTTTTGCTTTTCGTCGGTTTCGAAGAGGGAGACGATGAAACCACGATCCGCAAAATGGTCGATAAAGTGCTCAAACTTCGGATTTTCCCGGATGAAAACGGGAAGACCAATAAGTCACTTGCCGATGTGGGCGGGGGCGTGCTTTCCATCAGCCAGTTTACCCTCTACGCCAATACGAAAGAAGGGAATCGTCCTTCCTTCATTGAAGCGCTCCGGCCCGAACTCTCGAAGCCGCTATTCGCCTTATGGAACAACGAGCTCCGCGAAAAGATCCCGAATCTCCAAACCGGGGTCTTCGGCGCCGATATGAAAGTCAGTCTCATCAATGACGGTCCCTTTACCCTCTATTTGGACTCCGATGAGCTCTTTGGGAGAAAAGCATGAAGGTTTTGCTGGGATTATCGGGTGGCGTCGACAGTGCCATCTCCGCTTATTTATTGAAAAAAGCCGGCTATGACGTCACCGGTGGTTTTATGCGCAATTGGGATGCGATGACCAATAACGATTTTTTGGGCAACCCGACCATCAACGATAACCAGTGTCCCCAAGAGAAAGATTACGACGACGCCAAAGCGGTGGCGGCGAAGCTCGGGATTCCTTTGCTCCGCTGCGATTTCGTTAAAGAGTATTGGGATGAGGTCTTTTCCTATTTCCTTTCCGAATATAAGAAAGGACGGACCCCGAACCCCGATGTCTTTTGCAACAAATTCATCAAATTTGATTCCTTCCTTTCCTACGCCAAAGCCCAGGGTTTTGATGCGATTGCCATGGGCCATTATGCCAAGCGAGGGGTTTATGAAGGGCACAATTATCTCTTTAAACCCAAAGATCTCGCCAAGGATCAGACCTATTTCCTTTGCCAGATCAACGAAGAGCAAATCTCCTCTTGTCTCTTCCCAATGAGCGATATCACCAAAGTCGAAGCCCGCGCGATCGCCAAAGAACTTGGCCTTTCCGAAGTGGCCGATAAGCATGGTTCGACGGGCGTTTGCTTTATCGGCGAGCGGAATTTCCGCCAGTTTTTGCACAATTATTTCCCCGCCACGAAGGGTCAAATCATCGATGTCGACAATGGCAAAGTCCTCGGCGAGCATATGGGCGTGCTTTATTACACCCTCGGCCAACGCAAAGGCTTGGGCATCGGCGGCGTGAGTGGCGAGAGCGATGAGGCGTGGTTCATCTGCAAGAAAGATGTTACCCGCAACATTCTTTATGTCGCTCATGGTAACGAAGATGAACATCTCAATAGCGACCGCTGCGAAGTCACCGATGTGAACTGGATTGGCCCCAAACCAGAAAATCCCCTGCAAATCGGCGTTAAATTTCGTTATCGGCAGCCTGATCAACCTTGCACGCTTACCTTTGAAGGGGATAAAGTCGTCTTGCATTACGCAGCCCCTTATAAGGCGGTTACTCCAGGGCAATTCGCGGTCTTTTATCTTGAGGGTCGCATGCTGGGTGGTGGCATCATCGACAAGACGTTCTATCAAGGCCGGCGCGTCGATCTCTAAAAGATTTTCGATTAACGAGGAGAAGCGAACGCTCCTCGTTTTTCGTTATAATCTTCGCTCCATGATAACGGTTTCTTTCCATGTTTTATTTCAAAGAGTTTAGGATAAGGTCATGGCCCATAAAAAACCTTCTTCATCCCATAAAAACGACAGCGTCAAAATCCGTGTCGGACATCATCGCACCCGTGTTCCTTGGTGGCTCTTTATCATCCTTTTGGTGGTCGCAGCTTTAGCCGTTAGCGGTTATTTTGTCTACGATACGTTTGTTAAAGGGAAAGCGAATGGTGGCAGCAGTTCCGCAACGAATTCTTCCAGCGCCGTTTCCTCTTCTGCTCCGGCGAGTTCTGTTGCAACGAGTTCAACTTCTTCAAGTTCGAATGCTTCAAGTTCCGCCAATAGTGGCGCTTCTTCCGGTTCTGAAACCCCCGTGGCGTCCCTTGATATTTATCTGATGGAACTTGGCAATGCTCATACGGGAGATAGCATTTACATCAAAGCGGGTCAAAACGATATTTTGATTGATGCCGGCAGCAATTCTTCCTCCGCCTCCACCTTGGTAAGCTTTCTCAAAGGGAAAATGGGCGATGATCACGAACTCGAATATGTCGTAGCCACCCACGCTCATACTGATCATATCGGCGCTTTCTATGGAACGGCTGGCATTTTTGCGAATTTCGATTGCCGGACGATTATCGATTTTCCGAAATATGGCACCGATAAAGATCCCACGAGCACGACTTCGATTTTTGGGAAATACATCCACGCTCGCGATGCGAAAGTCAGCGGTGGCTCTTCCTTTGGGGCCGAACATTATACGGCTTTAGAGTGCTATAACGCCAATAGCGAAGGCACGACCGGCGCTCATCGTTATTACACCTTAGGCGATAACCTCAAGATGGAGATTCTCTATAATTATTATTACGATCACGCCCAAAGCGGGGGCGAGAACGATTATTCGGTTTGTCTCCAGTTCATTCAAGGGGATAACCATTATCTCTTCTGTGGCGATTGCGAAGAAGACTCCGAAAAGTTGCTTTTGCAGAATAACAGCCTTCAACATTGCGTTTTCTACAAAGCCGATCACCATGGCTCAAAAACCTCGACTTGCCCTGATTTTATGAAGGTCATCACTCCAAAGTACGTTGGAATTTCCTGCGTTGCCGGTAACTATGAATACAGCCAAAAGGCCTTTGATTATACGTTCCCTTGCCAACGAACGATCAATACGCTTGCCCCGATCACGAAATCCATCATGGTGACGAGTTTGGGCGATGCCAAAGACACCAGCGTATTTTCTTCCTTTAACGGTACGATTCATGTCGCCAGCTCGGGTTCGAAGGAATCCGATGTCACAATGGTCGGAAGCGTCAACGAAAACACTTATCTCAAGGACAGTGACTGGTTTAAAGCCGTCGGCAATCAAGAAGGTGGCGCTGTCGATGAAGGCGAAACGACTTGCACCCATCAAACGAGCGACCCGAATCGCTATTGGCCCGAAGGTGGGGTCGATTAAAAAAGAAGTAGGAAAATCTTCGGACCTTTCGTATAATTTTTTGGGATGAGAAATCATCGGAAAAGCCTATTTTTTTCTCTCTTTGCTGCGGTGGGGGCAATCGCGCTCCTTTTTTCTTCGGGGTTTGCGCCCCAACTTCTCAAAGCCGAAAATACCCAAGCCTATCGTTGCGCTGACATCACTTTCGGAACGGGCCGAAACACAAGCGGAACCGCGATCACGAATTCGACTTCGTATTTTTCAACGACTAATCTTGCCATTGCTTCGCTGTCAATCGACAGTGTTTCAAGTGCCACGAAAACTTCAGGATCGACCAATGCACTTAAATTGGGGTCGAGTTCTACTACGGACACGGGCGGCGTTACCTTCACTTTTTCGACCGCGATTCGCTTATTGGCAATCAACGTCCAGGCGGATCCGATTTCTAGCACCCACAGCGGAAAAGTTCTGACTGTTTCAACAGAAGCCGATTCTACTGGAATCGGTCGGGCCCTCACTTATTCCGGAAGTGCCTTTTCTTCTTATTCTTTTAGCGGTTTCGTTTCGACTACGGCTTCAAACTGGTTTAAACTCTCGCTCCCTAAAGGCGCAATCTTCTACATTTCCAAAGTCGTTTTCCGAATTGCTGAGGACGTTTCAACTTCAAGCAGCAGCGCTCTTTCAAGCCTGACTTCCTCGGAAAGCTATTCTTCTTCCGGCGGTGGTACTCCTCTTAATGTTTATGCGATTGAACAGACGGGAAAATATGGCGATTGTACCTTATTTAAATATGGAAATTACGAGATCCTATTCGATTTCGGGAACACTTCGTCTCAAGCTCAATTGGCGGAAGCCCTCAATACCTATGTCACTGACCACGTTCTTGAACTCGTTGTTTTAACCCATCCCCATACGGATCATTATGGTGGCGTTTATGGTTACACCACCTCGGCGGGCGAGGGCGGAACGTTAAAAGACGGGGGAATTACAGGGATAACGCGTTTGGTTGATAATGGCGCTGATGGTTATTCGGCAGCCTCCTATAGCAGCTATTGGGTCAATGGAGTCCGTTCCTATTGGGTGGGTAAAGGAACAAGTTATACGCCGATCGAAACGATTGTGAGTGGTCACATGTACGATGCGAGTTGGGTCTTGGCCGATCAGCTTTCGATTCAGTGGCTCGATACTTCGTCTTATCCCACGCCGGGAGCTGCGGGACCAACCGACGCCAACGATGGCAGTGTGGCCTGCGATGTGAAATTCGGCACTTATGATTTTGTGATGTGCGGCGATTTGCCGATCGCTCCAGAAGAAACCCTTAAGACCAATTATGCCTCGCATCTTTTCATTGATAGTGGTGACACTGTGGTTTTCAAAGCCTGCCATCATTGCTCCAGCACTTCCAATAGTGCCGTTTTCCTCGAGTTTATTCATCCGACTTATGGCTTTACTGAATCCGGGATCATTGACACAAACGAAGCCACGACTGGACCGTCTACCGAACAACATCCTTATAAAGATGCACGTCAGCGGATCGAAACTTACACCGGTGTCGATCATTTTTGGTGGGTCGGAACCTGTGGGACGTTAGTCATGGAAATCCCAAGCGATTGTTCCTCTTTCTCCATTCATGGTCTCGGCCGAAAATACGGAAACTACTATTACAATGGTGCCCTGGTCGATCCCGATAGCGAGAAAGATACTCCACTCGAATCGACCAAATGGGCCGCATCGGGTTATTAACTTCTTTCGTGCTTTTTTCGTGTCGGTATGCGATACTTCTCTCCTGCCTAAAAACGAAGAGTTTTTGACTGAAATCTTATGATGAAAAAGAAAACGATATTGACTTTGGCTTCTGGCGCAGCAATTTTGGCCCTTCTCGGGGTCGTTATCTCTGCAAATCCCCGTTATTTTGATATGACAAAGGCGGCTAATGCGGTCCAAAGTTGTGGAACAATCGAGTTTGGAGAAGGTACTGTAGCGGACTCGGGCAAGGTTCTTACTTCGTCGGGTTATACGACGTCAAGTGGCCTTGTTGTTTCGCTATCGGAAGCGACAAAAGTTTATTCTGCGGGTGCTGGAAATCCAGCTCGGTTAGGGACAACCAGCGCGGCTGCCACTTTGACTTTTTCTTTTGATTCGATGCTCGTTACCTCGATTCGTCTTTATGCTTATCAATACGGTAGCGATGGCAGTGCGACGGTTACTTTAAAGACTTCCGCTTCAACGGCACAAACGGCCACGATTTCGACAACGACTGCCCCAGCCGAAGATAGCCTTTCTGGCGATGGGATTTATCTCTTTGCTGGTCTTGACGGGGGAAGCGGCACTTCCTCAACGAGCTTGACGATTTCCTCCGATGGGAATAATCGTTTTTATTTAGCTAAAATCCTTTTAACGATCAATGGCTCTTCTGCGGTAACGAGTAGCACAGCGACTTCGAGTTCAGCAGTGACTTCTTCGGCCGAGGCTTCAAGCAGTGGAACGACTTCCACCTTCCCCGTTTTGAGTTCTTACGATTACCGGATCGCTCCGAATTATTCCTCCAGCGCCACGAGTATGCCGATTTATAACGTTGCCTCCGTCAGCGGGGCCTACCAGGCTCAGATAGTGATGACCATCACCAAGGCAACAGATTGTTTAACGGCGGAGCAAGTTGCGGAATATTATGTCAGTTTCCGTGCTCTTCCTCCGAACTATTTTTCTTCGACGAGCGCCGCTCTAAATTATGGAAAGAACGGCCGGGTGGTTTCAACTTACACTTCGGGTGCAACCCACACCTATGATTACACGGTCAAACTGGGGACATGGAACGTGACTTCTGGCGGCACTTATTATGAATTCGATATTGATTTAACCGGCAGTTACAACACGGGTAGTTCAATTTCTCGCGGCTCGGGACGAGTGGTGGCGATTGTCGACGGCATCACGGATTATGGCTCCGATCCGGTTTGCTATTTCACTGAAGACCATTATGCCGATTTCAAGGAATACTATAATTTCTATCAGGGTTGGAGCCCGCTTTTCGCCGGAGTCTATAACAAAAGCGGAAGTTATGAGAACTCGCCGACCACGACTTTAGAACGTCCTAGCGTTCCGACTGTGACTTATACCATTGTCTAATTATGAAAAAATCCCTGCAAATCCCCGCTATGTTATCGCTTGGAGCCTCCCTCCTTTTATTGGGTGGTTGTGGCTCAATCAGCTTTCAGAAGAGTTCCGAGGGTGTTTTTTCTTCCTCGGATGCCTCTTCTAGCCTTGTTCTTTCGTCTTCTTCCAGCGTTGCTTCGTCTACGGCTTCTTCGTCAAGTTCTTCCAGTTCGTCCGCGAGCGTTTCTTCCGCCTCATCGTCGGGTGCCTCGAATTCTTCTTCGAGCGCTCTTTCTTCGGTTTCTTCGTTTCCGGTTCTCGCTTCTTATGACTACCGGATCGCCCCGAATTATTCTTCCAGTGCCGCGAAGATGCCGATATATAACGTCGCTCATTTCTCGAGCGGCTATCAAGCTCAAAAAGCTACCGAAATCACTCAGGAAACAGATTGTTTGAACGCGGAACAAGCCGCGGAGTATTACGTGAGTTTCCGTTCCTTCCCACCCAACTATTTCGGTTCGACGGACCAAGCGGTTTCCTATGGAAAGAATGGCCGGGTGGTCAATACCTATTATTCGGGCGGTTACCACACTTATGACTACACCGTGAAACTTGGAACGTGGAACGTCCCGAGCGATGGAGCTTATTACGAATTCGAGATCGATTTGACGGGGAATTACAACAATGGAACCCGGATCAATCATGGTGCGGGCCGTCTTGTCGTGATCGCCGATGGCATTAAAGAATATGGAAGCGAGCCCGTTTGCTATTACACGACGGATCACTATGCGGATTTCAAAGAATACTATAACTTTTATCAGGGCTGGAGCCCGCTTTTCGCCGGAGTCTATAACAAAAGCGGGAGTTATGAAAATACGCCGATCACCGACTTGGAACGGCCTAGTGTTCCAACAGTTCCCTATACGATCGTTGACTAATGGTGTTCTTTCTTGACAGGTTTTTCCCTGAGGGTATATTAAAGACGGATAGAGAAATCTATCTAACATCAGGTGAGCCTCTGCCTCAAAGTGAGGAGCTATAAAATCAGGAGAGCCCCTGCCTCTAAGTGGGGAGCGATAAAATCAGGTGAGCCCCTACCTCCAAGTGGGGAGCTATAAAATCAACGGCAATGCTTCAAAACGAAGTGGTGCCCCATGAGGATGAAGAGATTCATCTTCTTTTTTTATCGAAAATTCCTTTAAAAGGCGAAGCGATGATGGGCAAAGAAAAACCAAGGAGGTCATTAGCCCCCTTGGCTTGATTCTTTTTTATCCGACTTCGATCGTTCCGTCTTCGTCAATGACGATCTTATCGCCGGTTTTCACGGTATTTAAGAAGTCATCGCCGAGTTTGTCGATCACGATGAGGGGAAGATTCTCCCAAACGTGAGCGAGGATGAGCCCACTCGCGGAGATTGGATCAATCTCTTTCGAGTAGAGCCAGCAGGTCGGGGTGATGCCCCGTTTAGCCTGGCTTTGGATCAGCATGCCACCCGTGGTGGAGCCGATGGTCTGGGGAAGGCAAAGGGCTTTCCCTGTCAAAAGTTGCCCATTGACGTCGGGGTTATTGTGGTCCGAGGCCACGAGGGCTTTGCAGTTTTTCTTTAAGCCGCTTTTTTCAAAGCTGGCCAAGGTATTGAAACCCTGATGCGACACGACCGCTTCGCCGGTGTATTTCCCGCCGAAGATCACGCGTCCTGTGAATTTTTTCATCTTTAGTTCCCTCTCTTTCCGCTGACTAAGGCGAGGATTTCCTCGTCGGTGTAATAACGGGCCGTCGAGTAAGTCCTTAACTTATTCGAGTTGGTCGCCACCCGCTTCTTGGCACATAAGGGGTTATTCATATACATCAGCGGGCAAATGCTTGAAAGGTGGGCGCCATAGCTGAGCAAGGTCTGATATTCAGGCGTCGCTTCGAACTTTTTCCGCACCGCGGGGGCGCAGGTGAGAACGGTGTCGACCTTGAGTTTCTTCCGTCCGGCCTCTTTTAAGGCTTTCCCTAAACGCAAGGTCCAGTCTTGAAGTTGATGATAGGTGAGGTGTGGACAGCCGATGAAAGCTTTTTGGGCTCGACCCTCCTTTTTCGCCCAGAGAATCGGATAGGAGCGGTAAACCCGTTCGAGTTCCGCATCATCGATGACGTAGGTCTTGTAGCCTTCTTTGAGGAGAGCCGCTTCGCCTAAGCGTTTGGCTTCGGGCGTGATCTTATCGATGTGGTAGAGACCAACCGCGCCATTGGAGGCGGTGGCGGCACCGAAATCTTTCAGATAAGCGATGGTGTCCTCATCGGGCAAAGGCTTTAAGAAAGCATCGAGTCCTTCGACATAAGGGACTTCGTCCATCACTTTCATGCCGATCGCGCTGCCTAAGACTTGAGCCTCAGGACGCTTCGAGACTTTGAGAACGATCTTCCAGGTGGCTTTCCGGCCTTCTTCGGTCAAGAAACCGAATTCCGGGGCGTAGCCTAAGACGCTGCCAAAGAGTTCCAAAATGCCTGAGTTGCGGTTGCATTTGGCGCCCAAAACCGAGTTCGCGAAGACAACCGCGCTACTTTCGGCCCAGGAAAGGACATCGCCCTCGTTCGGGGTGTTGCCCATCTCGGGGAGATAGCAGGTGCAACTGAAGGCGTCATGCTCGACGAGCCCGGCCGCTTGAAGCTGTTTCTCGTAATCGTCTTGCTTCGCATACATGATTTTCGAGAAAATCATCTTCTCGATCGGGTTGCATTTGACGTTTTTAAAATCGCAGGGTCTCGGGTCGACGGTGAAGCCATCTTTGGCTATTGCGCCGGAAGAAATGAGTTCATCCATCGTGGTATAAACGGTGCCGAGCATCGGGATGCCAAAGCTGGTGACGAGGTGGCCTTCTTTATGGGTCACTTCCGCCATCCTTTTCGCGCCGAAGACATCGCCATAACGGACCAAACATTCCATCATCTTGGCTTTGGTCGGGCCCTCTTTTCCTTCGAGGATACCTTGTTGAACCGGAGTCAGAGTCATTAAAGGTTGATACATGTTTTTCTCCTTTTAAATTGCCATGGCCACGCCATAGGCTTTCCAAATCACGCTGCGTAAGTTGCCAATGCCCGCGCAATCGCCGACGAGCGAGACGTTTTTCGCTTGTGGGGCAAGCGGCGTTGGGATATAACCCACCGACATAATCACCGAATCGCACGGCAGGGTGATATCTTTGCCGTCTTTGGTGGTGGCGATGAGGTCTTTCTCCTCAATCGCTTTCACTTTGGTCTCGAGATAGACGGGGACCTTATGGAGCGCGAAGAATTCGCGGAGATAAGTGCTATTGGCCATGCAAACGCCCTTTTGGGCAATCAGATCATTCTTCATTTCGACGATCGTCGGCTTCTTACCCTTGAGATAAAGGTCATAAGCGATTTCACAACCGCTTAAGCCACCGCCGACTACGACAACGTTTTCGCCAACCTCTTTGCCCGCGAGATATTCGCAAGCCTCGATGCTCTTTTCGATACCAGGGAGACGGAACTTCCGGGCTTTCGATCCGCTCGCGATGATGTAATGGTCCGCTTTGATGGCGTTGAGGTCTTTGACCTCGCTATTCAAATGGATCTCGATATTTAGGTCTTTCATCTGCTTTTCGTACCAGGCAATCAAGTCGCGGTCTTTTTCCTTAAACGAAGGCGTGGAGGCGACTTTGAAAACGCCGCCGAGAACGCCGCTCTTTTCGTAAATGACCGGGTGGTGGCCTCTTAAGGCAAGAACTCGGGCAGCTTCCATGCCGCCGATGCCGCCGCCGATGATGGCAACGGTTTTCGGATGAGGGGTCTTTTCGATATAGAATTTCTTCATCTGCATCGTTTCCGGATTGATCGCGCAACGGGCCATATGGATGGCGTCATCGAGCGTTTGATCGTTGCTCACGCCTTTATAGTGGCACATGGTGAAACAGGCGTTATGGCAGCAAATGCACGGGCGAATCTCGTCCGTTTTATCCTGCATGAGCTTCGTGACCCATTCCGGATCCGCGAGGAATTGACGGGCCACGCCCATCGCATCGAGCTTGCCTTCTTTGATCGCTTCATTCGCGACTTTGGGATCCATTCGGCCGGCGCAAACGAGCGGAATCGAAACGAAGGATTTGAGGTGTTCGACATCGGCTAAGTTGCAGTTTTCGGGCATATATACTGGCGGATGCGCCCAATACCAGGCATCATAGGTGCCATTATCGCAGTTGAGCATATCGTAGCCGGCGTCTTGAAGATACTTGGCGGCCTTTTCACTTTCCGCCATATCGCGGCCGACTTCCACGTAATCTTCGCCCGGAAGGGCCCCTTGGTTAAAGCCTTTGGTCTTTGAAACGACGGAGTAACGAAGCGAGACCGGATAGTCTTTGCCGCAGACGGCTTTGATCGCTTTGACGATTTCGACCGGGAAGCGGTAGCGGTTCTCAAAAGAGCCACCCCATTCGTCGGTCCGTTGATTGACGTACTTCAAAGTGAACTGATCCAAGAGGTAGCCTTCGTGGACCGCGTGGATCTCCACGCCATCGACATCGGCCTCTTGGCAAAGCTTCGCGGTCTTCGCGAAAGCCTCGATCATCTTATGAATCGCCTTCTCGCTCATCGCTTTAGAGGGGAGTTTGTCACTCCACCTGTTGGGTGAAACGGAGGAAGAAGCGCAGATGGCATCCATATTTAAGATTGGTTTGCACAGGAATTTTAAAACGGGGTTCCCACCGATTTTGACCATCGTTGCATTCACGGCCATGCTGCGACCAAAGCCAGCAGTGATCTGCACAAACATCTTGCAACCGGTCTTGTGGACCTCGGCCATGAAAGCCTTGAGCTGCTTGTACATGTGTTTGTTTTGATAGAGCCACCCTCCGCCCATCGGGTTCTTGATCGGGGCGATGCCCGGCAAAATCAGCCCGGCGTTATTTTGCGCCCGCTCCAATAAAAAATGGGCGGCTTCTTTATCGAAATGGTTCGGTTCCATCCATCCGAAAATGGAGGTGCCGCCCATCGAGGTCATGACAATGCGATTTTTAATCGTGACGTTGCCGATTTTCCACGGGGTGAACAAATTCTCATATTCTGAGTTCATGTTTCGTCTCCTTAGTTGATATCAGTATAGTTTTATCGACACCAAAGATAAAGATAAGCTTATCCTTTTCCCTATTTACCGATTGAGAGAGCGAAAGACGGAGCGTTTTTTAAAAGTATTTATCTTGTATAAACGACGGGAAAACCTATGATAAAAGAAGAAGGGGGCTTTACGATGAAAGTTTCACGTCTATCTTTACTCGGGATTTTGAGCCTTTCGATGCTGCTCACCGGCTGTGGTGGTTCTTCGACGACGACGAGTTCGCTTTCGCAAGTGTCGCTGATGGAAAAAGATTTTTATGACCAATGGGTGGTCACCGGAAAAATGAATGATGAAATCGGCGGCTATTCCGGTCATTCTTTATCGCAAATCGGCATTAAAGTGATTTACGGGGTTTTCCGGGGGGCTTACGTCTTGAGTTATCTGGTGAATGGCATTGGTGGCAAAGGGGCTTGGAATACGCCCTTCACCATGGAATTAGGCGCTAATTACTATAGTTTCAATGTCCGGTGGACACCCCATGTTTGGTCGGAGGGAAAGGTGGTCAGTTTATCGGAGGCTTATGAGGCGAAAACCATCACCGAGGCTGATCTTGCGGAAATCAAACAGGTAGCAGAAACTCCGGTGGAACGGAATTTCGCCTGAACAAGATTCTCTCTGGCCAAAGCGGCGGAGCCACCCGCTGACGAAATAGCCTCTAGGGTTTGAATTCGAAGGAGTTCTCGTGAGCTCGCGCCTTCGCGCGGGCCTTTTCTTCATTTCTTTTATAGCCCTTTAATCTAAAGGGTGCTAAGATACTTCCGAAGTTAAGTCTCTTCCTAGAGAGGGCCGCAGGATGAAAAGGCCTAAGAGACACGCCACTTCGCCTGTTGGGAGCAATGTCCCCGCGCTTCGCGTTAAGAAGAGAATGAAGATGCACCTCGAGTGAAGAAGGATGGTACCGCGCGAATCCGCGTTCCTTCGATGGGGTGTTTTATTTTTGTTTAAGGAGGGTTTCCAAGATGAAACCATTAACAGGGTCTCAAATTCGTCAGACGTGGATTAAGTTCTTTGAAGGCAAAGGCCATAAGTGGCTCCCGGGTGTTTCTTTGATTCCGGTTGGCGATAAGTCGCTTCTTTGGGTCAACGCCGGCGTCACCGGTCTCAAGAAATATTTTGATGGCTCGGAAGTTCCGCCCTGCCGGAGAATCGTGAACGTCCAGAAGAGCATTCGGACCAACGATATCGAAAACGTCGGTCATACCGCTCGTCACCATACGTTCTTCGAAATGCTCGGCAACTTCTCGATCGGCGATTATTTCCGCAAAGAAGTCATCGCTTGGGCTTATGAGATTTTAACCGATCCGGTCAACGGATTCGGCATGCCGAAGGATAAGCTTTATATGACTTACAACCCCACCGATAAAGAATCGTGGGAGTTGTGGCAAAAGCAAGGCGTCGATCCTTCGCATCTCATTCCGCTCGAAGGCAACTATTGGCAAATCGGCGAAGGCCCGTGCGGCCCGAACACCGAGGTCTTCTTTGACCGTGGCGAGAAGTGGGACCCCAAGCATCTAGGCGTCAAACTCTTAGCCGATGACATTGAAAACGACCGTTACATCGAAATCTGGGGCATCGTCTTCAGCCAGTTCAACGCCGTCAATGGCGTCAAACGGGAAGACTATAAAGAACTCCCGTCAAAGAACATCGATACCGGCGCGGGACTCGAGCGGATCGCCTGCATTCTCCAAGGCACCGATACCAACTTCGAGACCGATTTGTTCATGCCGATGATCCATGCGACCGAAAAGATCGCTGGGGTTAAGTATAGCGATGAGAACAAGATGTGCTTCCGCGTGATCGCCGATCATGCGCGTTGCCTCACCTTTGCCCTTTCCGATGGCGCCACTTTCTCCAATGAAGGACGCGGCTATGTCTTACGCCGCATCATCCGTCGGGCGATGCGCTATGGCCAGAAATTGGGCATCAAGAAGCCTTTTATGTACGAACTCGTCCAAGTCGTGGCCGACAAGTATCGGGATTTCTATCCTTATCTCGAGGAGCACGTTTCCGAAGTCTCGAAGATGGTGCTTTCGGAGGAAGAGAAGTTCCTCAAGACCCTTACTTCGGGCGAAGAGATTCTCCGCACGATGATGGAAGGCAAAAAGTGCCTTACTGGCGAAGAAGTCTTTAAGCTTTACGACACCTATGGTTTCCCGAGCGATCTCACCAAAGAAATCGCCCTCGAAGGCGGGGTTTCCGTCGATATGGAGGGCTTTGAGAAATGCATGGAAGAGCAGCGCGAACGGGCGAGAAATGCCCGGGGCGAAATCGAGTCCTTCCATAAGCAGTCGAAGGATTTGATGGCGTTTAAGACCCCGTCGGAATTCCTTTATGATCAGGATAGCGTCGAAGCGACCGTCACCGGCTTATTCGTCGATGGCGTCGCGGTGAAGAGTATCGATGAAAAAGGCGAAGTCATCCTGGATAAGACGCCCTTTTACGCCGAGATGGGCGGACAGGTGAGCGACACCGGCACGATGAAGAACGCTTCCTTTGAAGCGGAAGTCACCGCGGTTTCCGTGGCCACCAACACCCAACATCTTCATGCGATCGAAGTGAAATTCGGCACCCTCAAAGTGGGAGATAAAGTCACGTTGGCGATCGATGCCTCGCGGCGGAGACTCGTTGAGCGCAATCACTCCGCGACCCACCTTCTCCACAAGGCTTTGGGCGATGTCTTAGGCGCCCACGTCGATCAAAAAGGTTCTTATGTCGATGAGAATTACCTCCGTTTCGATTTCGGTTTCAACCGGAAACTGAGCGCCGAGGAATTACGGCAGATCGAAGAAGAAGTGAATGCGAAGATCGCGGAAGCGATCCCCGAAGTCACCGAGGTCTTGCCGATTGAAGAAGCGAAGAAACGCGGAGCGGAGATGGAGTTCGCCGAAAAATATGGCGCCCAAGTGCGCGTCGTTGAATTTGGGGACTTCTCCCGTGAGTTCTGTGGCGGCACCCACGTCAAGAATTCTTCGGATATCGGGGTCTTTGCCCTCGTTGAAGAAGGGGCGATTGCCTCGGGCGTCCGCCGCTTAGTCGGCGTGACGAGTTTAGGCGCCTATCGTTATTTGGCCAACCGGGCTCACCTTTTAAGCGAAGGCGAAGCCTTATTAGGCGCGGGCGATATCGATGTCCTTTCCCACATCAAAAAGACGATCGAAGACAAAGACGTGGCGATCAAAGCCTCGGAGCAAAGCAAGGCGAAACTTGCCGAGATCGAAGCCAAAGCCTTAGCCAATAATGCCCATATGGTCGGAAAAATTGCCGTGAGCGCTCTTCTCAAGGAAGGTGCTTCGCGTCAGGATCTTTTGACCCTCGGCGATTCGCTCAAAGCCAAAGGACCGGATTACGTGATTATCTTGCTCGGCGGCATTGAAGGCGCCCGGCCGTTAGTCGCCTTCTTAGGCGGCGAAGCCCTCAAAAAGGCGAAAGCCGGCGACCTCGTGAAAGAACTTGGCCACGTGCTTAATGGTTCGGGCGGTGGCAAACCCGAGATGGCTTCGGGCCAAGTGAAGACTTCTAAAGGCTTTGAGGAAGCGGTAAAATCAATTGAAGGGAAACTCGCGTGAAGAAAGTCTTAGGCCTTGATCTCGGGACAAGAAGCTGCGGCATTGCCGAAAGCGACGCTTTGGGCATCGCCCATCCCAAAGAGGAATTCCGTTTCCTCGAAGGGGCGTACCGCCAGTGCTTGGCTCATCTTGCTGAACTGATCAAAAAAGACGATATTCACGAGATTGCCTTAGGCTATCCCCTCAATATGGATGGCAGCGCCGGCGAAAGTGCCAAGCGGAGCGAACGTTTCAAAGACGAACTCTTAGCGATGGATTCGACGCTCGAGGTGACCCTTGTCGATGAACGTCTCACGACGGTCATGGCGAATCGGCGTCTCCTCGAAGCCGATCTCTCGCGCGGCAAACGCCATGGCGTGATCGACCAACAAGCCGCCCAGGTGATTCTTGAAAGTTATCTCAATACGAAAAATGGAGGCAGTTACTGATGTTTGAAATCCAAGATAATACGATTACCATCACGAAAGAAGATGGCACAAGCGAAGACTGGCGCATCTACTTTTATTACCATAACGATGAGCGGAAAAAGGACTACTATCTGATTTATCAAGATGGCGATCCTGATTCGCTTTTGGTGATGGCCAGCGCCGATGGAAAAGAGTTGACCGACGTTTCGGAAGAAGAGTTCGCCGAAGCCCAGGAAATGCTCGAAACTTACGAAAAGGATCCCAAAATCCAATCAATCAAGTAGTCTTTCCTTGTGAAAGCTCTTTGAAATCCCTATAATCAAGCACGGGAAAATGAGTGAGGAATAATAACTATGGCAGAAGATAAGATGATCATGACCAAAGACGGCATGGAAAAGCTCGAAAAAGAATACCGTCGTTTAATTGATGTCGAACGCCCTGATGTCATCGCCGCCTTGCAGGCAGCTCGGGCTCAAGGTGACCTTTCCGAAAACGCCGATTACGATGCGGCTCGCAACCGTCAGGCTCAGATTGAAGCCCGTATCACCGAGATTGAGCACATTAAGGATATCGCGGTGGTGGTCGAAGAAGGCAAGCAGGGCAAGAAGATTTCGCTCGGCAACCTTGTGACCTACAAAGAAGTCAAAACTGGTGAAGAGATGACCGTGAAGATTGTCGGCACCGTCGAAGCGGACCCCTTCGCGACCCCTTATCCGCTCGTCAGCAATGAATCCGCGCTTGGCGTTGCCCTTTTAGGACAAAGTAGTGGCGCTCAGATTACCGTCGAGAGCGATGAGCCCTACGAGATCGAAATCGAAAAAGTCGAAGTCGCGAAGTAGTTGATTCTTCGAAATTCAAGCGATCATCCTTAGGGTGGTCGCTTTTTTCGTTGTCCATTTTCTTTTGATGGCATCGGATTTTTTGAGAAAACTATTTTTTGTTTCTCAAACTCGAAGGGCAAAACGGGCTTCGCGATGTCTATTGAGAAGTAGGAGGCAAAATTCATGTTCAAAACCATTATCGCCATCGTCCTTACGACGGTGGTCGTCCTCATCATCATGGCGGTCGTTGATAAGACGACCTCCAAAATCGTCTCGTCTACCCCAACGAGCAGCCAAGCAAGCGTCTCTGATAGCTTGCAAGTCACCATCACAGGCGAGGTCAACCATACGGGGACTTATTTGCTTGCCCTTAATTCCACCCTCAGCGATCTTCTCGATGCGGCGGGTGGTGCCACATCCAATGCCGACGCGAAAGCCTATGACGTGAGCGTGGTTCTCGAAAACAAAGAGACTTTCTACATCGCACCGATATACGATAACGGGAACACGTGCGCCGTGACACCCATCAGCAAAGTTTGTATCAATAGTGCCGATAAAACGGCCTTAATGAGCGTTTCGGCTTTCTCTTCAACCGTCGCCCAGGCCATCGTGAGTTATCGGGAGGATAAGGGGGCGTATAAACGCCTCGAAGATCTCAAGAACGTCTCGGGCATCGGCAACGCCACGTTTGAAAAATGCAAAAACTACGTCACCTTGACGGATTAGGCTGTCTCTCCTTCTTTTATGCCTTGGTGGCTTTCACTCTCGGGGGACATCTCGTGGTTAATCTTCAAACCCCATTGGTGATCCTCCTCGTTATCAGCACGCTCCCGTTTCTCTTTTCTTCGGCCAGAAAGGGGAAGGGGAACGTGCTTGTTTTTCTCTCGTGTCTGGCTTTGGGGGTAGGCCTTTATTCGATCCGCCTCCCCGTGGAGGAAGGCAAAGGAACTTATTCGGGTTTCGTCATCAAAGCCAAAGCCAATTATTTTCTCTTTCTCGATGAAGGACGCCGCTATTACGTTTATGAAAAGGAAAATATACGAGAGATTGGGGATTTCTTAAGCATTGAAGGACGGATTACTTTCTTTGAAAGCACCGAATACGAAAGCCGATTCTCCTTTGCGGAGTCCTTAAAAAAAGAAGGGGTCACTCACCAACTCATCCCTTATAAGATCACTCCGAAGTTTGAGCTTCCGCTCCGCTTACGGGCCAAAGAGATCGCCTTCTTGAGCCATTTTTCTTCGGATGGGCAAGACGCGATCGATGCCCTCTTGTTCGATCACAAAGATTATTCCTCGGGATTCATCCAAAAGGCTTCGGCTTTGGGCTGTCTCTATTTCCTTTCGCTTTCGGGCGTTCTTTATTCGGGAGTGCTAAGGGGTTTTGAGAAAGTCGTTTTCTTAAAATTCAGCGAGGAAAAAAGCCATGTTGCCACTTGGGTTTTAGCTCTCCTGCTTTTGCCCTTTGGCTTCTATAAAGTCGGGATCTGGCGGGTGTTTCTGATGCGGAGTTACCGCCTTTATCTCGAAAGGAAAAAAGCAAAAGCCCCGCCGAAATTTTTCATTCTTTCTTTTGTAGGAATTCTGACCGTAATCGTATCACCGTACAGCATTTTTAATCCGGGCTTTTTGATTGGCTATGGTCTTTCGTTCGCCCTATGCCTGAGCCAAGAACTATTGCGGGTGTACCCAGGCAAGCGCCGCAATGTGATGACGGCGGGTTTTGTCTTGTTTTTCCTTTTCCCTCTTTTGGCGAGCAAAGGGGCCCTTCATCTTTTGAGTGGTCTTTATTCCCTTTTCTTGATGCCGATCGTCTATCCTTTCGCCGGACTCTCGTTCATTTCCTTTTTGAGCGTTCCGCTGGTGAATTTTCTCAATGCCTATGCCCATTTGATCGTTCAAATCGTGGATGCCTTGGACGTCATTGATATTCAACTCCCCTTAGGTAATTGGAATGATGCCTTCATTATTCTTTATTATCTTTTCTTCGGCGTCTTCTATTATTTTAGAGAACTCGGATCCATTTTTCACGAGGCTTTACTAGGCGCGGTGATGGTGGGCCTCATCCTTTATGAGGTCGTCCCGTTGCCCAATGCGATTTCGGAACAAGTCTCCTTTATCAACGTCGGGCAAGGGGATGCGATTTTGATCCGGGATGGTTTTACTACGGTGATGATCGATACTGGCGGCAATCTCTCCTTTGATTTAGCCCAAGAAGTTGATATTCCTTTTTTAAGGAAAAATCGGATTTATCACTTGGATTATTTGATTGCCTCCCATAGCGATTACGACCATTTCGGGGCCGCCAGCAGTTTAGCGAAACATTTTCGGGTTGACCACGTCGTGACGGAAGCCAGTGATTTCCCTCTCATGGTTGGGGGACTTTCCTTCACGAATTACAACACGTTTAGCGGAGATGAGGAAAACGAAAAGAGTTTGGTTTTAGGCCTTAACTTTATGGGGAAAAAATGGCTGTTCATGGGCGATGCACCGGTGGATATCGAAAAGAAAATCATTGAGAGATACCCCGAGATTGATTGCGATATCCTCAAGATCGGCCACCATGGCTCGGATACGTCCTCTTCCTATTCTTTCTTGGCAAAAGTCACGCCCCAGGTGGGCATCCTTTCCGTCGGGAAAAAGAATGCGTATGGCCATCCTTCCAAGGAGGTAGTGGAACGTTATGCGAGCTTAGGGATTCCCTTACGAAGCACGGCAAGCGAAGGGACGATTACCTATGAAACCTACTGGGGCAAAAATCTTCCCGAGAGTTTGTCGTGATTGGCGTCCTTATTTATCTTATAATAAGCATCAAATGATTCAGCTCTTGTTTTCTCCCCAGCCCCGCATGGTCAAAGGCGCCCTCAAGAAACTCATGGCGACGTCTTGCCCCCATCCCGATCCCATGAATTTCGTCTCGCTCGATCTTGGAGTTTCCATGCTTCTTGATGTGGCCAATGAATGTCTTTCTTTGCCTTTAGGCTACGACAAAAAGACAGTGGTGGCTGAGAATTGTTTCTTTTTCGAAAAGACGAGAGGCAAACCCAAATATCAAAAAAGCGATGATCCGGCGCCTTTGCTTTCCTATCTCAAAAATCCCGATCCCAATGTGGATCTTTATCTCCTCGTTTACAATGACACGCTCGATGAAAAAGGGGAATTTTTTCAAGCCCTTTTAGCCGATGGGGCGCGGATCAATCCGGTCAGCGAATTCTCAAAGGAGCAGTGGCATGATTACATCGCCCGTTTCTTTGAAAAGCGGAGCGTGCCGATCGATAATCTCGCCATTAATGAAATCCAAGACCGCATCCAAGGGGATTATGCCCGTTTTCTTAATGAAGGGCAGAAACTGGTGGCCTATTCGGGCGGAGAAGCCATCACGAAGCAAGATGTTGAAACCCTTGTGAGCGAGCCGTTGGAAGACGATGCCTTCCATCTTTCAAACGCTTTATCGCGCGGCGACGTCAAAAACGCCTTGCGCATCTATAACGATCTTAAGGTTTTCTCCGCCGAACCGATTGCCCTCATCCGCTTATTGGCCAATCAGTTCCGTTTCCTCAACGAAGTTCGTTATCTCCAAACGAGCGGTCTTACGAATTCCCAAATCGCTGGCGCCCTTCAATGCTCACAAATGCGGGTCAATATTTCGCTCGACAATCTTCGGAAAATGAGCGAAGAGACCCTTAATAACGCTTTAGAAGGCTGCTATAACTGCGAGAAAAGCATTTTGACCGGAAAATGCGACCCCGACTTAGCTTTTAGTTTATTCTTGACCAACTTCAGTTTATGAAAATCGTGGTGATTTCCGATACCCATGGCGATCTCTCCGCTTTAAGGCGGGTTGCCCTCATCGAATACGATGCCGATCTTTTTCTTCATGCGGGGGACGTTGAAGCCTCACCGCTTGATATTTCGCCTTTTGCCGCCGTCAAAGGCAATTGTGATGGGATGTTCCCAGAATATCCGTTCCGTTATGAAACCATCACGCCGTTTGGCAAACTTCATATGGAACATTACCCCTTATATTCCTCGGCGATGGAACAAGCGCTAAAACAAGATGGGGTGAAGATTTTCATCCATGGCCATACCCACGAAAGGGAAGAGGAACTCCATGATGGACTCTGGGTGTTCTGCCCTGGCTCATTGACCTTCCCGCATGATAATGACAAGGGAACCTACCTTGTCCTTAACGTTGATGAGAAGACGGTCCGTTCAACCTTCAAAGAAATCGTTTATTAACGCAAAAAGGCTCTCGCGAGGAGAGCCTTTCGTTTTTAAAAGAAAGAAATCGGATTACTTAAGTCCAGCGACGATGTGCTGGAGATGAGCCTTCTTGCGGGCGCAGGAATTGCCAGAGATCGTGCCACGTTGAGCAAGCTGATCAAGGAGCGAAATCGCTTCTTTAAGCGCTTCAGCCGCTTCCGCTTTCTTATTGGCAGCGACTAAGGTTTCGACCTTTTTAATCGCAGTGCGAGCCTCATTCTTCTCTTGGTTGTTCTTTTCCCGAGCGAGTTCGTTGGTTTCATTGCGTTTGATCTGAGATTTGATGTTAGCCATAAATTTAATGCTTCCTTTTCGTTTTCGCGAGTAAGATTTTAGCCTTTTAGGCTACGCAAAACAACTATTTTTGTTGTTCGCTGCCTTTCTTCGGCTGGTGGCGGAGAGACAAGATCTCGCCAGCGAAGTCTTTAACGCAGGTCAATTTGCCATATTTTTCGGTCGGAATATCGACCTGGAATGCGGTGTTAAGATCATTGACCATCGCGACGTAAGACATCGAGTCACCACCTAAATCCGTCGTCCAGATGGCGGTGTCGCCAATCTTGAACTCCGGCAAGAGGAGAGTTTTCGAGAAAATCGAGCGGACTTTAGCCAAGACGTCTTTGACTTCGGCGGGATCGAAGCCTTCAAGACTAACGCCTTCCCGCTTTTCTTCGAACGAGGTGAAATCGTCTTTGCCGTTTTTGAGGGCTTCACGCAAAACATAGCGTTTGACCTTCATGTTGTTGGCGATGGGCATGCTCTTTTTGTAGATTAAGGTTTTGCTGACCCGCTTTTCGTTCGGGAGCGAGGCGTTGATATCGTCAATTGCCTTCTTGATGGTGGGGAAATCGCTTGTCTGGACTGTATTTTCGAGTTCCAAAATCAAGACGACGTCTTCTTTTTCGCCATTCTTCTCTCCGACGACGACCGCGTTATTCACGTGGGGGACGTCTTTGAAATAGAATTCGATTTCATCGGGATAGACGTTTTCGCCATTGCTCGAAATGATCGTGTCTTTGCTCCGGCCTTTAATGTAGTACTCGCCCGTGGCATCGACCGCGGCGATATCGCCGGTGGGGTAATAACCATCTTGGGATAAGACGGTGGCTTTGCGGACGCCTCCGATGATCTCTTCTTTGTGAACCGTGGGAGATTTAACCCAAAGTTCGCCTTGGCCTTCGCTGGCGCCTTGGCTCGGGACGATCTTGTAGCTCATTCCATAAAGCGGATGCCCGATCGAGCCTTTGAGCCGGTCTTCGACCCGGGCGGAAAGCTCAACGGAAGTGACGCCGGTCTCGGTCATGCCATAGCCATTATAAAGGGGATAGCCGATGCCGTTGATGAGGTTGAGGGTCTTCTGCGAAAGATAGCCGCCTCCGGAAATGCAGAATTCGATTTGAGTGCCAAAGACTTTCTTTTGGAACTTCCGTTTAACGAAACCCCAAGCGGCAATGCCGGCTTCTTGGCGCGAAATCTGATGATCGTTGTAAGCGACGAGGTTATCGAGCAATTGAATTGTTTTATCGCCTTTGAGAGCAGCCGAACGTTGAACTTTTTGGGCAACCGCATCCCAAAACATCGGCACGCTGTAGAGGTGGGTAACCGGGGCTTTTTTGATTGCGGCAAAGAGGTCGCTTGTGCTCATGGTGGTCGGATAGACGAGGGCTTTGCCATAGAAGGTATACCAAAGGAATACCGCGGTAAAACCGAAGATATGGTGGAGCGGAATCATCGTGAGGATGTTCGTTTTGCCCGCGTGGAGAATATCCAAAGTTTCTTGCGGCATATTGAGGGCTCCGGCGATTTGACAACATAAGGCTTCGCCATCGGTGACCATCATTTTGGCTTCGCCAGTCGTGCCGCTGGAGCAGAAAATCACCTGATTGGCCCAATGGGCCGCAAAGGAGGGATTATCTTCGGCGTTTTTGACATCATTGACCCGTAAAGAAAGAACCGAATAAGATTCTTCCTCATTCACCAGGATCGCTTTGGCTTGGCTTTGACGAAGAAGATTCTCGGTATTCTCGTGCGCCAATTTGGCGTCGATCAAAAGGACGGGATGCCCACCCATCAAAATCGCCCAGAATAAAAGCGGCCACGAGGGGCAGTTTCTTAATTTGAGGGCGACGATGGCCCCGGCGGGTACCCCAGCGAGGGCACTCGAAAGGTGGCGGGCCAAATAGTAGCAGCGGCTCTTGTAATCTGCATAGGAATAGCTTTGCTTTTTGCCGTCTTCATCGAAATAAATGCAGGCTTTTTCGTTCGCGTGCGTCGAAGTTGAAACCTCGTAGATATCGCGCAAGGTTCGGCTCGTGGCCAATAAAGCCTTGGCTTGATCGACGAAACGCTGAACGTCCTTGCGATCTCTTTTGCGACTCATTCTTTACATCCTCCATTTTTCAAGACATGCACTTCGCCATTGACGTAAACCGACTCCGGGGGAACGTCGTGGCGCACGACTTCGTTTGCTCCGATTCGGGAACAATGCCCGATCGTGATATTACCCAAGAGAATCGCCCCAGCGCCAACCATCACGTGGTCTTCCAAAGTTGGATGGCGCTTGACCTTTTCCGAGGAAGTCCCACCAAGGGTGACCCCATGGTAGAGGGTGCAATCATCCCCGATGATCGCGGTTTCGCCGATGACGACGCCTGAGCCGTGATCGATGAAGAGATTCTTTCCGATCGTGCAAGCCGGGTGAATCTCAATGCCAGTCCGGCGTTTGCCGACCACCATGATCCATTCGGCCAAAAACTTCATCTTGTGCTTCCACAAGAAGTGGGCAAGTCGATAACGCCGCATGATCCGGGTCGAGGGATAGAGAAAAAAGATCTCCCAATTGTTTCGAGCGGCCGGATCGCGCCGTTTGATTGACGCGTAATAGTTTTCGTCTTTATTTGCCATAGATATCCATCGACATGTACTTGATCCCGCCATCAGGCGAGATTGCTAATAGTGTAAGCCCTTCTTGTGGGTTTTCTGTAGCGATTTTTTCAGCAGCTAAGATGGCCGCTCCGCTCGAGATACCTAAGAAATAGCCTTTTTTAGCGAGAAGATTGACTTCGCTCACCGCGTCATCGCTTTTGATTGCGATTATGCCATCGATTAAGCTTTTCTCGTAGAGCGGGGGTACAAAATTCGCCCCGATGCCTTGAATCCGGTGCGGCCCAGCCGTTCCGCCTTCCAAAATCGGCGATTCAGCGGGTTCAACAGCGATGCAGCGGATGTTTTTATAATGTTTCTTTAAGACTTTGGCGTTGCCCGAAAGGGTACCCGCGGTGCCGACGCCAGCGATGAAATAATCTAACTTCTTTGGAAAATCCGCGATGATTTCTTTTGCCGTGGTCTTCTCATGGGCCAAAGGATTAGCTTTGTTTTCGAACTGATTGAGAAAAACATAGCCTTCTTTTTGCATTTCAGCGGCTTTCTTTTCCGCTCCAGCCATTCCTTCCGCTTTCGGCGTCAAAAGAACGCTCGCGCCATAGGCTTTCATCAAATTGATGCGCTCCGCGGACATGTTTTCCGGCATCACGATCGTGAGGGGGATGCCTTTGTTCGCGCAGACTAATGCGAGGCCGATTCCGGTGTTGCCAGAGGTGCCTTCGACGGCTTTTTGCCCTGGTTTTCCGAGTTTTCCTTCTTTGATCAAAGCCGTAATCATCTCGTAGGCGATGCGGTCTTTGATCGACATTCCGGGGTTGAACATCTCGAGCTTGACGTAAATGTCGTTTCCCGCAATTTTTTCAAGATGGACGACGGGGGTATGACCGATCGTGTCCAGAACGCTTTCGTAAATCATGTTTTGTCTCCTTCGCTATAATCGCGTTATAATTTAGCCACGAAAAAGGTTACAAGTAAAACGATACGGTAATGGCATTTTCAAAGAATCAAGACGTCAAAGTCCTTTATATGGGCACCCCAGCGATGTCGGCTCAGGTTTTGACCTCGCTCATCGACGCGGGCTTTTCCCTTGCGGGACTCGTTTGCCAAGAAGACAAGGAAGTCGGCCGGGAAAAACAAGCGGAAATCGTCCCGACAAAGCGGGTTGCTTTAGCCCATAATATCCCGGTATTTCAGCCTCATAAGATCCGGCTGGACTTTGAGTTTGCCAAGACGCTTGATTTCGACGTCATCGTCACGATGGCCTATGGACAAATCATTCCCCAAGGCTTATTGGATTTAGCCAAAGTCGGCTGCGTGAACCTGCATGGTTCGCTTCTTCCCCAGTATCGGGGAGCCGCTCCGATTCAGCGGGCGATCATGGCTGGCGAAAAAGAAACTGGCGTCACCCTGATGGAAATGGTGGCGGCAATGGATGCCGGCAAGATGTACGATAAAGAGATTTTCCCGCTTCTACCCGAAGATAATTACTCCTCGGCTTGCCAAAAGATCGCCGATTGTGCCTCACATTTGATTGTCAAAGATCTTTTGGCCTACGCCAATCAAACGCTCGAAGGGGAAGAACAAAAAGAAAAAGACGTGACGATTGCGAATAAGATAAAACCCGAAGACGAGCATTTGCCTTTATATCTTTCGGTCGAAGGAACCCTCAACTACATCCGTGGCCTTTCCGAAGAGCCGGGCGCTTATATCCTTTTAAATGAGAAGAAACTTAAAATCTATCAAGCTCACGTCGAGAATCATGATGTGATTCGCGCGGTCGGGGAGCTCATTCCGGCGAAAAAGAAACTCCTTGTTCAACTTTATGATGGTCAGTTGTCGTTGGATCTCGTCCAACTTGAAGGCAAGAAAAAGATGGATGGGGTCAGCTTCCTCAATGGCGCCCATTTGGGCGATCACGTTTTACTGAAGTAAAAAATCGCCGTTCGCTTATAATACTCGTATGGCAGAAAAGCCTTATCTTTCTTTGTCGGTCCATGGTCTCGTCGACTTTCTTTTGCGCCGGGGCGACATCGATAACCGTATCTATAACCAAGAAACGATGCAGATGGGGACGATTTTGCACGCGGTTTATCAAGAAAAGCAGGGTCATGAGTATCTTTCCGAGGTTGCCTTAAAAGAGACTTTTGAGCGGGAGAAGGGCTATATCGCTCTCGAAGGCCGCGCCGATGGCATCATTGTCGGGGGCGATTTCCCGATCATCGATGAAATCAAAAGCACGGTGATCCCGCTCGAGGACTTTTACGAACAACAAAAAGATTGGCACTTTGGCCAAGCCGAATGCTACGCCCTGATGTATCTCCATGAGGTCAAGCAGAATAAATGCGCAATCCGACTGACTTATCTTTCACAGAAAAGCGATGAGAAAAAGACGGTGGAGCGGCTCTTTTCTCTTCAAGACCTCGAGCACGACATTTATGCCCTCATGGATGAATATCTCGATTTTACCTCGAAGCAATTTGACCATGAAAGTTCCCGTAATATCTCAGCAAAATCACTTGTTTTCCCATTTAAAGGCTTCCGCAAAGGCCAGCGAGAAATGGCCAAGTACGTGTACGCGGTGGCCAAAAATGGGGGGAGCTTCTATTGCGAAGCCCCAACGGGCATTGGCAAGACGATGTCTTCCTTATACCCCGCGATCAAAGCGTTTGCCGATACCGACAACAAGAAGATTTTCTATTTGACCGCCAAGGGCAGTGGACGGGAGTCCGCTTACGATGCTCTCACAAAACTTTATGAAAAAGGTTTTGTGGCTCGCGATTCCTTGTTGACGGCCAAGGATAAAATCTGTTTTAGTCTTGGCGCCGCCTGCAATCCCGACGAATGTCCTTTCGCCAAGGGCTATTATGACAAGATCAAAAAAGCAATGAGCGAGGCTTGCGAAGCGGGATACCGCTTTGACTTCGAACATGTCACTGGCTTGGCGAAAAAGTACGCAATGTGCCCGTTCGAACTCCAACTCGACCTCTCGCTTTGGAGCGATATCATCATTGGCGACTATAACTATTTCTTCGATCCCCTGGTGCATTTGGAACGCTATTTCGATCCGGAGGTGGATTCGTCGAAGTTCCTTGTTTTAATCGATGAGGCCCACAATTTGATTGAGCGGGGCCGCGATATGTATTCGGCGAAACTGAGCGCCGAGTTCTGCGAAAAGGTGAAAAAACAGCTGCGCCCCCTCAAAGAGCCGAAAATCAAAAACGCCATCAGCAAACTCGAGAAGCTTTTGCGCGATTACGATACGACTTCGCGCGGCGAGGTCAGCGATTTCGCCGCTCTCCCCCCGGAAGTGAGCAAGGTCTTGGATTCCTTGGCGAAAAAAGGCCAAGAACTCAATAAAAAGGATCATCCGAAGCTTCCAGAAAGCTACAAAGAACTCTCCCGCGAAGCCCACCGGTTTGCCTTTTTGTGGGAAAACTATGGGACCTTTGAATCGGTCTATGGGGCGAGAGAAGGCACCGATTATGTCTTGCATCTGACCTGCCTTGACCCCGCGCCGATGCTTTCGGCTTCGATGAAGATCGTCAAGGGACGCATTATCTTTTCCGCGACCTTATCTCCAATGGAATACTATCAAGATGCCATCGAAGGAAAACATGATAATCCTTACCTTTTGCTTCCGTCACCTTTTCCCAAAGAAAACTTCGACTTGATGCTGGCTCCAACGATTTCGACCCGCTACAAGGATCGGGAGAAAACTTATCAGGACGTTGCCAATTATCTCCGCGCTTTCGTCGGGGGCAAACTCGGCAATTACTTTATTTATTTCCCCTCGTATGAGTACTTGGATAAGGTGATGCCTTATCTTTCGTTCCCTAAAGCCGATGTCTTTTTCCAGGAACGGGAGATGTCGGACGATGAAAAAGATCTTTTCCTCTCGCGTTTCCTTTCTTCGCCCAAAAAGACGACGGTGGGGCTTCTCATCATCGGCGGCAGTTTCAGCGAGGGCATCGATTTGGTCGATGACCGCCTCATCGGCGTGGCCGTGGTGGGGATTGGCTTACCGCAAATCTGTTACGAACGCGAGCAAATCCGCGCTTATTATGAGAAAAAGAATGGAACGGGTTTCGATTATGCCTACCGCAATCCCGGCATGAACAAAGTCATGCAGGCGGTGGGGCGTTTGATTCGGAGCGAGCACGATAAAGGGGCAGCCCTTTTGATCGATGATCGCTATATGCAAAACGAATACCGCGATCTTTTCTCCCGCTTATGGACTTCGTATGATGTCGCGACCAGCCCCGAGGACATCAAAGCGAATCTCGAGGAATTCTATAAGAAATAAGGGAATAATTGGGGAGATGAAAAATAGAAAGTAACATTTGTTATTTTCTAAAGTTCAAATCCCTTGGAGAGGAGAAGGCATCATGAGAAAATTCGATGGACTCGGTGAATGTTTGTGCCGGCAGCAAGCCGCTTTCTTCGCCCTTTCGTTACAAAAGTCCTCCTTATCAAGCCCGCAGTTTATTCGTTATTTTCTCACCTCTGATTTCGCCGTAGAAGCGGATCGTAACGGAGACGATGATCGTCTATCTTTATTTTTCAAAGCAGGGAGTCCACTCGATTCAAAGAAAATCCTTTATTCGGAGGATGAGCTTTACTGGCTTGGCTATCTTTATCGCTACATTTGTTATACGCGAATCCTGACCAGCGCTTAGCTTTTCCGGGCAATGCCATCTAAAGAACTTCGACCTTATTACTCTGTTTATCATACGCAAGACATGGAACGAAGCGCCGCTCTCCTTCTTGAAAAATTCCCCGTTTTTCCCCAAGATCCCCTCGCAGTGATTCGGGACGTTTTCTCTAAAAAGGAACCTAGAGTTTGATTATTTTCAAGCTTTCGGTCGTTCCTTCCTTTGAGCCGAAGCAGAAATAGGCTATAATCGCCTAGGTAATTTATGCCTTTTGATCAATCCCACATTCGTAATTTCTCCGTCATCGCTCATATCGATCATGGTAAGAGCACGCTTTGCGACCGGATTTTGGAAGATACGGGCGCCGTGGAAAAACGCGATCTCAAAGAGCAAATGCTCGATTCGATGGACCTTGAGCGTGAACGGGGCATCACGATCAAACTCAACGCCGTCACGGTTTCTTATACCGCCCGAAATGGCGAGAAATACATCTTTAATTTGATCGACACTCCGGGGCATGTCGACTTCACTTACGAGGTTTCGCGGAGCTTAGCGGCTTGCGAAGGCGCTTTGCTCGTGGTGGATGCCACCCAAGGCGTTCAAGCCCAGACCCTCGCTAACGTTTATCTAGCCGTTGATAACGACTTGATGGTTATTCCGGTCATCAATAAGATCGATCTTCCGAGCGCTCAACCGGAAGTCTGCAAAAAAGAAATTGAGGAACGGATTGGCCTTTCGACCGCTGATTGCTGCCTCGTCAGTGCGAAAACCGGCGTTGGCGTGCCGGATATGCTCGAAAAAGTCGTGGAACTCGTTCCGCCGCCTTCGGGTGATCCAAACGCCCCATTCCAAGCTCTTATTTTCGATTCCTATTATGATTCTTATCGCGGTGTCGTCGTTTTGATTCGCGTCAAGAACGGTTCGGTCAAAGCGGGGGAGGAAATCCTCTTAATGGCGGCCAACAAGAAATACCTCGTTACCGAGGTGGGCATCCGCACTCCAAAAGAAATCTCGACAAAAGAACTCGATTGCGGCGAAGTCGGTTATCTGACCGCAACGATTAAGGATATCCATGATGTTTTCCCCGGTGAGACCATCACGCTAGCCAATAATCCGACGGCGGAGCCTTTGCCGGGTTACCGCAAAATCAACCCGATGGTTTATTGCGGTCTTTATCCGGTGGATTCCGTTGATTACGGCGCGTTAAAAGATGCTTTGGAAAAGCTTTCGCTCAATGACTCTTCCCTCACCTACGAGCCTGAAAGCTCCCAGGCATTGGGCTTTGGCTTCCGCGTTGGCTTTTTGGGGCTTCTTCATATGGATGTGGTCCAAGAGCGCTTGGAACGGGAATACAACCTGAACCTCATCTTGACCGCGCCATCGGTCAAATACGAAGTCGATCTCACCAATGGGGAGACCTTAGTGCTTGATAACCCTTCGGAAATGCCGGATCCTTCGAAGATTAAAGCCATCAAAGAGCCCTTCGTGAACGCTTCGATCATGACCCCCAAGGAATTCGTGGGGCCGGTCATGCAGATCTGCCAGGATAAACGCGGCGTTTACCAGGATCTCGTTTATTTCGATGACACGAGACAAATCGTGAAATATGATTTGCCGCTTTCGGAAATCATTTTCAATTTCTTCGATAAACTCAAAAGCGCGACCAAAGGCTACGCGTCGCTTGACTATGAACTTGCCGAATACCGTCCGAGCGATCTCGCGAAGATGGACATTCTCCTCAATGGCGATGTCATCGATGCCCTTTCAACGGTCGTTTATCGTCCAAGCGCTTATAACCGGGGCATCGCCCTCGTTCGAAAACTAAAGGAAATCATCCCGAAGCAGCAATTCGAAGTGCCAGTCCAAGCCGCAATCAATGGCAAAGTGGTGGCAAGAGCGGATATCCAAAGCGTGCGCAAAGACGTCCTGGCCAAATGCTATGGCGGCGATATCTCGCGGAAAAAGAAACTTTTGGAAAAGCAAAAAGAGGGCAAGAAACGGATGAAGGCTATCGGCTCGGTCGATGTGCCTCAGGAAGCTTTCATGAGCATGCTTTCGCTCGATGACGACAAGTAAAGTCGCTTTTTCTGGAATGGAGTTCGTCTTGCTTTTTGGCTGGGAAATCCGAAAAAGTAATTGCCTAACAAGATGCTTCTAATCTATTTAGTATCGACGAAATACTACTAAAGGTTAAGAAAACTTTTGAAAATATTAGTAGTTTTTTAGTCCTTTTTCTTGTCTCGTTTCGTCTCCTGTTTTATACTTAAGCCATGAGCGAAAAAGAATGGGCGGTCCTTTATACCGACGATCAATATCTTCTTCGAAGCGAAGTCATCAAGGCGATGAACACCACCTTGATCGATGGCTATTGGAATGATATTCAGGCTTACCGGAAGAGCAAAGCTATCGCTTTCCCTTTTCGCACGATTACCAATCGGCCGTTCTTTTTAACCGCTAGCGAAGCGATCAAGGCAAAAATCACCCAGTTCGAAGTCGTGAGCGCCCGCTTTGCCAATACCCTCAAAAAGATTATCGATCCTCGCGAAAAAGAGTTGGCGGAACGCGCTTGTTTGCTCTTAGCCCTCAGCGATTGCTCAACGATTGAAAATGCCCAGATGAGCGAGCTTTCCTTAAAAGCCCTCCTCAATGGGACCTACCAGGAAAGCAATCCTTTCCACGCTCCGGTCATCGCCTACCATTCCGCCTTAAAATACTATCTGCACGAGAAGAGTCTCCAATCGCTGCACCCGAATGAAGATTTCCTCGCTGAAGCCCTTTCGAAAACCCTAGGCGTGGCCGAATTAACGTCTTTCTATCGGACCAGCGATTTCGATTCGTATGCCCAAAAAGCCCGTTATCTTTATAATCCGGACTACAATTACGCCCCTTTTGATTTCATTGAGACGTTGATGAATGATTTCTTAGCTTGGGTCAAACACGCCGATGATGTCTCCTATTTCGTGAAAGCGGTCGCCTCTTGCTATTATCTCGATTACGTGATGCCTTTTTCGGAACGGAATGACGAAATGGGCGCCTTATTGGCCCGCGCCGTCTATTCGACTTCCGAAGTAGGTTTGGAGGCTTTTGAGCTTCCTTTCGATGCGATTCTCGTCAAATCTCCGCGCTATAAGGCTTTGGCTTTGGAAACCCAGCGGACTGGCGATTTAACTTATCTTGTCATGTATTCGATCAGCGTTTTGACACCCTTGCTTGAGAATTTGAATGAGCAAATCAAAACCATCAAAATCGAGACTTATCGGAGCGAGTTCACTGCATTAAGCCCTGAAGAAAAAGCGGTGGCGCCGAGCGAAGAAAGCCCCAAGAACGCTCAACAGCTTTCGTTATTTGCCCCCGAGAGCAAGCCGATGCCAGCCCCCGCTACGGTAACGGCGGCAACCCCAGCGCCGACTCCCGCTCCAACCCCAATAGTTTCTGCTCCCGCGACGCCAGTCATGGCGACTCCCGCGCCAACCCCGGTCCTTACGCCGGTGGCGCCCGTGATCGAAAAAGAAGCGACTCCGACCCCTGAGCCTACCCCGGTAATCGTGAGCGAAAAAGAAGAAACCCAGCCTGTCGTAGAAACGTGCGAAACCCCGGCAGGGGAAGATAAAGCCGTCGGCCAAGAGACTCCGAAGGAAACGGCTCCTGTCACCCTGACCTCGCCCAAGGCCGAGAAGCCCGTCGTCGCCCCGGAAAAGAAGATCACGCCCGCGGAGATGACGCCGAGCGAAGACGATGGCGAAAGTGCTCTTGAGATCGAAGAAAATCCTTTAAGCGACAAAGAGATCAAGGAATACACCCAGTATCTCCTTGAAACCAACCCTGCCCTTAATAAAAACCAGGCTTCGTTCTTGGCTTCGCATTGCACGATGGGCCGTTATTACACGATTCAGCAATTCAAGAAATTCACCCGCTGCGCCTACGAAACCGCGCGCACCTCTATGGATAAGCTCGCGCAAGAGCGCTATTATAGCAAGCTGCAGGTGAAGAATAAGTTCGTCTACACCCCACGGAAAAAAGGAGAAGGTAAATGATCTACGCTAGCAGTCTTGACGGCTTATGGTATGTTTTGGGCTTAGTGGCCATCTTTGGCGTGATTGTTTTGGCCGTCATTCTCATTAAAAAGTATTGGAAGCCGTTCAAAAACGAGGAAAAGCCGAAGAGCGATAAGGAAATCGCCGATGAAGAAGTGAAACGGATGGTCGTCGACGTCGACGACGAAACCGCCCAACAAATGGATGAAGCCTCGAAAGAACTCGTTGAAAAATCGAAAGAGGATAAACCGGAAGAAAAAGAAGTCGTGGCCGAAGAAGTCGATCGCGCCACCCGACCGGTCGAAAACGAAGAAACCGCCAAAGCCATGGCCAAATATGCGGCCGAGCATCCTGAAGAAGCGGCGGCGGTCAATAACGAAAAAGTCGATGAAGCAGCGAAAAAGTGAAACCCCGCGCTCTTTATATCCATATTCCGTTTTGCGCCCATCTTTGCGCTTATTGTGACTTTGCGAAAGTCCTTTATGAGCCCGAATGGGCCTTTTCTTATCTTTCGGCTTTGAAAAAAGAAGCCCAAACTCTTGCGATTGCGCCGGTGGATACGATTTATATCGGCGGAGGCACACCCAGCGTTCTTTCATCTGAACTCTTGGAAGATCTTTTGTCTTTTTTCGCGCCCTATCTTTTGCCAGGCGGCGAGTTCACCCTGGAGGCCAACCCCGAAAACTGGTCGAAAGAAAAAGCCGATATCTGCCGGCGATATGGCGTCAATCGGCTTTCTTTGGGCGTGCAATCTTCCAGTCCTCGCCTTCTTAGCCTCATGGGAAGGCACCATACGTTTCAGGAAGCGCAAAAGGCTTATCAGATCGCCCAAGAAGCGGGTTTCGATAACATTTCGGTCGATCTCATTTATGCTTTGCCCAACGAGAGCAAAGCGGAACTTCAAGCCGACATCGCCGCGGCTTTGTCGTTTCATAGCCATCACCTTTCGACTTATTGTCTCAGCGTGAATCCTGGCACCGTCTTCTTTAATAAGAGAATTCCTGAGATGGATCAAGCCCTCGCCGCTGAGGAATATGAGGCGATTCTCCAGGAATTTCGTCAGCAAGGGTATGAGCGTTATGAAGTCTCCAATTTCGCCAAAAAGGGGTATCAGTCCCGCCATAATCTCACCTATTGGCATGACGAGCCCTACTATGGCTTAGGCTTAGGCGCCGCGGGGTATCTCAATGATATCCGCTATAGCAACACCCGTAATTTGACCGCTTATTTATCCGGCCATTATCGTTTTGAAGAAGAAAAAGTCACCCCCGAAGAAGACCGCAAGTATTTTTTCCTCACGAACCTCCGTTTAGCCGAAGGCTTCAGTCTCGCGACTTACGAAAAGCGTTTTGGCGAACGTTTTGAGATCCGTTACCAAAAAGAGGTGGAAAAGCTTGTCGCTTCGGGCCTTTTGCTCTTAACGAAGGAGCGGGTTCACCCTACTGATCGCGGAATTCTTCTTTTGGATCGGATCCTTCTTGCGCTATATTAAAGAGGTTATGAGCATTGCCCGTTATGAAAAACGAATGATCGGTTGGCTGATTGATAAGCTGATCTCTTTGGGTGCCTTGGCGGGCGTTTTAACGGTGGAAATCCTTTATTTGCCCAAGGATTTTTCCCTCTTTCTCGAGATTTTGATCGCGACGATCGCGGGCTACGCCTTCTACGTTTTGACGGTTTCTCTCTATCTTTTCTTCGGCAATGGCTACACTTTGGGCATGCAACTCATGGGCATTCGCACCTACCATGCCACGAAAGACCATATTCGCTTTTATGAGGCGTACCTTAAAGCGATGATGACGGGCTTTACCGCGATGGACCTCATTAATTCGATTTATATGCTCTCCAGTCACACCGAGCGGAGCGTCTTCGACCGCCTTACCAACACCTTGGTGGTGGACGTCCGGGCTGAACGTTAACGTTTTTTTAAAGTTTTTCCTTCGACCGCAAGGTCGTTTTTTGTTTTTTTAGCACTTCAATGTTGACAGTGCTAAATCGCTGGTTATAATGGTGCTAGCACCTCAAGAAGGTGACTGCTAAAAAGGAGGTCCGCTTCTATGACACGTCGCGACGAAATCTTAAAACTGATCGTCGAGCATTTCATCAAAACGGCTGAACCCGTCGGCAGCAAAACCCTGCAAGAGGTGTATCACCTCGATGTCTCGAGCGCGACGATCCGTAACGAAATGAACGCCTTGGAGCAAGATGGCTATCTCGAAAAGACCCATACTTCCTCCGGTCGCGTCCCTTCCGAAAAGGGTTACCAGTACTACGCGGAGCACATCCGCGAAACCGGAGTCGACGAACAAGCCAAAAACGCCTTGGCCAACGTGCTTAGCGAAAAGAGCAAGTCGGTCGAAGAAGTGATGAAGGAAGCCTGCGAGATTCTCTCGCACATGACCAACCTCGCTTCGGCGGTGATTGGCCCCACGGTCTCCGAGGAAAAACTGGTCTCCGTTCAGATCATTCCACTCGGTGAAAATACCGCCAGCGCGGTGTTTGTCACTTCGAAAGGCTATGTCGAGAATAAGACGTTCCTCATTGACCCAACCCTTCAAACGGATGAGGTCGTGAAGACCGTCCGCCTCCTCAATGAGCGGCTTCAAGGCACGCCGATTGGGGAAGTTGTGAGCAAGATGGAGGCGATGAAACCGGCCTTAACCGACTATGTGGTGGGGCAGGAAGTCATCTACGATGCCCTCCTCGAAGCCTTTACTAAATTCGCGACCGATCGTCTCTCCCTTTATGGGAAAGACGCGCTCTATAATCAGCCTGAATACGCCAACGATGCCGAAAAGTTACGGCAGCTCTTGTCCTTGCTTGACGATCCGGAGAGCTTGAAGAAAGCCCTCAGCGGCGCCAAGACGAATAAGGATAGCGTCAGCGTCCATATCGGGACGGCCAAAGAGGGACTTGAAGATCTCGCGGTAGTGTCCGCCGGTCTCTCGCTCCCAGGCGATCCGAACTGTTGTCTTACCGTTCTAGGCCCTTCGCGCATGGATTATGAGAAAGTCGTCTCGACTCTCAAATACTTCGCGGAAGCCCTCGACCGATACTTCGACCGCAGCACCATCCATGGAGGAGGAGAATCATCATGGCAGAGAATGCAAAAGGCAGTGAGCCCGAAAAGCAAAGTGCCTCCGAAAAAGAAGAAATGAAAAAAGACGTCAAAGAGGAGACAGTTTCGAAGAAAGATTACGACACTCTCAGTGAACTTTATCAAAAAGCCAACAACGAGATGGGCGAGTGGAAAAACAAATACTATCTCGCTTATGCCGATACCCAAAACTTGAGGAAAGATCTTGAGAAAGATCACCAAAATGCGATTAAGTATCGTGCCGAGGGCTTCCTCGATGCCCTCCTTCCGGCCTTGGATAGCTTCTATATCGCCCTCCAAACTTCGCCGAAAGACGCCGAAGCCAAAGCTTATCAGCAAGGCTTCCAGTATCTCTACAATCAGATTGAGAACGCCCTCTTTGCGGAAGGCGTGAGCGAAGTCCTTCCGAAAATCGGCGATACCTTCGACAGCACCATCATGCATGCGGTCGATGTCAAGGAAGGCAAAGAAGATGGCAAAATCCTTCAGGTGTTTGCCAAAGGTTACAAGCTTCATGATCGGCTCGTCCGTCCGGCCATGGTCAGCGTGAGCAAGAAAGCGATTGAGACGAAGGACGAAAAACAAGATTCGAAGGCTACTAAAGCCTAAGGAGATAAAAATTTATGGCAAAAGAAATTATTGTTGGTATTGACTTAGGGACCACCAACTCGGTCATCAGCTATTTACAAGCCGATGGCAAAGTCAAAGTCATCCCCAACCCGGAAGGCACGAATACTACGCCCTCGGTCGTTGCTTTTAAAGGCAGCGGCGAGGAGATCGTCGGCAATGCCGCTAAGCGGCAGATGATCACCAATCCGGATACCGTTCGCTCGGCCAAACGCCATATGGGCAGTGCCGATAAGTTCCATATTTCTTGCTTGAACAAGGACTTCACGCCGCAGGAAATCTCGGCCAAGGTCCTCGCTTATATGAAGGATTATGCCGAAAAGAGCATTGGCCAGCCCGTCAAGAAGGCCGTCATTACCGTTCCGGCTTACTTCAACGACGCGCAACGTCAAGCGACGAAGGATGCCGGCACGATTGCCGGACTCGATGTCGTCCGTATCATCAATGAACCGACCGCAAGCTGCTTAGCCTATGGTCTTGATACGAAAAAGAGCGAGAAAGTCTTGGTCTTTGACCTTGGCGGTGGCACTCTCGATGTTTCGATTCTCGATATTGGCGATGGCACCTTCCAGGTCTTAGCGACTTCGGGCGATACCCACCTTGGCGGCGACGATTGGGATAAAGCGGTGGCTGATTGGATCCACGCTCAAATCCAGATTGATACCGGCGCCAATTTAACCGATAAGATGGCGCAGCAGCGTTTCGTCGACGCCGCTGAAAAAGCCAAGATTGAGCTCTCCTCGAGCTTATCGACCACGATTTCGCTGCCGTTCATCGGCACCGGAAGTAACGGCCCGATCAGCTGGGAAGGCCAACTCACCCGCGCCAAATTCCAGGATTTGACCCGGAACTTACTTGAGCGCTGCAAGATCCCGATGGAGAAGGCGATGGCGGATGCCAAACTTTCTTATAACGATCTTGGCGATATCCTGATGATCGGCGGCTCGATCCGTATGCCCGCCGTTCAGGAACTGGTGAAGAACGTTTCCGGCCATCCGATTAACCTTTCAGTCAACCCGGATGAAGCCGTCAGCATTGGCGCCGCGATTCAAGGCGGCGTGATCGCCGGTGAGGTCAAGGATGTCGTTCTTCTTGATGTCACCCCGCTCACCCTCGGCATTGAAACCCTCGGTGGCGTCATGACTCCGCTTATTCCGCGCAATACGACCATTCCGACCACCAAGAGCCAGGTTTTCTCGACCGCCGAAGATAATCAGCCGGCCGTCGACATCATGGTTTATCAAGGCGAGCGTCCGATGGCCCATGATAACAAATTGCTCGGTCACTTCACCCTTTCGGGCATTAAACCCGCTCGGAGAGGTCAGCCGCGCATTGAAGTCACCTTCAGCATCGATGTCAATGGCATCGTCAAGGTGGCGGCAAAGGATTTGGATTCCGGTTTGAGCCAAGATATCACCATCAGCGGCTCGAACGGTCTCTCCAAGGGCGATATTGACCGCATGGTCAAGGAAGCCGAGGAGAACAAGGAAGCCGATCAGAAACGCAAAGACGATATCGAAGTCAAGAATAAAGCCCAGACCTATGTGGACGAAATCAACACCGTTCTCAATGATCCGGCCCAATCGGCGAAACTTTCGCCCGAGCAGAAGGCTCAATTGACCACGCTCCGCGATGAAGCGCAAGGCGCGATTCAGTCGAACAACACGGACAAGCTCCGCGAAATCGTCGGCAAACTCGAGGATGCGGCTTCGCAGGCTGCCGCTGGACAATACCAGCAGCAAGCTGGTGCTAACCCGAATGCCGGCGCGGCGAATAATAATGCCGGCGCGAATCCCAATGCGAGCACGTCTTCGGAAGGCCATGAAGGCCCCGATGATGTGGTCGATGCGGACTTCACCGACAAGAAGAAGTAAAACGTCATTTCGCTTGAGGGCGGGAGAGATTCCGCCCTCTTTCATAGAAAGGAGGGACACTCATGGCAGAAGAAAAACGCGATTATTATGAAGTGCTCGGTGTAAGCAAAACCGCCACGAAAGACGAAATCAAAAGCGCCTATCGTAAGCTCGCAAAACAATATCACCCTGACCTCAACAAATCGCCGGATGCCCCGAAGAAATTCGAGGAAATTCAAGAGGCTTATGATGTCCTTTACGACGACAACAAACGCAAGCAGTACGACCAGTTCGGCATGGCGGCCTTCCAACAAGGCGCTTCGACGGGCGGGGCGGGTAATCCGTTTAATGGCGGAGGCTTCTCGAGCGAAGGCTTTGGCGATGTCGATTTAGGCGACATCTTCCAGAGTTTCTTTGGCGGAGGAGGTTCCTCGCATCGTCAGCGGAACGATGGTTCTCCCCGCAAGGGCGATGATACCCTTTTCCGGGTCAAGATCGATTTCATGGATGCCATCAATGGCCGCCATGTGAATATTCCTTTGACTTACGATGAGCCTTGCGAAAATTGTCATGGTACGGGTGCTGATACCCCCGATGATATCGATACCTGCCCCGATTGCGGCGGCACCGGTTACGTCCGTCAGCGTCAGCAAACGATCTTCGGGGTCATGGAAAGCACGGGGCCTTGTCCTCGCTGCCACGGCACGGGCAAAACCATTCGGAAACGCTGCCATGTCTGCGGTGGCTCGGGTTATAACCGGGTTCATCGGGATTTGGATGTCAACATTCCTTCCGGCATCGCTTCGGGTCAGCAGATTCGAGTGAGCGGCAAAGGCCAACGGGGCATCAATGGCGGGCCGAACGGCGATCTTTATGTCGAAGTCCAGGTTCAGCCGCATGATGTCTTTAAACGCGAAGGCAATGATATTCATCTCGACGTCCCTCTCAGTTTCGTCGATTGCGCTTTGGGGACAACGATCGAGGTTCCGACGGTCTACGGCGACGTGAGCGTGGAGATTCCGGAAGGAACGCAGCCGGAAGGGATCTTGAAACTTCGGGGCAAAGGCGTCAAGGATCTTCGAAGCGGCAAGCCCGGCGACGAATACCTTCATATTAAGGTCAAAACGCCGACAGCGCTTACTCGCAGCGAAAAAGATTTGCTCGAGGAGTTCCGCAAACAAGAAGATGCGAAAGGCGCGAAGTGGTGGAAAAACCCCTTCAAACATTGAGGACCGGGGGACAAAACCCCGGTCTTTTTGCGTCTTCTTTTGAAAATCCCCTACAAATCCCCCTCATTCTTCCCATTTATGGTAAAGTAATCGGAGGTAAATTTATGGATGAGAAATTCATGCTCCGAGCGATTGAAGAAGCGCGCAAAGGAATTGAGGATGGCGACGGAGGCCCCTTCGGGGCGGTGATTGTCAAAGAGGGTAAGATCATCGGCGTTGGCCATAACCAAGTCATTAAAAATAACGATCCGACCTGCCATGGTGAAATCATGGCCATCCACGCCGCCTGCAAAGCCTTGGGAACTTTCGATCTTTCGGGAAGCGAAATCTATACGACCGGCTATCCCTGCCCGATGTGTTTAGGAGCGATTCTTTGGGCCAACATCAAAGTGGTCTATTATGGCTGCAATGTCGAGGACACCGAAGCGATTGGCTTCCGCGATTCCGCTTTCTATGAGCTGAGCAAAGAAGAGAACAAAGCCAAGTTCATCCACGAATTGAAACGGGATGAATGTCTCAAGCTTTATGCCGAGTATCAGGGGATCAAAGACAAGAAGAATTACTGAAACCGCTTTTCATCCCTAGCCAAATTCGAAAGAAGGTATACACTAAATTACGTTATGCCACAGTGCAAAAATTGTCATCGTGAAATCACGAAATTCGATAACGACGTCTGCCCTTATTGTGGGACCCTTCATCCAATCGATGATAACTACAAGACTAAGGATATGACGCAATTCGTCGACCCCGTCAGCGGAAATTATCAATTGTATAAGAGCAAGACGAAGAAAACGACTTGTCTTTTGGCCGTCTTTTTAGGCTGGACTGGCGCTCATTTCTTCTACTTGGGTTATACGAAAAAGGGCTTGTTGGCCCTTTTGGGGAGTCTCATTATCATTGGTGGCGTGGGCACCCTTCTTTATTTCTTTGCCGGCGGCCTTTCTTATGCCGGCTATTTGATTGCTTTCTTGATGGCTTGGATCATGTATCCGCCGATGGCCGTTAAATACGCGAAAAGCGATACCTACAAAGATGCCAATGGCGAATTCCTGAGGTAAAGGATGCAGCGTTATTTTGCCCCGGTGGTTTCTTCGAAAGCTCTCTTAAGCGAGGCTGACCGCCATCATCTTTTGGACGTGATGCGGACTCCGGTGGGAGCGAATATTGAAATCGTCGATGGCGGCGATATTTTTTCGGCAAAAGTAGTTTCAAAAGACCCTTTAGAAATCGCCGTCGGCGAAAAACTATCCCGTGAAAGCGAGCTTCCCTCTTCTCTGCTATTGGCTTTTGCCCTTTTGAAGCATGGCAATGACGAGTGGATTCTGGAAAAAGGAACCGAGCTCGGCGTCGCCTCTTTTTGTCCTTTCATCTCCAGCCGAACCATCGTGCGGGTGGATGAGCAAGAGGATCAAGACAAAAAGCGGGAACGCTATCTGAAAATCGTCAAAGGGGCTGCCGAACAGTCCAAACGGAGCCTCATCCCGGAGGTTCAGCCGATTCGTTCTTTCGAAGAACTCTTGAAAACGCCCGCCGACGTCAGACTCCTTGCTTATGAGAATTTTAGCGATGAAGTCGAGACTTTGCCCGAAGCTTTAAAAGGGGTTAAACCCCACCAGACCTGTTTGGTTTTGATTGGGCCTGAGGGAGGATTTTCCCCCGCGGAAGCGGAAGAAGCTAAGGGGAAGGGTTTCACTTTTGTCTCGCTTGGTCGTCGGATTTTGCGGGCCGAAACCGCGGCGATTTATGCTGCCAGTGTCTTCGGCTATGCCCTTGAAGCGGAGCGGAAGGCCTGATATGTCCCTCTACGAAGAACTGGAAACTCATCAACGAAGCAATTCCTTCGCCTCTTCGGGGGAAGCGCTCTTTTATAATGAGCATTCGTATTTGCTTTCGGGAGTGGAGCAATGGGCGAACTTCCTCAAGCCGTTGGACTCCTTTTTGACGATTCGGGCCAATATCTTGATTCGCGGGCTCCTCAACAAAGAACGAATCGAAAAACTTTATCGCGACAAAATCAAAGAGGTCGAACTTCCCGAAGAAGACCGTTTGAGCTTGAAAGATTACATGGCCTCCGGGATGAGCACTTTGCCTTATCTTCTTTATAAGAATCAGAAAATCTATGTGCCTTTTTTCCCTTCTTCTTTGAATGTTCTCTATGCCAAAGATTGGAAAAAACTTGCGGTGGCGCCTTATGAACGCTTAGTCCGCGACTATCAAGCGGCGACGGTGGATGCTTTCGACTATTATGGTTATAACCTCTACGATTCCTATTTCACCCGACTTGTCGTGATCCGCAAGAGCCCGAAGGTCATGGCCGCTTACGATTATGATGCCGAAGCGCTGTATTTCATCAATGACCAAGGTCGACTGGACGCGAAGATCTGTTTGTTTGACCGCGAGATCAAAACCCCTGTCAAAACCCATATGGTTAAGCGCATTGAAGCGGTTGCCGATGCCTATTTCGCCAACTCGAGAGAGAAAATGATCCAAGCTTTGGTTCAAGGCAATTTGATTTCCTCAAGCTTGATGCATGAGATTTTGGGTAAGGAAATCAAATTCGAAGAAAAACGAGAAAAAGAGGAGAAAGTATGAATTTCTATCTCTTTTCGCTTGGCTGCAAGGTCAATAGTTACGAACTCGACGCGCTCCGCAACGCCTTTGAATCCCGTGGAGATCAAGAAGCGAAAGCGCCAGAAAAAGCGGACGTCATCGTCATTAACACTTGCTCGGTGACTTCGACTGCCGATCAAAAATCCCGCCAGCACATCCGCAAGATGCGCCGGAAAGCCCCCGCGAGCGTTTTGGCAGTGATGGGCTGCTATAGCGAACTTCACGCCCAAGAAACCTTGGCGATGGGCGCCGATATTGTTTTAGGCACGAGCAAACGTCACGAACTCCTTGAAGATATCGCCCTTTTTCAAAAGAACCATGAGCCGATCATCGACGTGAAAAAGGAAGTACGTCATGAGCATTACGAGGAAATGGGTCAGATGGCTTTGGCCGATAATGCTCGAGCTTACCTAAAGATTCAGGACGGCTGCGATAATTTTTGCTCCTATTGTCTGATTCCAACTTTGCGTGGCAATTCGCGTTCAAGGGAAAAGGACGATACCCTCCGCGAGGCGAAGCGTTTGGCGGAAAACGGCTATAAAGAAATCGTGATCGCTGGCATTCATATCGGCGGTTATGGAAAGGATCTGGGGGATGGGAGCTACCGCCTGGGCAATCTTTTAAAGGATATGCTCGACCTCACGCCAGAACTTCCCCGCTTACGGATTTCCTCGATCGAAGAAAGCGAAATCGATGCTGAGATGCTTTCTTTGCTTCGGGATTATCCTCAAGTGGTCGATCATCTCCACATCCCGCTTCAGTCTGGTTCGTCAAACGTTCTCAAACGGATGAAACGGAAATACGATACCGTCGCGTTTTTGAAGACCTTATCCGCGATTCGCTCGATTCGGCCTGATATCGCGATTACCACAGACGTCATCGTCGGCTTCCCTGGCGAAAGCGATGAAGAATGGGCCGAAACCCTCGCCTTTTGCAAACAAGCCCAGTTCGCCGAGATCCATGTTTTCCCCTTTTCGCCTCGAAGCGGGACTTATGCCGCGACTCTTGTCGATACGCCAGCGCCGATTAAAGAGAAGCGGGTTCAGGAACTTTTGGCTTTGTCAAAGAGCCTTCGCCTCGCTTACGAAAGTCGTTTCCTTGGAAAGCGTTTGCCTGTTCTTTTCGAGGACTTTGACGCTGAAAAAGGCCTCGCTTTTGGCCACAGTGGCAACTACCTGTTATTCCAAGTGTCCTCCTCCCGGCCGCTTCATGGGGAAATTCGTGAAATTCTTTATGACGAAAAGAGCCGTGCCGATTGAGAAAACCTTTTTCTTGGGCAATCCATACAATCGAATAAATTTGTTAATATTTTGACATTGTATAATGTTTCGTTGACTTCGTCTATCCCTGCCGTATAATTGACCCCGTTGAAAAGAGGAAAAAACAATGGCTGTCCCGTTTAGAAGAACATCGAAAACCGCGAAAAGACTTCGTCGCACGCACTTCAAGCTCGAAGTGACTGGCTTAGTCGCTTGCCCGCATTGTGGCGCTATGGTTCCTGCTCATCACGTTTGCCCGGAATGTGGCTACTATGATGGCAAGGAAATCATCCATCACGCCAGCAAAAAAGAAGAGAAGTAGTTCTCTTTGAACGAAATGAAGCCCCTTTGGGGGCTTTTTTCGACTTCGCCTCTATCAAGAGAGGAAAAAGAGGAATAAGATAAGGACACAAAGAAGGTTTTTTAAATGAATTACAACAAATTCTTCGATCACACTTGCCTCAAAGCCGACGCGACTTTGGACGAAATAAAAAAGCTTTGCGCGGAAGCGAAGCAATATGATTTCATGAGCGTTTGCATCAATCCTTTCTATGTTCCAGTTGCCAAAAAGTTGCTGAAAGGCACTGACGTCAAAATTTGCACCGTCATCGGCTTCCCTTTAGGCCAGATGACTCCGAGCGCCAAGGTCGCGGAAGCTCGCGATGCGGTCGCTAAAGGCGCCGACGAAATCGATATGGTTCAAAACATCGCGATGGCGAAAGAGCATAATTTCGATTACATCGCCAAAGAAGTCGCCTTGGTCAAAAAAGCGGTGGGGCCTCGGGTTTTGAAGGTCATTCTCGAAAATTGCTATCTCAGTAAAGACGAGATTCGTTCCTCATGCTTAGCCGTCAAAAAAGGCGGCGCCGATTTCGTAAAGACTTCAACGGGCTTCGGCACGGGCGGTGCTACGCCGGAAGATGTCGCTCTTATGCGAAAGACCGTAGGACCCCAAATGGGCGTCAAAGCGGCTGGCGGCATTCACAACAAAGCTCAGATGCTTGAACTTCTTTCGGCCGGAGCCAATCGAATTGGCTGCTCGCACTCCGTTGAAATCATCAATGAGAAATAAGGATGAAAGTCCTCATCTATTTTCAAGACGCGAATAGCATCAAGAATTCCGGGATTGGCCGGGCGATGCGCCATCAGATGGAAGCCTGCACTTTAGCGGGGATTCCTTTCACAATCAATCCTAAAGATTCTTTCGATATCGCCCACATCAATACAATTTGGGGCAAGTCAGAACGCCTATTGAAGCGCTGCAAGAAAAAAGGCATTCCGGTCATCGTTCACGGTCATTCGACTTATGAGGATTTTCGTCGCTCGTTTAAATGCTGGCAACTCGTTGAGCCGGTTTTCGATCACCAACTCAAGACGATGTATTCGAAAGCGGATCTTATCATCACGCCAACCCCATATTCCCAAGGGCTGATCGAATCTTACCATATTGCTAAGAAGGTCATCGCGATTTCCAATGGCATCGATTTAAAAGAGTACGCCCCTAATCTTGGCGCTCAAAAAGCCTTTCGGGAAAAGTTTGGCCTCGGCGAAGGGGAAAAGTTCGTGATGGGCGTGGGCTTCCCTTTTGAGCGGAAAGGAATCCAGGATTTCTTTGAAGTGGCCCGGAAATTCCCTGACGTCAAATTCATTTGGTTTGGCTATCTCCAAAGCATTTTGACCAACGACAAAGTCAAACGCTGGGTGAAGAAGAGGCCGCAAAACGCGATTATGGCAGGCTATTGCAAAGGCGATTTGATCCATGGAGCTTATCAGACGGCTTCGGCACTTTTCTTTCCTTCTTACGAAGAGACCGAAGGGATTGTTGTTTTAGAGGCTTTAGCCTCGAAAACCCCGCTCGTGGTGCGGGACATTGGGGTGTATCAGCCTTGGCTTCAGGATGGCCTTAATTGTCACAAAGGCCATGATAACGCCGAATTTGCGGCGATTTTAAATCGATTAATCCACCAAGGCGAAGATCCGAAAGTGTTGGAAAACGGTTATCGCGTCGCGAGCGAAAGAACCCTCGACAAAGTTGGGGAACAACTCAAAGCGGCTTATTCGTCTTTATCAGCGAAATAAAACGCTTTTTCCGCATCCTTTTCGAAGAATGACCCTTCAACAACGAGGGGTTTTTTCATATTTTTGAGTAAGCGCCAAGCTTTTTGAACCTCGGCAAAGTAAGCGGAGTCGGCGCCGGCTTTCCGGTCGAGCTTCTTATCGTAGGATAAGGAAAGGGCCATCCGGAAAAGTTTGGCTTTGAAGCCTTTTAAACCTTCGACATTTCCTTGTTTTTCGAGGAAATAGCGTTCGAGGGCAAAGACCACCAAATGTCGGAAAGTCCGATTTTTTCTTGAAACACTCATTGCGCTGGAAAGATTGGTTTTATCGTAATAATAAAGTGGTTTTTTGAGGAGAACGACCTTTTGGCAATAGGAAAGGAGCGAGCAATTGAGGGCCACATCCTCGAATTGCATATCGAGAGGTGCGCCTAAGACGAGCAGAGGGCGTTTCTTCGCAATTGCAGTTTTATACAATTTGGTCCAGCAAAAACCTCGGATGGACGAATCATCAAAATAAGCTTTGAGGATGTTCTTAGGGGAGAGAGTGGCGTTGCGAGCAAAAGGATAAAAGTGGGCTTGCCTCTTTTTCCCTTTGATATAAGAAAAGGAACAATTGACACAATCGGCGCCACTCGTTCGAGCGGCGTGAAGCAAAGTCTCAAGACAATCGGGCGTCAGCGTGTCGTCAGCATCCATGAAGTAAAAATAGGGTGAAGTGACTTTTTCGATCCCCCGAATTCGCGATAAGCCAATGCCCATGCGCTGTTTGGGCGCATCGATGAGAAGAAATGGAAAGCGTTTTTGAAAGTCTTTCGCAATCGCCAAAGAATCGTCTTTGGAAGGATCGATTTCTAAGATGACCTCTAACGGCTCTTGGAGTGTTTGCTCTTCCAAAAGACTTTTTAAGGCCCGAGCGAGATAAGCGCCGGAATTGTAGACAGGAATGATGACACTAAGCGAAGCCATGGGCACATTATAGCATTCGGCTGAAGCCAAAAAAATGCGAATTCGTCCCTGCTTTTTCCGCTTTGGAAGCCATAGAAATCGCTTTTTCGGTTTAAAAGATATCGATTCCTATGGAATCATCTTGCAAAAATCGTTCCGCGCGATAGAATAAACACGCTGAAAAGTGGGAAGAAGGTGAATGAAATGGCAGTTAAAACTGTGCTTCACGAGGGTGAAACCCTTGATGACGCGATGCGGAGATTCAAACGCTCCGTCAATAAGAGTGGCGTCCTTCTCGAGTCCCGCAAAAGAGAGTGCTACTACAAGACGAACTTAAAGCGGAAGATGAAATCGGAAGCGGCTCGTCGCAAAAAGTGGTAATCGATTTGGACCGATAAGTCCTGAGGAAACTCAGGACTTTTTTATTTTCTAGGGCAAAAATGACTTTTCCTTGTCTATCTTAAATGTGGAAAACATTTATCAAGGCGACGAAGAAGGGTGTGGCTTGGCGTGCCTTCGCATGCTGCTCTCACTCGTCAGCCATCAGAAGAACTATCGTTATCTTACCCTCGAAGGCCACCCACCATATTCTTTAGAGCAACTCAAGAAAGCAGCGGGAAAGGAGGGATTGACCCTCGTTTTCAAACGGGTCGAAAGCAAGGATAATCTTTATCAAAATTCAAACTGGCCTTTGCTGCTCCTTCTTGGCGAGGAGGCTGATAGCCATTGTGTTTTGGCCCGCAAATGCCGGCGAGACAAAATTTTAATCAACGATCCGGCCAATGGCGAAAAATGGGTGAAAAAGGAGATCCTGTATAGCAAATGGAACGGAATCTATGGCGAAGTCGCCTCGTATTATGCCACCAAATGCCCTTTCCAAAAGAAAAAGGCACTTTTCCCGTGGAGTTTGGGGGTGGCCTCGGTTTGCGAAGTACTCGCCGAAGCCGCCCTTTATTTCGGGTTCTATAACGTTCAGAAAAACGCCAATTATCTTTATTCGGTTTTAGCCTTTGCCATTTTTGGTTTCTTGGATATCTTCAAACGTTCTTTTGCGGTTCAGGGCATGAAAACTTTTGATGAAGCCTACCTAGATAAAATCGCCGACAGTGAGCCTCATCGTTTAAGAAACAATTACGAGCATTATTACCGCTACAAGAGTCTCTTTTTTGGCGGATGGATTGAATTCGTGGGAGCATTCTTCTTTAGTTTTGCCTTGCTCTTCCTCGTCAGTTTAAATAGCCCTTTCTTCCTCGCTTCCGCTCTAGGCTTTTTGGCGTTCGCCGTTTTCGAGGGTCTCTATTGGCAGCATCATCTTCAGCAAGAGAAAACCCAGCTTGAACGGGATGAAAAAGCTTATTTTATATCCAAAGACGCTATCGAAGAGAAAATCGAAGCGTTGCATCGACTAAATGACAAATCCTATCAATTAGGGGATTACGTTTCTTATTCAGGCGCCATTCGCCTCGTTTTGTCCTTGGCGCTTGCCCTCATTCCGATGCTAGCTGAACAAAAGATCAGCCTCAACTATTTCCTTTTTCATTTTTTCGCTCTCCTTGCGGTTGGGGAAGGGTTCGAGAAAATGGTGGCCTTTTTCCTCAAAGGCCCTGAGCGAAGCCAAGAATTCGATTATTTCTTGGAATACTTCCTCAAAGAGGAGAAATGAAGTAACAAAAGGAGTAATATTGTGATAACCTACATACACGATGGAAGTAACATTCACCAGCAATTTTGGAAAACAGTACTCTTACCTGGCCGCCCGCTACCGGAAATTGGCCAAAGTGACCTTTACTTATTTAGGGATCACCACGAACTACGAAATCGATGTGTCGCTAGTGGACGACGAGACGATTCACGCCATCAATCGCGATTACCGCCATGTTGATCGGGTGACGGACGTCATCTCCTTCGCTTTCAACGATGACAAAAATCCCCATGATCAGATCAAAGATCCGGAAGTGGAAAGAATGCTCGGCGAAATCTTGATTTGTTTGCCCCAGGCTCAGCGCCAGGCCAAAGAAATCGGCAATAGCGAACGCCGGGAACTCAGTTTCTTATTTGTGCATGGTTTATTGCACTTATTAGGATACGATCATATGAAAAAAGAAGACGAGGATGTGATGTTTCCTCTTCAGGACGTCATCCTTGAGAAAGCAGGAGCTTAATTTATGGACGAATCCCAACTGATCGAATGCGCCAAAGAAGCCCGAGAACTCTCTTATTCGCCTTATTCCCATTTCGCGGTTGGAGCCGCGCTCCTTTGCACGGACGGTTCGGTCTATGTCGGCGCCAATATCGAAAACTCCTCCTTCCCGCTTTGCATGTGCGCTGAGCGCAATGCGGTCTATAACGCGATGATGGACGGGAAAACAACCGATGATTTCGTTGCATTGGCCGTGATCGCTGATACCGATGGGCCTTGTTCGCCCTGCGGCGCCTGCCGTCAGGTTTTGAGTGAGCTATTCCCTCAAAATGCTCCGATTTATATGGCTAATTTGAAAGGCGATGTCAAAGCGACAACAGCCAAAGAACTTTTGCCGTTCGCCTTCACGGGTGAAGATCTATGAAAAGTGGTTTTTGTGCGATTTTAGGACGGCCTAACGTTGGCAAGAGCACTTTGCTCAACGCTTTATTGTCGAAGAAAGTCTCGATCGTTTCGCCTAAACCACAGACGACCCGGGATCAAATCCTAGGCATTTATAACGAGAAAGGCCTTCAGATCGTTTTCATTGATACCCCTGGGCTTTTCGAAAGCGATGAAGCGCTCGACAAGGCAATGAACAAAGCTGCTCGCAGTTCCTTACAAGACATCGATTGCTTGCTGTATCTAATTGATGCTTCCAACGAAGACTATGGCGAAGACGAGAAAATACTTTCAGGCATTCATTCAAAGAAACCGTGGATCTTAGCTTTCAACAAAATTGATTTGGCAACCGCTCCGATGATGGAAGCATTGACCAACCATTATAAGACGCTCTATCCGGCCGCCGAACAAGTTCAATTGTCCGCTTTGACGAATTTTGGCTTAAAAGAAGTAAAAGAAGCGGTGGCAAGCCACCTTTCTGAAGGACCGGCTTATTATCCGGAAGAACAGATCAGCGACAAAGATCACGCTTTTATGGCCAAAGAAATAGTTCGGCAGGAACTGCTTCATTTTTTGAAACAGGAAATTCCCCACCAGTCCGCCGTTTACGTCTCTTCTTTCAAGGAAGAGAAAGAAACTGCGAAGATCAACGCTGTGATTTATGTCGAAAAAGAAACCCAAAAGGGCATTGTGATCGGCCATGGAGGCGAGATGATCAAGAAAATCTCGATGTCCGCCCGTCACGAGCTCGAACGGATGTGGCAAAAGCACGTGATTCTGATTTTGGAAGTGGAATATTCGCCCAATTGGCGGAATGACGCAGCCAAATTAAAGAAACTAGGCTATGGAGATAAAGATGACGAGGATGCTGAGTGACGTCGAAGGCTATGTCGTTCATTTGTCGGCTTATAAAGATAACGATGCGATGGTGAATGTCTTTTCCGAGGAAGGAGAAGTTTCTTTTCTCGGACGGGGAATTCAAAAAACAACCTCAAAAAATGCCGCCAGTTGCCAGCTTTTATCGTATTCTCGTTTCTCTTTAGAGACAGGAAAAGGCGGAGGTTACTCGCTCAAAGAAGGCATTTCGCTGAAACCGGCGGATGGCAAAGACAGTTTAGAAAGACTGACTTCGTTTTCTCTTATCGCTGAGCTATGCTCGAAACTGATCCAAGAAGACGAAGCAAAAGAAAGCTACCCTTGGCTAAAAGCTACGATGGAAGCCCTCGATCAGAGCGCCGATGCTTTCACTGTTTCGTTGATTTTCTTCGCTCATATCTTGATCATTGCCGGCTATGGTCTGGATGTTGACGAATGCATCTATTGCCAAAGCAAGAGCAACATTAAAGGCGTTTCCTATAGCGATGGCGGCTTCGTTTGCGCGAACGAAATGGATGAAGGCGCAGTGGCGATGGATCCACGCCATCTCAAGATTCTTCGCTATATCTTTCGCTGTGGAATCGTTGATATCACCAGAGTATCTTTCACGAAAGACGAATGCCAAGGTTTCTTTCGTAGTTTAAGCCAATACCTTGCGGATTTAACAGGGGTAGAACTCAAGAGCGTCGAACTTTTGCTGAAAGCCTAAATATTGTACCCTTAAAATGGGTTGACACATTGATTACCAAGGTTAAAATAACCTTCGTCTTTCTCATAGAGAAAGAGTTTTTTCTCAAAGGAGCCTTTATGGCGAGCAAATTCACTTTCGAGCAGATTACGTCGCACTTACAGCAATCAGGGTATGTTTACCCGGGTTCGCAGATTTATGGCGGCTTATCGAATAGCTGGGACTACGGCCCTTTAGGCGCCGAATTAAAGAAAAATATCAAAGGTGCTTGGTGGAAACGTTTCGTTCAGGAATCGCCGACAAACGTCGGGCTTGATGCGGGTATTTTGATGAACCCGAAAGTCTGGGAAGCCACAGGCCACGTCTCGACTTTTAACGATCCGATGGTGGACTGCAAAGCTTGCAAGAGCCGGCAAAGAGCCGACGATTTGATCAAAGCGCAATATCCGAATGAAGATGTCGATAACATGACATTCGAAGACATGGACAAGTTCATGCAAACCCACAAGATGGTTTGCCCGGTCTGTGGCAAGAGCGATTTCACGCCGATTCGGAAGTTTAACATGATGTTCAAGACGCACGTTGGCGTCACCGAAGATGATTCGACAGTGGTCTATCTCCGTCCGGAAACCGCCCAAGGCGTCTTTGTTAACTTCAAGAATGTTCAGCGTTCGACCCGCAAAAAGATCCCGTTCGGCATTTGCAATGCCGGCAAGAGTTTCCGCAACGAAATCACCCCGGGGAACTTCATCTTCCGGACCCGTGAATTCGAACAGATGGAAATGGAATTCTTCTGCAAGCCTGGCACCGATTTGGATTGGTTCAAGTACTGGAAGGATTTCTGCTTAAAGTTCGTTGAAAGTCTCGGCCCGAAGGCGGAAAACCTTCGTTTCCGCGATCACGAGCCGGCCGAATTGGCTTTCTATAGCAAGGCAACGACCGATGTCGAGTACGATTTCCCGACCATTGGTTGGGGCGAAATCCTCGGCGTGGCCGATCGAACCGATTACGATTTAAAGCGGCATCAGGACTATTCTAAAGAGGATTTAACCTATTTCGATCCGGAGACCAACGAAAAGTATCTTCCGTTCGTCATTGAGCCTTCGATGGGCCTTGATCGGCTGATGTTGATGACGATGATCGATGCTTATGATGAAGAAACGCTCGAAGGTGGCGATACCCGTGTGGTTATGCACCTTTTGCCGAGCTTGGCCCCGTATAAAGTCGCGGTGTTACCGCTCTCCAAGAAATTGGAAGACAAAGCCAACGAAGTCTTGGCCATCCTCAATCAACACTTTATGTGCACAAGCGATTCGACCGGATCGATTGGCAAACGCTATCGTCGCCAAGACGAGATTGGCACGCCGTTCTGCGTCACGATCGATTTCGATACGGCCAACGATCAATCGGTGACCATTCGTGAGCGTGATTCCATGAAGCAAATCCGTCTTCCGATAACGGAACTTGTGAATTACTTCACGGTGAAGTGCTTCTATTGATTAGCTGATAATTAGTTTAAATTTAGTAGATATTATATCTTTAGATATAAAAGAAAGGATGGTGGTGACATGTACGATCGCGACTTGATTGATAAAATCCTTGCCAGCGCTGATATTGTCACCATCATTTCTTCCTATATCACTGTCACCAAGAAAGGCCGGAGCTACGTTGCGCTTTGCCCGTTCCACGATGACAAGAATCCTTCGCTAAACATTTCCAAGGAGAAGCAGATTTTCAAGTGCTTCGTTTGCGGAACGGGTGGCAACGCCATCACTTTCGTCGAGAAGTATGAGAAGATTTCCTTCGAAGAAGCGGTCCGCAAGGTCGCTGAACTTATCAATTTCCACGATGAGCGCTTGGAAAAGCAAGCTTTCCATGCTTACGTTAACCCGGAGCTAACCCCGCTTTATGCCTGCATCACGGATCTCGAGAAATATTACCAATACGCTCTCTCGATTTCCGAAGGCAAAATCGCGACTGATTACTTGGCGGAACGCCATCTTTCTTCCGATCAAGTCAGCAAATATGGCATCGGCTATTCTCCGATGGACGGGGCTAAAACCGTCCAATACCTTCAGGCTAAAGGTCATTCCCTTAAAGCGATTGAAGATATCGGCATCGCCCTCGCCAAAAAGGAAGGCACGGCCGATTCCAACGCGGGGCGATTGATCTTCCCGTTATGCAATAGTGAAGGCCAAGTCGTCGGCTTTTCCGCACGCAAATTGAAAGAGGAACAGTCCCCAAAATACGTTAATTCGCCAGGAACCCGCATTTTTGATAAGGGCAAGATTCTCTATAACTACCATAACGCCAAGAATACGGCGCGCCATGACGGCTATGTGTACGTTTTGGAAGGCTTCATGGATGTGATGGCTCTCGATAAAGCCGGAATTCCCTCGGCGGTGGCACTCATGGGAACCTCACTGACGGCCGAACAAATTTCCTTATTGCGAAAGCTCAATTGCGAAGTGAGACTTTGCCTCGATGGCGATGCTCCGGGCCAAGCTGGGATGATGAAGATGATCACCCAACTCAATCGTTCGGGCATTGCCTTCCGTCTTGTCAGCAACCCCGGCGATCTCCGGGACCCTGACGATATCTTGCAGGAATCCGGGCCCGAAGCGCTGAAAACGAGTATGAATCACCTCGTCGATGCCTTCGACTTCCAGGTCGATTACTACACCAACGTCAAAAAGCTTGATTCGCCCGAAGAAAAAAAGAAAGTCATGATGTACTTCGTTCCCTTCTTGAGGAACGTGCCATCCGGCATCGACCGCGACAATTACATCGTGAAGCTCTCCAAAGCGACCGGCTATGAAATTCGAGCCATCCGCGAGCAAATCAATTCGATGTCCGGGGAAGATACGCTTGGAGAAGAGACGACCTACATCGATCAAATCGAATTGGAACGTCTCCATCCGGAAAAGATCGTTCTCAAGCGCCTTGTGAAGGCCGAACGCGAAGCCCTCTATTACATGCTGCAGGATATGGGAGCGGTCAAATACTTCGAGCAACACATCGATAACTTCTATTATCCGATTTATAACGAAATCGCCAATTACGTGGTGGATTACGTCGAGAAACGGAAGACGCCCGTCGATGTGAAATCTCTCTTAGGGGATATCGCGAGTTCAGGGGCAGAAAATGCCGATGAACTCGAATCAAAAGTGTCGGAGATCGTTGAAGACAGTTATCATCCTCCTTACAGCGAACGGGTCATTGGGGAATGCGCCCTCGCCATTCATGAGGAGAAAGATAAAGCTTATGACAAAGAGAGCACCAGCAAAGCTCTTGCAGGCAAAAGCGAAGCCGAGAAGACGGCGATCATTCAAGCCTATGCGGATCGACAGCTCGAGAGGTTAAGGGCCCGAGCCAAGAAAAAAAGCGTTTGAACGCTTAATAAAAAGGATCAAGAGTTATGGAAAAAAAGAACAAAACCAAGGCCGCCAAAGAGTCCGTGAGTGAAACTCCGGCGAAAAAAGCCAAGAAAGAAAAAGCGGATAAAGCCGAAAAGGCCGATAAAAAGGCCTTAAAAGAAGAAACCGCTCCAAAGAAAGCCAAAAAGGCGAAAGGCAAGAAAGCCGACGACGAAGAAGAGGAATCCTCCGAAGAAGAGGACATCGATTTACCCGATGATGAAGAGGACGAACTCATCAAGAGTCTCGACACCATCAAGAAAAACTTCCTTAAAAAAGGCAAAACGGCAGGCTACATCAACCAAGAAGATGTGATGGAAGCCACGAGTAAACTTGATCTTTCGGATGAGGAAGTCGAAAGCCTTATCGCGTATTTCAAAGACAACAAGATTAAAGTCATTTCCGACGAAGAGGAAGAGAGTGAAGAAGCTCCGGCCGATGAAACGGAAATCCTTAATGCGCAAAAAGAAGTCGAAGAGGATGCGGTGGACGATGATTCCGCCGATGACGAGGAGAAAGAAGAACTCGCCAACATCGATGAATTCTCTAAAATCCAGTCGGGCGATGTCAAAGTCAACGATTCGGTCAAGATGTACCTCAAGGAGATTGGCAAGGTCAATCTTTTGACGGCCAAAGAAGAAACGGAACTCGCAAAACGCATTGCGACGATGGACAAGGCCCAAAAAGATCTGAAGGCTGCCCAAGCTAAAGGCGACGTGAAGGCGATTGCCGAGGCCACTTACGAAGTTAATGATGCCCAAGACGCCAAGAATCAGCTCATTACTGCCAACCTTCGTTTGGTCATTTCCATCGCTAAACACTATGTCGGACGGGGCATGCACTTCCTCGATTTGATTCAAGAAGGCAACATGGGTTTGATCAAAGCCGTTGAAAAGTTCGATTATACCAAAGGATTTAAGTTCTCAACCTATGCAACGTGGTGGATTCGTCAAGCCATCACCCGCGCCATTGCCGATCAGGCTCGTACAATTCGTATTCCGGTTCACATGGTCGAAACCATCAACAAGATGACCCGGGTTCAACGCCAGCTTGTTCAGGAATTAGGCCGCGATCCGACCGCCGAGGAAATTTCGGCCAAAATGGATGGCGCCCTTTCACCAGAACGCATTCGCGAAATTCAGCGTATCGCCCTTGAGCCGGTTTCTTTGGAGACACCGATTGGCGAAGAAGATGATTCGCATTTGGGCGACTTTATTGAAGACAAGGAAGCCCAATCCCCCTCAGAATACACTACAAAGAGCCTTCTGAAGGACGAACTCTATGACATCATGAAAGATCTCACCGACCGCGAAGAACGCGTCCTACGGCTTCGCTACGGCCTCGATGACAATCGTCCAAGAACTCTTGAAGAAGTGGGCAAAGAATTTGGGGTCACCCGGGAACGTATTCGTCAAATAGAGGCCAAAGCCATCCGAAAGCTTCGCCATCCGACCCGCGCCAAGAAATTGGGCGATTATCGCGATGCGCTCTATGCTTCTGGTCCGGATACCCACAATAAAGGGGATCGCTAGACATGAAGAAAGCGAAAAGCACCGGTTTAGAGGCTGCCGAGGCTTTCTTTCTTGAGCAAGCGCAAGGGAAGGATTCCATCGATCAGAACTTTTTGCTCGATGAAGCCGATGATTTCCTTTTAAGCGAAGAAGAATTCGAAAAACTGAGCGATTTCCTTGCCCAGCATCATATTGCAGTTCGCGATGACGAACTTCTCGTCAACGAGAAGCCCGGAACCGTGACTTCTGCGGATCCGTTCCGACTCTACCTTTCGCAAATGGGCCAATATCCGCTTTTAAGCCGAGATGAAGAGATGGAATTGGCAAAGAAAATCGCCAGCGGCGATCTCGAAGCGAAAAATGCCTTGATTAACAGCAATCTTCGCCTTGTGGTTTCAATTGCAAAGCACTATGCCAATAGCGGTGTCCCTATCCAGGATTTAATTCAGGAAGGAAACATTGGTTTGGCTCATGCCGCCGAAAAGTTCGACTATACCAAAGGATTTAAGTTCTCTACTTATGCAACGTGGTGGATTAAACAAGCGATCACCCGGGCGATTGCCGACCAATCCCGCAACATCCGGATTCCAGTTCACGTGGCGGAAACCTTGACGAAGATCAATCGCTGCCGGCATGAGCTGGCTCAAAATTTGGGTCGGGAAGCCACCGATGAGGAAGTGGCTAGCGCTCTCAAAATGTCGGTGGAGGATATTCGTCATTATGCCGCCTTGCCGTTAAGCACGACTTCGCTCGACGCTCCGGTCGGAGACGATGACGGGGATGAAATGAGCAATTTCGTGGCCGATCCTGAGGAAAACGATACCGATAGCATCGATGTTGAAGATAATTTAGGCTTGATTTCCAAAGGAATGGCTTGCCTCAACGAGCGAGAGCGGAACATCATCGTTCAGCTTTTTGGGCTAACCGATGGCGAGAGCAAATCACTCGAAGACGTCGGCGCTCAATATGGTCTTTCGCGAGAGCGGATTCGCCAGATCCGCGATGGCGCCATCGCCAAAATGCGGAAGGAATTAAAGAAATGATGTTGTCGAAGCGGCTCGCTTGCGTGGCTTCTTTCGTCGATGATGGCGCCTTTATCGCCGACGTCGGCAGCGATCATGCCCAAGTGCCGCTTTTTCTTTTTGACGCGAAACGGATTCGGGGCGCGGAGGCCATCGAGAACAAAAAAGGTCCTTATGGGCGGATGGCCAAGGCTATTCTCTCTTCGCCTTATGCCGATCGAACCATCCTGTCTTTATCCGATGGAATCTCATCAATAGACCCTCAAGTCGATACGGTGATTCTGGCGGGGATGGGTGGACGTCTTATCGAGGAAATCCTCTGCAGAGATCCGCAAAAACTGTCGCGGGTCAACACGCTGATTGTCGATGCTCATAGTGAGCGGGAAGAACTCTATGCTTTTTTGGGGCGTCTTTCCTTCGAGATTGTAGGCGAATCCTTCTTTTTTGATCAAGGAATCGCTTACGATGTCGTCAAGGCCCTTAAGCGGGGGAAGCCGATTATTTATAGCGAGAAAGAATGTCGTTTTGGCCCCTTGAATCTTCAACACAAAAACCCTGATTTTATCGCCTTTTGGTCGGCAAAAGCCCGTCATTTAGAAGAATTGCTTAAACTGCCCGATCTTTCCAAAGAAAACACCGAGGCTTATCGAAAGGAACTCATCAGTCTCCAGGAGGTTCTCCATGAACACTAAATCCTTGTTGCGACAATTGGCTAGCTATTATCCCCAAAGATTGCGGGAAAGCTATGATTTTGGCGGGTTGATGGTGGGAACGCTTCCGAAGGAAGTTCATTCGGTTTTCTTGTGCCTCGACTTCGACGATGAGGTCCTACCGGAAGTCTTAAAAGTTAGACCGGACCTCATCATTACTCATCATCCTTTCTTCTTCGGAACCCGATATCGGATTCTGAAAAGCGATCCAGTCAAGGCTGAGCTTTATGAGAAGATGCTTAAGGAAAAACTGTGCCTATTGTCTTATCATACGAATTTCGACGCCGCCCGTTCAGGAATGAATGATGAATTGGCAGAAAAACTCGGTCTCATCGATGTTAAGCCTCTAGAGACCGCGCCAATGGCTCGGGGCGGAAAACTGGAGAAGCCGATGGAGATCCGCGCCTTTGCTCGCTACGCGAAAGAACGTTTAGGCGTGAGTTATGGTTTATTGATCGCGGCCGGGAAGCCGATGATTTCTTCCGTGGCTATGATCGGCGGTGGCGGCTGGATGGAAAACGTAAACGCCCAGGCGGAAGGCTATGATATTTACCTGTCAGGCGATTGTCCTCATCATGGAAGACGTGAAATTGTCCTTCGACATTACAATTACTTAGATTTACCACATGAAATCGAAAAAGCGTTTATGACAAGAATGACTAAAACACTACTAAATATTGACCGAAAATTAACTATTATATCTGTTGATCACGAGAAACTTCCTGAAGTGATTTAAAGGGCTTTTAGATAGGCTTCAACTTCACTAAAGACTGCCGGAGAGGTCGAAGCGCCGCTGGCCAAAGCAGCCTTTTTCTTTCCGGCGATGTTGGCGTTTTTCAGTTCGACCAAATCCAAGACACGGAGAACTTGGGCGTTGGGATAGGCTTTGCGAGCCAAAGACTCAAGCTTGTTGGTGTTGTTACTGCGCGAAGAACCCAAAATCACGTAAAGATCGATATCTTCTGGCGCTTCCAAAAGAGCGGATTGACGGCGTTGGGTGGCCAAACAACGTTCAGCCGCAAAGCGAGCGGAAGGGTAAATCCGACGAATGGCTTCCTGGGCCTCGGCGATATCGTCAAGATCCATTGTGGTTTGGGCCAAGACCAAAGGAGAGGAATTGTCGATACTTTTCCAGGAATCTTCCTCGGGATGTTCCCCATCATAAAGATGAACCTTTTCAGGGTTGATTCCATAGGAGGCGATTGCTTCGGCGTGAAACTTTCTTCCGATATAGATAACTTCGTTTCCGATTTGAATCTCTTGAGCAATAATCCTCGAATTTTCCTTAACAAAACGGCAAGTTGCATCATAGGTGATGAAGTGCTTGTCTTCGGCAGCGGCTTCGACACTCGGTGCATGTCCATGGGCCGCGTAAACGACAACGCTCCTTTCGGGGATTTCCTTGATCCAGTCAGTCAGACTCTTAGCGGCTTCATCGCAAAAAACAAAGCCTTCTCGCTTTAAACCATCGATGACATCTTCGTTATGAACCAGCAACCCCAAGACGTAAATCGTTTCTCTCGGATGTTCTTTCCGCGCTTGCTCGGCTTCCGTAAGCGCCCGGAGGACGCCCTCGCAAAAACCGTGCGGTTCGATGACAATAACTTCCATGACCTTATTATCGTCAAAGATGCATTAAAATGCAATTTCCTCTATACTTATGCCATGAGTTTTTCAGGATTTAACCTTTCCAGTCGAATGGTCACCGCCCTCGACAAGATGGGATATCGGGAGCCTTCTCCCGTTCAAAGCGCGGTGATTCCTAAGGCATTGCGCGGCGTTTCTTTATTGGCGCAAAGCGAAACCGGCAGCGGAAAGACCCACGCTTATCTCGTTCCGCTGATCGCAAAAACCGATATGGAATTGAATCGGCCCCAATCGATAATTATTGCCCCGACGCGTGAATTATGTCGTCAAATTTTTGATTTTGCCCGTGAATTCACGGCATTTTTCCCTCATTTCCACGTCCGGCTTTATACTCCGGAAGTCGAAGTGGCCCAAAATGAGGCGGGTCAAAGCGTTCCGCCTCAAATGATCATCGGCACGCCAGGTCGCTTAAAGGATTTGCTGGTTGATAAATCGCTTTTCGGTTTGCAGAACGTCCGTAGCATTGTCCTCGATGAGGCCGATATGCTCTTGGATTTAGGCTATTTTGACGATATTGAGGCCATTTTCGCCTTGGTCAAAGAGCCTCAGACGATGGTCTTCTCTGCCACCTTGAAACAGAACCTTCGGGATGAACTAAGCAAGTTCGTCCGCAGCGACTTTGAATTTGAAAGCGACCGCATTCAAACTGCCGTGAAAGTCCGCCATCATTTAGTTGATATCAAGCACGTTGGCACTATCAGCGCTTTGGTTTCGTTTTTGAAAATCCGCCGTCCTTATCTTTGCTTGGTCTTCGCTTCGAAGAAAGAAACCGTCAAGGAGGTTTACGACGGGCTTAAAAGCAACAATTTCGATGCTCTCTATTTTTCGGGAAACCTCGATGATCGCTCAAGACGTAAGGCCCTTCGAGAGATCAAGGCTAACGAACATTCACTCATCGTTTGCAGCGACCTTCTCGCTCGGGGAATGGACATTCCCGATGTCAGTGATGTCATTTCGGTCGATTTGCCCTTAGACCTCGAATTTTATTATCACCGGGCGGGCCGGACGGGTCGTTTTGGAAAAGATGGCGATTCCTGGGTATTTTATAACGCCGACTCCACGGAGCGTCCGGAAGAACTAATGGCCAATGGCGTTAAATTCGACTTCTACACTCTCAAAGGTTCAGCTCTGACCCTTGATCCGGTCGGCTTAGCCCCAAAGAAGAAACTTTCAAAAAAGAAGGAACTGCCCGAACAAGAAGTCAAAGAGATCAAGATTGCTAAGGCATTATCGCGAGAAAGAACCGTAAAGCCCATGTATAAGAAGAAACAGCAATTCGCGATCGACAAGGTGAAAAAGAAGTACCGGCGGAAGGCGATTCAAAAGTCGGTTCGCTTCGAACTAGAAAAACAATGGAAAGCCGATGCCAAGAAAAAGAATCATTCGGACGACGAATGAACGGATCTGAGCTTTATTTGGGTTCGCATCTCTCGCTGAAAGCCCCAGATTTTTACTTGGCGACTTGTCAAACCGCTCTAGCTTATGGAGAGAACGCTTTCATGTTCTATACGTCCTCACCTCAATCGGCGCGGCGTTTGCCTTTAGAAACGCTCAAAATCTCCGAAGGACGCGCCTTTTTGAAAAACCATGGCTTTGACGAAAGCAAGATTGTCGTTCATGCGCCCTATATCCTTAATTTAGGAAACAACTCGCGTCCCGAGGCTTATTCCGCGGGAATCGCTTTGCTCAAAGAAGAAATCCAGCGGACTGCTGCTTTTGGCGTTTCTTGGCTTGTTCTCCATCCTGGCAACGCCACAGGCTTGCCCGTGGAAGAATCCTTAAAAGCGGTGGCCGCTGGTCTTGATCAAGTCTTCGATGAAGACGGGACCTCGGTTACGATTTGCTTAGAGACGATGGCGGGCAAAGGTAGCGAAGTGGGGAAAAGCTTCGATGAATTGGCACGAATTATTGCACTTAGCCATCATCAAGACCGGCTTGGTATTTGCCTCGACACTTGCCACATTAATGATGCCGGGATGGATGAAACGCATTTTGATTTCATCCTTGATAAATTCGATAAAATCTTAGGGTTGGATCGTTTAAAAGTGATTCACCTCAACGATTCTAAGAATCCGATCGGATCGCACAAAGACCGTCACGAAAACCTTGGTTATGGAACTTTAGGCTTCGCGACGCTCTCCGCGATCGCCTGGGAACCCCGGCTTCGTTTGATTCCAAAAATCTTAGAAACCCCGACAGACGGGATTCACGATCCCTATTCCAAAGAAATCGCGATGCTGCGCGCGAATGAGTTCATTCCCGGCTGGCGGGAGACCTTATAACTTGTTGATTTCTTCAACTAATACGTCATAAACGTCGCTGTCTTTGACGGTTTTGAGCACTTCGCCTTTTTTGAAGATGGCCCAAACGCCATTGCCGCCAGCGGCGCCTAAATCGGCGTGGCGCGCTTCGCCTGGACCATTCACAATACAGCCCATGACTGCAACAGTTTTGTTAATGTGGTGTTCTTCTAGATAGACCAAAACCCGTTTGGCTAAGGGAATTAGGTTCACTTCCGTTCGTCCACAAGTCGGGCAGGAAATAAAGGTCGGATAATCCTTTTTCAATCCTAAATCGTGCAGCAAACGGTTGGCCGCTTTGATTTCTTCTTCCGGCTCATCCGAGAGAGAAATACGAATCGTGTTGCCGATGCCGTCGAGCAAAAGCGGGGCTAAGCCGGCAGCGGAACGAATTAAGCCAATGTCTTTGGGACCAGCCTCGGTGATTCCGAGGTGAAGCGGATAGGGAAAACGCTCCGCGGCGAGACGATAAGCTTCGATCGTCGAGCGGACGTCACTCCCTTTCAAGGAGATCACGATGTCGTGAAAATCCAAATCTTCGAGGATTTTGACATGCTTGGCGGCGCTTTCGAGCAAGTAATTGCCCTTGATGAGCTCTTTTCCGTAATAAATCGTCTTGTCCAAACTGCCTGAATTGACCCCAATTCGAATGGGAGCGTGGTGGGCTTTACATTCTGAGACGACGGCTTTGATTCCTTCGATGCTGCCAATATTGCCCGGGTTGATTCGGACAGCATCAACCCCGGAATCAAGAGCGGCCAAAGCCAAATGATAATCAATATGAATATCGGCAACGAGAGGCACTGACGTCATTTTTTTGATTTCTTTGATGGCCCCAGCGTCTTTAAAGTCCAAAACGGAGACTCGCATAAGGTCGGCGCCCAAAGAAGCGCAACGATTAATTTGGTCAGCGACTTCCTGAGCTTTTTCGGTTTTAATGTTGCACATGCTCTGAACGAGAATGCGGTCATTTCCCCCGATTTGGAGATGGCCAAGGGCGACACTACGTGTCGAATTACGATTAATCATTTGGACCCATTTTACGCCGAAAAGAAGTTTTCTTGTAGATAAATCCCGCGCGCTATGTTAGGATTGACACCGCAAAAAGAAAGAAGTGTGAAAAGTTATGGCAAAAAGCAAGCGCGATGATGTGACCTTAGAATGCACAGTCTGTGGTGAACAGAACTACATCGCAACCCGCAATAAACGTGCCCATCCGAATAAGATGGAGAAAATGAAATATTGCCCCCGTTGCAAGAAAGAAACGCTCCATAAGGAGGCGAAATAAGGCTTCGGCCTTATTTTTTTGCTCTTGAGGATGCGAATCGCGAAGCTCTATGGCGTTGGTGAGGATTGCAACACCTACGTTATTGGCGAAGAAAAGCAGCCCTGCGTGATCGTCGACCCAGGTGATAACGACAAGGGCAGTTTGGATCGCTATATTGAAAAACATCATGGCTATTGTTTGGGCTATCTTATCACCCATGGTCATTGCGATCATATCGCCGGATTAAAGACGCTGACTCACCAGGCAACCGTTTTTATGATGGCGGAAGATGTTCCTTGCTTGAGGGATCCCGATCTCAACGTTTCACGTTCCTTGTTTGGCAAAGACGGATTAACGATTGACAACATCGAACCTTATGAACTTGATGATGAAGACGAAATAAAGCTTGGATCCTGGATTTTTAAGGTAATCGCGACGCCATTCCACACGCGCGGAAGTTGCTGTTTTTACGTCGAAGATGAAGGAGTACTATTTTCAGGCGATACTTTATTTCACCTCGGCATCGGCCGGAGTGATTTGCCCGGAAGTTGTCCGCGGGAAACCGGGATGAGCCTCCGCAAACTTGGAGCGCTTCCGCTCTCAACCAAAGTTTACCCTGGACACGGCGAAATGACCTCGATCAAGACAGAATTGGCTTTAAATGAGGAACTCCGACAAATAATTTAGGTAGATAAACGCTTGACGTTGGTATAAAATACCAACCGCGTAGTAAAGGAGAAATTGAACATGAACGTTACAGAATTACGCCCTGGAAACTATTTTGAAGATGAAAAGACGTTATATCAGGTCATCGATATCCTTCTCAACAAGACTGCGATGAGAAAGATGGTCGCCAAACTGAAGGTGCGTAATATTCGCACCGGCGCCGTCATCGAAATTGCCCGTAACTCGGGCTATGATGTCGAGCAGGTTTCGATCAACAAGAAGAACATGCAGTACCTCTACGATTCAGGAACCACCTTGGTTTTCATGGATCCGAAGACCTACGAGCAAATCGAGCTTCCGAAGCAGAATCTCGAGGCGCAAGCCCCGTATCTCGCTCCGAATGGCGAAGTCATCGTCATCAGCTATGATGATGAGATTCTCGGCATTGAACTTCCGGCCAAGGTTGCCTTAACCGTGACCGAATGCGAACCGGGGGTCCGCGGCGATACCGTCACCAATGGTGGTGCGAAAGACGCCGTTCTCGAAACGGGCCTCAAGATCAAGATTCCGCTCTTCATCAATGCCGGCGAGAAGGTTATTGTCGACACGACCACGGGCAAATACGATAAGAGAGGTTAATTGCCATGCCGGATTTACAGGTTTGGCAGTTTGTCCTCTATCTCATTCTTTGTTTGATTGTCGGTTTAGTCGGCGGCTTCTTTGGCGCTCGGGCGCTTATTAAACGGGAGATGGCGAAGAACCCTCCGGTCAATGAGCAAATGATTCGGGCCATGTTCCTTCAAATGGGACGCAAGCCTTCCGAAGCTCAGATTCGTGCCGTGATGAACAGCATGAAAAAAGGTCAATAAGTTTAAGCCGATTACTTCAAAAATTACCCTCGCGGAAACGTGAGGGTTTTTTCTTGCAAATGGGGTAGTGGAACGCTTGAGTTTTCAAAAATGTCTTTTTTGTCCTCTTTTCAAAGGATTCAAAATTCGTGTCAATCAAAAACGAGCCTTTTATCGAATTAAAATGATTTAAAATGGACTACTTTTTAGTTTTCCACAATCAGAAAAGTATTTATAAAAAACTACTAATTATTTACTAGGCCAGGTAAGTGGCTTCTCTTCCCCGTTAGCTAACCGTTTAATGTTGGCGTGATGACGGATTACCATCAAAACATAGATCGCCGTGACCACACTTGCGCCTTCCCAGCCGTAATTGATCCCGCCGACTAAGCCAAAATCCCATTGGAAGATCGCGCCATTGACACCGGCAAAGCGAACCAAAAAGAACATTAACCATTCAAATAAACAAAGAATGCCGCCGGAGATCAACGAGGCAGCTGAGACGATTCGCTTAAAGAGGAACAAAGGCATGAAAGAAAGCCAGCATAGAATAAAACCCAACCAGCTTGTTCCGCCGACCATTCCCATATAACAGGCGACGGCTTTGCCGCCCTTGAAACGAAGATAAGGTGAGAAACAGTGGCCTAATCCGGCGCCCAAAGGAGCAAGCCAATTATAAAAAACGCCATCATCCCAAAGGGTTACAGCCTCTCGCAAACCAGAAAAGCGGAGAACCGCCCAAACGCTCCAGAAGGCCACAATGCATTTGCTGATATCAAGGCCGATGACCAAAACGCCGATCCATTTGCCGAAAAGCCGGCCCATATTGGTGCCGCCAGAATTGTGAGAACCATAGTCCCGCGGGTCTTTTTTGAAGAAAACTCGGCCGATGACGACGCCATTAGGGATGCCTCCGAGAAGATAACCAAAAAGGAAACAAACCAGTGCTACCGCGACATTTTGTCCAACTGTGTTCATACCTTTTCCTACGATTTCGCCTTCTATTATGCAATAATAGAGGTACGATTTTCAATCGCTCTTTGCTATAATATCCACATTGAGAGAAAGACCCAACCCCACCATGGTAGATTTTGAAAAAGCAGAAGAAGATTACACCGCTAAAGACATCGAGGTTCTATCGGAACTTGAGGGCGTTCGTAAGCGTCCTGGCATGTACATTGGAAGCACCAACCTCACGGGCCTCCATCATTTGGTGTGGGAAATTGTCGATAATGCCGTCGATGAAGCGGTGAACGGTTTTGGCGACCGTATCACTGTCACTTTGGAAAAAGACGGCTCGATCCAAGTCGAGGATGAAGGGCGCGGCATTCCGGTTGACGTGCACCCGCAAACCCACATTCCTGCGATTCAATTGATTTATACGACCCTACATTCCGGCGGCAAATTCAATAGCAAAGTTTATCAGACCAGCGCTGGACTTCATGGTGTCGGCGCGACAGTGACGAATGCCCTTTCGGAATGGCTCGAAGTCACGGTTTACCGTGAAGGCAAAATCTATTACATCCGTTTCCACAATGGCGGGCAGTTGGAAAAGCCGCTTACCATCTTGGGCGATACTAAAAAGCACGGCAGCACCGTCCGCTTTAAGCCTGATCCGAAGATTTTTCCCAATACTAAATTTTCCTGGGACACCATTTATAACCGTCTTGAGGAAAAGAGCTACTTACTCACGGGAGTCCATTTTATTTTGAAAGATGCCTCGACGGGGAATTCTCACGAATTCTTCACCGAACACGGTCTCCGTGAATACGTCGCTTCAATGACTCAGAATAAGTCCCCTTTAGGCGAAATTATCGATTTCTCCGACACGGTCGATGGAATTCAAGTCGAAATCGCGATGGAATGGTGCAATAGCGACTACAACGAAAACATCTATTCTTACGCGAACGATGTTCGGACCGCCGATGGCGGGACTCATGAAGTCGGTTTTAAAGGTGCATTGACGAAGACTTTAAACGATTGGGCCTTGGCCAATAACCTGATCAAGCCGAATCAATCGATTGATGGAAGTGATATCCGCGAGGGCTTGACCGCGATTATTTCGGTCAAGATTCCGGAAGATCGCCTCGAATACGAAGGCCAGACCAAAGGCAAACTTGGCAGTCCCGAAGCCGGACCGGTCGTCGGCGGTATCATTTCGAATTCCTTTAACTATTATCTTAATGAGCATCAGTCTTTCGCCATCGACCTCATCCATAAATGCGATGCCTCCAAAGAGGCACGCGACGCGGCGAGAAAAGCCAAAGAAGCGGCGCGCGGCAATACTAAAGCGAAGAAAAACGATCTGATGATCTCTGATAAACTCGCTGCGGCCCAGTCGAAAGATTACGCCGAGAATGAGTTGTTCATCGTCGAGGGTGATTCGGCAGGCGGCAGTGCCAAAACCGGACGCGATCGGCTCCATCAAGCCATCTTGCCGCTCCGAGGCAAGCCCTTAAATACCGACACCGTTTCGATGGAACGAATGATTGAGAACCTCGAAATGTCGACGCTCATTCAAACGATCGGCGCGGGCGTTGGCCAGGATTTCGACGTCGAAGAAAGCCATTATGGCAAGATTATCATCATGACCGATGCCGATACCGATGGATCCCATATTCAGACCTTGCTTTTAACCTTCTTCTATAACTACATGAAACCCTTGATCGAAAAAGGGATGGTTTATATCGCCCAGCCGCCGCTTTACCGTGTTTACAAAAAGAGTGATCCTTCCAAGCATATCTACGTTTGGGATGATAGCAAACTTGAGGAAGCCAAAGCCAAGATCGGCGCCGGTTATGGCATCAATCGTTATAAAGGCTTGGGCGAAATGAATGCCGACCAGTTGGCGCAGACCACGATGAACAAGAAATCACGGCTGTTGCTTCAAGTTCATATCGATGATCCCTTGGTGGTGGAAAAACGCATTTCTGTTTTGATGGGCAAAGATTCCTCTTTGCGGTGGAACTGGATTCAGGAAAACGTCGATTTCGACCTCGTCGATACCTTCGAGAAAGAAGTCAAAGGTGAGTAACGATGGCTAAAAAAGAAAAAGAAATCATCAAAGAGAACATTGATACGGATTCGCTCGACCAGATCATGGGCGACAAATACGCTTCCTATGCGCGCGATGTCATTCAAGACCGAGCGATCCCCGACGCCCGTGATGGCTTAAAACCGGTTCAGCGCCGCATTCTTTTCGATATGTACAATACTGGTAATACCATCGATAAACCCACGAAGAAGTGCGCTCACATCGTTGGCGATGTCATGGGCAAGTATCACCCCCATGGCGATAGTTCGATTTATCTCGCGCTCGTTCATATGTCCCAAAACTGGGCCTATCGTTACCCGCTCATTGATTTCCAAGGCAATAACGGCTCGATCGACGGCGATGGGCCAGCCGCTTATCGTTACACCGAAGCCCGTTTAAGCGCTTTGTCGAACGAACTGCTCGAAGATATTGACGAAAATACGGTCAAAATGAACCTGACCTTCGATGATACGTTATTCGAACCGGATGTCCTTCCTGCCCGTTTCCCCAATCTTTTGGTCAACGGAAGCGAAGGCATTGCGGTCGGCATCGCGACTTCGATTCCGCCTCACAATCTCAAGGAAGTCACTCAAGCGGTGATTTATCGCATCAAACATCCCAATTGCGACGTTGATGATCTTTTGAAATTTATCCCCGGGCCGGATTTTCCGACCGGCGGCATCATCTATACTTCGGAAAGTTTAAAAGATATTTATCGAACTGGGCATGGCCGCGTCAGCGTTTCCAGCCGTTGTGCGATCACGACTTCCGAAGATGGCGTCCCTCAAATTATCGTCAGTGAGATTCCTTATCAAGTCAATAAATCGGAATTGGTCAAGGCCATCGACAAAATCCGTCACGACAAAACGATCCCAGGTATCGATGAAGTTCGCGATGAAACCGATAAAGACGGTTTGCGAATTGCGATCGATCTGAAAGACGACGCCAAGCCCGAAGCGATTTTGGCTTATTTGATGCAGAAAACCGCCTTGCAGACCAATTACAGCGCCAATATGATGGCGATTGTCGATGGCCATCCGCGCTCGATGGATCTTTTAACCTATTGCGATTGTTACATCCAACATCAGCTCGATGTCATTACGCGCCGGAGCCATTTCCGTTATCAAAAAGACGAAGCTCGCCTTTCGATCGTCAACGGTCTCATCAAAGCGGCTTCGATCATCAATGAAGTCATCGCAGTCATCCGCGCCTCAAAAGACAAAGCGGATAGCAAAGTCAATTTGTCAGCCAAATATGGTTTCACCGAAGACCAGGCCGAAGCCATCGTCATGATGCCTTTATATAAGCTCTCCCACACCGATATCACGGTGCTCGAGAATGAAAAAGCCAGTCTCGAAGCCGATATCGCTTTGTTAAAAGGTCTTCTCGATAACCAGGATCAGCGCGAAGATCTCATCATCGCGGATTTGACAGCGGTGGCGAAAGAATACGGGGGCAAACGTTTAACGGAAATCCGCGCTGGCGAAGAACTTAGCGCCGTTACTACGGTTGATAAGCGGGATCTCATCGCCCAAGAAGATGTTTATGTGGTAGCGACCCGCGATGGCTATTTGAAGCGTTCCTCGATCAAATCTTGGAAAGGCTCGGGCGGACAAAACGGCGCGCGGCCTGGCATCAAAGCGGGCGATGTCTTCGTCTACAATGCGATGGCTTCAACCACCGATTACATGGTGCTTTTCACTTCGAAAGGCAATTATCTTTATATCCCGGTCAACGAAATCAAAGAGACGAAGTGGAACGATGAAGGTTTCCACGTCTCGCAGCTCGTCAGCATCGCCCCAGACGAAAAACTCGTCCGTGGATTTGCCGTCAGCCATTTCCGCGATGATCTCTATTTGATCTTGCTTTCGAAGAAAGGCTTCATCAAACGCATTTCTTTAGCGAGTTTCCCTGTCGTAAGGCGAAGCAAAGCCTATCCCGCGATCCGTCTCGTCAATGATGATGAACTTGTCGGCGCTTGCCTAACGAGCGGGGACAGCAATGTCTTCGTGATGGCGAGCGATGGCAAAGCCGTTTACTATAACGAGAACGAAATCTTGATCACCAACCCACGCACTAGCGGCATGAAAGCCGGCAACTTCAAAGGCCAAGACCTCGTTGATGTGCTTTCCTTCTACCCCGATGAGTTGGGCAAAGTCGCCCTCATCACCGATCGCGGTTGCACCCGGGTTTTTGAGATGTCTCATATCAACCTCACTGAGCGGCTTTCCAAGACCACGGTGATCGTGCCTTCGTTCCAAAAAGAACCGCACCGCGTCGTTTATGCCGGCAAAGTCCTCGATAAGCCATCGCCGTTCAGCTACGACGCCGTCTTTGACGATGCCACCCGCGTGGACGTGAGTTTCCCGGATTTCTATTTGACGCCGACAGAAAAATATGCCAAACGGCCTGATGGTTTCCCGGTGAAGAACCGGATCCTTCACGTGAGCTTTGAAGAAAGCACCCGCATCACCGAGGAGGTGAAAGCGTTGCCGCTTCCCGTCAAGGTTTTACCGCCCTCGCCGTTGCTCGAAACGCCTGATGAAGTCACAAAAAAAGACGGGTATGAGCAGATTTCGCTCTTCGACGAAGAAGACGAGTCTTCCTTAAACCCAGCTGAGGCTAAAACTCCGACGAATCCGAAAGCTTCGGACGCCAATGAAGCGCCAGCTTCGTCGACTTCCGCGCCAAACTCCGTTAACGGAGACGAGAAGAAATGAGGAAGGGGGTTGAGGAGACTTCCCTCTTTAGATTATGATAAAAGCAAGATATCTCCCCACTTACCTCGCTCGTTCTTTCTATGAGATCCCCGCCTCTTTCTACCTTGAGAAAGGCTATAAGAACATCTTGCTCGATCTCGACAATACCTTGGCGCCCTATCTTGAAAAAGAGCCGACGGAAGAGACCCGCTCAAAGATTGCCGAACTCCAAAAAGCGGGACTCCATCTCTATATCGCTTCAAACAACACCTCTAAACGGGTAAGCCATTACGCCGAAACGCTCGGTGTCAAAGCCCTGAGCGGACTCCTGAAACCCTTCAGCTTCCGCTTGAAACGGATTCTCAAAAAAGAAGGCTTCAAAAGCGAAGAAACCATCCTGATCGGCGACCAGCTGATGACCGACATTCCCTCAGCGAATGGAGCGAAAATCGCCTCAATTCTGACCGAACGTCTCTCGGAAACAGAGCCTTGGGTCACGAGATGGAACCGTCATTTCGAGAAGAAGAAACGCCATAAAATCGTTACCGAAGGCCTCGTGCCTTATTGGGAGGGGAAGAAATGAGCAAGACCAATGTCGTGCGCCGCTGTTACAATTGCGGAGCGATTCTCCAAAGCGAGAAGCCCGGAGAAGATGGCTACATTTTGCGGAAGACGCTAGAAACTAGCCCTTTGGATCAAATTCTTTTCTGCGAGCATTGCTATCACGAAAACAAATTCAATCTCACGCCGCAAGAGGCTTCAGTCAGTCCCGACTTTCTGACGATGCTTGCCGATGCGAAAGCCTCGGATGCGCTCATCGTCTACGTCGTCGACCTTTTCTCCTTCGAATGTTCTTTCTCGAGCCAAGTGAACGATCTCATTCGCTCCTTGCCCCTCGTGATCTTGGCCAATAAGCGTGATTTAATGCCACAAGAGGCCAAAGACGAGGATTTGCGGGAATACGTCGCTCACCGTTTCCGGGCCTCGGGGTTGCCCGCTCAGAAAGACGATGTCTTGCTTTTAAGCCTCTCCTCGTTAAGCGATACCTCAAAGGCGGCCGAGCTGATTGACGGAAAACGCCGCCGGCACGATGTCTATATCATCGGGGCGACTGGCGCAGGCAAGACGTTATTCCTCTCGAGTTTCCTCCATGACTATCAAAATAAAAGCAGCCGTTCCATCGTCACTGGGGAATATCCTTCGACCCATCTTCGAGTGATGCAGATCCCATTAGATTCCTCGAGCATGATTTACGACACGCCGGGAACGGGCATCGGCAATTCGCTTCTTTCAAAAGCGGATTTGGGCCATATCCTTCTGCCTGTGGGCTCCTTGGAAGGTCGCAACTTCATTATGGAAGAAGGGGCGAGCCTCTGGATCGGCGGTTTAGCCCGGCTTGATCTTCTGAAAGGCGTGGGCAAAACCAGCGTGCGCGCCTATTGCGCGGAAGCGGTCGAAATCAAGCGGATTCATCCGAGCAAAAAGATGGAGGAAGATTATAAGAAGTCGCTTGAAAAGAAAATGCTTTCGCCCAGTTTAGACGGTGTTTCCTCGCTGCTTGACATGGACATCTTCGATTTCCCTGTCACCGAGAGCGGTCAGCGTGACATTGGCATCGCCGGACTCGGCTGGTTCTCTTTCTTAGGTGCGAATCAGACGTTCCGTCTTTATGTCCCGAAAGGCATTGGCGTTTATGGCTCTAGAGCCAAGGTAAAATAGTATGTTAACTCCCAAAAACAAAGCGTTGCTGAAGAAATTAGCGAATCCTTTATCGCCCTCCCTCACAATTGGCAAGGGTGAGGTTGATCCACAGATCGTCATGGTGGTCGACAAAGCGCTCAGCGCCCATGAACTGATTAAAGTCAAAGTCCTGGTCAACCAACAAGAAGATCTTGAAAAACTCGGCGAAAGCTTAGCAAGTTCCACAAAAGCCGAACTTGTCAGCGTGATCGGCCGCATTCTTATCCTTTATCGCCCCCGGGAGAAAAATCCGACGATCGTCCTTTAATATGGAACGCATCATCATCTACGGCGGGTCCTTCGATCCGATTCACAATGGTCATCTCCGCATCGCGAGGGCCGCTTCCTTACGGCTCAACGCGGATGTGGTTTTCGTGCCCGCGAAAGACCCCCGATGGAAGAAACCCGAAGCCTCATCGCTTGATCGGGTAAACATGCTCCATTTAGCCCTTGATAGCGATGGCTCTGGCGCTTTCAGCGTCGACCTTTGCGAGATGGATCGCCCAGGGAACGTCACCTATTCCATCGATACGGTCAAAGAATTCGTGAAACGTTACCCAAAACGGCAACTTTATTGGCTGATCGGCGCCGATGAAGTCAACAAGTTTCCCAAATGGAAATCCCCCGATGAGATGGCAAGTTTAGTTAATCTCGTCTATGTTCCTCGCCCTGGCGTGGAAGTCGACCCAGCGATTCTGAAGAAATATAACATCATCGCTTTGGATTACCAAGGCAGCGGAAACGTCTCCTCCAGCGATATCCGGGAATTGAAATCCCTCGATATTCCTGCCAAAGTCTTGGGATATATCGAGAAAAACAATCTCTATTTCATGGCCAAGGTCGCAGCCTTCATCTCAGGAAAACGCCTCGCTCATTCCCTCTCGGTTGCTCACTTAGCCTATGCTATCGCTCAGCGAAACAAATTCACCTATCCGGACAAAGCCTACATCGCCGGTCTCCTCCATGATTTAGGAAAACACCTGAGCGAAGAGCAAAGCCGCGATATCGTTATGGAAAACGATCCTGATTACAAGGATTATCCCTCTTGGTGCCTGCACCAATTCACCGGAGCTTACCTTGCCGAAAAAGAGTTTGGAATCACCGATGAAACAATCCTTGATGCCATCCGCTATCACTGCACCGGGAAAGCGCACATGCCACCCTTGACCAAAGTGATCTATTCGGCGGATAAAATCGATCCCACCAGGGGCTATGACAGTCGGAAAATGATCGACGCTTGCTTGAAGAATTACTATGTCGGATTCCTAAAAGTGCTGAAAGAAAACGAAGCCTTCCTCAAAAAGGAAGGCGAGCTCGAGTCAACGCCGCTTTCAGATGAATGCCGAGATCTCTATCTCGGAGGAGGAAAATAAGATGAGACAGACCAAAGAAGTGAAAACGATCGTCGCCGCTCTTGAAGAGCACAAAGCGGAAGACATCGAAGTGGTAGACGTCAAGGAAAGAACGCCGTTCGCGGATTTCTTCATTTTGGCGACCGCGCCGAACGCTAAAGCCCTATCCGCCTATCCGGATGCTCTGGAAGAAGCCTTAGCCAAAGAAAAAATCGATGTCCGAGCGGTGGAAGGAACGCCGGAAAGCGAATGGGTCGTTATCGATACGGGTTCCGTAACGGTGCAATTGTTCACCGCGGCGAAACGTTCGGAAATTGGGTTAGACGATTTGCTTAAGGCAACGTCGAAGAGCAAGAAGTAAGACGAAAATTCATAAGACAACTTTCGTGAATGAAGGTTGTCTTTTTCTTTTCTCTCTTCTTATCAAGAATGAAGAAAGCAAGTTGAAAAAAGAAGTAGTGGAATAAGGAAAAAGAAGATAAAAAAGGCAAAGAAGGAAGTGAATAAAGAATAGAAAATAAATCATAAATGTAAACTTATGAACAGAAGAAATTGTATAACGTTTAAGTTTTAAATATTGTTAAAAACAAATAAGGGACTTCAGCATGGGGAAAGAGTCAAACTCTTTCGCTGGAATGGAGAGAGAAGAACCGCTGAAGCCTAGGAGTTGAAAGGAAGAAGGAGCGACACAACTTCCGCCGTTTTTCTTGGTAGAAGTGGCTAGTAGTTCGGAAGTAACCCATCTGCCGATCCACCTAAACCGCCTTTTATTTTATTAACTTCGCATAATGCCCATTATGTTAATAAAAAGACAAATAAAAATAGTTTTAGTGCAGTATTATTGTTTAATAACTATTTCTATTTTCGAAAGGTTATCCGCAAAAACAATCAGTTTTCCACATTTTTTAAAACTACTAAATCATTACTAAAGAGTATTTTGACCCCTTCTGAACGTTTTTCAATTTTTAAATTTCTTTTGGACGTTTTTCTTCAGAAAAAGATTCTTATTCCCTAAAAATCCCCGGGATGATCATAAACGATCCTTTGAAGGCGTTCATCGTTCAGTTCAAATATAATAGAGTGTTATGTTTGTTAAATTATATGAACAAAAAGAAAACGTTCCGGTTACTTTACAATATGCGGAACGTCATTTTGATTTCAATCGAGTCCAACCTTTAATTGTTTCTTTAGAATGAATAAAGGTATATCAATCGCCAAGATGATCAGAACCGCCAGCATGGAATACGCTAAGACTTCGTTCATGCTGGCGTAAAGAGAACTCATTTGGATTAACCCGCCTAAACCACCTTCGGAGGTCGAAGAGTTCGTGAGGATTTCGCTCATGATGGATACCTTCATCGATAAGCCAAGACTTTGGACGATGGATAAAGCGATATAGTTTTGGGCATCGGGCAATAGAACTCCACGGATCGCCGCCCAGCTTCGCCGGCCGCAGTCGAGATCCAAGGCATCTTGAGTATCCGGGCTTTCGCTTTGGATGCCATTTTTAAATGCCTCATAAATCACCGGGAAGGCAACCATGAAGACCAAAAAGCAGGGAATATAAGGCGCCAGCCCCCGGTAAGAATAGAAGATTCCGACCAAGATCAGAACAAAAGCCGCCGTTGGCATAGTTTTCGAAAAGGAGACATAAGGTGCCAAAAAGGCCGCCAATTTCTTGTAAAGACCCCCTAGCGTCCCCAGAATCCCCCCGAAAAGAAAGGAAACGACGAAGCCAATCACTAATCGGAGGAGACTCCAGCCCATGGCCGTCCAGGTATTTGCCGCGTATTCCGCGCTAAAAAGGATCTCGTTCAGTTTGACGAGAACTTCGTGGGGATAGGGCAAAAGACGATTGCCTTGTTGATGCAAGAGATAGGAAATAAGCCACCAAAGGAAAATGAGAAAAAAGAACCCCGCGACCCCGCAAAGTATTTTGATGAGGTGACTTTTTTGCTCTTTCGACATCTTTACATTTTGGGAAAGGGTTCTCTTTTGACCTTTACAATTTTAAATCGAATCAAAGGAAAAGGGAATCAGCAAATGCGCTGCCGCCCAAGGTTGTCTCAAAATCGTTTGCAAAGGCTTTCTTGTCGGCGATATCCCCGGTCTTTAGGATTCCGAATTGATCGCTCGGCTGCAAAGCCTTAACTAAAGCACTCGTAAAGCCGAAACGGTTCATCACGGCGTTCTCATCGCCATAAGAATTGAGGGCGCCAGCGACTTTATCGATTGAGCTGACCGCCTCGTCTTGTCGGATTTGAGTTTGAGCAAGGAAGGCGTCGATCTTGTCTTTTTTCGTTTCATAGGAAGCCTTGTTAACGAATAAGGCTGCCGCTGGGATCGTCGTTTGGTTATAGGCTTTCTTCCATTCCGTCTGCAAATTCGCCACCACATTGAGCGTCACCGCCGGGGTTTGCGCGGCTAAAGCCGCTTTGGCCGCTGCCAAAACCGGCTGGGCAATGATGTAATAATCGTGGCCCGAGGGATTGCTGGTGAGATTCGTCTTGACCTGAGCAACGCCAGTTTCGAAGGAAATCTCCGTGTCCGCGTAGTTCCAGTTCCAAATGTCTTTCGAGAGTTTCAAGAAGCTCTGTGCGGCATTGCCGGTTTTCACGAACCCATCAATGGTCTGCCCAGCTTGGAAATCACTGATCGCCGTGTGTTTTGTGCTGACCACGTAGAAATTGCCACCGCTAATCCACTGAGCTAATTGATAGTTATACGAGTTCTTGGCGACTGTGGTAAGTCCGCTTGTGCCATCGAAAACGATCATATCGTAACTCGAAGTCGCGAAAGCCGGAACCACCGCGGTCGCTGGACTTGAAGAAGAAACCCAGTTGGCGTTGTTCCCTTGATTGTAGAAAGCCAGGGTCGGAGCGCCCGTCGGGCTGACCCATTTCAAATCCGAAACTTCAACTCCGTTCGAGGAAGTTGGACAATCCGTCGTTGAAGTATGGACGGAACTCGATGGTGAACTCGCGGATGAGCTCGAGGAAGCGGCCGAAGATTGTTGAGCGCTCGAAGTGGCTGTCGAACTGGAAGAAGGCTTATTTTCGCTCGAAGAAGACTTATTTGAAGAGTTTGAGGCAGAAACGGTTGAACACGATGCCAAAGCCGCTAAGGCTAAAGGCAGGACGAAGAATGAACGCTTATTCATATTAAATCAAACCTCCCGATGAATAACCCGAAGAATTGCTCTTCAGACGTGCCAATGATAAAGCCATAAAAACAACCTCACAAGCAAAGTGACTCCAATCGGGAACGATTTACCGAAATAGCGATTATTAGCGGAGAATTTCTTTGATGGATTCACCAATCATCTTCGGGGTTTTTTCAATGCCAAAATTGTCGAGGACCGTGGCGCCAATATCTGCGAAAGATGAACGCTCTTCAAGCATTTTTCCTTGGGAAATCGAAGGCGAATAGACAAGAAGCGGAACTTTTTCTCTCGTGTGGTCCGTTCCTTTGTAGGTCGGATCATTGCCATGGTCGGCCGTGATCATCAAAAGGTCGTCTTCTTTCATGAGAGGAAGGAGTTCGGCGAGCCGTTTATCGAAGGCCTCCAACGCCCGGGCGTAGCCCACCGCATTGCGGCGATGGCCGTATTCGGAGTCGAATTCGACGAGGTTAACAAAGCATAAGCCCTTGAAATCATCGCTTTTCACGGCGGCGATGGTCTTGTCCATGCCGTCTTCGTTTGACACCGTATGAACGGTCTTGGTCACGCCGACGTCATCGAAAATATCACTGATTTTGCCGATACATGAGGTCATGAGATGCTTTTTCATCAGCAAATCCATGACGGTGGTCGCTGAAGGCGGAACGGCATAATCGCGGCGATCGCCGACGATTCGTTTGAAATTGTCTTTATTGGTGCCGACATAAGGCCGAGCGATGACCCGTCCAACGAAATATTCCGGTGCCATGCAAATCTTACGGGCGATTTCGCAGCACCGATAGAGTTCTTCCTTCCCGGTGACTTCTTCGTGGGCGGCAATCTGCAAAACCGAATCGGCAGACGTATAGACGATGAGGGAGTTTTCCTTCATTTGCTCTTCGCCTAAAACTTTTAGGATTTCCGTGCCAGAACTGGCGTAGTTTCCAATGATTTTATGACCGGTTTCTTTTTCGAGAAGTTCGATTAAGCTCCGGGGGAAGCCTGTATCGGTGAAAGTTTGGAAGGGTTTGGTGGTCAAAACGCCCATCATCTCCCAATGGCCCGTCATCGTATCCTTGCCGTTCGATGCTTCGCGAAGACGGAGGGAATAGGCATGAGGATGATCGTGAAGCGGCTTTACGCCAGGAATATCGGCGAGTTCGCCGATGCCAAAACTCTCCATGACCGGCACGTGAATGCCGCCGACCGCTTGGGCCGCGTGGACCCAGGTATTTGTTCCCACGTCATCGAATTTTGCCGCATCTGGCTCTTCGCCGATGCCTGCCGAATCCGCCACGATGAGGAAGACACGCTTAAATTGTTTCATATCTCTAAATATCCTTTGCGGAAATTATCCGCTCACTAGTTTAGTTTATTTTCGCTTGCTATACAAATCATAAGCGCTCATGATGCGCGCTGAAGAGACCTGGGTATAAATTTGAGTCGTCGCGATGTTGCTGTGCCCCAACATTTCCTGAACTGCCCGTAACGAGGCCCCATTTTCCAAAAGATGGGTGGCGAAACAGTGTCGGAGGGTATGAGGCGAGATGGTTTTCTCGATGCCCGCTTGCGTGGCGTATTTTTTAACCTGCATGAAGAAATACTGCCGACTCAAAGGTTTGCCCCGCTGATTTAAAAAGATGTAAGGACTGGCATGGCCAGGATTTCGGGCCCGGGGACCACGGAGATACTTCTCGAGATAATCCTGGGCGAAATCTGAAAGCGGAACGCTCCGCTGTTTGTTGCCCTTGCCAATTAAAGTAATCACGTGGTTAACCAAGGAAACATCGCCTAATTTTAAAGCGATAAGTTCGGAAACCCGCAACCCAGTCGCGTACATCGTCTCCAACATCGCCTTATCGCGAAAGCCGCTGTCTTTCGATAGATCCGGTTGAGCCAAAAGAGCATCTACTTCCTCGTTTGAGAGAACGACCGGCAATTTTTTGGAAAGTTCTGGGCCTTCGATTTTCGGGACGTCTTCTTCGAGATAGCCTTCGCTCGCCAAGAAAGAATAGAAATGCCGAGTGCAGGAAAGCCGGCGGAGAATCGTGGAAGAAGAACGATTGTCCTCAGCTTGTTTGATCATGAAATCATGGAGATCCCGGACGTGAAGGTCACTGACTTCTTTTTTGTCCGGAAAGGCCTGAAAAAACAATTTCAAATCCTCCTTGTAATCGATCAAGGTCTCTTTCCCCACGCCCTTTTCGACGGTGAGATAAGAGAAAAAGAGGTTCTCAGCTTCAGCGATTTCCATTCTTTTTGACCTCGGAAGCCACCACGAGGGCTGGCTTTTTCATCTTGCGATTCAACTCGTTGACGAGAAGCTTCGTTTCGTCCATCGTCTCGTAGGACTCATAATTATCGAAAGTCATTTGGACTGTCTCTTTCTTCGGGTCGACGAGATTTTGAAGGGTCACGCCGACAAGGCGAATTTCCTGGCCAAGGAAATTGGCGTCAAATAAGACGAGTGCCTTTTCGTAAATGAATTCGCCATCCGATGTCGCATCCTTAAAAGAGATAGATTTATCATGACTTTTGAAACTTTTATCTTTGATGACAAGCTGGATGGTTTTGCCCTTTTTATGGGCCGCTTCGGCGCCATGGGCAGTTTCGAGGGCTAACTCGTGAAGTTTGGCACTAATCTGTTCCCGTTCTGAGGTATCGTAAGGGAAAGTTTCGCTATGTCCGATGCTCTTTGGATCGAATGGAGTCGGATCGACATGATTGTCGCCATAACCATTGACCCAATCTTTGATTACAAAATAGAATTTGCCGAGAAGTTCTTGAAGTTCCGGGGCGTCTAAATCAGTCCGCTTTTTAAGATCGCCAATGGTTAAAATTCCCATTTCCTTTAACCGCGGGGCGGTTTTCTTGCCGATTCCATAAAAGGCTTCGATGGGCAAAGGATAGAGTTTCTCAGGCAAATCTTTGCGGCGAAGAATGGTGATACCCATCGGTTTCTTCATCTCCGAGGCCATCTTGGCGAGAAATTTCGTTGGAGCCACTCCGATTGAGCATTGCAAGCCAATTTGCTGCAATAGCCCCGATTGGAGCCGGCTGAGATACCCGAAAGGATCGCGGCAATTCGCCAAGGCTTTGCTCATGTCGACATAGCATTCATCAATGGAGGCTTCTTCTAATAAAGAGGAATAGCGTTTCAAATAAGCGAAAAACGACTGGCTCAAGACTTCGTAATAAGCAAAATCTCCGCTGAGAAAGATACCTTGAGGGCAGGCTTCACGAGCTTGATAGGTTGGCATGGCCGAATGAACGCCGAATTTGCGGGCTTCATAAGAGGCCGTGGAAACGACGCCTCGGGGGCCCAATCCAGCGACAATCACAGGTTTTCCTTCGTATTCCGGATGGCGTAAAACCTCAGCTCTTGCGAAGAAGGCGTTGAGGTCGACATGCATGATAATCTGGCCCATGGACTTATTGTAGAACAAAAGATTATGTTAAGTTACTTCGACTTTAAAGCCAGAATCTCGTCCAAGGCGTCCTGAACGGTTAAATGATATTTGGCAAGTTGGGCGTCTACATTGTCATGATGAACGAAAACATTCGGCGCTGCCTTGATGATGACTTGACCTTGATAATGTTCTTGGGCTAAAAGGGCAGCCAAAGCTTCGCCAAAGCCTTGGGCGGTCGCATACGGATCGTAGATATAAACCGCGGAAGACGAAAGCAAACGCTTCGAAGACTCCACATCGAGCGGGAAAAGGAACAGCGGATTGATAAAACCGCCGTGGAAATGCTTTTCCTCGAGTTTTTCGTAAAGATCGAGCCCGAGCGGGCCGACCCCCAAAACCACGGGCTCCCCAGCATCTGCCATGGTAAGCGTCCGCCACTTTCCATAAGGTAATTTAAGCTCGGGCGTCGGAGCTAAAAGATTCGACAAGGTGTGAGGATAGCGGATCGCAAAGACGCCATGTCCGGCTTCTAAAGAAACTTGATAAAGATAGCGAGCTTCGGCAAAAGACGAAGGCATCGTCAAAGTGATGTTAGGAATGCTCTTGAGGAAGGCTTCATCATAAAGCCCCATATGGGTCGAACCATCAGCTCCAACGAAACCCGAGCGATCGATCAAAAGAGTTAAATCGGTATTCATTCGGGCGCAATCGTGAGAAAGCTGATCGTAAGCGCGTTGCAAAAAGGTCGAGTAAACCGAGACAATCGGATGGAATCCGTTGAGCGATAAGGCGCCGGCCATCGTCAGCGCGTGTTCTTCGTTGATGCCGACGTCAAAACTCCGAGTTGGGAAGTTTTGAAACGCTTCTTCAAGATGAGATCCTTTGATCATCGCTGGACAAACAAGCAAGGTTTCGGGATGCTTTTTCATCATTTCAACGGTCAAGGAGCCAAAATAATGGGACCAACTCATCAAACCCGGATGCTGAATCTTGGCATCGCCGGTTTCGATTTCGAACGGAGTGACGCCATGCCAATATCCCGAACGATCATCCTCGGCGGGTTTATAGCCTTTGCCTTTTTGAGTATAAACATGCAAAACGACCGATTTTGTTGCATTTTTAGCCTGTTTTAGGGCTTTATCGAGCATTTTGATGTTATGGCCATCGACGGGTCCGATATAGGTAAAGCCCATATTGTCGAACATCGTCGTTGGAACGAGAGCCGCTTTAATGTCGTTCTTGAGATTGTAGTTCATGTTATAGATACGTCGACCCAAGCGTCCTCTTAACATGGCGTGCTGATACGCTTTTTTGGCTTTGTTATAGAGGCGATCCACAGAAATCTTACGGAAAAAGTTGCCCAAACCACCGACGGGGCGGGAAATCGACATGTCATTATCGTTGAGGATGATGATGACCTTGTCTTTGCGGCTTCCGATATTATTCAAAGCCTCAAATGAAAGGCCGTTGACCATAGAAGAATCGCCGATAACAACGACAACATCGTACTTTTCTTGTTTTAAGTCCCGAGAGATGGCAAAGCCTTCGGCTGCGGATAAAGAAGTGCCGCTATGACCGGCCTCGTAGCAATCGTAAACCGATTCGTTACGACGCTCAAAACCGCTGATGCCGTTGCCTTGGCGGAGATGGTCCAAACTTCGACCGCTTAATATTTTATGGGTGTAGCATTGATGGCCGACGTCGAAAATCAGTTTGTCGGTCGGGAAATTGAAATTGCGATACAAAGCGACGGTCAATTCCACGACGCCCAAGTTCGAAGCCAAGTGGCCGCCGTAAAGAGAAGTGGCGGTGATGATTTCTTTGCGGATATCATGGCAAAGCAAGGCTAAAGAAGCATAATTCATGCTTTTAACGAATGTGGGGTCCTTGATGGACTTTATGTCGATTCTTTCTATTTTTTTAGACATCGTGGAACAACCTAAAAACTACTAAAATAATACTTTTCTACTTTTTGACTTCGTTGAGGGTCCCAATCTTCTTTTCCGCTTCTTTCAAAGTGAGCTCAAGCTCCTTGATCAAAGCGTTCCCCTCCTCGTAAAGCTTCATCGACTCTTCGATCGGGAGGGTCTCATTTTCCACCTTATCGACAATCTCGTTCAGCCGAGAAAGTTTCTCTTCGAAAGTCTTTTCTTTCTTCTCCACTGCCATACGCTTGCCCTCTTTCTATTTCACTACTGAGTGAATTATACCATCTTTCAGCTTGGTCTCGAGTTCTTCTCCAGATTGAACGTCTTGGGTCGAAGATACGACCTTTCCTTGCGGATTTCGGGTAATGGAATAGCCCCGCGAGAGAACTTTTTCGGGGTTTAAGGCCCGCAAGCGAAGGCTATCGGCATCCACTACGCTCCGTTTTCCTTCGATCGTTCGCGTCATGGCCAAGGACAAACGATGCTTCAAATCTTCGATGTCCTCTTCTTTTTGTTGATAAGGAGCTGCAGGATTTTTGAAGAAAGGACGGCTTGAAAGAAGAACGAGTTTTTCTCCAAGGTGATGAACCTGGCTCCCCAAAGCATTCGCTAAACGGGTTTCATCGTCTAAAATCGTTGCGATGACATCAGCAACGTTGGGCGTCGCAGCTTCGGCGGCTCCGGTTGGAGTTGATACTCTTAAATCTGAGACGTAATCGACTAAAGTCGTATCACTTTCGTGGCCCACCGCCGAAATGGTCGGAATCTGGGAAAAGGCCAACGCTCTCACAAAGGCCTCGTCATTAAAGGCAGAAAGGTCTTCATTGCTGCCGCCCCCGCGGGCGATGATCAATGTATCAAGCGGATAGCTTTCCGCGAGCGTAAGGGCCCGTAAAAGGTCTTTTGGGGCTTCCTTGCCTTGAACGAGAGAGGGAAAGAAATAGAGATCGGCCAAAGGCCATCTCCGATTGAGATTCTTCAATAAATCGGCTTCCGCCGCGCTGCCCTTGCCAACGATAATGCCGATAGCGTGCGGAAATTTGATAATCGGCCGCTTGCGGGATTCTTCGAATAGTCCTTCGCTTTGAAGCTTCTTTTTGAGGGCTTCAAGGGCTAAAAGCTCTTTGCCTAAACCGGCGAGTTGGATCGACGTGCACATGAGCGAGTAACGACCTCGGGGTGGATAAACGCTCAAATCGCCCCGCACAAGGACTTCATCGCCAAGTTTGGGCTCAAAAGGCAAATAAAGCGAAGCGGTTCCCCATAAAATGCACGAAAGAACCGACTTGTCGTCTTTCAGATCGAAATAGGTCGCGTTTGGATAGGCTTTCCACGATGAAATCTCACCTTCAACGAAAAGGTTATGCAAATCATCATCGGCTTCAAATTTGGCTTTTAAGAGCCGGTTCAACTCACTAACAGAAAGATAATCACTATTCACGGACGAGGACCTTATCCAAGATGGCATTCACGAATTTATAGTCAGCCGCTTCAAGATATTTCTTCGCTAAAATGACGGCGACGTTGATCACCGCGGCTTTGTCGACGTCTTTGTCCACGTAGAAAAATTGGGTATACGACAATAGAAGGAGAGCTTGTTCGACCCGATTGAGTCGATCAAACGTCCACTTATTCATATGAGTATTATAAACGGGAATGATGGTATTGAGATTCTTCAAAGCCGCGATAACGACCGCTTTGGTGAAACTGGGGCAGTCGGCATAAGGAAGGTCATAAATGCCGCTGATCAAGCCTTCGACATCGAGCTCGCTCTTCATGTCGAGGTAAGTCAAAGCGCCATAAAGGGCGGCTAAGGTTTTTTCTTGAGCCTGATTCCGGCTCGTCTCTTCGTTTGTCATAGATCATTGCCCTTCCTATGGGGCCGAGATAGTTTAGCATATTTGGCGATGGCAAAGCCATAAAGAACGAGAAAAGCGAGGTGCAAGAGCACCTGGGCGACATAAACCCCAAGAGACATTTGACCATAAAAAGAGGTCCCGTAGAGCAAAGATGCGTAGATGGCATCAGCTAAATAAAGGACGCTGCCCACAATCAAAGGGTATAGTTTGCCTTTGGCGGACTGCAAGGTTAAAAAGACATAGAGCCCCACTAAAGCCAAAGAGTACAATGCGGGGACGAAATAAGGAAACGAGAACGCCCCGCGGTTGCTCTCCACAAGCGCCACCATCAAAAAGCGGGTGGAAGCATACGTGAGATAGTATTCGTAATTCGAGATGAAATAGCCGCTGATGCAAGCGAAAATCGAGAGTAATGGCGGGTAGAATAAGGTCAGCGTCAGTCGCTGGTAGTTGCGGAGTTGACGCTCAAAAGTATCCGGGGACTTCTCTTTCATAAAAAATCTCCGTCAACGGACGGAGACCACCTTGATTTCAATGGAGAAAGGAACCGTCTCGCACATCATCGTTATCGCACTGGCGACGCCTTCTTGGATCTGAAGGCAAATATCCTTAATCGCTGCGTTCTTTTGCAAGGTGACATCGAGCTGAAGCTCGACTTTGCCATCCTTGCGGAAGCTGGCTTTGACCGGATGTTCCAAGTCAAAAAGACGGGTCTTCCGTTTCGAGACGCTTGCGCCTTCCACCTCATTGGCTGCCACCGTCGCAATCGACTCGAAAGCGTGACGGGAAATGCCCATCTCGCCGCCGTTAGTGTAGTTGTTGAGGTAATAATAGTCGCGTTTCATATTCTTTATTTTAGAGAAATCGTGGGAAAAGACAACTTTAATGCAAACTTTCGAGGACTTTCTTGGCCATATCTTCGGCGGTCCAGCCCATCGCTTTGAGGACATCAGCACCCGGAGCTGAGCGACCAAACTCCTCAACGGAGTAGACGTGATCGGCGTATTTATACCAGCCTAGGCCTGAGCCCATTTCGAAACTATAACGTTTCTCTTTTGGCAAAGAAAGGACGCTATTTTGATAGGTTTGATCTTGTTTGTCGAAGACGTCAAGGCAGGGCATTGAGACCACTTCGGCTTCCACGCCTTTCCCCTTGAGGATTTTAGCAATCTGCAAGCAAAGGGAAACTTCGCTTCCGGTCGCCAATAATTGAATTTGCTTCGCCGAATTTTCTTCGATGACATAAGCACCTTTTTCAACGCCTTGTTCAGAAGAATGGGCAAGCAAAGGCAGATTCTGTCTCGTCAAGATGAGAATCGTCGGGGTCGACTTCGATAAGAGGGCCATCCGCCAAGCGGCATAAGTCTCGCGGGCGTCGCAGGGCCGATATAAATGGAGGTTCGGCATGGCTCGGAACCCGGTGATTTGTTCGATTGGCTCGTGAGTTGGGCCGTCTTCGCCAATAGCGATGGAGTCATGGCTGAAGAGATAGATCGCTGGAATTTTTTCGAGGGCCGACATCCGGACCGCGGCTTTCATGTAATCGGTGAAAATGAGGAAGGATCCCACATAAGTCAGGAGTCCGCCATGGAGCAAAATACCATTTTGAATCGATGCCATCGCGAATTCACGAATACCAAAGAACACGTTCTTGCCCTCCGGGTGCTCTTTGGAGAAGCCCGGATCCCCCGAAATTGCCGTCTTCAAACTTCCCGCCACGTCGGCCGAACCGCCCAAAGTGAAAGGCATGACGCTCGGAAGCGCGCTCACGATATGGCCCGAGGAAACACGGGTCGCCTCAAGGGTTGAAGGATCGAAAGTCGGCATTTTCGGAAGATATGGTGTGACATTCCGAGCAAAAGCATCGGCGAAAACCTTCGCCTCTTTCGGATGGGATTTCTTGAAAGCCTCATAGCGGAGGTTCCACTCCTCGTACGCTTTCGCGCCTTTGGCGGCAAAGCCTGCTTTGAAATGGGCATAGACGCTATCGGGAACGGTGAATTCGGGATAATGATAGCCATAAACTTCTTTGCAATGTTCGCCATCTTCAAGGCCTAAAGGCTCGCCGTGGGTCTTGTGGCTGCCTTGATTGAGCGAGCCGAAGCCAATGATCGTATGAATGAGGATCATCGTCGGGCGATTCATTTCTTGCTTTGCTTCGTTAAGAGCGTGGTCGATCGCCGCGAGATCATTGCCATCTTTGACTTCTAAAACCGCCCATTCAGCCGAAACAAAACGGCCTTTGACGTCCTCAGTCATCGTGTTGGAGGTCGGCCCATCGAGGGTCGAAGTATTTTGGTCATACATCAAAATCAGTTTGTTGAGTTTTTGATGCCCGGCAAACGAGATGGCTTCTTGCGAAAGTCCTTCTTCGAGGCAACCATCCCCGCAGAGACAATAGGTGTAATGCGACATCACGTTCTTGCCTTCGGGGTAGCGGGCGGCAATAGCTTCTTCGGCCACCGCCATGCCCACAGCTTGAGCGATGCCTTGTCCTAAAGGACCGGCCGTTGCATCAACCCCAGGTGTCAAGCCCACTTCCGGGTGACCCGGAGTGATGGAATTGATGCTGCGGAAAGCTTTGAGATCATCGAGGCTCACGCCATAGCCGGTTAAATGGAGCATCGCGTAAAGCAAAGCCGAATTGTGACCGCTTGAAAGGACGAAACGGTCGCGGTTAATCCAAGTCGGATGAGCCGGATCCGCCACGAGATGTTTCGAAAAGAGAACATAGAGGGCCGGAGCAATGTCGAGAGCCATCCCCGGATGGCCGCTTTTAGCGTGATTGGTCTCGTCGATGACGAGAGCCCGCAAAGCGCTGACGGCTAATCCGTCAATCGTCTCATTCTCTTTTTTGCTTTCCATGGTTTTCCTGTTCCTTTTTGGTAATTAATTAGTCGAATTTAAGTAAACTATACTACTAAAGTAGTATTTCTCACTCCTTCTTCAATTCGATGCCGACTTGGTCCATCGCCTCTTGATTGACCGGAGTCGGGGCGTGCGACATCGGATCGACGGCTTGGAGATTCTTCGGGAAGGCTTCAACATCCCGGATATTGTCGGTCCCGCAAAGGATCATCGCAACCCGGTCAAGTCCCAGAGCAAATCCTGCGTGAGGCGGAACGCCATACTTGAAGGCATCAATGAACCAACCGAACTTATGGGCGACTTCTTCTTCGCTTAAGCCCAAAAGACGGAAGATCTTCCATTGAGTGTCATGATCGTAAATTCTTAAAGTGCCACCGCCAGCTTCGTAGCCATTGATGATGATATCGTAGGCATAAGCCAAGACCTGTTCCGGGTCTTTATCGAGCAACGGCAAATCCTCGTCGCGTGGACGGGTAAAAGGATGGTGTTCGGCTGTGTACTGATTCTCCGTTCCTTCGATTTTATCGAACATCGGGAAGTTCACGACCCAGAGCAAATCGTAGGTTCCGGGCTTCACTAGGCCGAGTTCTTTGGCGTAGCGGATGCGCAAAGCGCCTAAGCCAAAATCGATATCCCGACGGTAAGGCGAGGACGCAAAGAGCAATAAATCCCCGTTTTTAAGCCCAAGGGACGCGATTAAAGCCTTTTGGGTGTCTTCGTCAAGGAACTTGGTAAACGAGCCCTCTAAGGCCCCATTTTCGAATTTTAAGGACAAGACGCCTTTCAAATTGAACTTGTGGGCTTCAAGTTGAAGCTCATCAAGAGTCTTTCGCGAGGTTTTCTCGGCCACGCCAGGAATCACCAGGCCTTTGATGAAATTCGCGCCTTTAAAGCCTTCAAAGCTCGATTTCTCAAGGATGGCCTTCAAATCATGGAGATAAAGTTCGTAACGAGTGTCAGGTTTATCGCTACCATAGTTGTCCATGGCATCCCAATAATTCATGCGCCGGAGCGGAAGTTTCACTTCATAAGAGACGATTTCCTTGAAATATTTGGCGATCATCCCTTCCGCTAAGGAAAGGACTTGGTCTTGGTCCATGAAGGAGGTTTCAACGTCAATCTGGGTGAATTCCGGCTGGCGGTCAGCTCGGAGGTCCTCATCGCGGAAGCAACGAGCAATCTGATAATAACGTTCGATACCACCAATCATTAAAAGCTGTTTAAACAGCTGGGGGGATTGGGGCAAAGCGTAGAAAGAACCATGGTGAAGCCGCGAAGGGACCAAATAGTCGCGTGCGCCTTCCGGGGTCGCGATGTTGAGAATCGGCGTCTCCACTTCCAAAAAGCGATTCGCATCGAGATACTCGTGGGTCAAGCGGACGATTTTGGCCCGGGTCCTTAAATTATTGAGCATCACCGGACGGCGCAAATCGAGATAGCGGTATTGTAGGCGCGTATCCTCGAGCGCATCGGTTTTATCGGCAATGATAAACGGCGGGTTCTCCGCTTTGTTGATCACCTGCAAAGAGGTGACCAGCACTTCGATTTCACCGCTGGGAAGCTTCGGATTAGGCTGAGCTTTTTTGCCAACCACGCCTTCGACCGCTATCACGTATTCATTGCGGACATCCGGCACTTTGCTCGAATCTTGGATCGTGAGCTGGACTAAGCCTGTATTGTCGCGGAGATCGATGAATTCGATCGCTCCGAGGTTACGGCGAGTCGAAACCCAGCCGACCAATTTGACTTTTCTTCCGACGTCTTTGAGGCGAAGCTCGCCATTATAATCCGTGCGTTCCATTATTTCTTTTCTCCTTTTTCGGCTTCGGCTGGTTCTTTCTCATCGTGGCAATGGCATTCGCCGCTTTCGCAAGCGCATCCGTCTTGATGTTCGTCCCCGCAGGCGCAGCCTTCGGCCTCTTCCTCTTCCTCGGGGAACGCCTTATGGAAGGCGCTATCGAGTTCATCGGCGAGGTGCTCGAGGGAAATCTCGCTTTGTTCTTTCGTCTTGAGATTCTTGAGCTGCGCTACGCCTTTGTCGCGTTCGTCCTCTCCGAGGATAAGTGCGAATTTCGCGCCCCGCTTCTCGGCTTTTTTGAACATCGCACCCATCTTGAGGGCAGCTAAGGGCGTGTCGGCGCTGTAGCCTAATTGTCGGACTTCTTCGGTTAAAACAAAGACATCATTGAGAACATTCTCGCCAACGGGCATCACATAGAGGTCGATCCCGGTTTCAAGATTCTTCAATAGACCATCTTTCTCCATCAAGGAATAGACCCGTTCAAGACCCATCGCGAAGCCCACGCCCGGAAGATCCGGTCCGCCGAGTTCCTTGACTAAGCCGCCATAGTGTCCGCCACCGCCGAGGGCGCCGACATCGGTACCATCTTGAGCGATCGCGTGGATTTCAAAGACAACTTCAGAGTAATAATCGAGTCCACGAACCAAAGAATCATCGAGTTCGTATTCGACACCAAGGTCATTGAGGATCGACAAAGTCTCATAAAAGCGCTTTTCGCTGGCCTCGGAGAGATAATCTTTGATTTTCGGCGCCCCGGCAGCGATTTTCTGATCGCTTTCGACTTTGCAGTCGAGAATCCGCATCGGATTCAGCTTGAGGCGTTCATGGCAATCATCGCACATTTCGTCGATGTGACCGGCGAAATAGGTCTTCAACGCTTCGCGATAGGCTTTGCGGGTTTCGTCATCGCCGATCGTGTTGATCTTCAGCGAAAGCTTCTGGAAACCGAGCATGTAAAGGCCTTGCATCGCCATGATGATGCACTCGGCGTCGACTCGGGAAGAATCCTGGCCGATTTCTTCGACGCCAAATTGGTTGAATTGCCGATAACGCCCCAATTGCGGACGTTCATAGCGGAAAGCCGGACCGCAATAGAAAAGCTTAAGCGGCATTTCTTCGGTCGCATAAAGTTTATTGCTGACCACCGCCCGGACGACGCCAGCCGTGAACTCCGGACGCAAAGTCACCGAGCGATCGCCTTTATCGTTAAAGGTGTACATCTCCTTGCGGACAATGTCGCTGCTTTCGCCGGTCCCCCGGGAAAAAACCTCGGTGTATTCGAGGACGGGCGGCACGATTTCGGTGTAGGCATAAAGTTCGGCGGTGGCCTTTAAAACCGAGGCGATATAGCTCATTCCCGCCGCTTCGTTCCCATAGATATCATGCATGCCTTTGACGCTGACGTAATCCATATTTTTTCTCCTTAGCGAACCGTTTAGTGAATCGCTTTTTCTTTCCCTTGTCAATGAATAATGCGGCTGACCTCGTAGACCCCTTTCACCGATTTCAAATCGGCGAAGACGTCATCGAGGGTTTTCGAATCGCTCACGTAGATCTTCATATCGACGACGTCATTCATCGTCGATTGGATCACTTTGGCTTTGAGGTCATTGACGGCCACCCCTTTGCCCGAGAGGTGAGCCAAGAGGTCGGCCAATAAGCCCGTTCGGTCATTGGCGAAGATCTCGATATCGACCGGATAAGTCGAAATTCCAAGCTCTTTCTTCCATTCCACGCTGATGAGGCGGCTCCCGGCCTTTTGGATATTGGGGCAAGAAGCCCGATGGACGGTGATGCCTTTGCCTTTGGTCACGTAGCCAACGATGTCGTCGCCCGGAATGGGCGTGCAACAATGGGCCAATTCGATTTTGGCATTGCCGGCGTTTTTGATGTAGACCGGGTTTTTGTCGTCATTGACATCGCTATGGCGATCGAGTTTGAAGTCATCTTTCTTCTTTCGAACGTTGAGGAAGTCGATGATCGTGAGCGCCGAAGGATTCTTTCGATCGATCGCCGCGTAGAGTTCATCGAGCGTTTTGACGCCGAATTGATCGAAGACTTTTGGCTGGTCGAGCAGCTTGCTCATCTCGCCCTCGCCGATATCTTGAGAAGCAAAACTTTCCACCGCGGCGTCGTGGCCTCGCTGAATGTTCTCTTCGAGAGTCAGATCGGCGTTCTTCTTTTGAATCGCTTTCTTGATGTGGGCTTTGGCGCTCGCGGTCTTGGCGATATCAAGCCAGCCCAAATTCGGCCCGCTGGCGGTTTTCGAGGTGCGAATTTCGCAAACATCACCGGTCTTGAGAACGGTGTTGAGCGGGACCAAAGTGCCGTTGACGATCGCTCCCACCGCCGAGTCTCCGACTTTGGTGTGGATCTTATAGGCGAAATCGAGCGTAGTCGCGCCCGTCGGGAGGTCAATGACCTTCCCTAATGGGGTGAAAACGTAGACGTTGGCGTTAAAAATATCATTGGAGAGGGCGGCCATGTAGTCCTTGGCTTCCTCGTTTTCGTTCTCGCCTGACATGCTGACGAAATCGCGGAACCAATGGAGCCGCTCTTCGATGTCGCGCTGCTCCTCTTTGGCGTTATAGTGCTCGCCTTCCTTGTAACGCCAATGGGCGGCGATGCCCGTCTCGGCGACTTCATCCATCTCCTCAGTCCGGATTTGGACTTCGTAAATGTTGCCATCGCCCGAGATAATCGAGGTATGAAGCGACTGATACATATTGGGTTTCGGCATGGCGATATAGTCTTTGAAACGGCCCGGGATCGGCTTATAGGTCGCGTGGATGATGCCGAGGATCTCATAGCAGTTCATCTCGCTTTGGGTGATGATGCGGACCGCCAAGACATCGTAAATCTCATCGAAATTGTAGTTTTTGAGATACATTTTGCGGTAAATCGAATAAATCGATTTGACCCGCGATTCGATCTTGAAAGGAATCTGCTTCTCAAAAAGCATATCGGCGATGCGTTTCTTCAGGTTGTTGAGGGATTCTTGGCGATTGGCCTCTTTCTTATTGAGCAAATCGAGAATCTCGTTGTATTTGGCGGGCTCAAGATACTTGAGGGAAAGATCCTCAAGTTCCGATTGGATTGTGTAAATGCCAAGCCGGTGAGCGATCGGGGTGAAGACCTCGAGGGTCTCTTTGGCCAAGGCTTGTTGCCTCTCAGGTTTGAGGGCCTCAAGAGTCCGCATATTGTGGAGCCGATCGGCTAATTTAACCAAAATAACCCGGACGTCTTTGGCCATGCCAAGGAAAATCTTTCGGTGGTCTTCCGCCTCGAAATCCTGTTCGGTCCGATGCGAAAGCTTCATCCGTTGGATTTTGGTCAAGCTATCGACGATCATCGCCACATCGTCGCCGAACTGTTTGCGGATGTCTTCGATCGTGAGGTCGGTGTCTTCGACGGTATCGTGAAGCAAGCCCGAGGCCAGCGTCTCCGGCCCGGACTGGAGTTCCGCCAGAATATAAGCGACCTCAATCGGGTGATGAATGTAAGGCTCACCGCTTTTGCGAAGGACCCCTGCATGCTTCAGATCCGCCAAATGATAGGCGTCTTCGACCATCTTGCGGTCGGCCGGATTCTTGATATAGGTATAGAAAAGCTCGCGCAGTTGCTCAAACGAATGCATCGGATAGCCCCCGTTAGGAAGCACCGCGCTCTTGTTCTCTTTTGGCTCGATTTTGGGCTGCTCGTTCATACGGGAGTATTATAAGCCACTCCAAGGGAAATAAGCCACACTTTGACTCTCAAATTAGACGCTTTCCGCCCAGAGGTCAATTCCCTGGCGTCCCTTGTACTCATTGAGGACAAAACGGACTTTGAGGGAAACTTTGTCTTTTTCCGCGAAAGCATTCTCCCCAAGGGCGAAAGAAAACAAACGAACCGAGGGATTGAGGGGCGTTGAAAGGTATTTGCCCCCGGAAAGATAGGTGAAACTCTTCGGATCAAGGTTGTTTAAGAGGAAATAGGGGGCTTTCCATTCTTGGCCAAAGGGGCCGAAAGAACGGAGAATTTGATAGTTAGCCACGGTGGCTTCGCTCACGTCTAAAGGAATCAGTTTTTCTTCTTGGGTGGTCAACTTATGCTTCAATGCCGCAAAAAGGAAGTCCTTCTTGAACGAAGCGAAATCCTCTTTTTTGATTGAAACGCCACCAGCGAAAGCGTGCCCGCCTTTCGTCAGAGGGCTCTTCATGTTTTCAAGGGCTTTGAGGACATTGAAGCCTTCTTTGCTCCGGATGCTTCCCACCAAAAGGGAGGGATCTTTCTTCGAAGGCGAAAACACCGCGACCGGTTTATCGTATTCTTGAAGGAGCCGGTTGGCCAATAAGCCATTGAGGCCTTCGGGGATATCCGCTTCGACGACCAAGGCTTCTTCGGAAGGGTCGAAAGAAAGCTGGGCTTCGGCCGCTTTGGTCTTGTTCTTCCGTTCCTCGTTGACCTCATTGAGCCAGTTCACGAGGGCTTCTTTGCCTTCAAAGGGCTCGGTGACAAAGTATTTGAGCAAACGGTTGGTCTCATAGCCTTCTAAAAGGCGCCCCACCGCATTGAGCTTCGGGATGATCTCCATCTGCAAGACGTTTTCGTCGATCGTCGTTTTGTCCGTTAAGGAGGCAATTTCCGGATAACGGTTCTTTTGAAGCGCGAGAAGAGCCAATCGGACGATTTCGCGGTTATAGTCCTTCAAAGGCATCAGATCGCTCAAGGTCGAAAGGGCGCCAAGCGTCAAAAGATAGTCGTCTTTCTGGCCCAATAAAGCCACTGAAAAGATAAAAGCGAGATAACCCGCTGAGATCGGAGTCGAACCATACGCTAAGGTGTCAGGATGAAGGAGCGCGACGCATTCGGGGTCTTTCTCGCTCCGTTCATGGTGGTCGAGAATCAAAAGTTTAATCCCTTTTTTCGCACATTCTTCCGCCGCGGGGAAAGCGGTCACGCCATTATCGGTCGTGAAGATGATCGAAAAGCCTTTAGCGGCGATTTTATCGACGTTTTCAACGTTCAACCCATAGCCGTCTTTGTAGCGGGAAGGCAAATAGCCTTCCGCCGGGAGCCCGAAGGCCCTCAAAGCCCGCACGGTGATCGAGCAAGACATAATTCCATCGGTATCGTAATCGCCATAGACCAAGACCGATTGTTTCTGCGCCTTTGTTTCTGTTAAGAAGGCGATGGCTTTTTGGGTTTCCTCTTTATCGCTGATGAGCGGAAGCGAAGAAAAAGAGGGCGCTAAAACCCTCTTTTCGTAATCCTGTTTCGAAAAGCCGTAATAAGAAAGGAGCTTCTCTAAGAAATCCATTAATCGTTGATGCCGATAAAGATGGCTTCTTCGGGTTCCGCGCCTTTTTTACGCGGGCCTTGGGCGTTGGCAAGAGGCGTCTCTTTCTTGAGCGGATGGAAGTTCAAATGGATCTGGGCCAAGACCTTGTCGAAGAGAATCGACATCGGGGCCAATAAGACCAGGACCAAGATTAAGGCAATGGCGAAGCCGATGAGAGCACCCAAATAATCCAAACGCCAAATCGACGGGAGAATGCCGGCGAAAATGATGAAGGAAACCGAGGCCAATAAGCTATAGAGAACCAAATCGCCCGCCCCTTGTTTATTGGCGGCAATGAGGGTAGTTGAACGGAAAGCCAAAGTCGACTTATCGCGTTCGCGGCTCTCTTTGGTGAGCTCTTTTTCTTTCTCCAAAATGAAGAGGGCCAAAATGTAAGAGAGCAAAGTCACGGCGATGATGCCCATCGAAGCTAACGGAGTAACCGCTAAGCGGGAAAGGGCGAAGAAACCGGCGACGCTGAGACCCGAAACCCCAGCGATAAGGCTGGCGGCAAGTCCGCGCGAAGAACGATAGCGGATCCAGAAATAAACGAGAAGCGAGGCTAAGGAGATGCCCACGGCAAGATAAACGTTGCCTAAGCTTGGAGTTCCGGCTTCCACGCTCACGACATCGGCTCGGGCGTAAAGGGCCGTATCAAAGGTGGTCGAAGCGGAATCCATGGCATCAGCTAAGGAAGAATAGGTCTGGGAAATGCCTGAGAAAGTCGAGCTCACGCTATAATCGCTCGTCGTCGATAAGGCGCTGGTGAGCGGAACGTTATAGTAATAAGCGGTATAGGTCGTCTTATTGTCGGAATCATAGATTTCGCCCGTCTGAGCGGTGATGCTTCCGGCCAATTGATCCAAAGTCGTGACTTTGCCATCGACCGTCAAGGAATACTTGGCGAGGAAGTCGCTCTTCACCTGAGCGTCGTTGAGGAGCTTGTTGGCGTTCGAGCCTTTCTTGACCCGATATTCGAGGGAAAGGGCGGTCGAATCGTTATAAGCCGAAGCGTAGTTGTAGGCGCTGCCATCCTTAAACGTGAAGACGCTGACGCCAACGATCGAAGCCACCGCTAAGACACCGGCGATGATGGCCACGGCTTTCTTGCTCTTCTGGAAATCGGTATCGGCATAGGGGCCGAAATAACTTTGTTTTTCGTCTTTGAGCGGGTTGATGAGCTTGCTCTCGTCAACGCCATAGCTCCGCGAAAGCTGAGTTTCGACGGTATTATCGTTGGCTAAGAGCCAGCCTTCGAGACGGAGGATCAAAATATTGCTGATCGCGCCAAGCGCGCCGCCGAAGACGAGGACAAGGCCGAGCTTGCCGACGACATCCGGAAGTAAGCCATAGACGCAAAGACCAATCACGATCGAAGCGATGCCGGAGTCGATGGTCGGCCACAAAGCTTTTTTGATCGCCTCTTGATGGGCTTTCTTCGGGCTTCGTCCGGCGTAAAGTTCTTCTTTGACTTTAGCGAAATAGTAGACGCCACCGAATCCGGTGACCAAGCTTACGAGCAATAGCCCCAGCAAGACGCCGATGCCGAACTGCGTCGAGAAATAGACCATAAGAAGCATCGTGCCAAGGACGCTGACGGCAACGTTAGAAAGAATCGCCACCGCGCCCAAGCGATAATAGAGAGCGAGGATCACGGCCGCGAAAGCCAAAACCACCAAGGACGCGATCATCGTGTAAGAGGCAGCCGGCGAAAGGTGCCAATCGCCAGCGGAAACGAGTTCCTCGACCGAGGCCGAGATATCATTGGCGTAAGCAAAGCTCACATCGACGCCGGCGTTCGAGCCGAAGTCGGCGCTATGATAACTCTTGGCATTGAGAATGTTGACGTAATATTTCGCGGCTTTATAAGCGGCATCGGATTTCGAGGAATCGTAGCCGTTCTCGGTTAAAGCTTCCGAGTTCGGGACGAGTTGAAGGCGCTTGTAATCGTTATCGTCGTCTTTATCATCGTACCAAGCGTTGGCCGCATTCTCGCCGAAGATCAATCGTTTGGACATATTGACGTCGTAGTCTTTGCTTGAACTGCTCGAGGCGTCGGCGTAGTTATCGCCGGTCTGGCGATTCGCCCACAAAACGAGGTAGCAATTGACCGCGCTGGTGCCTTTTTCGCTATCGGCGCCCGTCGTGTTGCTCTTGCAGAAATCAATCAAATCGTCCATCGCTTCGCCCTTATTGGGGTAATTGACGGGGATCGTGACGACCGGAATCGAAACGTTATTGTTGGTGATATAGGTGATGCTCGCGGTTTGATTCTCGAACATCTTGTTATCGGCATAAGCTTCGCCGAGGTAAGTATCATCGGCTTTCTTCTGAACCGTGGTATCGCTGCAGCCAGCGGTGATGGTCAAGTTGCCGCCGGAGAAGGGCAAATACGATTCGAGGTAAGTGTATTCGGTCGCATCAGCTTTCTGGGCCCGGATTGTGACTTTAATGGTATCATAGCCGATCTTCGTGACCGTGCCATTGCTGTCCCAAGCCTTTAAGCGGGCTTCCATTTCGGTGGCTACGGCGTTGATCGCGGTATCGCCATCGGCCGCCGTCACGTAGTTATCGGTTTTATTGCCGTAATAAACATCCGTGGTGTAATTCGAGATTTTGAAATAAAGCTCTTTGCCTGAGCCATAGGTCACATCGGTATCAAGCGAGGTGATGGTCGTCCCAATCGTGGCCGCCGCTCCGAAGAGAATGGCGCCCGATAAGAGCAAATACGCTAATTTACGTCGCATAAACTTCCTCCCACTACCCTACGCATTAAAAAACGCGCTGGTAAGCGAGGTTCATTCTAGCGCATACGCGAGGGCGCATACAAGGCAAAATTTCATTTTTAGCGGAAATCCTCCTTCCATAGGAAGGAAGAAAAGACGACGAGAAAACGAAAAGAGGCTACTTTTGCAATTTTGAAGGGGCTTTTGCAGGGATTCCATCCTTGTAAGTGTTAAGGGCGACATAAAGCATATTCTTATCGATCGGCTTGGTTAAATGCTCGTTCATGCCGGTTTTGAAGATTTTGTCGCTGTCTTCGCTGAAGGCGTTGGCGGTCATCGCCAAAATCGGAGTCGTCAGGGCGTCTTTCCGTCCCGAACCCCGAATCCGTTTGGTCGCTTCATAGCCATCCATGATCGGCATCGAGATGTCCATAAGAATGAGGGAGAAGCTCCCTTCTTTGGAAGCGAGGAATTTTTCGACCGCCTCTTGGCCGTTTTTGGCCAAGGCGATATCGGCTTGAGTCGGTTTCAGAAGATAAAGGGCGATGGCCTGGTTGATGGCATTATCCTCAACCAAAAGCACCCGGTGATTCGACAAGTTCGGCGTATAGGCGCTCACATGGGAGGTTTTCGCGGCCTCGACGCGGGTAAAGGGAATTTCGACGGTGACGGCAAAGCCGCCCTCCCCGACGTTGCGGGCTTCGGTATGTCCGCCCATTTGGGTGAAAAGATCGCGGGCGATCCGTAAGGAAAGCTCACTGCCTTCGGCGCTTTCTAAGCCCGAAGAAGAGCCATTGGAATTGAGAGCGGTCAAGAGGGACGTCGACAAGGAGTCGCCGGCGGTTTTTACCTCGAAACGATAGGCGCTTTGAGTCTCGGATAACGTTTTCTCGGTAACCTCAAAGGAAATCGTCTTGCCTTCGGGGGTGTGTTTGACCGCATTGTCAAGGAAGTTCAACAAGGCCCGTTTGAGCTGGGTGGAGTCCCCTTGCACTTGCGAATGGATGATGCCTTTGAAATCGGTGCGGAAACTGATGGCGGTTGATTCGATCTCCCCTTGGACAATGCCCGAGAGGGAGTTAAGGACATCGAACAAATTGAACGGTTCGTTCTTGAGTTCGACTTTGCTGCTTTCAAGATGGGTCACATCGAGAACGTTATTGACTAATGAGAGCAAGTGGTCGGAGCTTTCGGAAATGTTGCTGAGGCAGCGGTTGACGGTATCGATCGTCCGGAGATTATCGCGGGCGATATCGGTCATGCCTTGAATGCCGTAAATCGGGGTCAAGATATCATGAGCCATGTTTCGTAAGAAGACCGAACGGGCTGCAGCGGCTTTCTCATCCTTCTCAGCGATCTCTTTGGCCAAGGCTCTCGCCTTTCTTTCTTTGGCATCCGTCCGGCCGATTCCGACGAAAAGGAAGAGAGCCGCGACGAAAAAGAACACGGCGGAAAGAATGATGAAGGTGAGCCAAAGGGCCTGTTCTTTGCCCGTGAAAACAAAAATCATTCCTAGGAGAAAGAGGATTAATGCGAGGACTTCGGAAATGCCCCCACCGATCAAAAAGACCTGAAAAGGCGAATCTTTCAAAAGTTGTTCTCGTTTATTCATCGTCTTGCCCTCCCTCGCGAAACTCCTTTCGGAGCTAAAACGTCAAATTGTTAAATTTAATTATATCAAAAAAGCGAACCTTGATGAGGCTTTTTTAAATGCTCATAGGCTTTTTCGGTCGCAACCCGGCCCCGCGGCGTGCGATTGATCATGCCAATCATCAGCAAATACGGCTCATAAACGTCTTCGAGATTGGTGATCTCTTCTCCGATGGAGGAAGCGATGGTCTCAAGGCCGACCGGCCCGCCATGGAAGCGTTCGATGATCGCGGTGAGGTATTTGATATCGACATCATCAAGGCCGAGTTCATCGATTTTCAAAGCGGTCAGCGCGTTGAGGGCCGCCGCTTTGTCAATCACCTCTTTATCTTCATACGAAGCAAAATCGCGAACCCGCTTATAAAGGCGGTTAGCAATACGCGGAGTGCCGCGGGAACGATGAGCCAGGAGCATTTCGGCGTCCTTATCAATCGGCATCCCTAAGACATGGGAAGTTCGTTCGATGATTTGGGCCAATTCTTCGGGGGTATAAAAATTCAGTTTGGCGGAAATGCCGAAACGGGCGCGCAAAGGCGAAGAAAGATCGCCTGCCCGCGTCGTCGCCCCCACTAAGGTAAACGGCGCCAGATCCATCGTTAAGGCTTTGGCGTTGCCATCGCGGTTGATCATGATGGAAAGTTTGAAATCTTCCATCGCGCCATAAAGCACTTCCTCGACTTGAGAAGGCAGGCGGTGAATTTCATCGATGAAAAGGACGTCGCCGGCTTCGAGTTCGCTCAATATCGCCGCTAAATCCCCTGGCTTTTCGATCGAAGGGCCATTGATCACTTTGATTTTGCCGCCCATTTCGTTGGCGATGACGTAGGCCAAAGTGGTTTTGCCTAAGCCCGGTGGGCCATAAAGCAAAACGTGGTCAAGGCATTCGTTGCGGTTTTTGGCACCGACAATAAAAACCTTGAGGTTATGTTTGAGCTCGCTTTGCCCGACATAATCCTTTAAAGTTTGGGGACGGAGAGTCAACTCACTCGAGGTGTCTTCGTCTTCTTTGTTGGCATCAAGGAGTCTGGACATTACTTCCCTCCCTTCGAGAGTTTGCGTAAGGCGAGACGAAGGATGTCTTCGTTGGTGGCTTCCGGTTCATTGATCGTGGCCAGCACGTTTTCGATATCTTTGGCTTTGAAACCAAGATTCTTGAGGGCTTCCTCGACTTCTTCGTATTGCTTCGGGTTGCCTTTTTCGTCGGTTTCAGCGAGTTGGCCTTTCAAATCAAGGATGATCTGGGCCGCCGCTTTCGGGCCGATGCCCGGGAGTTTTTTAAGATATGTCGTGTTGTTGGCTTTGATCGCATTGAAAAGCTCGTCCGGCGTCGTTTCTTTGAGGGCGTTAAGAGCGGTCTTCGGGCCGATGCCTTTGACATCGATGAGGGAAAGGAAGGCCTGCTTCTCCAATTTCGAAGAGAAACCGACCAAATAATGGTCGTTCTCGTTAAAGACTTCGTAAGCGTAGACATAAGCCTCTTGGCTCGCGTGGAATTCATTCGGACGGGAGACTAGCAAAAGATAAGTGACGTCATGAACGTCCAGGGCAATCGAATCTTTTAAGACATCCACTACGATGCCTTTTAATGCATAATACATAAATTATTGATAAAGAAGAATGAAGGAGAGAACGAGGACGAAACTCAGGGCGACACCCCCTAAGAGGGCAAGAAGATAAAACAAGCTTTTCTCTTTCATTTCCTCTTTATTATAAACGAAAGGAAAAGCGATGGCGAGGTTACTCGCTATACTCGAAATCGAACTCGCCAATGCTCACGGTATCACCGGCTTGGGCGCCTTTCTCTTTCAACTCGTCTTCAACCCCGATTTTGTCGAGATAGTCGATGAGTTTCTTGATGCCTTCATCGGTCGAAAGGTTAATCAGGGCGTATTCTTTTTCGACTTGTTCGCCCTGGATCTTCCACCAATGGGCTTTCGGATGGATGATCTCGAAGGCTTCGATCGCTTTGTCCTTATGGGCATCGTAGATCTTGAGTCCCCCTTCTTTCTCGCTCATGCCTTTCAGCGGGAACTCGGGTGTCTTTTCAATGAGATCCATCGTTTTCTTCAAAAGTTCGTTCACGCCTTGATGAGTCAAAGACGACAACGCCAAGGACTTAAAGCCTAACTTCTGGTCGAAAGCCGCTTTTCGCTCTTCGGCGCCTTCGACGTCCATCATCGAAGCGACCACGATTTGCGGGCGATTTTCGAGTCCAGCCCCGTAATCTTTGAGTTCTTCGTTTATGATTTGATAATCGCTATAGGCATCACGCTCGCCCGCCATCGAAACCAGGTGAATCAAAACCCGGCAGCGTTCGATATGGCGCAAGAATTGGATTCCTAAGCCTTTGCCTTCGTGCGCGCCTTGGATCAAACCCGGCATATCGGCCAAAACAAAGCTCCGGCCGTCTTCAAGATGGCAAACGCCTAAGTTCGGAATCAAGGTCGTGAAAGGATAATCCGCGGTTGGGACATTGGCCCGGCTCACGACGTTAAGGAAGGTGGATTTGCCCACCGAAGGGAAGCCAATCACACCGGCGTCCGCAAGCATCTTAAGTTCTAGAATCAGCCGTTTTCTTTCGCCAGGATGACCATTTTCGGCGATTTTCGGAATCCGGTGACGGGCGCTTTTGAAACAAGCGTTGCCTTTGCCGCCCCTTCCGCCGGCGGCGACGAGGACTTTGTCCCCTTCTTTTTTGAGATCAGCCAACACTTCGCCCGTGCTTTCGAGGCTCACGACGGTGCCGACCGGGACTTCAACGACAACATCGCCCGCGGCATGCCCCGCCATGTTCTGCCGGCGGCCATTTTCGCCATCCATGGCGATAATGACCCGGCTATGACGGAAATTATAAAGGGTATTGAGATTGGCCCGGGCTAAAAGATAAATCGAGCCACCATGCCCACCATTGCCGCCATCGGGTCCGCCCCATTCGGTATTCTTATCGCGGAGAAAAGAAATGGCGCCATTGCCACCCTTGCCACTCCTTACTTCAATCACGCAACGATCAATTAACATGCTCAACCCCCTCTGGCACTTTGGCCAAGGTTTCGTCTAAGAGTTTTTTCTCCTCCGCGGACAAAACATAATGCGCTTTGTTCTTTTTGATGAGTTTCATCTCGTGATAGAAATTCATCGAGGTTTTGCCGGGATGAGAAATCGAAGAATCGGGATCATCGCTCCAGTTAACCGGGATTTCTTTAATCCGGTAGTGATTGAGCGAAAGGATATAAAGGTACTCGACATCGAAGGCGAAGCCATCGCAAGTCTGCTTTTTCGCCAGCATCTTGGCAATTGGCGCCTTGAAGAGCTTATAGCCGCACTGGGTGTCCGTGAGCCCTTGGAAATGGAACTTCATTTTGATGAGTTTCCGCGAACCCCAGGAGATCAAACGACGGGTTAGGGTTTGCTTCGATAAAATCTTGGCCCCACCGCAATGCCGGCTGGCCGTGAAGGCTTCGTAATCATCGATCATCGGCAAGATGGTATCTAAGGTATGCAAATCGGTCGCGAAGTCAGCATCCATGAACATCACGTAGTCCCCTTGCGCTTCCAAGATGCCGCGTTGGACGTTGTGGCCTTTGCCCGCGTGGTTTTGATAGGAAACGAGCCGAACCTGTTTCGGCATTTCCTTTAATGCTAACGCCATCGCCTTCTGGTTTGGCTCGTCCGAGCCATCGGAGACAATCAAAAACTCGTAATCGAGGCCGAGGCTATCGTAATAAGGAATGGCCTTGGTTTTGATATTGGCGACGAGTTTTGCGGTTTGGTTTTTAACGGGAAAGATAACCGATAATTTCATAAAGTGCTCCGTGATGATGGGGAAGAGAAGTCGCGGGAATCGCCTTCCTCAAAAAATAAACTCCAACCCAAGGCGATTTTGCTAGACAAACTTCCTTCGTAAAGGAAGATAGGGGTATTTTACCCCTAAAATGGTGTTTCGCCAAACCTCAAGAAAGGGAGGGGCACTCCCCTCTCTTAAAAAATCGAATAAAGATACGATATTAGGCGGACTTCTTCTTGCGAACGAAGAAGTAGCCTCCGGCGGCGAGAACCGCAACGGCAGCTAAGCCACCGAGAACAAGGGTAGAAGAATTGTCCGAAGTCTGGACCGGATTGGCGGCAGTCGGAGCGGAAGAGGGGATAGTGCGATTTGCAAAATTGCTCAGCACCGCTGCTCCCTGCGAAGTTGCGGCTCCGTATTTCCACATAATGTAATCATAGAGAGAGGCGGCTCTTTCGTAATAAACATTCGAGTCTTTATTCGCTGTGGCTGACGTGAAGGTTGAAGCGACGGAAAGGGCAGTTAATTGATTTCATCCCATTGGACTTTGGTTCCGCTTCCCGTTACGGCGTAGCCCGTGGTGAAGGAGCCATCCCCTACTTCGCCATCCTGGACCCACTTCATCGGTTGGCGGTAAGAAAGATCGGCATAGGAGTCCGTGCCGGTTGTCGCGCCATTTTGCCAGTTGCCGCTCATGCCAAGCTCATCGCCATAATAAATCCAGGTGCAGCCGGGCATCATCAGTTCGGCGATCTCCGCGCAGGTCGCGGCTTTTAAAGCCTCGGGGTAGTTGCTGCTCGTAATCGTGCCTTGGGCTTGAATCCCCGAGGCATCGCCGCTTCCGACCACCCGGTTAAGACAACGGGCAATATCGTGGTTCGAGGTAAAGGCGCCATTGATGAAGGAATAGGAAGAGACCGCGCTTGAGGAGCCGGTCCGATAATGGTCGTTGGCCGCCATGATCGAGGCGACGTTCCAATTGCCGGTATAGGAAATGGCCGAAGTCGAATTCTTTAAGGAAGCATCAGCGCTTGCGGTATAGGCGTCACCTGAAACGTACCCATCATAGGATTGAATCGGTTTGCCGACGCTGGAATTCAAAGAATTCGCCGCCGCGCTGGTGATATTGAAGTACGAATAAAAATCGAACAAGGAATCGAATCCTTCGTAGAAAGGGGCGACGTGATAGGCATGCCCATCGAAGTTCTCACCAACGAAAAAAGCATCGGGGTAAGCGGCTTTGACCGAAGCGTTGATCTCACGCCAGAAGTTCAAATTCTTCGTGAGGTTCGAGGAATAATTGAGGGTCTTGCCGCTCGCGGAAGTCGAAATATCGCTGATGATCGTATCGCCACCATCGGAGGTGACCTCGTCTTCGAGGAAGATATGTTTGACCGCATCCATCCGGAAGCCACTTACACCCAAAGCGCACCAATACTTGGCCATCTTGATCACGGCGTCGCGGGTGGCTTGATACGAATAATTGAGCTCGGGCATCGCCGAACCGAATTTGGCGTAATAGGAATAAGGATGATCGCCATAAGGATACCAATAGTTATCCTCTTTGATCTCCGATTGTGTCTCATGATTGCCCCATTGATAATAACCGCGATAATCCCGGTCCAACTGGGCGGATTTGATGAACCAATCATTGCTGGTCGAGGTGTGATTAAGGACCAGGTCCATGATGACCGCCATGCCTTTGGCATTGGCATCGGCGATCAATTGTTTATAGTCCGCCAAAGCGGTCGTGCTATCCACCGCGCCTTTTTTCGTCCCAGCCGGCGAAGTCTTCGAGCCAAACTTCGGATCGACGAGGTAATAATTGGTGATGTCATAACCATGGTAGGAATCGGAAAGCTGAATCGGGGTGAGCCAGAGAACGTTGACCCCAAGATCTTTGAGATAATCGAGCTTTTGGTCAATGCCATAGATGTCGCCAAAGCCATCGCCATCACTATCGGCAAAGGACGAGGCCATGATTTGGTAACCGACCCCAGCCCCGCTCGTGAGGTAACTCTTCGTGCTATCGCCTTTTAAGAAGAGAGGCGAGGTCGGGGCTAAGGCTCTATCGGTCCAACTGGCATTATTGTAGGTACTATCCCCATAGGTTACGTTCTTGCCATCGTCATTGGCGAAGGGATCGACAATCGAAATCTGGGGCAAAACCCCCGCGGATTGGACTTGATCCTGCACGGCGAAGACGTGGTAAGAGGTCGTACCATCGCTATTGGCAAGGGCATAATTGGCCAAACTGATAAAGAGGTTACCGCCATCATTGACCCAGAAGCCCGCACTCGAGGTTCGAGTTGCGCTTTTGACGATCTGTAAGCCAATGGTGTCCACGGGCGATCCATCGCTCTTGAAAAAGCTCATCTTGGTACCACCCATGGTTTTGCTGGCGCTTTGCCATCCGCCATCATAAGAAGCAGTCAAATCGATATCAACATAGGCCCCACCGAAGGTATCGACCGTGGCTAAACCGCTGGCGCTCAGCCGATCACTCGAGGTTTGCCGGCCATTCCAGTCAAAGCGATAGCCTTCTTTAGTTAATGGCCAAGCCCAAACATCCCAATCGCTATAGGAGGCTGGCACATTGTCATAGCGGAGATAATGGTAATAAAGGTGATTCGCGTGCGAAGTGCTCTTTAAGCCGGCCATATAATCATCGACTTCCGCTTGGGTATGGCCGGACAGTGAAGAAGCAACACTGCTACTTTTCGTTGAGGACGAAGACTGAGCGGAACTGCTCGCGGACTTGGAAGAACTACTTGAAGCAGCCGAAGAATTTTGGCTTGAAGATAAAGTGCTCGAAGAAGAACCAGACCCGGAAGAGGAGGAAGAAGAAACGGCATTTTGACCATTACAACTCGCTAAGGCAATCGCCGAAAAGCCCAGGATAAATGGCAAGGCTCGTTTTAAGGTATTTTTCATAAAAAGGTTCCTCTTTTTTCGTTATTTGGTAAGATCGAATTTTCGCTGGCTCTATTTTAACATAAAAAGCCGAGGATTTTACCCCCGGCTTAATCAATCAGAATCGAAGATTAGATGCTCTTCTTTTTGCGAACGAAGAAGTAGCCACCAGCAGCAAGAACCGCAATGCCCGCGATACCTCCAAGAACAAGGGTCGAAGAAGAATCGGAATTCTTTGAAATTGAATTAAAAGCTCCGCTTGCTTTGGAAGCCATATTTTGCATTGCCGTCCATTTGTCCGCGGCGGTATAGGTTACAGAACGAGTCATCGTACTGGAATAGGAATTCGAATTGCTTAAATAATCCGAATATGAATAATCGTTCAAAGAGAAAACGTTAAAAGTGTTCAATTCAACGGTTGACATCTTGGCGATAACATTATCATTAAAACTGTTCGCCGCACGATATCCGTTCAAAGTACTATCCGAACAAGTGGTAAAACCTTCAAGAATTTTCCCTGCTAAATTACCATTGACCGAATTAGCGGGCAATGTGGCCAAATCAATGTTTTGATTTCCGCCAGTGGTTGCATTATGAACATAATTAATTTTGGTCGTATAGCCCAAAGTGCCATTAACGGTATAGTTGTAAACGGCTGTTTTTCCTGAATTCATCCGTACGAATTGGAATCCATTAATCGTAAGAGGTACATCGGCGTAATAATAGATTCTTCCGCTTTCATCATTATTGGCATATTGTTCACAGCCATAAAAAGAATCGAAACCGGTGCCCCAAACGTGAATTCCGCTAACAGCAGAATCGCTGGTCCACCAAGTCAAATCTGGATCAATTGCCATCCATAACCGTTGCGTTTGATATGAGCAAGAGAGGCTTTCGGAGACGGTTACAGCCGTATCCGCTTTAACTAATTCGGTGGTTTTGACGTTGTTGCTGACCATGCCCACTGCGAGTCCCGCACCAACGGCTGAGATCCCGCCTAAAGCAAGAAGTAATTTTGTGAACTTTTTCATCTTAAATACCTCAAAAACGCCACCTGGCGCTTTCAATGGGGATATGATAAGTCGTTAATTGAGCGCTTGCAAGCGCTTTCAGCGACAATGTAAGGGCTTTTTGTCCCGCGAAAATGTAACGATAATCAAAACATTCACCGCATCGAAAGTCGCGGAAAAGTGAAAAGATTGTCAAAGATGACTTATGAGTGACCACTCACAAAGTTTCCGTTTTGTTGAGGCTCAAATTGTGAGCCAAAAGAAAGACCAAGCCCCCTTGAGAGCTTGGTCCTAAAGACAACAATCGGCTTAGAGGATCGTCACCAGTTTCTCCACTGCTAAGACCGCGCCAAAGGCCCAGCCTGAGAGCAGCACGCTAACGGTCAGAAGCATCAAGAAGAGCGGCTTTAAGCGTTTGGGTTTCATCCCGGGATCCTCCTTGAGGAAGACTATGATCGTCCTAAGCTCCCTTAAAATAGCATAGAAAGGGAAAATTCTCAAGCGAGGCGGCGCAAAATCAAATGCTGATAAGTCCCGACGCTCATGGCGTTCGACGCCAATAAGGGATCGCTTAAGGTCGCCCCGGATTGATACGTGCCGGTCGAATCATAGACGACTTCGAGAGTCCCCGCGCCAATCCCTAAGGTATCGCTCGTCCCGTTCATCCGTCCGCCGAGGATCGAATAGAAATCCTTCAGACTCGCGCTCGGCATCTTGCTGAACTCGGTCTGGGCGGCGAGAATCGCTCGATGGCCATTGCTGTCGGTCTTGACCATGTCATCCCATAAGCGCGAATACTTGAGGGTGCTCATGCCACTGGTATAGGTGCCTTGGATCGCGTCATAACTGACACCCAAGTAGCCTTCTTTGACGAGGCTCGAGCGGGTCTTAAAGGCCTCGGCGAACTTCGTGAAATAGCTTTGATAGGTCAACTTGCGGTCCCACTGGAACGCGTTGATCGCATCGCCATATTTGTAGGAATTGCGGACCATCTTCACCCCATCAGGGAGGGTGCAGGCATCATCGCTCGTGATCGTGTCGTAATAGGTCTCGCCCGAATGGATGAGTTTGCTCCGGAAGAGTTCTTCGCCGCCCTGGAAGAAGGAAATGCCTTGGCTTAGTAAGACATAAGAGGAACAAGCCAATGAGGCTTTCATCGCCACCTCAAGATCGCCCGAAGCGTCCGTGCCTTGGTTTTGGCACCACTTCATCGAATCATAGAGGGTGTAATTGTCGTGGCAGGAAACGTAATTGAGGGTCTGATCCGGCGGAGTCTTTAAGCCGTTGAGCGTCGAATAACGGTCTTCGCCCAAATAGGTGCAGGCGGCGTTATACATCGTGTTATCGCTGAGATCGCTCTGGCCTTGGCTCATGAAACCATAGGCCGGATGGCCATCCTGGGTTTCGCCTTTGAGGCCATCGCGGCCTCCGGCATTGAAGCAACCGACGCTTCCTTTGCCATTGTCGCCTAAAGAAGAATAGACGACCGAGGTCGTTGCTTGGGTGGAGGAATCCCCGCCGACGCGCCAGCCTTCCCCATAAACGACAATCTCCGGATCGACGTCATAGAGGGCATTTTTGATCGCCCGCATCGTCGAGGATTCAATCGCCCCCATGAGATCGAAACGGAAGCCTTTGATGCCGTACTCCTCCGCCCAGAATTTCACCGACTGGACAATGAAGGATTGCGCCATCTTCCGTCCGGTCGCCACCGTGTTGTTGCAGCCGGTCTCATCGTAGTAATAGCCCTCCTCATTGGTGAGGAAATAATACTTCGGCATGATCTTGTTAAAGGCGTTATCCGAGGTCGAAGCCATGTGGTTATAAACGACATCCATAATGACCCGGATATCGTTATCGGCGCATTGCTTGACCAGGTTTTTGAATTCGCTGATTTTCGTCGTGGCGCTCGTCGGGTCGCTCGAATACGAGCCTTCGACCACGTTGTAGTTGAGCGGGTTGTAGCCCCAGTTATAATCCGGCGCCGTGGTCGTCGTCACCCCATTTTCCGTCGTGCTGGTGGTCCGCTCATCGTTATCTTGATCGAAGACCGGGAGGAGCTGAATGGCTTTCGGGCCGAGTTCTTTGAGCGAATCGAAACCGGTTTTCACGCTGACGCCACCCGACTCGTAGGTCGTGCCGCTTTCAACGAAGGCGTTATAGGTGCCCCCGCGGTTCCCTGCCTTCGAGACCCAACTCTTATCGGCGGTGAAATCGCGGACATGGACTTCATAAACCGAGAGATCATTCGGCGAAGTGATCGGATCGTTTTTCTCCATCGCCGCTAAGGAATCAGCAAAGCCATCGGGGTCGGTCTTGTCCAAAGATTTCTGGGTCAAAACCGCGCCGCGGAGACCGTTGACCCCACTGCTTTTCGCATAAGGATCGATCGTTTCGAAGGTCCCTTCCGGGGTAACGACGCTATAGGTATAGAAGAGCCCATCATAATAAGGGATCGGGTCGGTATAGACCCAGACGCCTTGCTCTTTGTAGTTCATCTTCAGCTCATAAAGTTTTTCGTCGTGATTGGTCTTATCCGTGGCGTCTTTGAGGGAATTCGGGGTTCCGGATTGATAAAGATTGACCGTCACTTTGCCCGCTGTCGGCGCCCAAAGTTTGAAGTAATTCTGACCCCCGACTTTAGAATAGCCAAGATCGGTGCCATCGTAGCAATAAGTCGTGACGAAAGCGTCGTTATCGTAGAGTTTGAGCCAGCTGACGTTGCGACTCTTCGTCTTGCTCGTATCGGAGGCGAAGACCGCATCCAAAGCGTAAATATTCGTGCAGAGGGCCTCACTTGTGAGCGCAATGCTCCAGGCATTCGAATTGGGGGTGCCGCTGGCGATTTTATAGCTTTCCTTGGCCGAATACTGGTCCTCGGAATCCAAAAGCCAATAGGAATGGGGTAAAGCATAAAGAGTATAGGAAACGCATAAGCCTACCTCGGCGGCCTCGCGGTTGGTGCTATCGCCGGTCCCAACGCAGGAAATCGTCTTCCAATCGGTGAATTGGACACTGCCCAACCGATCGCCTAAGGCATCCGATTTCTGAGCGTAGGTGCTGACCATCGTGCTCTCATCGACGCAATAGATCGTCAGCATTTCTTTGCCATCTTCGGTGGTCTTATAAGGATAATAGTTGTTGAAGCCGGTCACGATATCGGGGGATTGTCCACCCCAACTGCCGGCGTTTTTGATCAAGAAACGCATCGCGGTCATATCGGCGGAAGCGAAAGCCGCCGTCGACAAATCGAAGATTTTATAGATGCCATAATCGTCTGGGTTGCTTTGATTATCAAAGCTGTATTCGCTCCCGCCGACCTTATCGCCCCAGACCCAAAGCCGTTTGGAGGGATAAAGAGCGCTATTGTCGTTATGATAGTAAATTTTAACGAGACCCGTGAAGGTCATATCCGGCAAGGAACTGACCGAACTCGAGCTGCCATGCGAAGAGGTGTAAGACGAGGTGCCGCTTGAAGAAAGCGACGTTGGGGAACTCGACACGGAGGCCGAGGTTGCGGAACTGTTATTTTCCGAAGTGCTCCCCTCATTCGAACTGGCGGAGTTTGGGGCAGAAGAGGAAGTCGAATGACCCCCGCAGCCGGTAAAAACGAGACTTAAAAACAACCCGCCGGCGAGAACGATTCTTTTCTTTTGCATAGAAACCTTGCCTTTCCTATTCCCTTAATCGAAGAATCGGGTATCGTAACCCCGAGAATTCCCGTATTTCTTCCTGACACCTTATTCTAAATGCTTTACCTAGCCTTTGCAAAGAAGATGAAACCCCCTCGAGTTGAGTTACCCCCTTGCCTCGAAGGAGAAAAGGAGGGGGTTTTGAAAAAGAGCGAGCGGAACGCTCTCGGGGTCCGGAAACGAAAAGCCAACGAAAAAAGCGAAAGAATAAGAATGGGCGAAGTGGATGCGCTGTGCTAAAATAAGCCCGATGCTTTTGAGCAAAGAACGACATTACCTCATCGCGCTTCTTTCGGCGATTGCTTTTCTTTTGCTCTTATCGCTCGTTTCTTTTATCGGCGCTGTCGCGGTCATTTACCAGACGCAGACCATGAATAACAACATTCTCGAACTGATTTATATGGGGATGCACATCATCATCCTCGTCACCGCCTTGCTCTTCACGAAAAATGCCTTGCCCCATGGCTCCTATGTGATGCGGAATCTCATGTATTCCCGCTATGGCCAGCGCAGCCGGGGCGCCTTGATCATCTCGGCTTTCTTTACCTTGCTGGGCTTAGCCGTTTTCGTTTATTTCGGCTTGGTCTTCCTTGGGGTCGATCTTCCAAGTTGGCACTTCCCCATCGCCTTGATCCTCGATCTGATTAACGTTGGGCTCACCCTGACGTTTTTTGGTTTATTCTTCTTTCTTTTCCCTTGGTTTTTCCCCTACCGTTCACCCACAGCCACGGAAGGCGAGAAAAACGAAGGATCGCTTTGAAAGAGCCTTCCTCCAGCCGATCCCATTCTTTATTAAATAAGGATATAAGGAGAAATTTATGAAACAAAAACTCATCCGATTCGTTCTGCCCTTGCTCAGCCTGAGCCTCTTAGGCTCTTGCCAACAGTCCGGAGCCTCATCAAGTCCCGCCTCCTCCACTGGGGCTTCTTCTTCCAGTTTGACCTCCCGCGATGATTCCAAGATCGCGTCCTCGACTCTCTTTGTGAACAAAGTCGAGAACATGCCGAACGATTTCCTCCTCGGCATGGACGCTTCCAGCGTCATTGCCGAAGAGGATAGCGGCGTCAAATATTACGATTATGACGGCAAGGAAGCCGATGTCTTCAAAGTCCTGAGCGAATCCGGGGTCAACACGATCCGGGTCAGGATTTGGAATAACCCCTATACGAGCGAGGGGAAAGGCTATGGCGGCGGCAATAATGACCTGACCAAGGCCATCGCGATCGGCAAACGGGCCACCCAATACCAAATGAAGCTTTTGGTGGATTTCCACTACAGCGACTTCTGGGCCGATCCCTCGAAACAACAATGCCCCAAGAGTTGGGCCTCGCTCGAATACGAAGACAAAAAGACCGCTCTTTATAATTACACCAAGGATTGTCTGAGCCAACTCGTGAATGCCGGAGTGGCGATTCGGATGGTCCAACTCGGCAATGAGACCACCGCCGGCCATATGGCAGGCGAAACGCGGTTCAGTTATTATTGCGGCCTCGTCAATGCCGGCTCGCAAGCGGTCCGTGAAATCTGCCCCGACGCTTTGGTCGCGGTCCATTTCACCAACCCGGAAAAAGTCGGTAACTACGCGGATTATGCCGCGAAACTCCTCGAGAATAACGTCGATTACGACGTCTTCGGAAGCTCCTATTATCCGTATTGGCATGGCACGCTCGATAATCTCGCCACCGTCCTCAGTTCCATCGCCACCACCTACAACAAAAAGGTCATGGTCCTTGAGACCTCTTATGCCTATACGAGCGAAGACACCGATTTCTGGGGCAACACGATCGGCGCCACCTCGGGTTACGATGTGAAAGATTATCCTTTCTCCATCGCCGGACAAACCAATTGCGTCCGCGAAATCGCCAATACCTTGGTCAACAAAACGACCTCGGCGATCGGCCTTTGCTATTGGGAAGGCACCTGGATCAGCGTTGGAACCGACTCCTTGGAAGCCAACCAAGTCAAATGGGAAAAATACGGCTCCGGCTGGGCCTCGAGCTACGCCGCGGAATACGACGCGAAAGACGCCGGACAGTATTATGGCGGCTGCGCCGTCGATAATCAGGCCTTCTTCGATGCCACGGGAAAACCGCTTGAATCGCTCAAGGTCTTCAACTTGATGCGCTATGGCAATGATGCTCCGAAATACATCGATGGCATCGAGGATGTCCAAGTCTCGCACTACACCTACGAAACCTTCACGCTCCCGGAGACCGTCAATGTTCTTTATAACGACAATTCCAAAGTCGCGATCCCGGTCACCTGGGAGGCTTTCGACATCGAAGCCGCCAAAGCCAAAGGCAATGGCAAATACGACATTAACGGCACCGCCGGCGGCCAAGCCGTCGTCTGCCATTTGACGATCCTCGAGAAGAACTTCCTCACGAACCCCGGCTTCGAGGATGGGGTGGTCGATCCGTGGGTTTTGACCTTGAATGGCACCGCCACGGCCCAAACCGACAGCTACATTTGCAAAGTCACCAAAGAGAATCCGCAGACCGGCTCGTATAACTTCAACTTCTGGGCCAAAGATGCCGATACCTGCAACTTTGATTTAAGCCAAACTCTGACGCTGGATGCCACAGGCACCTATAAGTTCCAAGTCTCGACTGAAGGCGGCGGCAATGGCACCGATGCCGACCCCACTAAAGAAAACATTTATGCCTATGCCAAAGTGAATGGCACCGAAGTCGCCAAGACGGCGACGAAAGTCACCTCTTACCACACCTGGTATAACGCCTTGGTCACTGGGATTAACTACACCGCCGGCGCCACGATCGAAGTGGGCATCCACGTCGAAAGCAGCCAGGCTGGCATTTGGGGATCGATCGACGATTTGATGCTGAACTTCGTGGAGTAAAATCATGGGAAAACCTTCACGCCTTTTTCTCGCTTTTAGTGGCCTTTTGCTGGGGATATCGCTTTCGGGATGCGGGACGAAACCCGCGACAAGCTCTTCCGCGTCCTCTTCCTCGTCTTTAGAATCCTCTTCGTCAAGCGTCTGGTCCGATGACGATGACCTCCCGATGAGTCATGACGAGAGCCCCGACTATGTCTATGCCGATTCCTCGAACGCCGAAGGTTCGATGCATTACGAAATCTTCGTCCGTTCTTTTTACGATTCGAATGGCGATGGGATCGGGGACCTCAATGGGGTCACCGCGAAATTGCCTTACCTGGCGGAGATGGGTTACAAAACGCTTTGGCTCATGCCGATTTGCCCCTCGCCGACTTATCATGGTTACGACATCGCGAACTATTACGCGATCAATAGCGATTACGGTACTCTGGCGGATTTCGATGCGCTCGTGAGCGCCGCCAAAAGCTACAACATCGACATCATGATCGACATGGTCTTGAATCATTGCTCGATCATGAACCCCTATTTCAGTGCCTCCTATGAGGACTATATCGCCGGCAAAACCGGCACGGATTCCAAAGCGGACTGGTTCAACTGGGGTCCGGGCGGACAGCACACCTACAAAGGAACCTACTACGAATCCCGTTTCGACGCCAGCATGCCGGATTTCAATCTCGACTCCACCGGCGTCCGCGCCGAGATGGAAAAAATCGTGAATTTCTGGATTGGCCATGGCGTCAAAGGCTTCCGGCTCGATGCCGTGCTTTATTATTACTATCAGGCAACCGATCCCAATATCGCCTTCCTCAATTGGCTGGTGGGCGTGGCCCACAAAGCGGACCCCAACTTTTATATGGTGGGCGAATGCTGGGCCAGCGATGGCGCCCTCAATTCCTATTTCGCTTCCGCTTGCGATTCGTTCTTCCGTTTTAGCGAAGCCACCGGCGGGGACAGCAACTTCATCAACATGGTCAAAGGCTATACTCGGGCCGATATCATCGCCGACACGATCGCCAATAACGAAAGCGTGATTCGCGGAGAAAATCCTTCCTCATATTCCTCTTATTTCCTTTCGAACCACGACCAAGACCGCATCAGCAAGAACTTCACCAATTCCGATGCGTATAAAGCCGCTTGTTCCCTCTATGCGCTATTGCCCGGGACCTCCTACACCTATTATGGCGAGGAAATCGCCTTAGAAGGAACGAGGACGACGGGGACCAATGACGATCTCAGCGACGTCAAGCGCCGGCTTCCTTTCATTTGGTCCGCCACCGATAAGACCGGGGAATGCAGTTTCCCCGAAAAAAATCGGCCCGAACTCAATGACACCGAACAAGTCACGCTTGGGGTCCTCGATCAACTCGCTACCCCATTCTCTTTGACGAATCATTACAAAATGATGATCCATCTCCGCAACAAATATTCCTTCATCAAGAAAGCGACGTTCACCTCGCTTTGCTCCACTCTCGCCACCAGCGAGCGGAGCGTGATGGCCTACCGCCTAGCTTCGGGCGAGAAGAGCATCATCGTCGTTCATAACTTCGCCTCGCATAACGTGGAGGTCACCGCGCCGGGGACCACCCTCCTTGAAAGCATCAACACGACCCACCGGCTCCCCGAACTCGCGAATGGCAAATTAAAATTGGGTGCTTATTCGAGTGTAATCCTCTCCTAGTCTCGCTTTTCTTCTTTTTTCCTGAACCTGAGGGGGTCGCAAAACCCCCTTCTTTTCTTTTTCGGGGTGGGTGAATGGTCAATCCGAGGGGGTTTTGCTGAGATATCTTGTCTCCGCTGAGCGGGATGCCTATAATGAACTTATTCGAAATCAGCGTTGGGGATCCGCTTCATTCTTGAGAAGAAGTTATCCCGGCGTTAGGAGAAAATTTCATGAAAAAGACATTTTCGTTTCTCGCTGCCGCTTCGGTCGCCTTCCTTTTGGCGGGCTGCCATGTTCCTGCCGCCTCGTCCTCGACTTTAACAAGCGAGGCTTCTTCTTCCAATGGGACCTCGTCGTCGTCGACGTCCAGTTCCCCTCTTTCGTCCTCGAGCGGCCACGCGATTGATCTCGATCTGCCCAGCGCGCCGACCTATAACGAAGATTCGGTTTCCTTCCACTATTACCGCAAAGACGGAACCTACAAGAATTGGGATATGTGGCTTTGGGAGGTCGGCAAAGATGGCGCGGCTTTTGCCTTCAACGCCAAGGATGATTGGGGCGTCATCGCTTCCTATCCGCTCAGCAAATGGGTTGACCCGGTGACGAATTCCTTGGGCTTTATTATCCGCGAAGGCGGCGACTCCTGGAGCAGCAAAGACTGCGGCGGGAGCGACCTCTTCCTCGACTTCTCTTTATATAATAAGGATGCGAATGGCGTTTATAACGTCTACCTCGTCTCTGGCGATAGCAACGTCTATGTCGATACCGCCGGCAACATGAAGGGCAAGATCAAGATGGCGACTTTCGCCACCACGACCCGCATCGCCTTATTGGCCAACTTGGGCATCACCAAATACGTCCTGAATTGCGATGGCGCGGTTTTAGTCGAGAACGATGCCGTCGGGGGACGGACGCGGGTCGATGTGGATTTGCCGAATTCCACCAGCGTTGATTTCACCAAGAGTTATTCGGTGACATTAACCCTCAAAAATGGCGATGTTCTCACCTCCGAAGTCAGTAAAACCCTGCTCTTCGGGACGACGGAATTCGGCGATCTTTATAACTATGACGGGAGCGATCTCGGCGCGGTTTATTCTTCTAGTGCGACCTCGTTCAAAGTGTGGTCGCCTCTTTCGACGAGCATCACCCTTCGCGTCTATAATGTCGGAACTCCTGCCTCTTTGGGTGGCGATGACACTTTCATTCCTTATGCGATGAGCAAAGGGGACAAAGGCGTCTTTTCTGCCAACGTCGAAGGCGATTTAGCGGGCAAATACTATACCTATGTCGTCAATAATGGCACCTATAAAGACAAAGAATGCGTCGATCCTTACGCCAAAGGCTGCGGCGTGAATGGCCTCCGGGGCATGATCGTCGATTTCGCCAAGACCAACCCGACGGGCTGGGATAGCGTTTCGGCCTTATCGATCGATCGAAAAGCCCTCGCCGTCTATGAAACTCACGTCGCCGATATCACCTCTTCTACAACGTGGACGGGCACGGAAAGTAACCGCAAACGCTTCGCCGGCATGGCGGAGGCGGGCACGAGTTACACCGCGAATGGAACCACCGTCAAAACGGGCTTCGATCACATCAAAGAACTCGGGGTCAACGCTGTCCAAATCATCCCGATTTTCGACCAGGCCAACGATGAGCTGAATCCCTCGTTCAACTGGGGCTATAACCCGCTCAACTACAACTGCTTGGAAGGCTCTTATTCCTCCGATCCCAAGGATGGTTACGCCCGGATCAAGGAATTCAAAGCCTTGGTTCAAGCCTATAACGCGGCGGGCATCAACATCATCATGGATGTCGTCTATAACCATATGGCGGGCGCCACGGGGAGCAACTTCGATATCCTGATGCCCGGCTATTATTTCCGTTATACCGATGCTGGCGCGCTTTCCAATGGCTCTGGATGCGGAAACGAAACCGCCTCGGATCACGCCATGATGCGCAAATTCATCAAGGATTCGGTCGCGTTCTGGAGCAAAGAATACAAACTCGGAGGTTTCCGTTTCGACCTAATGGGTTTGCACGATCTCACGACGATGAACGAAGTCACCGCGGCCGCCAAGGCCATCAATCCGGCGATTTGTATCTATGGCGAGCCCTGGGCCGGCGGCACCACGACGTTAAAAGATGCGGTCTCAGCGAAACAACTCAATGGCAACCATTACGTCGGCTATGGCCAATTCAATGACCAGATGCGCGATGGACTCATTAAAGGCGGACTGAGCGGGGACAAAGACCTCGGCTGGGTCACCAATGCGACCTCAGCGATCGAGAATTTTGATGCCGAACGCATCCTCAATGGCATCAAAGGCACGACCTATGCCGCCAGCGTCACGATTGCCGATCCGGATAAGACGACGAATTATGTGAGCTGCCACGATAACTACACCTTAGCCGATCGCATTGCCGCCACGGCAACCGCTGCTTCAAAAGATGTCGCAACCGTCGAGAAAATGAACGCTTTGGCGAATTCGGTTGTCCTCACCTCGGAAGGCACCTCCTTCCTCTTGGCCGGTGAAGAGATGCTCCGCAGCAAAGGCGGCAATAAAAACTCCTATAACGCCTCCTACGAGACCAACGCGCTCGACTACGCCCTCAAGATCGCCCACCCCGATCTCTTCAAGAACTATCAAAAATTGATCGCCCTCAAAGAGAATCTCGATGGCCTCCATCTCGATGCCACCGAAGCGGCGAAATTGACCCCCTCTTTCGACAGCACTCATAGCCTCCTCAGCTATGATCTTCCCGATAGTGCCAATCAGCGGACCTACCACATCATCCACGCGAATGGAACCTTAGCGGCGAACACGAACGTTGACCTTAATGGCTACACCCTCTATTGGTCGAGTGCCGAAGGGGCAGCGAAAACGTTAACTGCCGCCACAACTATCGCGCCTTACGAAACCGTAATCGCCTATAAGTAAACCTAAGATTAATACGAAACGTTTTCCGAAAACGTGAAAAACCTCTCTTCCATTTTTCGTTGGGGGGTATAGAATATTGTTCAGGATTGGACGATGAAGTGAAATTACCTTTTATTAGTTAACGAAAAAATGTAAGCGCTTTATCGTCTTTTTATTGAAAGGAGAAATAATGAAACTCAATAAGAAAATCCTGTTGATTGCTGCTGCTTGCTCAGCCATGGCGCTGACCGCTTGCGGCGGCAGCGGAACTTCTTCCGCTGTGACGTCTTCCGCTGCGACGTCTTCAGCCGCGACTTCGACCGCGAAGTCGTCGACCGCCGATACGAATACTTACGCGATCAAGCTCTGGGTCTCCGAGACCAAAGGTGTTTCGGACCAGTTCAAGTCGCAAGTCGAAGCGTTCGCCGCTGCCAACAGCGTGACGATCACTCCGACCATCGAGACCGTCTCCGAGGCCAATTCGGCCACCCAGATGCTCACCGATGTTGATGCCGGCGCGGATCTCTATTGCTTCGCGCAGGACCAATTCGCTCGTCTTGTCCAAGGCGGCGCTTTGGCGAAGCTCGGCGTTAAAGCCGCCGAAACCGTCACCGCAGAAAACGATGCCGGATCCGTCGCGGCCGTCACTTCGGGCGATTCGCTCTATGCTTACCCGATGACTTCCGATAACGGCTACTTCATGTACTACGATAAGAGCGTCATCACCGATACGACTCACCTCACCTCGATGGAGAGCCTGATCACTGATTGCGAAACGGCCAAAAAGAAGTTCTCCTTCGAAATGGAAACTTCGGCTTGGTATCTTGCTTCCTTCTTCTTCGGCGCTGGCTGCCACAGCAACTGGACGACCGATAGCACCGGCAAGTTCACCGCTGTCGATGATACCTTCAACAACACGCAGGGCATCCTTGCCGCTCGCGCGATGCAGAAACTCGTGAAATCCACGAGCCACAACTCCTCGAGCGCCGCTGCGGACTTCTCCGCTGCGACTCCGTCGGCCATTGTCGTCTCGGGCACTTGGGCCTACAACGATGTCAAGACCGCCCTTGGCGATAACCTTGGCGTTGCTGAACTTCCGTCCTTTGTTGGCACGGATAGCAAGACCTACCACCTCGGCTCCTACTCGGGCTTCAAGCTCATGGGCGTGAAACCGCAGAGTGATGCCAAGAAAGCTTCGATTTGCTCGAAACTCGCGCAGTACCTTACCAGCCAGACCTGCCAAGAGCAGCGCTTTGACTCCTTTGCTTGGGGCCCGTCCAACAAGGCGGTTCAGGCGATGGACAAGGTGAAAGCCAACCCGGCTCTCGCCGCCTTACTTGCGCAGAACGCTTATTCGACTCCTCAAGGCCAGATTCATGGTTCTTGGTGGGATGTCGCCAAAGTCATTGGCAGCGATCTCATCAATGCGGATAGCACCGATGCGGCTTGCAAGACTGTTCTTGATAACTATGAAGCGAAACTCCAGCGCCTTCTCTCGATGACCGATGCAGAGAGAGCTGCCTTCACTGTCATTGGTTCGTTTGCCACCGCTCCGGCTGATCCGTGGACCAATTGGAGCACTGATCTTCCGATGACCGAAGATCCGAAAGGCACTTGGACTTCTGCTGCAGTCACTTTGACCGCTGGCGATCAGTTCAAAGTTCGTCAGGGCAAGAGCTGGGATGTCGCCTTCGGCGATACCACAACCGAGTCCAAGAACTACGAAATCACCGCTGCGACTGCGGGATCGAAGAAGATCCAACTCGTCTATGACTCAACCGCCAAGACGGGAACCATCTCGTTGATCGCCGCCTAATCGATTGTCTCTAAGGTTGGGGCTCGAAAGGGCTCCAACCTTTCTTTGATTGAAAATTCGCCCAGAAAGGAAGTCATCTATGGCATTGATGGAAAAAGACAAGCCTCAGGCTGAAGTCAAACCCGAAGCGGTTCCAGAACAGAGTGCCCCGGTCGCCGCGGCCGCCACTCCCATTAAAGCAAAAGGGTTCAGGCGCTATAGCGATTTGGAATATCTCCGCTTGAATGTTTGGCAAAAATTCGTATACCGTTTGCTTTGTTTCTTCGTGGCAATCCCGAAATGGTTCAAGAATTTGGGATTGAAGATTTGGCACGGGATCAAGAAAATCTCTCTCGCGATCGCTCATGAAGCTCAGGACATCGTGATGACGTTCATCCATGGCGATTGGAAAACCAAAACGTCGTATGTGGTCATGGGCTTTGGTAACATCGCCCGCGGCCAGGTGCTTCGCGGCATTCTCTTCCTCGCCTTCGAAGTCATCTTTATTCTTTATATGGTTTTCTGGGGCGGCTACTGGATCGGCATGCTTCCTTCGCTCGGCAAACAAGGGCCCGCTGAGGAATACAATGAGGAATTGGATACCTATACCACCGTTTACCACGATAACTCCTTCAAAATCCTTCTCTATGGCATTTTGACCTTGTTCTTCATCGTGGCCTTGATCTACACTTGGCGCCTTAACATTAAACAAAACAAGATTTCGGAAGAAATCCTCAAGAGTGGCAAACCGCTCAAGAGCGGCAAGCAGGATCTCCGGTCCTTGATCGATGACGAATTCCACAAAACGCTTCTGGCCCTTCCGGTCACCGGCATTTTGGTCTTCACCGTCATGCCGATCTTCTTCATGATCCTCGTCGCGTTCACCAATTATAGCGGCGCGACCAATAACGGCTACACCAATAACCTCTTCCACTGGATTGGCTGGGATAACTTCAATACCCTGCTCAATTGGAATGGCGGGGGCAGCGCCTATAGCGCGGCTTTCGGCGAGGTTTTGGCCTGGACCATCATGTGGGCGTTCTTTGCGACCTTCTCGAACTATTTCCTCGGGATGTTGGTCGCTATCATGATCAATAAGAAAGGGATCCACCTCAAGAAAGTCTGGCGCACGATCCTCGTTCTCACGATCGCGATTCCGCAATTCATTTCGCTCCTTTATGTCTCCAAGATGTTCGCCGATAACGGCTTCATCATCAAATGGATGCAAGACTGGGGCTGGGTCGATGGCAACTTCTCCTTCTTCGGGGACAAAGCCAACCCGTGGATCTCAAGACTCATGGTCATCCTGATCAACATCTGGATCGGTATTCCTTACCTCATGCTGATCGCCACCGGTATTTTGATGAACATTCCGGAGGATCTCTACGAATCCGCCCGAATCGATGGCGCCAACGTTTGGCAGCAATACACCAAGATCACCCTTCCCTATATGCTCTTCGTGACGGGGCCTTACCTCCTCACGAGCTTCATCGGGAACATGAACAACTTCAACGTCATCTATCTCTTAACGGGTGGCGGCCCGACCAATGGCGCCCTTTCGGCGGCCTCGGGCTCGGTCGGTTACACCGATTTGTTGATCACCTGGCTCTACAAGATCACGATGGGTGCGAACTCGGAATACTACATGGCTTCGGTCATTGGCATTCTCGTCTTCGTGGTCTCCGCTGTGATCTCCGTCGTCGTCTACAACTTCATGCCGTCCAATAAGAATGAGGAGGAGTTCCAATAATGGAAGAAACAGCAAAACCGGTTCAAACCCCGGAACAAAAGCCTTCCGAAATGTCGAACTACCAACCCGCGCAGTTCAAAGACAAGAAACACATGGGTCTCCATGCCAAAAGAGCGATCGGGAACACGGTGATTTATATCATCCTTATTCTCATGAGCATCATTTGGCTCTTCCCTTTCGTTTGCATTGTCTTGCAGTCGTTCCGCTGCGAATCAACCCAGCCAGTCGGCTACATCATCCCGCAGAAATGGGGTTTTGATAACTACGTGAACCTCTTTACGACCACCAACTTCCCGAAATGGCTATTGAACACGTTCATCATCTCGATTGTCACGGCCTTGCTCCAGACGGTCATCGTCCTCTGCATGAGCTACACCCTTTCGCGGTTGCGGTTTAAAGGCCGGAAGTTCCTCATGAATTTCATGCTGGTGATCGGAATGTTCCCCGGCATGCTCACGATGATCATTCTTTACCGGGTTTTGGCCGATTGGGGCATGACTCAAGCCAACTCGATTCCGGGCTTGATCCTCGTCTATTGCGCCTCCTCGGGCATGGGCTATTACATCTCCAAAGGCTTCTTCGACACCTTGCCGAAGTCGCTCGATGAAGCGGCCCGCGTCGATGGGGCCACCAATGCTCAAGTCCTCGTCAAAATCATCTTGCCGTTATCGAAGCCGATCGTTATTTACACCCTTTTGACCGCCTTCATGGGGCCCTGGGGCGACTTCGTCTTCGCTCGCTACGTTTCCTTCGGCGCTTCCGATGGCATGAACGTTGCCGTTGGCTTGCAGGATTTCCTGTCCACCACGTCGAACCTCTTCAAAAACTACACGATGTTCTGCGCCGGCGGCGTGGTCATCGCGGTGCCAATCACGATCTTATTCATGCTCTTACAGAAGTACTATGTCGAAGGCGTTACGGGCGGAGCTGTCAAAGGCTAAACACAAAGGAGAATCAAAACTATGGCAGAAGTTATCTTAAAGAACGTTAAAAAGGTTTATCAGGGCAACGTCACGGCGGTCCACGATTTCAACCTGACCATCAAAGATAAGGAATTCGTGGTCTTCGTCGGGCCGTCGGGCTGTGGCAAATCCACCACCCTCCGCATGATCGCCGGACTTGAAGACATCTCGGATGGCACGATTTCGATCGACGGCGAGGTCGTCAATGACCTCCAGCCGAAGGATCGTCACATATCGATGGTCTTCCAGAACTATGCGCTTTATCCGCATCTTACCGTGTTCGAAAACATCGCTTTCCCGCTTCGCCTTATGCGGCCGAGAATGTCCGCGGACGAAATCTATAAGCGGGTCACCGACGTCGCCGAGATCCTCGGCATCACGCCGTATCTCACCCGCAAACCGAAAGCCCTCTCGGGTGGCCAGCGTCAGCGGGTCGCCATCGGCCGGGCCATGGTCAAGAACTGCAAAGTCTTCTTGATGGATGAGCCGCTTTCGAACCTCGACGCCAAACTCCGCAACCAGATGCGGGCTGAAATCATTCTTCTTCATAAAAAGATCCAGACGACCTTCATTTATGTCACCCACGACCAGACCGAGGCTATGACCTTAGGCGATCGCATCGTCATCATGAAAGATGGCCACATCATGCAAGTCGGCACCCCGAGTGAGGTCTTCGACAAACCGAAGAACCTCTTCGTCGCCGAATTCATCGGCGCCCCGAAGATGAATACCTTCCCGGCCAAACTCACGCTCAAAGAAGGCAAATACTACGTCACGGCCTTTGGAGCGACCCTGCCGGTCGATGGCGAAAAAGCCAAACTCCTCAAGGAGAAGGTTCAAGTCCCCGCCGAAGGCCTCGATATCACCTTGGGCGTCCGTCCGGAGCATATGGCCCTGGCCAAGAAGCCGGGTCCCGATGCGATCCACGTCTCGATTGAGGTCAGCGAAATGATGGGCAGCGAAGTCCACCTCCACGTCTTGACCGCGGATAAGACCCCGATGATCGTCCGGGTCGCGACGATGCCGCTCAATGAAGAAGAGCGGGCCAAGCTGACCGCCGGCAATGACATCGACGTCCAATTCGTCGGCAAGGTTATGCAGTTCTTCGATCCGAAGAGCAAGCTTTCGCTCCTCTATACCGATTGATTAATAAGCCGGCGGGGAAATCCCGCCGCTTTTTTTCTCTCGCGCTTCGCTGACTCAAACGCTGAGAGTTACAATAAGACCAAAGGAGGAATGCTGCCCTTCTTTCTGAAGCATGAAAGGAAAACACCCGATGAAAAATGAGTTCGTACTGACCTTGATCGACCGGCCAGAAATGGCCCCGGAATACGCCCAAAAGACCACCCAGAATGGGAAAACGGACGATTTGACGTCCACCGCTTTGCTCGATGAATCGCTTTCGATTTTCATCTTCCAGCAAGACGAAGCCCACAAGCGGGGTCTCAAGACCACGATCGAGATGACCTACGCCTCCTTATTTAGCGACGTCGTCGTCGCTTTGGCGAAACGCGACCACGAAAAATATGGCGATGAGATCGCTTTGACCTTGCTCGGGCTCCCCTGCAAGCAGTTCTACGACAAATACAAAACCAAGGATTTCTGCATCTGGATGTTCTCCAATGAGGACAAGGAGCGGATCGTCGATGACGTTTTCGCCCTCTTCCATGAGAAATTCGGCTTCTACCCGGTCTCGACCGGCTCCTATTACCTCGACGCCTATACAATCAATTTCATCAAAAAGAAATATCCGATGGTTCAATGCGCCGTCGCGACCTGCTGGGAAGAGGGCGTGAAATGCTACCACACCACCAACAATTCCTGGTACACCTTCATCGATGGCGGGCCTTGGGCCCCTTGGATTCCCTCCAAGGTCAATTCGGCTTTGCCTGCCGCCTCAAAAGAGGATGATGCCGGGATGGTTTGCATCCCCCACCTTTCCCGCGATTTGATGGCGTGTTTCGATGGCAATGGCTCCAACTTCGGCACCCACCCGCAGAATGTTTTGCGCGGCATGATCTACGAAGATAACGAACTCCCGTATTTCTTTAACCTCGTCGACGAATACCGCGAGCAAGCGAAATACAATTCGGGGCATGGCTACAACATGATGTTCGTCGGCCCGGGCTGGCTCAACAAAGCCGGCCGTTGGGAGCAGCCCTATTCCTTATTGCGCAAATCGTATTGCGATGGGCTCGATTATTACGCCAAACTCAAAAAGGAAGGCAAACTCATTGATATGACGATGAGCGAATACGCCGCCTACTACCGCAAAGAGCATCCGTCTTATCTGGAACCGGAAGTCGCCTTATGGAAAGACGTCCTTTATGGCTCCAATAAGCAGTATTTCTGGTATTACGATCCCTTCATGCGGGTTTGTCTCGACTTCAACCAGGGCGGGGCGATGATCTGCCTCAATCCTTATGTCGCCAAGCTCGACCTCCCGGTCGGCATCGGCACGGGCAACGCCTACAATGGCTCTTACCCTTACGTGATCCAAGCCAATTACCGGGCTGGTTATTTCACCCATTACGCCGGACAAGGCACCTTAAAAAGCTGCGTGATCCGCCACCAGGGCGAAGAAGTCGATTTGGCGCTCGAAAGGACCTTGGCCCACTACGAAAAAGTCGGCGAAGACGTTTTATTGACCACCAACCCCTTCGATGTCGTCTTTAAAGGACTGAGTGTCAAGATGCGGAGCAAGTACCTCTTTAAGAAAGGTACCGGCGAAATCGTGACGACGCGCGAGATCCTCTCCGATCTCAAAGGCGAAACGCTCGAGATTGAGGACTACCTTGTCGGCTGCTATGGCATCAACGAATATTCCGACGATATGACCGGCATCACCCTTGAAGTGGATGGGCCGAAGAAAGAAAGCCTTTCTTACGCCTATAAGATGCGTTCGATCGAAAACGAAGGCACCGCCAGAGCGATCATCCCTCAGATCAAGACCATCGTCGAGATGGGCACGGAGGAAAAGCACGCCCATGGCCGGGTTGAAGAAGGCATTGCCTTCTCACCGATGTTCCGGCTCTCCGAGAAGAAAACACTCACGACGAAAGGAGAATTCACCACATGGCTCAAAGTAAAAAAGGCGCTCTAAATTATCGCTGCCCCCAATGCTTTATGCGGGACATCGACATTGATTTGTTCTATGACGCCGACAAAAAAGAATACTATTGCCTCCGCTGCTGCTTCCATGGCGATGAGGCGAAAGTCAAAGCCTGGAACGAAATGATCAAACTCAAATACGGCCACATCGCCGATCGCATCACCTCGCTCAACGCGGATGATGAGCCGATCAGCTGGCATCCGTATAAGAAGGGAGAACTCTGATGATTCTCGGCATTGATGCGTCGACGCAGTTCGAGGTGGACCAGAAGCACCCCCATTATTTCCACGCTGGGAAGGAAGTCGACCCCTGGAAGCTTTTCCGTTCGGCGAACGGGGTCACGATGATGCGCTTACGGCTTTGGCTTGATCCCTATTCGCCCCAAGGCGAGCCTTATGGCGGCGGGACCAACGATTACCCGACCTTCAAAGCTTTAGCGAAGCGGGCGATCCAAGATGGCTATGGCATCCTTTTGGATTTCCATTACAGCGATTTCTGGTGCGATCCGGGCAAGCAGACGATGCCGAAAGCTTGGACGGGTCTTTCCCTTGAAGAAGTCACGCAAAAGGTCTACGACTATACCAAGGCGATTTTGTTTAAAACCAAACGAGATCATCTCCCGATTCAGGCGATTCAGATTGGGAACGAGATCACCAATGGCATGCTTTGGCCCCTAGGAGCCCTCAAATTCGTCGATTCGGACCATGTCCGAGAAGGTTACGATCCCTTGGTCCAATTGCTCAAGGCGGGCGTAAAAGCGGCCCGTGAGGTGTTGCCCAAGGCAGAGCTCGTCATCCATTTGGAACGCTCGGGCGATTTAGCGCTCCACCAGGAGTTCTTTGACGAAATCACCAAACGGGGCTTGGATTATGACGTGATCGGCCTTTCTTATTACCCTTATTGGCATGGGAGCTTCGAAACGCTCTTTAAAAACATCGATAATCTCAAATCCCGTTACCGAAAGCCGATTTGGATCGTCGAGACGGGTTATGGCTTCACGATGGAACCTTTCATCCTCGGCGGGGGCCTCCAGGATAACCTCATCAGCGAGAAGTTCTTCCAAGACACGAAAAACGTCTGCCGCCCCTATCCCTTATCGAAAGAGGGCCAGGCCGAATTCGTGAAGAAACTCTTGGAGCTCGCCCCGCAGCATGGGGTCGAAGCGATCTATTATTGGGAGCCGACGTGGTTGCCGCTTCCGGGGATCGAATGGGCCTCAAAGGCCGGCGAAACCTACACCCACGAACTCGAGAAGCCGACCCACAATGAATGGGCGAACCAATGCCTCTTCGATTATCAAGGCCAGGCGACACCGGCATTCGATCTTTATAAGGTCTAAAACGAAATGAGACGCAAAACGCGATGGTTCCCCACCGCGTTTTTCTTTCCCCTATTTCCCCTAATATAAAAAAGCTCCCCTTTCGAGGAGCTTCATTTGTCGAGATATCGTTATTTCGCGGCGGCTTGCGGATAAACGCTGACGCGCTTGCCCGATTTGCCAACCCGTTCGAACTTCACAATGCCCGTAACAGTCGCGAAGATGGTATCATCTCCGCCTTTCTTAGCATTGACGCCCGGCATGACTTTAGTGCCACGCTGACGATAGAGAATCGAACCGGCCGTAACAAGTTCGCCATCCCCGGCTTTGCTGCCGAGTCTCCGACCAGCCGAATCACGGCCGTTCTTAGTGCTCGAAACGCCCTTTTTAGAAGCGAAGAGCTGGAGATCAATATAGAACTTCATGAGCTTTATTTCCTTTCTAGCTTCACGGCTTCCGGATGGGAGGTCGCTATGCTGGTTAATTGACTGATGATGGTGCTGAGGACAATTTCATCGTGGGGTGAAGGAACTTTCTTCGCGAGGAGACTCGCGTAGCCTTCCTTCTCTTTTGCTTCGTAAGCCGCATCTTCTTCGAGGGCATTGAAGCCTCCGAGGATCACGGCGCTCACGGCAGCGCAGACGAGATCGGCTCCATAAGGAGCGCTATTGGCGTGCCCTTTCGCTTCCAAAGAAACGAAATGACCGTCTTTTTCTTTCAGCAGAATCGTGATCATTAGGCGTTGATGGCTTTGATGACCAAGCAAGTATAGGGCTGACGATGACCGGCCTTGCGGCGGTAATTGTTCTTGCTCTTGTACTTCAAGATGACCAGTTTGGCTTCTTGGCCCTGCTTCTCGACTTTGGCGACCACGGTTGCACCCTTAACATAAGGATTGCCAACGATGGCCTTCTCGCCGCCGATGAAGAGAACCTTGTCAAGCGTCACGTCTTTGCCGGCTTCTGCGTCGAGTTTCTCGACGAAGATCTTGTCACCGACTTGGACTTTGACTTGCTTGCCACCGGTTTCTACGATAGCGTACATGTGTCTTCCTCCTTTTTTGTGCTTATGACTCGCTCCAGACGGCCTAAGGAATTGACCTTATGTTAGTTGCCGGAGGGATGCGGTTGAGGCCCTAAGGAGGGCGACAACAGGAGTAAATATACCACTCTTTAGAGTGAAAGGAAGAAAAATCACCTGATTTTCTTAAAAATCGGTCCTGAAAGCCGATTTAGGAGGCAAGACCACCGCTTTTTTCCGTCAAAAACTGCCAATGGAATAAGGGCCGTTCGCCAAGAAGATTCGATCGGAGCCAGGCTGCGTTGCCTTGCACCACGATGATGGAGAACTTAAAAGCGTCTCGACCCGTCGTCCCTTGGCGAATCGCGGACGCCAAAATGCCGGCCTTCCATTTCCTCCTCTTGGTTCTCGACGATATCGGCAAAACCAAGGACCACCGCTCGAAAAGGCAAACAGGAAATGATGATCCAAAGACCAACGATCACCCCGATGGCGGTCCCAATCCAGATCCCCGCATTGGCACAGAAAAGCCCGATGATGATTCCGATTGCCCCCACGATGATATGAAGCACAAAGAAAACCTGAGCCCAGGCTCGAATCGACTTGGCGGGTTGTCCCATCTTTTTATCCTCCTTAGAACCGCATTATCACTCATAACAAATATCTCGGATCACTCAGGGAACATCGAAAAGAAATATCATTTTCGCATCTCGTTATCCGGTAACAAAAATTACAAGATGCCGTTATCCCGGAATGAATAAAACCGGTTGGCGGCTACGATGATGTGATCAAGGAAATGGAGTCCGAGATCCCCCGACTTCTTTTCAAGCGACGACGTAAAGGAAATATCGCTCGAACTCGGGGCCGGATTCCCCGAGGGATGATTGTGCAAGAAAACAAAACTGCTGGCTTTTGAAGAGAGGGCTTCGCCAATCACAAGTTTTGGGCTACCGGAAAGGCTATCTTCATTCCCGGAAAAAAGCAGTTTCTCTTTCAAGAAACGGCCACGCCGATCATAAAGAAGAAGCAAGCCTTTTTCCCCAACCTCGTCCTGGAGTGAAAGCCGGTAGTGTTCATAGAGCTCTTGCGCGCTCATGTTGGCGCACATCGGCTCCGATTTATAGAAACGTTTTGCAATCTCAAATACCGCGATGATCTCTAAGGCTTTAGCCTCTTTGATGCCTTTGATCTCCTCCAAGGAAGACGTACTGGCGGAGCCGAGAGCCGCGAAGCCCCCGAACCGGGCCAATAAACCCCGAGAAACATCGAGGGCACTGCTCCCTTTGACTCCACGGGAAAGCACGAGGGCGAGGACCTCTTCGTCGGATAACGATTCAATCCCCGCCTTCAGGGCTTTTTCTCGCGGTCGTTCTTCCAAAGGAAGCTCCGCGATTTTTACTCCCATGTGAAATTCCAGCCGCCAGGGAGTTTCACGCCGCCTTCTTTGCTCCGCAAGAGCTTATAGACGACCACCGCCATCACCGCAATCGCGATGATTGTCATGACCGCAGCAAAAGAGAGCGCCTCTCCGGGCTTGATCGACTGCATCTCGGCTAGGTCCAATTCCCGTCCAAACATATTCTCACCTCCACTTATCAATAGAGGGATTGGGACGATTTTGGCCCTAAAACTTTAAAGTGAGGCTAATTTTTCTTCGACGCTGGCGAGTAATTTTTTATTCTTCTCCAGCTTTTCTTTTTCCGCAGCGATCTTCTCGGCCGGGGCTTTGGCAACGAAGCCAGGGTTGGCCAGCATCTTCTCGCTTCGGCTGACTTCAAAGGTCAAAGACTCCTTATCTTTTTGGAGTTTGGCGCTCAAGGTGGCTTTATCGATATCCTCTTCGACCGACATCTCACAGCCTTCATAAAGGAATGGGGTGCCGCCGAGGGCTTCTTTCTTCACCTCATAAGAAGAGGCGAAAGCAAAACGGGAAAGGTATTCGCCACTGCCGGCAAAGGGTTCTTTAGGTGAGACGACGAGCCGCACCTTGGCATTCGGAGCTAAACCCTGAGTGCTCTTGTAGTTGCGGATGTCTTTGATCATCGCTTCGAGGATTTGCTCTTCGGAAGAGGCTTTCTTCGATAAATAGGCACTTTCATAGATCGGATAAGACTCCAGCATCACCGAATCTTTGTGTTCGGGGAGCGAGAGATACATCTCTTCGCCGACGAAGGGGGCAAAAGGATAAATCATGAGGATGATATCCTTCATCACCTGATAAAGGACTTGTTTCGTGACTTCCGCTTCCACACCGCCCTTAGAAAGGGATATTTTGCTCATTTCAAGATAAGAGGAGCAGAAATCATCGTAAACGAAATCATAAAGGGCACTCGAGGCCTGGCCGAACTGGTAGACCTCCATTTTGCTTGTGACCCGTTTGATCGCATGTTCGAGGTGATCGAGGATGGCCGCATCAAGGACCGAGAGCTCTTTTTTCTCGAGTTTCTTGGCATGGAAATCCTCACCCAAAACGCCTTCGACGTAGCGGCAGGCATTCCAAATTTTGTTCAGATAAGCTTCGGCGCTCTCGAGTTTTTCGTCCGAGTAGCGCATATCCATTCCCGGAGTCGAATTCGTGGTGATGAAGTAACGCATCGCATCGACGCCGTACTTAGCGATCACATCGATCGGATCGATGCCATTGCCCAAGGATTTGGACATCTTGCGGCCTTGTTCATCGCGGATAAGACCATGGATAACGACTTGCTTAAACGGCACTTCTTTGGTGAAGTGGAGCGACTGGAAAATCATGCGGGAGACCCAGAAGAAAATGATGTCGTAACCGGTATTGAGAAAACTGGTCGGGAAATAACGTTGATAGTCGGGGCTATTGGTATCGGGCCAACCCATGGTCGAGAAAGGCCAGAGTCCACTCGAGAACCAGGTGTCCAAAACATCCTCGTCTTGCCGATAAAGATTCAAATCGGGCTCGGTCTCCGAAACGAGGACTTCGCCGGTCTTTTTGTTATAGTAAGCCGGAATACGGTGCCCCCACCAAAGCTGGCGGGAAATGCACCAATCATCGACGTTCTTCATCCAGCGGATCAAGACATTCTCGAAGCGTTTCGGGAAGAATTCGACTTTGTTATCGCTCTTTTGATTGGCTAAGACTTCCTCGGCCAAAGGTTTCATCTTGATGAACCATTGTTTCGACAACATTGGCTCAACCACTGCATCGCTCCGCTCACTATGACCAACGGAGTGGACGATGTGCTCGATCTTGACGAGATGCCCGTTCGCTTTGATCTCTTCGACCAAGGCTTTGCGGCACTCGTAACGGCCCATTCCCTCATATTTACCCGCAAGTTTGTTCATGTGGGCAGATTCATCGAGGACTTTGATGAGCGGGAAATTGTATTTCTTCGCCAAAGCGAAATCGTTGGGATCGTGAGCGGGCGTGCATTTCATCGCTCCGGTGCCAAAACTCATATCGACATAACTATCCGCCATTAAGGGTAATTCCTGACCATTGGCGGGGTTAATGACCTTTTTGCCGACCAAATCCTTGTAGCGTTTATCCTTCGGGTTGACGAAGACGGCGGTATCGCCGAACATCGTCTCCGGCCGGGTGGTCGCGACGATGATCTTCTTATCCGTCCCCACCACATCGTAAGCGAAATAGAAGAATTCGCCTTGATCGTCTTTATGGATGACTTCGATGTTGCTTAAAGCAGTCTTCAGTTCCGGATCCCAGTTGATGATCCTTTCGCCTTGATAAATTAGCCCCTCATTATAGAGGGTAACAAAGACGTGTTTGACCGCATCGGAAAGCCCTTGATCGAGGGTAAAACGTTCGCGGGTGTAATCGACGGATAAACCCAGTTTAGCCCACTGTTCATGGATGGTTTTGGCGTATTCGTCCTTCCACTTCCATGCCTCTTTGAGAAAGCCTTCCCGGCCTAAATCGTAACGAGAAATCCCTTCTTTGCGAAGCCGTTCCTCGACCTTGGCTTGGGTGGCAATGCCCGCATGATCCATGCCGGGCACCCAGAGGACATCAAAGCCTTTCATCCGCTTGTAGCGGGCCACGATATCGTCCGGGACGGTGTCCATCACGTGACCAAGGTGCAATTTGCCGGTAACGTTCGGCGGGGGAATCACCAAAGAAAAGGGCGGTTTGCTCTTATCTTGACCGGCTTTAAAATAGCCAGAGGAAACCCACTTTTCATACTTGCCGTTTTCCACGGCGACATGGTCGTAATGTTTATCGAGCATAAATTGCCCTCCCACCAAATAAAAAACGCCACTTCCCTCAATAGGGACGCGGCGCGTGGTACCACCCTAATTCCTGAAGATTCTTCAGGCGCTCTCTATCGTAACGGGATAGACCGAGGAGCAAACTCCTAACCTCCGAAGCGACTCACGTGATCTCGCGGACTGGTTTTCACTTAATCCAGCTCCCTAAGCGGCGAGAGGCACGATCCCTCTTCTTCAACGGCAATTTATTTTAAATCTTTTGTGTTGAAGGCACAAGGGGCAGACCCAAACCAGTTCGCCAATCAAGTCGTCTTCGATTTCTAAAATATTCAAAACTGGTAAAGACTCACGAAAAGATACGAAAAACAACATCACAACAACACTTTCAACTAACGTTTTTGTAAAGGGTTTCTTATCCAACTTATTTTATTTTTATTAAATTTAAGAAATACTTTATTCATCGATGTTTTTCATTTCACTTTTTTTGCACTTTTTGCGTGAGTGATTCGTTTGACATTCCTTTAAAAGGAATGATAATTATCCTGTCAAAAGCAAAACCGGAGCAATCCGGCGACGCAAAACTAAAAGGGCCCGTGCGAGGGTAGCCAGTTGCCAATAAACCCCTGTTTTATGGCACACCTACAACACGCCCGAATCAAACGAATTGTCCTCAGTTGGGTTTTTTATTGCTTGGGCTTTCTTCGCTCAGCGTCACCACTTACGCGTGGTTTTCTTCGCAGCGGACCAGCAACGTTGGCATCAACTCGATCAAGGTAGCCGGCTCCGACGACGTGCGCATCTATGAATACAAAGATAATTTCACCCTGGTGGGGAGCACTCGGGTTTTCGCCGGCTGGGATTATGGGAAACGCTCCACTCGAGCCTTCCATGACTTCGATACAGATTTCCAAAGCGTCACCGAGCTTGAATTCAGCGATTTGACACCGAATTCCGCCTATACCTTCGCTTTCACGATGACTCGGGGGATTTATAGCGATCTTCGCTTTACCCTCGAGGGTTTCATCTGTCAAACCTACCACGACCGCTTAGGCGGCGGATCTATCTATCTTTCGGAAGCGATTGACATGTACATGTCCGCTTATTTCTACACCGACACCGGCACCGACACTTTGGATCAAGTCGCCACCGCTCATCTTCATAACACCGATCTGACCGATCGGTTCACCTCCAGCGATCAACGGGGCGATGCGATGGTTCTTTTTGATGAAGATTACGTGAATGAGCACATGCTCGTTTTCATGACGATTGTGGCCTCTGATAGCCCTTCAACCTATTACTATTACGACGAAACTCAAAAAGTTTATAGCAAAGACTCGAGTGGCGATAGCAATGTCTACAAGAATCTTTCGATCAACTTCCAGCCGCTACAGATTAAAGGAGAGAACGTATGAAGAAATCTTTTTTGGCGCTAAGCGCCTTTACTTTGGCTTTTGCCTTGAGCAGCTGCCAAAGTCCCCTGCTTTCAAGTTCGCTATTTTCTTCGGCAAATTCTTCTCTTTCTGGTGATTCTTCCCATTCGGGCACAGTCTCTTCGTCCTCCGCGTCTTCTTCATCGATTTCGTCCACTTCGGAGAGTTCATCCTCCTCGTCGCCTTCTTCTTCGTCGTTAAACGAAGACAATCTTGAGACGCCGAGCGATGTTCTTTCTTTCTATTTCCCCGGTCAGCCGCAATTCGCGAATACCGCGTATAGCAGTTTTGCCTATAGCACCTCAGGAACAAGCCTGACCATCACCGGTTATTCCGCGGCGGTGAGCGATGCCGCCACGATCGTCGATATCGCCGAAACCTATAAAATCGGTTCAACGACCTATACCGTCACCGCCATCGGCGATTATGCCTTCTTGCACGCTAACGCTCTCAATAACAATACATATGGCGTTGGCATCCACGACATCACCCTGCCCAAAACAGTCACGGCCATCGGCGATTATGCCTTCAAAGGCTTAAACCTTTTGACGCGGCTTGTCGTTCCGGATGATTCCGAATTAACGAGTCTTGGCGATGGTACCTTCGCTTTTTGCTATCAGCTGGCCAATCTTTATCTCCCGAACACCATCACCACTATCCCCGCCAACTGCTTTTATCAATGCAATGCTTTCGGGGAATCTTCCCGTCTCGTCTACTCTTACGCGAGCGCTTTGACTTCAACGAAAGAGACGATCGATGCCACTCAGCGTGGTCTCTATGGCAAAAATAGCGGCGCCAGCGTTTATTCCCATGATCTCACGAGTTTATTGAGCTTCCGCGAGGCGGCCTTCGCTTATTGCTCTTCCTTAGCGAGTTTCACTTGCCCCGCAAACCTCGATTTCATCGATAACTATTGTTTCCGCAACGACACCGCCCTCAAAACGGTTACCTTCAATAGTTATCTCCGCAAAATCGGCGATTACGCCTTCCAGGGCTGCACCGCTTTTGCCAAAAGCGGAGCCAGCTGCGATTTCTCGAGCACTAACTGCCCTTATCTTGAGGATGTCGGCATCAATGTTTTCAATGATACGACCCTCGTGACGACCTCGGATGATGGTACGACCTCTTCTTCCGATCCGGCCTTCATTACGACGGTCTTCCCTTTCTATGTCGCTTATGGCTGGGCCATTGATTTCAATAGCGCCGCCACCGATGCGAATAACGTTTTGGCTTCCGCGACGACCACTTTCACGATTGCGGATTCGATTTATGGCTTGGCCCGCGATGTTCTTTCTTTGATTCCAGCCTGCCACACCTCGACCGCTTTTCCTTCTTCTTACAATCGTGCCAATGTCGATACGACCCACGCCGTTTCCGTGACCATCTCGGCCAATCTCGTTCACGCTTCGAACAATTTCATTCGTCTTTGTGGGGATGATCTGAATACCACGAATTACGCTTTGGCTGACGATCTCTCGGGATCTTGTGGATTGGCTTTCACAACCCTCTATGCCACCACGAACAACACTTACACGGCCATTCGTATCAATACGGCGAATCAGCATTTTCAACTCCTCAACGTCGAGAATATGGGAATCGGAAATGGTTCAAACAACAACGCCAACGTTGATTCGATGTATTCTTACCAGCAACTGGTGAACTATTACGTTGGTCTCAATCCGACCACCAAAGCGGAGCGGGCCGAAGCTCGGTTGATTGTCTGCTCCCGCTACGCGCACTGGAATGCTCAAAGCACCTTCGCCAGCGAGGATTCCACAACCGCCAACGTTTCGGTTCTTCAGCCCAGTGGCGCCACGCTTTTCGCTTTGGATCAACTTTATAACGGCCTCGATAAAAACGGGAATACCAATAGCAACTTCAAGATTCACGGCTACACGATTCTTTCAGCCCAATGCGGCCAAGGTTGTTCTTCCTTCTACAATAATTCGCTTCATTCTTATGACGTCGTTAGTTGGAACGGTTTAACCAAAAACGGCGGAACCATCAAAGGACAAACCGATCCCAAGAGCGTTAATGCCGCTTGCGTTCAAATGGCGAGCGCTGGTGGCTATATGAACCGCCCCTACTTCTGGAAATCCAACACTTCCTTCAGCCGGGTCTATCAAATCGATGTTACCGTCTTTGGGCGCATTCCCTCCGTGGCCACGAATCCGGCGGATACCCTACAAGTTTATCCCGTGAATTCCAACGGCTATAACGTTGACACCCTAACGAATCCTTCGATTTCCCTTACCGAAAGTGGGGATTTTCAAAAAACCATTACGATGACGCTAGACTGGCAGACCGTTTCGGGGTTGGAAATTGATTTGACGGCTTTGAGCGCTTATTTCGTCTATATCTATAAAGTCGTTGGAGTTCTCTCTTATTACACCAATTCCTCGGGAACGAAAAAAACCAGTACTTCGCTTACAGATGCCAACATGAGCGACAATAACTGGGATTTTTCTGACGCCACTTTGATTAACAGTTTTTCCAGTGCCTACAATGATATCTTTTTTGGAAAATACGTGCGCGAGATCGAAGACCACGTCATCGAAGGCTATCTGCCGAACGCCGAGATGAGTCTTTTCTTCCCCTCCACGGTCGAATACGTTGGCCGCGATCTCTCCTCGGGCAGCATTCTTTATTTTTCGATGGTCAAAAAAAGCAGGCACACTTATTGCTACCTTCAAACGAGTACGATCAACAAGGATTGGTCGCCCTATTTCAATATCACGAACGACCTTTCGGCCGCTTCCTTATCCAATACTTACATCGCCGTGAGCACAACAGGGACCCTTAACGATGGAGACCTTTGGGATTTATGAGAAAGAACGCTCAAAATCATAAACGCCAAGCCTGGGTCATTACCGCTCTGGCGCTGGGGGTGGCCGCCACGGCCGTCAGTTTTACATTGGCTGCTTTTACCTTAGCTTTCCATACCTCCGACGAAGACAATAACGGAAAAGTCGGCATCCTTTCGTATTTCCATTGCGGCGATGGTTCGGAGAACAACCCCTTCGTCATCACGCGCCCCCGCCATTTCTATAACCTCTCCATGCTGCAGAATCTCGGAGCCTTCTCCAGCGGTTCCTATTATTTCCAAATTGGCTATCCCATCGTCTCGGGCGATACCAACAATTACGTTTATTCCAGCGATGTAGCCACTTCCAGCGATAGCAACTATTATGCCAAAGTCCTCGATATGAGCGACTATACCCTTACAGGCAAAGCGGCTAAGAGCATCCATTCGATCGGCAACCATTCTTTTCCCTTCCGCTCGAGTCTAACGGGCAATTCCATCGTCATCAAAAACCTGACCGTGGAGTCGGAGCCCGATGACGTCGGTGTCTTTGGTTACGTCTCTTACGAAGGCAAAGTCAGCGGGCTCATTTTCGAAGGCAGCGACATCGTTTCCAAAGGCTACCATACCGAATTGAGCCAAGTCTATGTTCCGAATCCGGAGTTTGACGATAGCGCCGTTTACCATATCCCGAGCGGGAGTGACGTCACGTTAACCGCCGCCGACCAATTCGACGATTCGGATACCCGCGCCGCCCTTAAAGGCGTGACCGCGACTGCCCTAACGACTTCGACTTTCGGCACATTCACCGTGACGATCCCGACCAATGACCCCACCTCTTCGGGCTCTTCGATCGGCACCACCTATTCGCTTTCTTCCTCGACCCCTTTCTTAGGAATTGCCAAAGCGAGCGGCACGACCTACACGATCACCGTTAATGCCGATCTTTTAGCCACGACGGATTACAGCACGTTCTGGGATAACGAAAGCACCGTTTTGATTTCCCGGCTTTATCTCCAAGCCAATAACACCGTCGACAAATTCCCGGTTTCCCGAGTCATTTCGTCTTATCAAATCTATATCGAAAACCGTACCAATAACGCCGATAAAACCCACGATATTGGCCTCGGATTCATCAAAGATGCCTATGACGATGCCCAAACCGACACCTATACCCAATACCATCATGGCAACAACATCGGCTGCGTGATCGGCCACCTCGATGGCTCCGCCACCGATATTTATTCCTATGATGCCAAGTTGGAAGTCAATGGGGCCAGCACCACCTCGACCGTCACGGATTACGAAAGCTATTATGGCGTGATCGGCGAGACTGGCGAACACGTCAGTGGCAACCTCAATCCGAATAAGAGCATCAAAGGCGATGTCGGCTATCTTTATCTCGACGAAGTTTATAACCGAATCCGGAGTTCCGCCACGGCCAAAGGGCGAAATGGCAGCAGCTACTACTACTATGAACCCAATGTCTATGACCAAGGGACGGATGCCACCACGACCAGCACCTATTGCAAAACTGAAGGCTCACTCTACCAAAATTTGATCAAGACGACGGCCTACACCTTTACGCCGACTGGAACGAGCGTAAGCGCCTACGATGGTTTCTCCCCAAAAAGTGATCAGAGCCTCGTCAGTTTCTATCAAAAACACATCATCAAGGGACGAAGCGATGGCGGCAAAGACACGAGCGGCAACGACATCCCCGTGACTTATTACGATAACTCTTTGGGTATCTATTCCTTAGTTACCGAATGGGACAGCAACTATACTGGTAACGCAGGCAATGATGGTGATGACCTTTTGGGCGATGGCAACTCCATTTTCGCGATTAGCAATGGCAAAAATGTGCGCAGCACAAGCGGCAGCACCGTTACTCCGCAGCGGGTCCTTTACGTAACAAACGAAGTCAAGGACACGACCCAGCACACCGACGTCAATTTCTATCCCTATGATACGATTGCCGGCGGCGAATACCGGGGCGACCCCACGCCGGCTTGGCCTCGGAACTACGGCACCGCTGGCGAAGTGCTCACGGAAGAAGATTGGAGTGTTTCCAGCAAGCGCTCACGGGCCTATCTTTTCGAACTCAAACTCGACACCGATTCCTCCAAGGTCGAACGTTATTTCCATTCCACCACTTATGGTTATCTCACCAAAGACCTTGAAAACACCCTTTTAACCGCCCAAGGAACCCCGATGACCCGGAATAATTCCCTCTTTGGAATTACGCTTCGGCAAAAGATCACAAACGGCACCAAGTCCACCGAAAGCGATGTTTCTTCGTTCAACCATTATTGGCGCGTCACCGGCCGCCGCCGCATTGAATTCTGCAACTCCGATTTCTCAGGCAAGGTCAGCTGGAATAGCGTCTTAGGCAAACTCGTGAACGGCAACGATGGCCTCGGAACCAGCGTCTACGATGAGAACAATCTCGGGAAAAAGTACTACGCTTTCGGCCAAATTGCTTTCTCGCTCGCTCGCGCTTGTAACGTCACAGTCGTCTTCCCTTATATGAACTTCCAACAAGGTGGCAGCGGCCACTCGCCTTACCTCACCGTCAACCGGGTCGATCTTTCGATCAAGAATCCTTATGGCGGAACCCGTTATCCTTACGCGGCGTGTCCGATTCCGAATACCTCTGAGGTCGGTAGCCTTTATTATTACCCCCAGACGGCCAACAGCACCCACACCCCCGTCGCTTGGAACACCGGGAGCGATGGCAATCCGTTATTTGCCCACACTTTCCAACTCGCGGCGGGCGATTACTTCATTTCGACCAATGTGCCGGGCTACAAGTTGCCGATCGCTTACTTGGCCATCGAAGGCCAAACCGGCGGCCGCTTGGGCTCGCAAAGCTCCTATTCCATCAGCCAAGACGAGCTCAAGGACGTCGACTTCCTGACCTCATCGCCTTCCGCCAGCGATGTCGTGGCCTACACGGACGATAAACGCAACACTTGGCTCGCCGCTAACCGCACCTGGTGCATCACGAACTTGACCTTCACTGCGAGTTCCTCCACCATTGAATACAAGAGTTTGGATGTCACGATCGATGGGGAGTCTACTACTTGTTTTGCCATTGCTTTTAGCGAAACGGGCGGCCTAAAAGAAATTGACGCCACCAACTATGGCGGCTCTTCCTCCATCGCCGGCTACGTCAAGAAATACGTGGTCTTCTGCGACACCAGTTGGAATCCCATTATCGATCCTTCTTACGCCGTGGTGACGAGCTGGTATCGAAGCTGATCTTGAAAGAAACGAAAAAACCTCCGATCAATGATGTGTACCCAATTGTCTGGACTAAACTGACAACATCATAAGGCACTCTGGGATGGATGTCCAACCGAACATGCCGCGCGGCATGCGAGGGGGGACATCCATTTCTTTTGCCCCTTGAAGTATCTCAGGCGCTCGGAGTTGTACCACGATATGTAGGCATCGACCGCCTTCCTGAACGACTGGAAGTCCTTGTACTCGGACTCGTGCCCGTAGAACATCTCGCGCTTCATCGACCCGAAGAAGGACTCCATGATGCAGTTGTCGAGGCAGTTGCCTTTCCTCGACATCGACTGACGGATCCCGTGCCTTTTCAGCTCCTCGACGTACCAACGCTGCTGGTACTGCCAGCCCTGGTCGGAATGGAATATGAGGCCCGCCAGGTCCGGGTTGGGGAGGAACGCCGCCTCGAGCATCCTTTTCGTCTGGGAGAAATCGGCCCTGAGGCTCAGGTCGTACGCCACGATCTCGCCGGTGAACATGTCCTTGATCGGGCTGAGGTAGCACTTCCCCCAGGGGAAGGAGAACTGGCTCACGTCGGTCGTCCATTTCCTGTTCGGGCCGTCGCACGAGAAATCGCTCTTGTGGTGGG